>ERZ780207.305-NODE-305-length-58475-cov-9.659380_pt1 | contig 58475 bp, 47 predicted proteins | sample MGYA00510977_ERZ780207 | MGnify/ENA primary metagenome ERZ780207 (study PRJEB29588, sample SAMEA2151383) | human gut metagenome | biome: human gut; feature: human-associated habitat; material: faeces | place: Denmark | collected 2008/2010 ...
GTCTGTCACCGCGTGAATTTCTGTCGTAGGAAGGCCTGTCGCCCTGCGGTCTGTCACCGCGTGAATTTCTGTCGTAGGAAGGCCTGTCGCCCTGCGGTCTGTCACCGCGTGAATTTCTGTCGTAGGAAGGCCTGTCGCCCTGCGGTCTGTCGCTGCGGGAATTTCTGTCGTAGGAAGGCCTGTCGCCGCGGCGGCCGTCGTTCGTTCTTTGCGGACTGCGGCTTCTGTCGGAATTCCTTCCGTTTTCGGGAGACTCGTTCTTCTTGGGCTGCTCTGCATTTTCGGTTCGTTCCGCAACACGTTCGGAAGAGTCGGACTTTGCGGAAATTTCGGTTTTTTCCGCTGTATTCTTAGCTTTTGCAGCCTGTTCGCTGTTTTGTTTTGTTTCTTTGTTTGCTCCGGGCATTTCTTTGTTGTTTTTATCCTTTGTTTCTTGCGCGTCATTGACACTGTCTGCGACCTTGTCAGCAACGTTATTCCGAACCGGTTCTGCCTTTTCGGGCTTATGTTCGGCGGGCTTATCCACGTTTTGTTCCTGTTCCCATTCCGCCGCCTTTTCGGGTTTGTTTTCTTCGGGCTTCGGCGCGGGCTGCACCGGCTTTTGCTCGGGCGGTTCGGGCTTTTGCGCGCCCTTCTCGGGCTTCCTGTCCGCATTTTCGGGTCTCGGTTCACGCTGTACCTTTTCCGCCTCCGCCTTTGGTGCTTTTTCGGTGCCTGCATCAGCGGGAATTCCCGCCGCGGCATTTCCCGCTGCGGAATCGCGATCGCTGACGTAAACGCCGCGCTGCTCGTCCGAATTGAGGTATTCAATCAAACGTTCAGCCTTTTCTTTTTCTCTGCGTTCCGCCTCTGCGGCGCGCTCCTTGCTGATAAGTTTGCTTTCATGGCGTTTTGCCGCTTGGAGAGAATTGCCGATGTCTGTTTTGAGGACGCTCGTTTTATCCAGCAATTCCTGTGCTGCGGCTTGGATCCTTTTTGCGTTGTTTAATAATTCAGCCTTTGTCATCGGTCATTGCCTCCGTAAGTTCAGTCATTGCTTCATTGTTTTTGTTGGAATTTTTAATTATCATTGCCGAAAAACCTTCGTCCGTCACGGCGGCAACCATTCTGGCAGGTTTTCCGATCGCGCTGCCCATTGCACGGATTCTTATCAGCGGAATGTTTCTGAAGCTGCATGCATCCCGCCATTGTTTTTTTGTGTTTTCGGACGCGCTCTCATCGAGCATAACAAGCTTTGCCGTTCCGGATCTGACGGCTTTCTCAACCGAAAAATCTCCGGAAGCAATTTTGCCCGCTTTCATCGCCAAACCGATTGAATTGTTGAGTTTTGCGTCGGTTGTTGTCAAAGCAGCTCACCCCTCTTTGTTGTTCGCGGATGAGTTCGGCGAATCGGGCACCGCTTCGCGCTTTTCTTCCGCCGAATTTTGCGGTTCGGTTTTTGAATGTTCAACCTGCGCCGCAAGCCTGTCAAAGACTTCGGGTTCGATTTTTTGAGAGAATGCCCTTTCAAGCGCACGTGTTTTAACGGCTTTTTTAAGGCATTCTTCCGTTGGGCATACATACGCACCGCGTCCCGCAGCTTTTCCTGTTAAGTCAACGGAAATCTGCCCGTCTTTGCTGCACACAACGCGCACGAGTTCTCTTTTGGGCCGCATCTCACGGCAGCCGACGCACATGCGCAGAGGGATTTTCTTTTGCAATTCGCAACCTCCGTACCGAAGTCCGTTCCGATTCACCAAGAACCTCGGTTAAAATTTAAATCATGTTTGAAATTTTGTTTCGGTGAAAATCAGATGTTCTGCCCGCCGAAATCATCAAAATTCATCGGAGCACCGTTGAACCCCTGCTCTCCGAATGCCTCGTCATCATTGAACATATCGTTTCCGCTTTCGCTGCCGGGAACGCCGTCAACGGAACCCATCTCAAGTTCCATATCCGCTTCAGCCTGGGAATGACTCTTGATATCTATCTTCCAGCCTGTGAGCTTTGCGGCAAGCCTTGCGTTCTGTCCTTCCTTGCCGATTGCAAGTGAAAGCTGATTATCGGGAACAATGACCTTTGCAGCCTTTTCCGCTTCGTTAATGTAAACCATCAAAACCTTTGCGGGACCGAGTGCCTTTGCGATATAAACCGCAATGTCGGGATCCCACTCGATGATGTCCATTTTTTCGTTATGGAGCTCGTTGACGATGTTTTCGACCCTTGTGCCGCGTTGTCCGACGCATGCACCGACGGCATCAACCTGGGGGTCAAAGCTTGCAACCGCGATCTTGGTGCGCTGTCCGGCCTCACGCGCAACAGACTTTATCTGCACGACCCCGCTCTGAATTTCGGGTACTTCAAGCTCAAACAGCCGCTTTACAAGGCCGGGATGCGTCCTTGAAACGATAATCTGCGGGCCTTTCGTGTCGCGCTGTATTTTCAGAACATAAACCTTGATGTGGTCATTCGGCGCATAGTTTTCGCCGACGATAACCTCATTGAACGGAATTATGCCGTCGGTTTTGCCGAGTTCAACATAAACACCGTTCTTTTCGACGCGCTGAACGATTGCTGTCAGAACTTCGTATTCTTTGTCGGAATATTCCTCAAAGATTGCGCCCTGTTCCGCTTCGCGAATGCGCTGCATAACGACCTGCTTTGCAGTCTGCGCCGCGATTCTGCCGAAATTCTTTGTGTCCGCTTCTTCCTCGAGAACATCGCCGATTTCATAAAGCGGATTTATCTGCTTTGCTTTTTCAATTGAAATTTCCGTAAAGGGGTTTTCAACCTGTTCAACAACGGTTTTGGAAGCCCAGATTTCGATTGCACCTGTTTCGCGATCCAGATTCGCACGGACGTTGCAGCTCACATTGTAGTTCTTTTTATAGGCACTTACAAGTGCGGATTCGATAGCATCCGCAAGGATATCAACGGAAATCCCGCGCTGTTTGCTGATTACGTTAAGCGCACTGATAAGCTCGGCATTGTTCTTCATTATATTTATACTCCTTAGAAATCACAAATATTTTTCGGTTTAAAATTTTAATTTTTTGAACCCGCAGACCCGGGAATGTTTAAAAATCTATGTGCGGACGCACGAGTGCCGCCTGCCTGCGCCCAACGGTGACCGTTTCCGAAGCTTCGCCGGGCTTTCGCGGCAATGTGCGAAGCGTAAATGATTCCGCATCAAACGAAACAAGCTCTCCGCAGAACTCCTTTTTGCCTTTCAGCGGCGCATAAAGCTTCACGTCGATCGTTTTGCCGATGCTGCGCTGAAAATCTTTGTCTTTTTTCAGCGGGCGATCTATACCGACGGAGCTGACCGAAAGATAGTATGCCTGTTCAATCGGATCCGCTTCATCAAGAATCGGATCAACAGCATTGCTCACAATTTCGCAATCGTCAAGTGAAATTCCGTCTTTACTGTCGATATAGAGGGTGAGAACCCAATTGTCGTATTCCTTTTGATATTCAACATCATAGAGCTCATAGCCCAATTCACGAACTTTTGATTCCGTGAGTTCAAAAATCCTGTCTGTCAGCTTCAACCGCAATTCCTCCGAAACGCAATGCATGCGCAAGGTTTTTTCAAAATTAAAGAGCGGGTTTTGCCCACTCTTAAATGCACGAATACCTCATGCCGCTCATCCGAAATGATGCATTTGAACACAATTTCAAGGCTTAAATGCATCAAAAAACTCATTACTGAGGTAAGCATACCATACTTTGCCTCAAAAAGCAATAGCTTTCCGAAAAAACATTGCATATATTGCGGAATTTTCCGAATATCGCGCGGTTCGGATGTTCCTGCCGTCCGTGCGGCGCCCCGTCAGAACATTGAGACCTGATCGCTGTCCGGCAAGTCGTCAAGGCAGCCGAGGGCATCCAACTTTTCCATCACGGCAGAATTTGCATGTGTACGCTTCACAAACTCCTCGCGGGAAATGAATTGTCCTCCCTCCGCACCTTTTTCAATCAGCAGAGCGGCGTTATCGCCCAAGCCGGCAATGGCATTGAACGGCGGGCGAAGCTTGCCGTCCTCAACAGTGAAACGCGTTGCTTTCGATTTGTAAATATCTATCGGGAGCAGTTCGATTCCGCGCAGATTCATTTCATAGACCATTTCAAGGATAACTATCTGTTCCTCGTCCTTTGTTTCAAGTTTATCCTTTGCCTTAAGCTCTTCAAGATTGCCGAGTACGCGTTCCGCGCCGCCGAGGCACTGTTCAATATCAAATTTATCCGCACGAACCGTGAAATAAACCGCATAGAACGCAAGCGGGTAATGCACCTTATAATATGCTACGCGGAAAGACATCATAACATACGCCGCTGCATGAGCGCGCGGGAACATATACTTGATTTTTTTGCAGCTGTCGATATACCACTGCGGAATATTGTTCTCGTGCATTGCATCCTCCATCTCGGGCTTAAGTCCCTTGCCTTTTCGGACGCTCTCCATCGTTTTAAACGACAGCGAGGGTTCTCCGCCGTGTGCAATGAGATAGTTCATAATATCGTCGCGTGTGCATATAACCTCCATCAGCGTTGCGGTGCCGTCCCGCACAAGATCCTGCGCATTATTAAGCCACACATCCGTGCCGTGGGAAAGTCCGGCGATACGAACAAGCTCTTCCATTGTTGTCGGACGCGTATCCATCAGCATTCCGCGAACAAAGTTCGTTCCGAATTCGGGAATGCCGAGGCTGCCGACATCGCATTTCAGCTCCTTAAGGGATATTCCGAGTGCCTCATCCGATTTAAAGATTGACATTGTTTTTTCATCGTGCAGCGGAATACTCTTCGGATCTACGCCCGTTATATCCTGAAGCATTCGCAGCGTTGTCGGGTCATCATGTCCGAGAATGTCAAGTTTGACAAGTTTGTCGTCCAATGCATGGAAGTCAAAGTGTGTTGTTATGCTTTCCGCATCGATTTTTTCCGCCGGATGCTGCACGGGACAAAAGTCAAAAATCTCCAAATCTTCCGGTACGATTACAATGCCGCCCGGATGCTGCCCCGTTGTTCGGCGCGTGCCGACGCAGCCCATTGCAAGACGGTTTTTTTCCGCTTCGGAAAGGTTCAGCCCGTATTCCTCGCAATAGTGCAGCACATAACCGTATGCGGTTTTATCTTTAACGCCCGAAATCGTGCCCGCGCGGAAGGCATGACCTTCACCGAACATGACCTCCGTAAACTTGTGCGCAACGGGCTGATATTCGCCCGAAAAGTTAAGATCGATATCCGGAGTTTTATCACCCTTGAAACCAAGGAAAGTTTCAAACGGAATTTCATACCCTTCCCGTCGCAGCGGAGTTCCGCAGTTCGGGCAATCTTTCGGCGGAAGGTCGATCCCGCAGCGTGAGTCATCGCCTACATCGGGAAATTCGCTGTATTTGCAATTCGGGCAGCGATAATGCGCGGGGAGCGCGTTTACCTCGGTTATCCCTGCAAGGTGTGCAACAAAGGACGAACCGACCGAACCCCTTGAACCGACAAGATAGCCGTCGCTGAGGGATTTTGAAACGAGTTTCTGCGCAACCATATAGAGTGATGAGTAACCGTTGCCGATGATTGAGTTCAATTCCTTATCGAGTCTTTTTTGGACGATTTCCGGCAGCGGATCCCCGTAAAGCTCGTGTGCGGTGTTCAGGGCAAGGCCCTTAAGTTCATCCGCCGCGCCCGGAAGTTCCGGCGAGTAAGTTTGTTTTTCGTCCAAAAACGGGCGGAGCTGAGAACACATATCCGCAATCAAATTTGTATTCTTAACAACAACTTCAAACGCCTTATCACTGCCGAGATATTGAAACTCCGCAAGCATGTCTTCCGTTGTTCTGAAATAAAGAGGCGGCTGAACCGCTGCGTCTTTGAAATTCTGAGAGCACATCAGTATTGCGCGGAAAATCGAATCCTCCGGTTCGATAAAATGAACGTCTCCCGTTGCAACAACGGGTTTGTTCAGTTTTTCGCCGAGTGCAACAATACGGCGGTTGAAATCGCGAAGCTCTTCATCATCCTTTGCAAGCCCCTCGCGCACAAGGAAGGCATTGTTTCCGATCGGCTGAATTTCAAGGTAATCGTACCATGAAGCTATCTTCAGCAATTCCTCCTCGCTTTTTCCGTCCACCATTGCACGGAAAAGCTCACCGGCCTCACATGCCGTGCCGATTATAATACCCTCGCGGTGCAGGTTGAGAAGACTGCGCGGAATACGCGGTGTCTTATAAAAATGGTCAAGGTTTGAATACGAAACCAATTTATACAGATTCTTAAGTCCGGGCTGCGTTGCCGCAAGCAGCACTATGTGGTTCGTTTTCTGCTTGTGAAGATTTTTTATCGTGCAGTCAATCAGCGGAACCGTCGAAACATTCAGCTCACGGCATTTGCTCAGCAAATCGGCCGTGTTTTTTGCTGTCCATTCCGCTGCCGCACCCGCATTCAGCTCCGGAAGCTGTCTTTCCTCCGCCTTTAAGTCACGGCGGAGATACTGCATCAGCATTGAGCCCGAAACACAGCTTTTGCTGAGCTCGAGTTCCTTTCCGTGCCCTGCCGCGGCAGTCAGTTCATGCAGCAGATCAAGCTGTTCCGGGCAATGCAGAACAAGCGCCGCTCCTCCCGCAAAATCCGAAAGCATATTCACCGCTTCGGAAAGCAGAGGTGCACCGTCAATATCATCATCCGTGTAACCCGTCAGCTTTGCAATGCGCGGAAGCTGAGGGACGCCGGGGTTCACCGGAGTTCTGAATGTTGAAATAACGTGCCCGAACGAATCGAACTTCACTGCGCCGATATCGAACACGCGCCCGTGAATGCCGCTTCCGAAATATGTCACCGCCACGGCACAATACTCCCTTTCAAGCGGAACAAGTTCGCAATCGGGAAGCAGATAGCCTTCGCAGCCGAATATAACCTTTATATTGTTCTTTTTGGCGGCTTTTTTGGCCTCCGGGAAAGAGTGCACAACGCCGTGATCGGTTATTGCAATTGCCGTATGCCCCCATTTTGCGGCAAGCTCAACAACTTTGTCCAGATCCGCCGTTGCATCCATTGCGGACATTCTTGTGTGAAGGTGCAGCTCAACACGCTTTTCGGCCGATGCGTCAGTTCTGCGTTCGACGGGATAACGGTTTATATCGTCCGCAAAAATACAGTAATCACGGGCATAATTATCGTACCTGAACCAGCCGCGCACCATCAGTGCCGCGCCCTCCTCCTTTGCTTTTTCAAGCAGCTGTGAAGTTCGCGCCTTTGCTGCTTCATCGGGAAATAGCTTTACCGCAACGGAGTTTGTGAGGTCGGTTATAAAAACCGTGATTATAACCGTTCCGCGCTTTGGTGAAACAAATGTTTCAATGCTCAGTATTGTTCCTTTTACAGTGACGCGCCCGGATTTATCGTCCAAATCCGCCATGCGCTGAACTTCGGGTTTGAGAATTTCTTTTCCGTAAACAATATCGCCGGGAGAAAGCTTTTTAATGTTCTTGCGCTGCGTTTTGACGGTTTTTTTCAAAGCTGCCGCACTGCCCCAATCGCGCTTTACGACCGGTTCGGCAAGATCGATTCCGTCATCCGCATTTGCATCGGCAACAATGCGCAGCGGCGTATTCCAACCGTAACTGTGCGCAACAAATGCGCGGAAATCACCTGCCGCCGCCTGAGACACTGCGCGCGTGTACCGTTCCGGAACAAAGAATACATATTCGCCTCCGTGCCTTTCGACGCGGGAACGGCGCAATATCGGTTCAAGCTGCGGTGCAGTTTCACACCAAAGATCCAGAAGCAGCAGTTCGGGTTCACCGTCTCCGCCGACAAGCCGCGCAACAACCTCGGAATAGTCAAAGCTGCATTTGACCGTTTGATATTGAAGCTCCGCCTGTATGTTTTTTTCCAGCTCCTCCGTTTCGGCAGGCAGCAGCAGGCGCGCACACTCGACATCAACACTGATTTCGCCCGTTTTTTTGCTGCGCACGGCAGACTTTATTGAAACCGTCCCGTTTGCAAGATACTCAACGGCAAGGTTCTTTTTTGAGTGTCCGCCGTTCTTTTGCTTCTCTGCTGAATTTTCTTTTTGATTTTTTGCACGCACGGAATCGGGCTGCCTGCACTCATCGATGCCGGATTCCCCGTACTCCGAGTACGAATAATACCCCCCGTCCGGCGGATCATCCCTCCACGGAACATCAGCCGTCATTTCGGAGAAATTGTCAGCCGGCGGAAGATCGTCCAACGGAACATCAGCCGGCGCAGCCGAGCCGGGTGTTCCGCCGTACTCATTTATGTTTTCGTACATATTCAATTCTTCCATACTGCTTTTGTTCATTTTCAACATGGCTTTCTCAACAGTGAAAGCTTCCTTCCGCTTTTCGGGTTGGCTTAATTAAGCAAAATCATTATCAATTGCAAAGCCGCGAAAGCCGCGATCGAGTCATTTTGCTTTGATTCGGTTTGTTAATCAGCTCAAAGATTCAAGGCATGAATCAAGAATCACATCGTGTCATTTCATTTCCGTTTCATCATTTCCGATGCATCTGCGATGAACCTGTCCACCACTTGCGGCAGCTTATCCGAATAGATTATTTCGCCCTTTTTAAACACAACTGCGTTCACCGAACCGAACGCAATGCCTATATCAGCTTCACGCGCTTCGCCCGGGCCGTTGACAGCGCAGCCCATAACGGCGATTTTCATTGCATTGCCCGTATCTTCTGGCAGCGCAGCGCGAACCTTTTTGACTATTTCTTCAAGGTTAACGCGGGTGCGCCCGCAAGTCGGGCAGCTCACAACATCCGCCCCGTCCTTACGCAGGCCGACAGCGCGAAGTATCTTCTTTGCTGCCTCAACTTCCTGCAAAACTCCTCCGGTCATCGAAACGCGCACCGTATCACCGATGCCGTCAATAAGCAGGCTGCCGATTCCGATTGCGGATTTCAGCAATGCGGTCTCGCCCATGCCCGCCTCCGTAACACCGATATGGAGCGGATACGGCATATTTTGCGATGCCAGGCGATAGGCGCGTACAGTCGTTACCGGATCCGACGCTTTAAGCGAAACAACAATATCGCTGAAGCCGCAATTTTCAAGCAGTTCCGCGTGACGCTGTGCGCTTTCAACCATTGCTTCCGCGCATACTCCGTATTTTTGCAAAAGTTCTTTTTCAAGTGAACCGCCGTTCACTCCGATACGTATCGGAACTCCGTATGCCGAGGCGCATTCCGCAAGCTTCCGCACGCCCGCTTCCGAGCCGATGTTTCCCGGATTGATGCGGACTTTGGCAACACCCGCCTTGATTGCACCTATGGCAAGTCTGTAATCAAAATGGATATCCGCAACGAGCGGAATATGTATTTTTGATATTATTTGCGGCAATACTTCAACGCAGCGTTCATCATAAACCGAGGAACGGACGATTTCGCACCCCGCATTCTCAAGCTCCAGAATCTGTTTCACCGTTGCTTCAGCATTGCGCGTATCCGTGTTTGTCATGGACTGAATCGAAATCGGTGCACCGCCGCCAATGCGGACTCCGCCGACATTCACCTGTATTCTACTCATATTCAAACCGCTTCGTGCCTGTTTATTTCTTCCGTTTCGGAGTAAACCGTCCGAAGCTGCCTCCAAACTTTTTTATTGTCCCGTTTGCCGTTTTCGGCATTGTGCGCACGGCAGGGATAAAGCAGGACAAAACAGGATAAATATTGAAACTTTCCCGTTCCGCCTGCACGTGTTTACCTGATATCAATAATATGACTGCAATCCCACTCATGCGGGGTTTTGCTCATTGCAGCATGACCGACGGAAATTCCGATCATGAATTCGCGTTCCACTTCTATACCGAGCAGTTTCTTATATTTTGCCGCATTCGGGCCTTCAAAAGCGAGCCTCGGCAGCCCGAGTATGACGGAATCCAAGCCGATGCTTTTTGCGGCAAGCGCAATATTCTGCACCGCTATACCCGCATCAACCCCAGAAAATTTTGCCGGATGAGCAAAAATACCTACAAAAAGAGGTGCATCGTACATAATTTTGCCGCCGCGCTGTTTGATTCTTTCGGCAAAAGCAGCATCGCCGCCGGCGCACGCCGCCTCAACAACGCCCGCTTCAAGCTCTGCAATGATTTCCGCATTCGTAACGAACACAAACCGCTGATCCTGTGCGTTCATTGCCGTCGGTGCACTGAGCGCGGCATTCCGAAGCAGAGAAATCTGCTCTTGGGTGAGTTTTTCGTCCGTGTAGGCGCGAATGCTGCTGCGTTCAAGCATCGTTTTGATAACATCGTTTACATGTGCCTTTGAATTATCGTTCATTTTCTGCCTCCGATTTAATGTAATCATTTCAGTATCGTTTTACCGTTCACGGCGCACTGCCGCGCTTCAAGTATAATTCAATTTAAAAAAAATAGCAACCTTTCGCAGTGAATAAATTGAAAAATTTGCCGCAGCCTCTTCTGCGCATGAGCTTCGCATCCCGTGAACAAACTAATAAGGCAACAGCTTCGGCTTTTCGGCTGTTCAAAAAAAGCAGGAGGTACGCAAAATGAAAGCTATCGGTTTTGTCTCCGGAATGGCGCTCGGCATGGCAGCGGCGGTTGCTGCCGTTTCAGCGGTTTATCCCGACATTCCCAAGCGTGCAAAGCGCGACACGAAGCATATCTGGCGCAGCATGATGAGCAAGCATTGATCCCGCCCGCACAAGCTGTTACAAATCAGCACTTTTGAAGCGGTGCATTTCTTCATGCATATTCATGCACAAAAGCCGCAGTCGTTAAACCGCGGCTTTTTGTTTTATGTTATTTTGTTTACACTCCGCCCGAATCTGCAGAGCTGTCAAGAATTCGCTCGGTGAAAAGCTCAGCCTGCGATTTCCTCGGGATAAACGCTGACGCACTTGCGGCCGCCGTGCTTGGTTTCAAAGCGAAGAATGCCGTCAACCTTTGCAAACAGCGTATCGTCCTTACCGATGCCGACGTTATTGCCGGGATGGAAATGTGTGCCGCGCTGCCTTACGAGGATGTTGCCCGCAAGAACGAACTGACCGTCCGCACGCTTGGGTCCCAAACGCTTGGATTCACTTTCACGACCGTTACGGGAGCTGCCGACGCCCTTCTTATGTGCGAAAAGCTGCAAATTGATCCTGAACATAGTTAAACCTCCCTCTCTGTCAGTTTAAGATAATCACTATAATCTTGTTCAACGGAACGAAGCCCCAAGAGCATCGTTCCAAGTATAAGCTCTGCCTGCTGCAATTTTGAACCTTTAACGGTTTTTTCAAGCATCAGATAGAGCCCTCCGTCTTTAATCTCCAGTGCGGCCGGGCAGCGGACAAGTTCCGAAACGCCCATTGCGGCGGTCTGCGTGATTGCCGAAACCGCTGCACAAACAATATCTTCTCCGCATTCGGCATAACCCGTATGTCCGTGTGCATCAAAGCCTATCGGTTTGCCGTCCTTCAAAAAAACGGTTATCTCGGTCATGCAATTACCTCTCAGCCGATGGAAAGGACCTTGACCTTGGTGTAGGGCTGACGATGACCCTGTTTCTTGCGATAATCCTTTTTGGGCTTATACTTGAAAACAACGACCTTTTTGCCCTTGCCGTGTTCGAGAACCTCTGCTTTTGCAGAAACGCCCTTAACAACGGGGGTGCCGATCTGAACGTTTTCGCCGTCAGCCATCATCAGTACGTCGAAATTGACGTTTGCACCGATCTGCTCATCGAGCTTTTCGACCATGATCTCGCTGCCAACCTCAACCTTGTACTGCTTACCGCCGGTTACGATGATTGCGTACATTATAATAGTTCCTCCTCTTACCAGTCTCGCCCTTCCGGTGAATGCCTTCGCATCACTTTGAACCGTTTCGGAGCGGCTCAATGAGTAATGTTACCATATTCAGCGTGCATTGTCAAGCATTTTTTGCCGCCACAGCTGTATATTTTCGCCCGAGCACTTCCCTTTCCGCGCGTTCTGCCGTATAATCGGCATATGGAGTTCAAATATTTCAAAAACATGCTTGTTATCAGCGGCGTGAAACCGTTTGATCTTGAAAAATGCTGCACCTGCGGGCAGGCGTTCCGTTGGGTCAAAAACCCCGTGCACATGCAGGCGGGTTTGTTTGACGAATGCGGTATGCCTGATGCCGAAGCTTCCCTTGCATTCGCCGGCGTTATTCGCGGACGCGCCGTGCTTGTTATGCAATCCGACGATTCGCTTATTGTCACTCCGTGCGCCAAGGGCGAAGCACAGCTTTTTATCGATTATTTTGACCTTAACCGCGATTATTCCGCCGTTGAAGCCGCGCTTGCAGCCGACGAAAGGCTTCGGGTATGCCTTCCCGGTTCGTCGGGCATTCGCGTTTTTAACCAGGAACCGTTTGAAGCGCTGATCTCGTTCATAATATCTGCAAACAACAATATCAAGCGTATATCGGGTATTATTGACAGGCTCTGTTCCCTTGCGGGAGAAAAGCTGCCGGTGCGGTACTTTTCCGACTGCGCGAACGACGACTGCGGTTTTAATTTAAGCAGCGAAGTTTTTGCTTTTCCGACTCCGGAACGCATTGCCGCACTTTCCGAAGATGAATTGAAGCAAATCGGTGCAGGTTACCGCGCTCCGTATATAATCAAATCCGCCAAACGCATTGCCGACGGTTATGATCTTGAAAAGCTGCGGTCGCTTCCGACAGCCGAAGCACGAAAGGAACTTTTGACGTTTCCGGGTGTCGGCCCGAAGGTTGCGGACTGCATCCTTTTGTTTTCCCTCGGACACGCGGATGCTTTCCCCGTTGATGTATGGATTGAGCGTGCAATGACCGAACTGTATTTTTCCGATTCTTCGACCTCCGGCACCTCGGCTGCCCGCCCTGCGCCTTCAAAATCAGAAATTCAGGCCGCCGCACGCAGCATCGGCAAGCTTTCCGGAATCGTTCAGCAATACATCTTTTTCTATGCACGAAATCAAAAACTCGGCACATAAAGTCTCCCGCACGAAATGCCGAAATGCCCGAATGCCGAGTTAAATACCGTTTTAAAAAACGAAAACAATGAGCGTTTGCTCTTATCCTCTGCCCGCAGCTGCAAAAACATTTGCATTATGTTCAACATCGGGCAAGCTGCCCACATGAGACAGACTGCCTTCAAAGAACAGGCAGACATGCCCTTCCATGCCGTTATCCGCCACGGAATCGCTGCCGTGCGGATAGCATTGAATTGAGGCAGCGACTGCCGTTTCTCCGAACATCACAACAACGGGACGTTTAAGAAAGTTATACTCGCTTCCGCAGATATAGTTGAAAGTTTCAAGTTCCGACTCGGAAGCCAACTCCGCCTCGGCATGGTTTTCCCCGCCTGTGAACACGAGCTTGAATTCCTTGCCCGTGTTGCAGTCAATAACCGTATACTCCTCGTTGACATTCAATTTCTGTTTTACGGCGTTCCAGCTTTGAACCTCGCCTTTAACTTTTAATGTATCCGCAATCGGCCCGCGCGGCAGATGAACCGAATCCGGAATGCGAAATTTCGGCGCACTCGGCGCAAACAGTTCAAGCATGGACTGCTCCCCCATTCTTCCGTCAACGCCAAGCCTTTCACCGTAGGCAACACAGCGGGTTTGAAATTCCTCAACCGCTTTTACTGTCATTGCCCTGTAAACCCCGGTCGGCTTAAACCAAAGGTAGCCCAGCTCGCGCAGGCGGATCTGTATCCGCACAACCGTTTCGCCCGCCGAATTTTCGGAATAGATCTCCGTCTGTGTCTGCGGTTCCGCATATGCGGAAAAAAGGCTTAATGCAAGCAGCATTGCCGCAAGAACCGCCGCTGTAATTCGTTTTGTTTTTCTCATAATATTCAATCCTTCCGGAATGTTTGGTTTTGTGCTGCTTTCGCCGCATTCGCCGGCTTTTGAAAGCTTCTGTCAACAGTATACCACAAGTGTTCGGCATGAACAACCGCAAAATCCCTTTTCCTTCTTTTTCAAAACCGATATTGATTAACCCAAAAGCTTTTGATATAATAAAATGCGGCGATTCAATGGCTGAATTTCCGCAATCGTATGCGGCTGACTTTCGGCGTTGAAAAGGCTGCAAAGTTTTGAGTTCGAGGAGGAAACATGTTTAAGCTCAAACAAAACAACACCACAGTTCGCACCGAATTGGTTGCGGGCATCACGACCTTTATGGCGATGGCGTACATTCTGATGGTCAACGCAGGAATGTTCTCCACGCTCGGAGGCGACGCACTCGGCGCAAGTTATTATAACGCCGTTTATATCGCAACCGCACTCTCCGCAGTGTTCGGAACGCTGCTCATCGGCCTGCTTTCCAACCTGCCGCTTGCACAGGCATCCGGCATGGGTCTGAATGCATTCTTTGTTTACTCGGTTTGCATCGGCATGGGCTTTACCTATGCAAATGCGCTCGTTATGGTTCTTGTGGACGGCATCGTGTTTCTTCTGCTCACGGTCACAGGCCTCCGCAGGCTTATCTTTGACGCAATACCGAAAGCTGTCAAGGCTGCAATTGCACCGGGCATCGGTCTTTTCATTGCATTCCTCGGGCTTCAGAATTCCGGAATCGTTGTTAACAGCGATTCCACACTCGTTGACCTGCACTCGTTCAACATTATCTTCGGCCACACCACATGGGCAGAGATAATGCCCCTGCTCATCACCATTGCGGCTCTCATTGCAATCGGCGCAATGTCAAAGAAAAAGATCAAGGGCGCAGTCTTCTGGGGTATCATCGGCGGCGCAGTGCTTTATTATGCACTTGGCCTTCTGACGATCGACGGATTCTATGCAAGCAATGTTCAGAGCAAGCTCTCTCTCAACATCATCCAGCCCTTCCGTGATTTCTTCAACATTTCTTTCGGCAAAGTTTTCACCGAAGGCTTCAACTTCTCCGAATACATCGCTGCCAACGGCGTCGGCAGCTTTGCGGCAACGTTCATCGCTTCCATGCTCGCATTCTGCATGGTTGACATGTTCGACACTCTCGGAACTCTATACGGTGCATGTTCCGCCGGCAACCTGCTCGATAAGGACGGCAATGTTCCCAACATGAACAAAGCCATGTTGGCCGATGCGGCAGCAACATGTTTCGGTGCAGTCTGCGGCACTTCAACAGTTACCACCTTTGTTGAATCCTCCGCCGGCATCGCGGAAGGCGGCAAGACCGGCCTTTCCTCCGTTTTCACGGCTGCAATGTTCTTCATCGCAATGTTCCTTGCGCCCATTGCCGCGCTCATTCCGAGCTGTGCAACCGCCGCTTCGCTCATCTTCGTGGGCATTCTTATGATCGGCGGCGTCAAGGAAATCGACTGGAGCGATGCTTCTGCGGCAGTTCCCGCGTTCATGACCATGGCGATCATGCCGTTCACCTACAATATCTCCTATGGTATTGCGTTCGGCCTTATCTCCTACATCTTCATCAAGCTCTTCACCGGCAAGATCAAAGATATCAGCCTCAGCACCTGGATCATCGGCATACTGTTCGCCGCAATGTTCTTCATTGCCCGCTGATAACCGACATACGAATCGTGTGAATTTGCATTGATTCCGACTTAAACAAACAAAAACGACCTGCCCGCTTGCCGGCGGACAGGTCGTTTGCTGTTGGTGTGGCCTTTATTCCGAATTCATTTCTGCGTTTTTAAAAATCCTTGCATAAATGCGCCCGGGAACTGAAACTTCTTCTCTGCTCCGTTAAACGAAACCGTTATTTTTCCTGTCTCTGTGCCGATAACGGTACCTGTTCCGAACGCCTTATGAACGACAGTATCGCCGATCGCAATGTTTTGAACATTATTTTTGTCACAAGATTCTTTTGCTGCGGGCAAAACGGCTTCAACACTTTTTGTTTTTTGTTCCTGTGCAACAGGGCTTTCATTTCTCATCGAAATTTGCTTCGTTAACTCATTCTTCCGCGCAGCTGCCCAACCTTTTGCGTCCTCACCTTCAGGGTAATACTGCGCAATCTGTAAATCAGCCGCTTGCGGCTTCGGCGCAACTTCAGCAGCAGCAAGCTGCCCTGCCATTGCTTCGTATTCTTCACGCTTAAGCGATGTGCTGAAAAGTCCGACCCGCTCCCCTCTGTGACGATCAATGCCCGTATATGAAAGGCTTGAATCCTCATAGCGTTTGAACTTATAAACAGCATCATTCATCAAGGCTTCGTTGAATACATTAAGTGAAACCAGCAGCTCAAAGTCATTAACTTCAAGTCCGGTAACTTTTTTGAAAAGCTGCGGTTCAAGCTGTGTGATTACATCTTTAAGGCTATATTCCCTATAGTCAGTTAGATACATAAAAACAGGTACACGCGTTGCAAATTTAATCAGTTTTTCCTGAATCATTTTCCGCTTGCTTTTGTATTCTTTTTCTGCTTCCGTCAGTTCTTTTTTCTTCTTTTCAGAAATATTTCCGCCTTCCTTTTTCGCCCTTTTGACGGACTCCGACTTGTTTATTATCGTTTGAATATCGGCATTCAAACTGCGGAAGCCCTCAATTCGCATCAATGCCGCCATTGCTTCCTCGTTGGCCAGCAGTCTTGCAAGCGTTTCGTTATCAACATTCACAAGCAGTGCGGATTCCCAACGCTTAGCAAGCAATGTTGCAGATGTTCCGGCCATTGCCATGTCAAGTATTTCTGCTGCATTAACGCTGCGCATAGTGCTTCCGTCATATGCAAGCACCGGCAAAAAGTTTACAAACTCCTCAACTTTCTTTTCCGGGTTGTTCTCACTGATGTTCAGTCGGCATGAGTAATCTGAAATCTGTTTTAACGCACGGTTCAGTGCAAAGTCAAAAACATAGCACTCTTCCTTCATTATTTCTTTTTTACCGTTGTCTTTTATTATTACCCACGGGCTTTGCACACGAAATGCAGCCTGAAAATACGTTTCCGGACTTGACATGTTACGCAGCATAAAAATGCCTGTCCACGGTTTGACAGTAACTCCAGTCACCAGTTTTCCGCAGGAAAGCGTGATTGTTTTTGTTTCCAGAGGATCTCGCATCGATTTCAGCACGGGTTCCAAAGCTTTTGCTCCGATTCCGGCCTTTATTCCCGCGCAAATGTTAATATGATAGTCATGATAAAACCTATTCTGCTTCTGTTCAAGCAGATTTGCCATTGCGTAACAGGAGGCCACATTCGGCATAAACCACAGCGTATGGGACAATACGCTCAGCAAACGGGTGTCGGAATACGGCATCGGCGGCTTCTGCGCTCCCAGCTTCAATTCATCCGTTGTTGTTTCAAGATAAGACCCGCGAATCAAATCCAACCACTTTTGAACGTAATCAGAGTACACGAATCGAGCATTCTCTCCCTCACCTTTTGCTGAAAAGAAAACGTTTAAATCGAATTCATCAAACTCACCCTGTTTTGCAATGCGTACTATACTGTCCGGAAGTTGATAGGTAAGCATCACCATACGCGGCAGAGCAGCATATGGGTTGTTTTCTCCCGTCCAGTTCAGTTTTGCACGCTGTTCATCGGAATATGTCCAGTTATAGATCTGATCTTCAATAAATTCGCCCGTGTTCAATGCACGGAACGGCGTTCCGGACAGGTAAAGGTAATAACTCGTCGTGATAGGAAGCCAAGTCTCATCATACGCATCGTATCTGTCATACCTGCTTAAATCTTCCTCGAAAACATCCTCATCCTGTTCGAAAAGGCTCTTTGCATTTTCCTTCCATGCGCCGAAATGGTACTCATCAAATATAACCAAATCCCAATTAATTGCGTGCACCCATTCATTTTTTGCCTTTATTCCGCCCGTCCCGTTTTCGCCGAGAAAATCCTGAAACGAGCCGAAACACACAATCGGTCTGTCTTTGTTTGCCCGTTGATATTGTGAATCGATTTTTTCCTTTGAATCATTTGAGATGAACTGCCAACCTTCAAAATCAACGTGGCTCAAAAGATCATCCCTCCATGCTGTCTGCACGGCGGGTTTAAAAGTCAAAATAAGAATGCGAGTCATACCCATTCGCTTTGCAAGCTGATACGCAGCAAAGGTCTTTCCGAATCGCATTTTCGCGTTCCAAAGGAACTTCGGTGCGCGGACTGAATTCTCTTCATATGCCGAGCGATAATATTCCGTTGTTCGGTTGACCGCTTTTTCCTGCTCCGGACGCATTTTAAAACTCTGAGTGCGGTTTTCAACATTGGCGGTGCCGGTGCGCACGGCGGCAATGGCTGCCTTTACATCAGTTATAGAGCATTTGAACCACTCGTTCCGGTCCTCACCGGCATTCAACTGCTTTTTTCCCTTCAACTTCAAAACGGCATGGACCTCACGATCAGTAAAACAGCTACCGTCCGTTTTCATGGCCGACCACTGGCCCAGGATACGATATGGCACGGCGGCAGTATGGACCTGCTCCTTTATGCGGGTCTCCACGTCGCGCTCGGTATATCCGACCTTAATATAACCCTCATGGGAAGCTACGCCTACAAATTCATAAGCATATATCGTAGGGCGCAACTCTGGCCGTTGGTGGAAAAAATCCATTTCGTCCATTACTCGTCGCCTCCACTTATCCCATCATTGGCAGGCCAAATAAAAGATTTGATGAAATCCCTCTCTTCTTCAGATAAGTTATATTTTGCATACAGTTTTTCGTCGCTCCAAGATTCACTGAAATCCTGTATAGGGACGAAGGTGTATACCTTTTGCGGAGCCTGCTGTGATATTTTTATCATCGAGACAAGCGCATGGAAAAATTTTGTATTCATGTAGGAAACCGCATTTCCAGCCTCTTCAGCGGTTTGAAACGGGCCAACCACAACGTATGTTTCCGTAGTTACAGCATTCGGTCCAGCTATAAACGGGTTCAGTCTGTCGTGCATCGCATCACCGGATCCCCAAGAACGAGGAATCAGGACTTTGTAAAGATCTATCCATTCTCTGTGTTCCCTGACCGATTCCCTCGAAACATATCCGACGCCTTTCCTTCTCCAGCCATTATAATAGAACTCCACATTCTCTGTAGCGGACTTCTTCAGACTATATTTGTGGGGTACTGTCTTGAGGCTATTAGCTTCTCTAATATCGTATCCAAACGCATCCCTTGCGCTTACGATATCAATAAAAGATTTTTCACCCAATGCTTGTACCTTTCTAAGAATCGAAATCATCTCATTCTGTCGTATGAATGTGTCCAATCCCGGTTCTAAAAGCGGCCTGACAGATTCGGTAATTTTACCGTCAGACTGATGTGTAAAAATATCGCACATTCCCTTATGCTCTCTATCCCAAAGGAAATAGCACACGCCACCTTTTATTTCGACGCCGCAAAAGCAATCGCTTGCATTCGAATAGTCATGAAGCACCCGAATCCTATCATCCGAAAGCATATCCGCGCGGAATTCGTTTACATCTTTACCGCCAGAAAACCATCTCGAAGGAATAATCATTGTTAAATAGCGTGGATTAAGTTTTTTTGCTTGTTCAACAAATTTGTGATAAATAGGTTTTGCACTTTTACCGGCTCCGCCATCATCCAACTGATACGGCGGATTACCAATTATCACATCAAATTTCATTTTAAAAATATCCTCCGGCTTTGTGGTATGTATCAATTCATATGCATGAGATTCCAGCTGCTGCCCGCGCTTTTCATCGCCGTATTCCTTTTCGGATGCGCCGCAAAAGGTGCACTTTCCGTTTTGCCAACGGTGCTGAATGTTTTTATAGCGTATATTGCCCTGAACGCTGTTGAATTTTGAAACGGAATAAATACTGTTCGGGTATTTTGAGCAATAAACGCTCCTTCGCGAAAGCAGACCGGTAAGCTCCGTGATTGCGATTCCGAAAAGCTGCTTTTGAAATATATGGTCAACCCGCTGCTGCAAATCCGGGATCTGCGGCTCCAGTCCTTTAATCAGCCGCTTCGCAATCTCCCTCAGGAAAACGCCGGATTTGCAGGCAGGATCCAAAAAGGTTGCATTCGGGTCGGAAAAAAGTGTTTGCGGCAGCATGTCAAGCATTGCTCTTGCAACCGCGGGAGGTGTGAAGACCTCATCGTTTGAAAGGTTTGCGATGCAGGTCAGCACGTCCGGGTTGTATGTGTTGCTCGTTATATCAGTCATACTTATCGATGCTCCTGTAATCAGTCGGCGGAAACTCCCGCACCGGTGCTGGAATGTATGCCTTCAATTCTTCATCAAACTCCCAGCCGATCTGAAAAATGTTTATCTGAATATCGTTGATGCTGAGAAGTTCATCCAGCGCATAATCTCTGCGCTTTATGCAGCTGTCCGTCACCATGCTCCATTCTGCGAAGATAATCGGGCTGCCGTCCGCCTGAAGCATTGTCAGCGCGTCCCCGCATAAAATGTTCTTTTTAAGAATAAAACGTACAACCTTTCGGCAGTCATCATTTGCCTGAGATTTTGCATTTTCGGTATATTCTCTGTTCCAAATATCAAACAAGTTGCTGCGGCATACCTCGGCATTGTCCGCAAGGATATCAACGCCGTAAATGCTTGAAACTGCAAGAACGGCATAGCGTTCATAGTCGAACGGACTTTTGCCGTAACGTTTTTTTACAACTGCAAGTTTGCGGCGCAGAATTTCCGTTAAGAACGCGCCTTCGCCGCAGGCAGGTTCCAGAAAGCGGGACTCTATGCGCTCGGTTTCCTGTTTCACCAAATCCAGCATTGCATTAACCTCGCGTTCGGCGGTGAAAACCTCCCCGTGATCAGCAACACGCTGCTTTGATTTTACCTGCTTTTCCGGCATGTGGACGGTCTCCCTCATTATCAAACTCTTTGGAGCATATTCTCGAATGCTATTATAGCACAGTTTTGACAAAAAAGCTATAACCGAATGCGGGGTGGACACAAAACGGCACACCCTTCCGAGCTGAGCGTTTTAGGGTGTGCCGTTAAGACTGCGTGAATGCGGGATGTTGAGTTCAGAGTTTTGCCGAACGGGTTACGAACATCGGTATACATCGATATTGATGTTAATATCAGATATCGATGTTAATAATATCAATCGAGAGTTTTTGAAGCGACCTCTTCATTGATTTTCTGTTCGAAAGCGTCGAGGGTCATTGTGCCGAGATCGCCGCCCTTTCTTGCGCGAACTGCAACAACGCCGTTTTCGACCTCTTTGTCGCCGACGATGAGCATGTAGGGGATTTTCTGCATTTGAGCTTCACGGATTTTGAAGCCGATTTTTTCGTTGCGCAGATCGGTTTCAACGCGGAGACCCTGCGCTTCGAGCTTTGCGGCGATATCGCACACGGCATCGCGGGTGCGGTCGGTCATTGCCATGACTTTGACCTGAACGGGTGCAAGCCATGTGGGGAAAGCGCCGGCGAAATGCTCGGTGATAACGCCGATGAACCTTTCGATAGAGCCGAAAACAACGCGATGAATCATGACGGGGCGATGCTTTGCGCCGTCCGCGCCGGTGTATTCAAGTTCAAACCTTTCGGGAAGCTGCATGTCGAGCTGAATCGTGCCGCACTGCCATGTTCTGCCGAGACAGTCCGCAAGGTGGAAGTCGAGTTTCGGGCCGTAGAACGCGCCGTCACCCTCGTTAATGACGTATTCCTTGCCGAGTTCGGTGATTGCCGCCTTGAGGGTTTCGGTTGCGAAATCCCAATCCTTTACGTCGCCGATATGGTCTTCGGGCATTGTGGAAAGCTCGATGGAATATTTAAGGCCGAAAGTGGAATAAACCTCGTCGAACAGGCGGACGACGTTTTTGATTTCGTCCTTCATTTGATCCCAAGTCATGAAGATATGGGCATCATCCTGAGTGAAGCAGCGAACGCGGAAGAGGCCGTGCAGCGCACCTGAAAGCTCATGGCGGTGAACAAGACCGAGTTCACCCATGCGCAGGGGCAGATCGCGGTACGAACGCATTTCCGTTTGATAAACGAGCATACCGCCGGGGCAGTTCATGGGTTTTACCGCAAAGTCCACATCATCAATAACGGTGGTGTACATGTTGTTTTTGTAATGATCCCAGTGACCCGAACGCTCCCAAAGGCTGCGGTTGAGCATTATGGGCGTTGAAATTTCAACATAGCCGTAACGCTTATGTACTTCGCGCCAATAGTCAATGAGTTTGTTTTTGAGCACCATGCCCTTGGGCAGGAAGAACGGGAAGCCGGGGCCTTCGTCCATCATTGCAAACAAGCCGAGTTCCTTGCCGAGCTTGCGGTGGTCACGCTTTTTAGCTTCCTCCAGCATGTGGATATATTCATCCAAATCCGCCTTTTTTTCAAAAGCAGTTGCATAGATGCGCTTGAGCATCTTGTTTTTTTCGCTGCCGCGCCAGTATGCGCCCGCAACGCTCATGAGCTTGATATTTTTGCACTTGCCCGTGGATTCAAGGTGCGGGCCTGCGCAGAGATCCACAAAATCGCCCTGACGATAGAAGCTGATCACGGCGTCTTCGGGCAGGTCGCGAATGAGTTCCACCTTGTAGGGCTCATCCTTTTCCTGCATGAAGCGAATAGCCTCTTCGCGGGGGAGTTCGAAACGCTCAAGCGGCAGGTTTTCGGAAACTATCTTTGCAATTTCCTTTTCAATCTTCGGAAAATCTTCGGGGCTGAAAGGAATATCCGTGTCAAAGTCGTAATAGAATCCGTTATCGATCGCAGGTCCGATCGCAAGCTTGACTTCCGGCCAAAGGCGTTTCACGGCCTGTGCAAGGATGTGCGAACCCGTGTGGCGATAGGTCCATTTGCCGCCGTCGTCGGCAAAGGTGAGCAGCTTCAGTGTGCAGTCGCCGTGAATGGGCAGTGCCGCATCATAAAGCTCGCCGTTAAGCTCTGCCGCAAGCGTTGCCTTGCGAAGGCGCGGGCTTATGCTCTCTGCAACGGCATATGCATTCACGCCGTCTTCAAACCGGCGGACGGAACCGTCAGGGAAAGTGATGTTGATCATTTTAAATCTCCTTTATACGTTGATATTATAAGCAAAATCAGCGGCGTTATGTTCACTGCTGCCGTGCAGGCCGTTTTTAAGCTCTGCTGCCGAAAACAAAAAAACCGCCCTGAACAAAAGTTCAAGGACGGCAAACAGAATACCGCGGTTCCACCTTGATTGCGGAAATGCGCCTGCACTCCGCCGCTCAAAACAGTTGTAAGGCACTGCTGCCGCAAGCGAACATCGGGGCGGTTTTCGGTCTGCGGCAGGGATTGACTTTCAGCCCGGGGTCAATCCTCTCTTGATCTGCATTGTGCAAGCCTACTCTTCCCGACAACCTGCCGATATAGATTCGAAACGGATCGGTTTTTCGAGAAGCATGAATGCCGTTCATCGCACGCAAAAAACCTTCGCTCATCAATTACAGCAGAAATTTTAACGCAGTTTCAAGAAATTGTCAAGCACCATTTTGCACGGTTTGCACATAATACAATGTGGATTTTATTGCCGGCGTCCGCTTTTCCCGCCGTGCGCACGCAGGCAACCGAAAAAGGAGCCAATATGCAAACCTATTCCGTGCTTACCGATGAATATGCCTTCACCGCCGCAAAAACGGATGCATTTATTACCCCCTCCGTTTTCAATTCAGCCGATAAGATGCCGACAGAAGCAGAAAATGAGGATGGAAACAAAGCTGTTAAGGAATCCGAGCCGCTGAGTATACGCGCACTGCTTGCGCGGCGGATGCGGCTTTGCGGGCTTGGACATGTTGAAATCAGCTGCCGTTCGGAATCACGTCTGATGCTGAACATTGCGGACGTTGACGAGCTGCGCCTTTTTTCAAGAGCACTGAGCGAGCTTATGCTTGTTGACCTCCGTTATTTTGAATTTGCAAGAATGGTTGATATGCTTCCGTTTTCCGTTGACGAAAAGAAGAAGATACTTCCCTGCGCCCTCGGTTCCGCACCCGAGTCGGACCCGAACATGATCTCCGAAAGGGTCTTTGATTACCTTTGCGATAATTCGCTTCTTAACCTTAACGGATTTTTGCGGTTCAGGCTTCAGGATGTTATCGAAAGCTGGCAGGTTTCCGTTGATATTGCCGCCGAGGAATTCCTGCTGATTGAGGAATACAACGAGCTGCTCCAAATCCTCGGCTTGTTTTCCGATGTTCGCCCGACGGACGGAACGGATGTTCTCGTGATACTTCAACCGGACGGCAGCTGCACCGTAACGGACGGAGATAAACTCCGAATCGACTGCGCACCGAACAGCAACGAAGGCGTGCTGAGTATGCTCACCGGCATGGCTCCCTCTCATATCACACTTTTTGATTTCAGCAACGGTGCATGTGATAAGCTTTGCCGGGCAATATGCCTTTTGTTCGGGACTCATGTTGAAAAGGATTGACGCCTGCGCTTCAAAAAACGGATACATAAAAACAGCTCACGGGCATAGTCCCTAACCCAAGAAACGCATTTCCCGCCGCACAGCTGCAAAACATTGCCGTGTGCGGTGTTTTTTATGCCGTTCAAATTGTTCCGTATTGCGAAACTGCCGCAATTGGTGTATAATTCACACTGATAAAATATTGACTGACGGCGGAGTTCTCCGTGTGCGATACGCGGAACACGCTTTTTCGGAGGATAAATGGCATACCCAAAGGAACTAATCAGGAATTTTTGCATCATTGCGCATATTGATCACGGCAAATCCACCCTTGCGGACAGGCTGATGGAGCTTACGGACACCGTTTCGAGCCGCGACATGGAAGAGCAGCTTTTGGACTCCATGGACATCGAGCGCGAGCGCGGCATCACAATAAAATCCACCGCCGTACGCATGTTTTATACCCATACCGACGGAAAACGTTATATGTTCAACCTTATCGACACTCCGGGGCATGTTGACTTTACTTACGAAGTCAGCCGCGCACTTGCTGCCTGTGAGGGAGCGGTGCTTATCGTTGACGCAACGCAGGGAATCGAAGCGCAAACTCTTGCAAACGTCTATCTTGCGGTCGATAACGGGCTTGAAATTCTGCCTGTAATCAACAAAATCGACCTTCCGTCCGCCGATGCGGACAATGCAATTCAGGAAATCGAAGACATTATCGGCATTCCTGCCGAGGATGCTCCGCGAGTTTCCGCGAAAACGGGTCTGAACGTTGAACAGGTGCTTGCGCGCATCGTGACGGATTTTCCCGCGCCGAAGGGCGATACCGAAAAGCCGCTGCGTGCATTGATTTTTGACAGTTTTTACGATAATTACAAGGGTGCGCTGAGCTATGTGCGCATCATGGACGGCGTTGTGCGTGCAGGCGACAGAATCCGCTTCATGCACACAGGCAATGAATTCGACGTTACGGAAGTCGGCGTGTTCTCCCCAAGCCTTAAGCCCACGGACGAGCTTTCCGCCGGTGAAGTCGGATACATTTCCGCATCCATTAAATCCGTTGCCGAAACCAAAGTCGGCGACACGATAACCCTTGCGGCAAACCCTGCCAAGGAGCCGCTGCACGGCTATAAGCACGCAAACCCCATGGTATTCTGCGGAATTTATCCCGCCGACGGTGCGGATTACGAAAACCTGCGCGATGCGCTTGAGAAACTCATTCTGAACGATGCTTCCATCAGTTTTGAACCCGAAACCAGTCAGGCACTCGGCTACGGCTTCCGCTGCGGTTTCCTCGGGCTTTTGCATATGGAAATTGCACAGGAGCGACTCGAACGCGAATTTGATCTTGATCTTGTTACCACTGCGCCCAGCGTAATTTACCGCGTTATCATGACGGACGGCAGCGAAGTTTGGATCGACAACCCCGCAAACCTGCCCGCACCTACGGAAATCGAACGCATGGAAGAACCCATGTGTTCCGCGCACATCATGACCCCGCCGGAGTATGTCGGCACGATTATGGAGCTTTGCATCGAAAAGCGCGGTATCTTCATCGATATGGTCTATCTTGACCCGACCCGCGTAAAACTTTCCTACTCCATCCCGCTGAACGAAATCATCTTTGACTTTTTCGACAGTCTGAAGAGCCGCAGCAGGGGCTATGCATCGTTTGATTACGAAATCAGCGAATACGTCCCCTCCGATCTCGTTAAGCTCGATTTTCTGCTTAACGGAGATATGTGCGACGCGCTTTCAACCATTGTTCACCGTGACAAGGCGTACGCAAAAGGGCGTGCCGTCGCCGAAAAACTTCAGGAAGTCATTCCACGGCAGCAGTTTGAAATTCCGATTCAGGCTGCGATCGGCGGCAAAATCATTGCCAGAGAGACCGTGCGTGCTCTTCGCAAAGATGTTCTTGCAAAATGCTACGGCGGCGACATCACGCGTAAAAAGAAGCTGCTTGAAAAGCAAAAAGAAGGTAAAAAGCGCATGAGACAGATAGGTTCCGTGGAACTGCCCAGTGAAGCATTCATGAGCGTTCTGCGCATTAATTGACGGAGAAAACCATGAGCGGACTTTATATTCACATTCCGTTTTGCAGGAAAAAATGCGCATACTGCGACTTTGTAAGTTTCGGCGGATGCGAACAGGACGCATTTGAGCAATATTTCAAAGCCCTTTTCAGGGAAATCGACCTTATTTCGCCGATGCTCCCGAAAAAGGAGTTTGAAACCGTATTCATCGGCGGCGGAACGCCGAGTCTTTTGCCCTCAGGGATGATTCCGCGCCTTGCGGCGAAACTCCGCGAAAGCTTTGTTTTCCCCGCCGATGCGGAAATTTCAATCGAATGCAATCCGGAATCCGTTTCACTCGAAAAACTCGTTCAATATCGTGCCTGCGGAATCAACCGTATTTCGTTCGGACTTCAGAGTGCCGATGACGCCGTTCTTAAGGCAGTCGGACGCATTCACACCGCCGCAGATTTTTTCCGTGCATTTAAGCTTGCACGGCAGGCAGGTTTCGACAACATCAATGTTGATATCATGCACGGCCTTCCCGGACAGAGTTTCGAATCTTATCTTGACACGATACGGCGCACGGCGGAACTCGGGGCGGAACACATTTCATCCTATGCTCTCATTCTTGCCGAGGGAACGCCCCTGTTTGAAGCAGTGCGGAACGGTTCAATCGAGCTTCCCGACGAAGATGCCGTTGCTGATATGGAAGATGCCGGCTTCGACCTGCTCCGCAGCTTTGGCTACGAACGCTATGAAATATCCAACTTTGCCCTTCCGGGCCGCGAATGCCGCCATAATTTGAACTATTGGGCAAACGGCGACTATCTCGGCCTTGGGCTGAATGCGCACTCCGCACTTCATGTCAACGGCAAATGGGTTCGTTTTGCAAACAAAGCGGAGCTCAGCGGTTACAATGCCGCACTTAACGACGGAAAGCTGCCCGTTGAAATGACCGAAGAGATTTCCCGCGGGGATGAGATGTTCGAGTGCATCATGGTCGGGCTCAGAAAGATAAAGGGTATTAATCGCGCGGAATTCGCACAACGCTTCGGCATTGACCCCGTTGAGCACTATGCCTCCGCCGTGAGCGATGCTGTCCTTGCGGGGAATATGGAAGTTACGGATGACTCAATGCGGCTTACACAGCGCGGACTGGATTTTCAAAATGAAGTGCTTTTAAACTTCATGTAAAATTCAATTCGGAATATTAAAATAAAATTATTGCGGCGCAGGCTGCAAAAAAGTCAGCAAAATTATAATTAGCAAAATGATAAATTAAAAACACCGAAAACTCGGTGTTTTTAATTGCGTGGTGGACACATACTGGTTAAATCCGAACTTAGGGCAGCTTCCGGGCGAGGGTATCCGGCCGGCAGCCGGTATTGCAGAGCACCGCCACTTCCGGCGCTGCCTGCTTTACGCTGGCGATCAGCGCATCATTCACATCCTGACCGGCGGCGTTGGCACTGATGCACAGGCCGTCCGGGTGAGCATTAAAGATCGCGGAGCGGGCAATCTCTGACAGAGGGCGTGTGTCCGGATCCTGTCTGACTCCGGATTGATAAAATAGAGCATTTTCAGTGCATCCGGATGCAGCATGGCAATGATGGTCTTTTTGATATGAAACAATTGCTCGGTCCCAAGCATACACATTCTCCTTTGCAAAAAAACTCCCTGGCACAGCCGGGAGCTGACAATCCCTCGCTCAGCCCGCTTTGGGTGCCGAAGCCCCCGCAGCAGGGAGTAAGGAGAGGAAGGCTATCAATAATCAAACTGCCGGTAGTAACGGCGGATGGACAGCGGATGGCGCAGGAACAGTTCCATGTAAGCATCCACGCGGTTGTTCACGGCGTGCATCATCAGATGGGACAGTGAGCCCCGGAATTCGGGACTGATGCCCTCCATGGGCAGCTCCTTTGTGTCGATAACGGTATAGTTGCCGCAGACCTTAGGCAGGAACCGGGCTACCCGCTCTGCCAGAGGACGCTGCTCGTCTTCACCCATGAACAGGGTCACAGGGGTATCTGCCACCAGGATTTCCTGCATACCGTGGAAGAACTCGGGGCAGGTAATGGACTTGGTGCGAATCCACATCTGCTCTTCCCAGTAGCACATGGCATAGGAGTAGGTAGCGCCCCACTGGTTGCCGGCGCCCACAAAGTAGTGGGGAAGATCGGGATGCTCCTTCAGGAAGGCAACCTTCTTTTCCGCGTAGTCATAGGCCCATGCGTCGGAAATTTTTTCAATATTCACCAGATCCAGCGCCAGGTGGGCTTCCATCTCCTGATTGTAGCGGTCATAGTCGGGGAATTCGCCGTTCTTGTACATCAGGTAGTTGGCGACCATGAAGAATTTCAGCTGCTCGTTCTTGGGGTAGAGCACCAGATAATCCCACTTGCCCTCCCGGGTCAGGGTGGAGCCGGGGGTATCGATGAAGGCGAACACCCGCACGCCCCGAGCCTTCACAGTGTCAATGAGCTGCACCATTTCCTTGGTGTTGCCGGAGACGGTGGAGTAGATGACCACAGAGCGGTCAGTCAGCCGCTTGTTGCCGGTTGTCAGGTACTCCGCAGCATTCTCCACATATACAGGCAGAGAAGACTTGCCCCGCATATAGACCTCAACCTGCATCGCGGAAGCGTAGGTGCCGCCGATACCGATGAAATAGATGTTGTCAAAGCCTTCCTCCCAGATCTGATCCACGATCTTCTCAATCTTGGGACGCAGAGCCAGCGCACCGTTGACACTGTCGATATCGCCCTGCTCGTTGAAGTTTCTCAGGCAGGCACCCTTGGCCTCGGCCCAAGCTTTCGATTCGTAATTCATACTATATTCGATCCTTTCCTGTCAAAAGACGCGACTTGCTAATAAATTGATGTGGTTTTCATATCCATATTGCGGAAGAATCGGAAAGCGTGCTGAATCGCTTTGTCCCGGTAGGGTCATTCATGATTCCCCGGTGCTTCCGGATACATATGGCCATAGCACATCCGCTTGATATAGAATATCTCATCTTGCGGATGAATACCAAACATCATGACGTACTTTGCTCCGGCAGGGCGTATCATTTTCTTGAGAACCTTGATAGAGGGCATCGCATTTCGATCCGGCATGGTCTGGGTAAACCCTTTCAGTACTTCCGGATCCCGTTCGATGTGGCTTCCCGGGACAAAGACGCCTTTTCCCGCCACACGCCGCAGCAGACCTTCGTTCGCCAGCGTGTCAATGGTGTTGCGAACCGTCTGCCGGGTCGCAGCATACTCATCCGCCAGCTCATTTTCGGAGGGCAGCGCCGTACATTGTTTTTTTCTTACCAGGCGCCGAAATACTTCAGCGTCTCGGTGGCGTTGGCCGCTCCCTTCTGCATGGCCTCATCGATGGGCAGCCCCTCCACAATGCCGTACAGGAAGCCGGCGATATAGCTGTCGCCCGCGCCCATGCTGTCCACAAGGTGTTCACAGGGAACGATGCCGAATTTATGGAACTCGCTTCCGTCGTAGCACAGACTGCCATGCTCGCCCAGCAGGGCAATGACCAGCTTTGGACCCCGGGAGTGGTAGCCCTTCATCTGATCCCGGAGGGCAGGTGTGTCGCCGTCATCACTGGAGAAGAAGAGGTAGTCTGTATGGGGCATGGCGATCCGGCTGGCCTCGTCCTCGGGACGGGTGGCGCAGTCAAAGGCAGTGGGGATGCCCCGGGCCTTCAGCGCCCGGAACTGCCCCTCAACCTTGCCCCACAGGTCACAGACCACCATGTCATGGGTCTGGATGAAGTCCATATCCTCCTCGGAGAGGGTATAGTCCTTCAGAACGCCCTCTTCATAATCGCCGAATACCCGTTCACCCTCCAGCAGCTCCACCTGAGAGACGGCGGTCTTGCCGTGTTTGACGTGCAGGTGGGAGGTATCCACACCCTTGGCCGCAATGGCCTCCTGCATGATTTTTCCGTAGACGTCATCGCCCACCGGGCCGGTATAGGAGGCCTCGCCCCCCAGGCGAACGGTATAGACCGCCACGTTGACGGGGCTGCCGCCGGGATACGCCTTTCCGTTTTCAATATTGTTGTAGAAGTCAACGCAGTTACTTCCGACTGCTGCCAGTTTCATAGAGGTTGTCTCCTTTCAGGCTCCGTCCGATGCTTGCGCAGAATGCTTGAAAAGCGAACCATATCCGGCCGCGCCGCCGACTTGAAGAATTCCACCGGAACGTTATTGTAATCCCGGGCAATGCCGGTCAGGAAGAACAGGCTGCCACCTTCCTCTATGCGAAGCTGCCTTGCTTCCGATTCTGCGGCGTAGGTAATTCCGATGCTTTCCTCCCCTCTGACAGATTCCGTGGTGGACTTTGCATCCTGAAGATTGCGCTCCCGCTTGGGCGGCGCAGCATATGTTCCTGATCCCTTCAGGCTGTTACAGGCTGCCCATTTCCGTCAGACGGCGGATGGCAGCGCGGAGCGTTGTGCGGTTCAGCCCCCACATTTCACACATTTCCCATTCTGCGGGAAGCTTCCCGTGGTGCGGAATATCGTTTGTCCGGAGACAGCACTCAATCGGTTCAACAGCCTCATCACGATGGCGGACACGCTGCTTTTGTTCCATAAATCCTATCTCCTTTCTGCTTTTGCGGACCGTACAGCCCTCAGAGAAATTATACATTGGGACTCGCATCGCTGTCAAGCCGGAATCAGGCTGCCTTCCGGTTCTGCTTCTCCCACATATAGTAACACGAGCGGGTCGGCTTCCCGGAAATAGACGTACTGACCGCCGTCCTCAAGGCAGGCGGAAGCCAGTTCTGCGCAGCAGAAGTCGGCGGGGATCTGAAGCAGACCGCCTATGACAAAGGCCAGCATCGGGAACAGGCTGCTGCCGGCAGCACCCGCTACCTCAGACAGGGAAGAGAAGATGCCGGAACCGACAGTGGTGCCGATGCCCAGCGCCAGAACGGCGCCCGGGCCCAGTTTTCGACCGAGATCGGTCTTTTCCGCCGGGCATGATGTGGCTGTCATGAGCGTTCATTATGTCAGTACAGCTTTGCCTACTATCCGGACTCTATGAAACGATGCGGCCTGTCAAACATTGATATGTGGGGCGGGGTTCTTCCGGCAGTGTCAGGTCTTGAATATAGTAGTCTCCAACGCTAATGTACTGAACTTCCATATGCAATCCCCCTTTTGGTTGATACTGCTATTGTACAGAAGGAGGAATGCTTCGTCGAATGTACAAAGCCCCCGGTTTTGCGCAAGGCAAAACCGGGAACCCACGCTCAATCGATAATATCTTTGATGAAAATAAAAAATCCGAACCCGTTCCCAATTGGGAATAAGTTCGGATTTTTCATGTATGGTGGAGCATAGCGGACTCGAACCGCTGACATCCACACTGCCAGTGTGGCACTCTACCAGCTGAGCTAATGCCCCTCAACGGAAGCTATTATACAGTACTCTGAGTCGTTTGTAAAGCGCAAATTCGATATATATTTTCTTTTTTGCATTTAAAAAAGATGCAAATGAATATATTTGACACATTCCGCCGTTTGTGCTATGCTTTTTACGGTTCAAAGGATTTGCGGGCATTCGTGCGGGCGGAAACACTTTCCCATGCGCCCGATGTTCGACAATCCGTGCCGCCCTTATTAATTTAATTAATTTAATATGAAAACGCGGTTGCAGCTTTTCAACGCTGCATTAAAAGGGAATGCGGTTCAATTCCGCAGCAGTCCCCGCTACTGTAACCGATGACGACCCCCTCGATATGCCACTTTGCGGCGCAGATTTTCTGCCGTGCAGCATGGGAAGGCGAGGGCATTAGAACGACTCGGAAGCCAGGAGACCTGCCGTGTTTTCGGTTTACGGTGGTTCTCGGGAGATAGGCAGCCATTTTGCAAAGGCAAAGCAGAAGCTCTTTCGGGAATTGTATCTTGGATGCAGTTCCCTTTTATGTTGTCAGCCCTTCCGCCGCAACAGGCTTGCAGAAGCAAAATAATTACACGGAGGTAATGTAACAATGAAACTCTGCAAAAAACTTTTTTCTTTTATTCTTGTGCTTTCAATCATGCTTTCGTCCGTTTCGGCATTTGCCGCACCGAATGCAAACGAATCCGGCATTAACGAGTATAATCTTGCGCCCGGAACAACCGTTATCTGCGTTGAAGCATTCGTGCTCGGCTGGGGTTACGTGCTTGAACCCACCGTGGTTGCATACAATCCCGGCGAAACCCTTGCACAGCTTACCGCAAGGGTGCTTGCAGCCAACTCCCTTGTCTGCGTCATGAACGGCGCTGTTGACGATGACGCAAGCTACATTCAGGGCATCGGCTGCCCGCAGCTTGCAGCAGGGGCATCCCCCTCCGTTCCCGCTTATCTTATGACCGAACTTGAAGCTTACCCCGATTGGGCGGAGGAAAACCTCGGTTATCAGCCCGGCGGCTGGAACGGCACCGAAAACGGCGACGGTATCCTCAGCGAGTTTGAATACAGCGATCTCGGCGGCTGGATGTACGTTGAAAACGATGTTTCTCTTCCTGTCGGCGCAGGTGCGGCAACAGTTACGGACAACAAGGTTTACCGTTGGATGTACACGGTTTACGGATACGGCATGGATCTCGGAATCGGCGATGGTTGGGGCATGTTCCCCGCGTTCGACAACCCCGCGTACGGCGTGACCCGCAGCAGCGAAACCGAGCTTTATGCAAGCGTTCTTTCGGATCCCGCACTTTCCGCACAGATTTCCGAAGGCGGTGCGGCACATGCCGCATTCACTGCGTTTGAATCCGCGCTCACCGATATTACATCCTCTCAGGCTGTTCTCACCGCAGCGGCCGAGGCACTGACCGATGCACTCGTACCCGTTTCCGTTATTCCCGGAGATGCGGACGGTGACGGAGTTGTTACAGCATCCGATGCACTGCTCATTGCCCGCCACGCAATGCAGCTTCAGATCCTTACCGGCACCGCGCTTGAAGCGGCGGATGTTGACGGCAACGGAACAGTTGCGCTGACCGATGCGCTTCTCGCACTCCGCATTGCAATTAACGGCTGAAGTAAAGGAATAAAACCGAATTGAATCAGTTCCGCGGAATTTGTTTCGCGGAACAGGAACCGATATGTACCGTTCGGTCGGTACCAATAATTTGAAAAGACATCCTCTTACATTTTCCATAATCCTTACCCTGATTGCGGGAATGGTGCTTTGCGCCGTTCCCGTTCAGGGTATTTCTGCTCAAACGAGCTTTTTCATGCAAAGCGAGCAGCCTCTTTATTCCGCCCGCACGGCGGATTACAGGAGCGGATATGCGGCGCAGTACTCCGCCGTTTTGAGAACCCTTGCAGGCGGCGCAAAGCCCGAATTCGGTTCGGTCGGCGGCGAATGGAAGGTGCTTGCACTTGCACGCAGCGGGTTCTATCCGACACAGAGCGGCTGTTTTTTCGAATACTATGCAAAAATCGAAAAGCTTGTCGCCGCAAACGGCTCGCCGAAACTGCACCCTCAAAAATCAACCGAAAACTCGCGCCTTATTATCGCTCTTTCTTCAATCGGGCGGGATGCACGCTCTGTCGCAGGGTTTGATCTTACCGCGCCTCTCGGCGATTTCAACTATGTAAAAAAACAGGGCCTGAACGGCGTCATTTTTGCACTTATCGCATTGGACTGCAATAAGGATTACGGCATGAGCGATATAAAATCCCAGTGCGTTGACCTTTTGCTCTCACGCGAATGTGACGGCGGAGGTTGGGCACTCGGACTCGGGGCAGCGGAAGCGGATATTACCGCAATGGCGATAACCGCACTTGCACCGTATAGAAAGGCGGCTGCCGCAATCGAACGCGGTGTTGAAAAGCTTTCCGCACTGCAAAATGCAAACGGAAGTTTTTCCTCCGGCGGTGTTGAAACCTCCGAAAGCTGCTCCCAAGTGCTCGTTGCGCTCAGCACGGTCGGAATCAATGCACATAAGGATTCGCGCTTTATCAAAAGCGGAAACTCGGCGCTTGACGCACTCTGTGCTTTTTATGTCGGCGGCGGATTTGCACACATGGCAAACGGCGGCGCAAATTCAATGGCAACCGAACAGGCTGCATATGCACTTTGCGCGTACGACAGATTTCTTTCCGGGCGAAGCTCGCTTTACAACATGAACGATGTCTCCCCCGTCTCTCCTGCCGAGCCAACCGATAAACCCACGCCGAAGCCGACGGGCAAGCCAACGGCGGCACCGACCGATGCAGCATATTCAACTGCACCGGCAACCGACACGGCAGCAACCGATGCGGCATACACTGATGCGCCTGCAACCGATGCAGTGCCGACAGACACCTCTGCCGCGTCAACCTCGCCGAACCTTCCCTCTTTTGAACCTGATGCAACTGCTGAAATCGAAACAGCCGACGCTGTTTCACCGCGTGAATCGGCCTCCGCACAGGGCAGCGACCGAACAAAATCAGGCAGTCGTGTTTTTGACGTTTTTATCGCTGCCGCAGCAGTTTGCCTCCTCGGAACCGCTGCATATTTCGTTATCAAAAAGCGAAACAGGCGGCAATAATCAATTTTGAAACAAAAACGGTGATATCAATGAGTAAATCTTTATCCTTTATTAAACGGAAAAATTCGTGCGGCAGCCGGCGTATTTCCGCTTTGCTGCTTGCGATGCTTGCGTTTATCTGCACAGTCGTATTCCCCGGGTGTTCGGATATTCCCTCCGCCGAAAACGGGCAGACCTGCACAATGCTCATCGAGTGCGGCACGATACTGCAAAACATCGAGATGCTCGACCCCGATAAACTTTCCGTGCTTCCGTCCGACGGAATAATACTAAAAAAAACATCCGTGTCCTTTAACGACGGCGAGACTGTTTTCGATATTCTCTGCCGCGAAACACGAAACAGGCAAATCCATATGGAATCCAGCTATACCCCTGTTTTCAACAGCGCATACATTGAAGGAATCAACAACCTTTACGAATTTGACTGCGGTGAGGGCAGCGGCTGGGTGTACAGTGTGAACGGAGTTTATCCGAATTACGGCTGCAGCAATTATAAAGTTCAGCCCGGAGACAGCATTGAGTGGCATTACACCTGCAACTACGGCAAAGACGTCGGCGCCGAAGTTACCGGCTGACACGGCAGTGCGTTTTTTTACAGATGAAAAGAGATTGTTTTGACACAATACATCCGACGGCGGCAATCATCTATTTCGGGTTTGCTCTTGCAATGCCGATGCTTTTGCTGCACCCCATGCTGCTCGGAATCTCGTTTTTATCCGCCCTTGCGTGGACTGTGCAGCTTAATGGCATGCGGGATGCACTTCGGTTTTTTTGCAGGTTCATTCTGCCGCTGATGCTTCTGACGGCAATTCTGAACCCGATTTTCAACCACAAGGGGCTTACGGTGCTTTTTTACCTTAAGCGCAATCCGGTGACGCTTGAATCCGTTGCATACGGCGCGGCATCCGGAGTTATGCTTGGTTCTGTTCTGCTTATTTTTTCATGCTTCAATCGCATAATAACCGATGATAAAATCCTTTATCTGTTCGGCAGAATCATTCCGTCGCTTGCTGTTGTGCTTTCCATGGCGCTGCGCTTTGTTCCGCTGTTTACAAAACAAGCGAAAAAAATCGCACTTGCGCAGCGTTGTTCGGATGGGGATCCTGCATCAAAAAGCATTGTTAAACGCGCCAAAAACGGCCTTTTTATCTTCTCCGCGCTTATCACATGGGCTTTGGAAAGCGCAGTGACAACCGCAGATTCAATGCGGGCGCGGGGATTCGGGCTTCATCCGCGCAGTTTTTATACCGACTTTCGCTTTGACGGGCGGGACACGGTTGTTTCGCTTTTTCTTGCGGCAGGCATTGCAATTTTCGGAACAGCGGCGGGCTGCGGCAAAATCACCGTCACATATTTTCCGAAATTTCGCATGAACCCCGCCTCACCGCTTTTTATCGCCGCATGTATTGCATATGCACTCACGCTGCTGATACCCGTAATTATGAACATCAAGGAGTCCGTTGCATGGCATTACTCGAAATCAAAAATCTGAATTTTACATACCCTGAAGCGGCGCAGCCCGCACTCAGCGGCATTAATCTTGAAATACAGCCCGGCGAGTTTGTTCTTATATGCGGTGCATCCGGCTGCGGCAAGAGCACGCTTTTGCGGCAGTGTAAACCGGCATTGAGTCAGCACGGCGAAAAGAGCGGTGCAATTTATTTTAACGGAAAAGCCATTGAAGAATTGTCGTTTCGCGAACAGTCCGAAAAAATCGGATTTGTTATGCAGGATCCGGAGATGCAGATCGTGACGGATAAAGTTCGGCACGAATTGGCTTTCGGACTTGAAAGTCTCGGCACGAATAACCGAAAAATGCGTGTGCGCATTGCGGAGATGGCAAGTTTTTTCGGCATCAGAGACTGGTTCGACAGCCCTGTTTCCGCTTTGTCCGGCGGACAGAAGCAGCTGCTCTGTCTTGCTGCGGTCACGGTTATGCAGCCGCAGCTTCTGCTTTTGGATGAACCGACTTCTCAGCTTGACCCTATTGCGGCGGGCGAGTTTTTCAACACGCTCAAGCGCATTAATTCCGAACTCGGAACAACCGTCATTATCACCGAACACCGACTTGAAAACCTTTTTCCCATGGTTGATCGCGTTGTCTTCATGCGGAGCGGGAGCATTGTTTCGAACTGTTCTCCCGCCGATGCCGCCGAAAAACTGCGGGGTGATGATGAGTTTTTCAGCGTTCTGCCTTCCTCCGTTCGCATTTTTGCAAAAACACGCCAAAACGGGCAAAATCTTCGCGGCGCACCGCTTGAAGTTCGCAGTGCCCGTGATTACCTTTTGAATAATTTTTCGTTGGATTCCTGCCGACACAAAGCTTCGGAAAACCAGATCCGGGCTTCCGCAAAGGCTGAATCAAGCAAAAACAAAAAAAACACCGAAACAGTTATATCCGTTCGGGAAGCATGGTTTCGATATGAAAAAGATTCCAAAGACATACTGTGCGGTATGAATTTCGATGTTCATGCAGGCGAGCTTACCTGCATCGTCGGCGGAAACGGCGCCGGCAAAACCACCGCCCTTTTGACCGCAGCAGGTGTTTTTGCCCCGTATCGCGGAAAAGTCAAATACCGCGGAAAGCCGATTTCAACATTTCGGAAGGATAAAGGCTCAGCGGGAAAAATCGGAGTTCTTGTTCAAAACCCGCTCTGCTGCTTTGTTATGGATTCCGTTGCCGAAGAGTTGGAAGCGACTGCCAAAGCATATAAGCTTCCGCGCTCCGGAATCGAAGATGTTATCGACATTATGCAGCTTCAAAGCGTCCTTGGCAGCAATCCGTATGACATAAGCGGGGGTGAATTGCAGCGTGCTGCAATTGCAAAGCTGCTCCTGCCCGAACCCGAAGTCATTTTTCTTGACGAAGCGACCAAAGGCATGGATGCCTTCTTTAAGGCTGAATTCGGCGCATTGCTGCGTCGGCTTGCGGCGCGCGGAACGGCAATTGTTCTTGTTTCGCATGATATTGAATTCTGTGCCGAATTTGCAGACAGATGCGCAATGTTTTTCAACGGAACCGTTATTGCGGAAGGCACGCCGCAGGATGTTTTTCTCGGCAACAGTTTTTACACAACATCCGCCTGCCGCATTTCCCGCGGAATAATCCCCGATGCGTTGACTCCGGAACAGGTCATTGATTACGCAAACCGCTGCGAAAGGAAGAAAAACGATGACTGAGAAGCAGCCTGCTGCCTTGGAAACAAAAAACGAACAATCGGAATCAAAGCCGAACACTGCAAAGCGGTATAAGACTGAAAAGGCCGAGCTTCGCCGGCGTATTGTTTCAATCGTGCTGCTGCTTGTGTTTGTTCCCGCCGTTATTGCAGTCGGAATGCTTGAATTTAACGATCGGTATTATTATATCACCGCATCACTCATAATCATATGTTCATTTATTCCGTTCCTTATGATATTTGAAAAGCGCCGCCCGCGTGCGCGTGAGCTTGTTGTGATTGCCGTAATGACCGCACTCGGTGTTGCAGGACGCGCCGCATTCTATATGCTTCCGCAATTCAAGCCCATTGCTGCAACAGTAATCATCACAGGCGTTTCACTCGGGTGCGAGGCCGGTTTCATTACGGGTGCATTAACCGCATTTGTATCCAACATGTTTTTCGGGCAAGGTCCGTGGACACCGTGGCAGATGTTTGCACTCGGGCTGCTGGGATTCATCTCCGGGCTGGTCTTCCGCAAGGATATCAGAACAAAAACTCAGCGTGCACTACTGTGCCTTTACGGTGCATTATCAACCTTTTTCATCTACGGCGGCATCATGGATTCGGCATATGTCCTTATGGCGGGTTCGGAACCGACGTTGGCGGCATTGCTTGCAGCATATGCTTCAGGGCTGCCGTTCAACCTTATTTTTGCCGGTGCAACGGTGGTTTTTCTTTTGGTGCTGACGCGCCCGATACTCAATAAACTACGCAGAATCAAGAAAAAATACGGATTGCTCACGGGCTGAACGCTTCACGCATTGCCTGCTTAAAAAGCAAAAGAATCACCCGCTCTGCTAATTGAAAAGCACCCCATTTGTTAAACATTATAATGTTAACAAGCGGGGTGCTTTTTGTTATTTGATTGATTTTTCGTCAGCTGAACAGTGTAAAATCAATCTGTTTTAATTCATGCTTGCGGAATTCAGATTACATAACACCGATTGCCATGCGCATTACCGTTACGGCATCCGAAAGGTTTACGGTGCCGTCACCGTTGACATCGGCAAAAGGCATGTACTGTTCGGGAATGTGAGTCAAATCAAGCGCGTGGCGCATGATTGCGACTGCGTCCGCAATGGTAACTCTGCCGTCACCGTCAACATCGCCCATGATACCGTTTGCAGTGTAAACAGCGGTTACGGTGCTGTCGGCGGATACGTTTTGATAGGTTCCTTCCCAATGGCTGAAGGTGTAGCCCTCATGCACGGGCGGAGTGGGCAAATTCGCAGAGCCGCCTTCGGGAACGGAAACTTCGGAAATGACGCTGCCGTCAACCCCGTCAATGAAAGTGACCGTGTAATACTCTCCGTTATATACCGGTTCGATCTTTACGTTGTCAACATAAACGCAGTCGTCATATTCATCGCACATGTCGTCTTTTTCATATTTCCAGCCAACAGTGTAATAATCTGAAACGGGAACTTCGAATCGTACAGAGCTCCAGGGCGTTTGACCCGAAGCAACTTTTTGCGTAAGCCCATTGAGTGTGAGGCAAACTCTGTCTCCGTACATTTCGCTGCTTGTTTTCCAATCAAATGAAATCACCGAGCCTGCTTCAAGATATCCCATGTCAATCGTGAATTCGGTTTCAGTCAGGCGCATACCTGCAATATCGCTGCGCACGCAGTTGCGGCCGCTGTCGGTGACAACAACCCAAGGATGAGCATAGTCGTTGACAAAGCTCCTGTTTTCGCCGGGTGCGTTGACTGCCGCATTGAACTGAGCGGGGTCGCCCGGCGCAACGGGAGGAACATAATCTTCAACATAGGAAACATTATCGACCCATGAGGTAACAGCATTCACAACTTCGCTTTCATCACAGGCAATGAAATCCCAAGAGAAGTAATAATCACCGTCTTGCGGGATTATATACGCGCAGTTCTCCCAATTGGTTGTTCCGCTGATCTGTTCAACAATCGCCTGATTGATGCGGAAAACAAGCTTATCAATGCTGATCGAGCCGTATTCGCCGCCGACGGGAAGCCCCTGCGTTACAACCTTCCAATCAAAGCAGACTGCATCGCCCGCCTTTGCGTTGCGAATGATGGTATAGAGCACCTGATGACGCTCTGACCTTCCGACTGTTGATTTTACGCTCAACCTGCCGTTTTCGCTTGTGTCAATCGCCCACGGATTGAGGGGATCGTTCATGAAATGCAGCGTGCTGCCGACTGCATTAACAGCTGCATCCAACTCGTCGGCCTGTGCGCCGGGATCATAGGGTGCGGGCTGAGTTCCCGTGATGGAGATGTTATCGATCGAACCGCAGTCGCTGCCGCTTGACATACTGCTGTCCTTTGAATAAACCCAGCGGAAGGTATAATCTCCGTTTGCGGGAACGGTGTAGGTCTTTGTTGTCCAATTTGCGGTGCCGCTGATTCTGTCAACGCGGTTCTCGTTGGCATAGAAGCTGAGCCAATCGTAATTGTTTTCGCTTGAAACCATCCAGTCGAAGGAAAGCACCTGCCCGGCGGTAAGGCCGTTAAACACAGCCTTTATGGTTGTGGAGCTGTTATTTGCTTCCTGCGTTGCGGACTGCATATAAGTTCTGCCGTTGTCGCTGCGAACGACCCACGGAGTGTTGCCGTCGTTCATGAAGGTCAAATTGCTGCCCTGGGCATTCAGTGCGGCATTCATTGCCTCCGTATCAGGCACTTCGGGAAGGCTTATCTGAACATTGGGCACCGGGAAAATGCTCGTGAGCGAATATCCGAACCCGCCGCCGATTGCGCCGATTTCTTCGGATTCACCCGTTTGGGGATCGATTCTGAGCAGGATGCCGAAATTGCCTGCGGGAATGTTGCGGAAAGCAACACCGAAAAGACAATTGCCCTGCGGATAATACGTCACGGCGGTGAGCTGTTCGACTCCGGGGAAAACGCTCTGCCCGAGTTCGCGAACGATGCTGCCGCTTGTGTTGATGATGAGGCCGTGTCCGCCGTTATGTGCAGTGGTGTAGAACTGTCCGCCGCCGATATATGCAAACTTGTTGATGCAGGCAACTTCAAGTTCGGAAAGGTTTGCAACTTCGGTCAGTGCGCCGGTGCTGCGATTTACGGTCATGATGAGCTGATCCGCCGTTTCATCCTCCTGCACCATTGCATAGAGGGTGTCGGTATCGGCTGCGTAAGTCAGGTCGACAACGCTGTAATCCATGTGGTTGCCGCCGACTTTTGTCGCGCTCCACGTTGATGCATTGGTGTCGATGGTGTAAAGATCATCGGCAGTGGGAACATCTGCATCATCGGTGTAGGTGTGTGCAAAAGCATAAATCGTTGTTCCGATAATCTCGGCTGCAAAGGAAATCTTGCTGCCAAGGTTCAGTTTTGACTGAACTGCAGAAGGATTTTCGGAATTGAAACCGATAAAATTATAGGGCTTTGAAGGTTCTGCCACGCCGTTTGTAAGTTTCCAATCGGCAAAACCGAACAGCGTCACGCCGGCGTTGTCTGTCGGCTGCTGTCCGTTCTCTGTGGGTGTTTCCGTCGCTGCGGCGGAAAATGCTGCGGGCATAACGGTGAAAACCATCAGAAACGCCAGCAGTGCAGCGAAAAGCTTTTTCATGGTACTTGCTCCTGTTTCGTTTTGTGCATGTTTGTCTTTGCAGGCAGCCATGCCGCATAAATTATATCACTGCAGTGCGGCAATAGCAATTATTTTTTGGACATAACGCGGCAAATTTTTAAATTTTCCGTATAAGCGGCACTGTAAGTTCCGCAGATGAAAATAAAGGGCGGGCGGCACTCTGCCGCCTGCCCTTTTCTGCAAGTGTAGGAAAACTTTACAGCTAATCTCACTGTCGGGTTTTACGTTCACTGAGCTTTGATTGCTTCAAGCCGGTCGAAAGACAGTGCAAATCCCTGTTCTGCCGTTTTCGAAACAGTTTCGCCGTTGGCTGCATACAATGCCTGTGTATTGTTCAAAAGCCAAGCCCCGTTTTCAACAATTTGGCTTCCGCTGAGGAAGAAAACATATTCCGAACCGATTTCAATTTCGGGACTGTCTTCATATTGGTAAACGGTATCCTCAGTTTCTCCTCCCAAAAGCATTACTTTAAGCACATCTCCGCTGCTTGCTGCTCCGGAGTAGCTTTCCTTCACGCGAACCTCATAGACTGTCACAACAGTCTGCTCGTTGTCCTGCCCTGCTTCTGCAGGTTCTGCGCTGCTTTCCGGAATACGAAGAGACATCGATTCATATCGCTCGGACAGCACCGTTCCGTATACGACATAGTCTGCGTGAGCCGACAGATCATCAACTGACGTATATTCCGGATAATCTGCGGAACAGACAATCGTTTTTTTATCCTGTTTCTGTGAAGCACTGCCGCCTGTTTGCAGGTTGTCGTTTGTTTTCCCTTTTGAACCGCAGGCAGCCGTTGTTAAAACTAACATTGCCGCCAGAAGCACAACACACAGCGTTTTGAACGGTTTCATGTTTATTTGCCTCCCCGCAACATCCAAATTTGAGATATATGAGCTATCATCAACTTCATTATAACGCACAATATTCATTTGTCAACGTCTTTGCGCATTTTTTTAAAAAATTTTTTCGGTATTTATGCGGTAATTTTTTTCGGCATTCGGACAAATGCAATATCTCCGCCGACTCAATATATTTATAATATTCCAAAGGCTCCGATTTATTCGGATTTGAACACATCGTTTCGCCCTCCGCGACAGAATGCGGCAAAAAAAGCGGCAAAACGGACTTGCCGCCGCATTCCGACTGTGCTAAACTAACAGCAGTAATCTGCGGAGGAGGAATCCCGAACATGGACAAACCGAATAAAACCGATAATGCGGAACAACCTGCCGAAACAGCGGATACAGAGGGCGGATTGACAGCCGAAAAACCGCGCAGCAGACGCAAAAAAACTTCGATTGCACACATTGCAACCGTGTGCGGCAGTGTTTACACCGGCGGCAAAACTGCAAAAGACATAAAAAAGCAGGCTGGGCAAAGCGCGATCACGGCCGATGACGCTGAAATTATTGAGATACCGGAACCTGTCGAATTGTATGAAACGGATTGCCTCCGTGAACCCGAGGACAGTGAAGACGCCTCGCCTTACGATCCGCTTTCGGCAGTCTGCCTGAACGGCAGACGCTCCGTTGAGGAACTGATGGAGACAGGTAACCTGTCGGACATTGACAGACTTCGCGGGATTGTTGTTTGTGAGGAACGTCCTTTGAATAAGAAGCGCGAATACGCAAACAGGCTTACCGAGCTTTTGGGAGGCACACTGCATATGCTTCCGCCCGTTCGCAGCGGCAATGATGTTTGGAAAATGCTGTTTGATGAGATTCCTTCGGTTTTTGTTGTCAGCGTTTCTCTTCCCGATATCGATGCGTTCGCACTGATAAACACCCTTCGGCAGAGCAAGCTGTGCCGCAATGCACGTTTTTTTGTTTGTGCACCTAAGATGACGAAATCACTTATCGGAATCAGCCGCAATGAAAAGATTGACGGACTGCTTTCATTTTCTGCCCCTGTCGAACAAACGGCCGCAGCTATAATCGAAAAATGTCTTGACTATGAGAAAAAGCGCGGCAAATCGGATCTTGAAGCACTTGAACAGGCAATAAATAACCCTGCGTTTTTCAGCGAGATGGACGAACAGAAGCGTCAATATGCAATGGTGACCGATTCCATCCTGCTGCCGCTCGGGCTGCAAAACGAGCATCGCGGCACGGAATTTCTGCGGCTGCTTGTCTGTATGCGCATATTCGGAGTCGATGCGGATCTCAAACGCATGTATGAATACGTTGCAATGTATTATCATTCCACTCCGGCCGCGGTTGAAAGAGCAATTCGCTATTCCATCGAGTGTGCATGGGAGGGCGGAAATCTCTATATGCAATATGAACTTTTCGGCAACACAACGGATTCCGCAAAGGGTAAGCCGACAAATGCCGAATTCATCGCCACCGTCGTTCAGCACATTCGGAACAGACTGCGGCACGGCAGCGCGGCCCCGAAAGCATTTCCGGTGTACGAACATGATGAGCAATGACTGAATTCTGCCTTTTTTTGCCGCAGAAATTCTCCATTGTTTTAACTTGAGTTAATGTTTTTTTAATGATTCTGCGTTATACTGTATGCAGGCGGATCGACGGGATCCGGTCCGCAAATTTCTGTCCGGAGGCAACGAAAAGTGCTTGAAATAAAAAAAGTTTCCAAACAATATAAAACCGGCGATCTTGTTCAAAACGCACTGAGCAGCGTGAGCCTTGAATTCCGCAGCAATGAGTTTGTTGCGGTTTTGGGCCCGAGCGGTTCTGGCAAAACAACTTTGCTCAACATCATCGGAGGGCTTGACCGCTATGACAGCGGCGACCTTGTTATCAACGGTGTTTCCACAAAACAATACACAAGCCGCGACTGGGATACTTACAGAAACCATACCGTCGGGTTCGTTTTTCAGAGTTACAATTTGATTCCGCACCAATCCGTGCTTTCAAACGTTGAGCTTGCACTGACACTTTCCGGCGTATCAAAGCAGGAGCGGCGCAGACGCGCATGTGAAGCGTTGGAACAAGTCGGGCTCAAAGGACAGGAGCATAAGCGGCCGAACCAAATGTCCGGCGGACAGATGCAGCGCGTTGCCATTGCACGTGCGCTTGTTAATAATCCCGATATTTTACTTGCGGATGAACCCACCGGTGCACTTGACAGCGAAACCGGAACCCAAGTTATGGAGCTGCTGAAAAAAGTCGCAAAAGACCGCCTTGTTATAATGGTTACACACAATGCCGAACTTGCGGAGCAGTATGCAACGCGAATTGTGAAGCTTCATGACGGGCAGATTTCGAGCGATACAAACCCCGTGAGCAATGACGAACGAACTTTGACGAAAGAAAAAGAACGCGGGGCGGGCAGCACTTTTGATAAAAAACAAAAGAAAAAACGGACTTCCATGTCCTTTTTTACCGCGCTCTCGCTGAGTTTAAACAACCTTTCAACGAAAAAGGGCAGGACTTTTTTGACATCTTTTGCGGGTTCGATAGGCATTATCGGCATTGCATTGATTCTTGCGCTTTCAACCGGCATTCAGAACTATGTCAATGCAATCCAGAAAGATACTTTGACATCCTATCCGATCACAGTCGAACGCGAACCGAACGATTTCATGAGTATGCTGACGGCAGCAAACGAAAAGACGGACGATGAAACACTGAAAAACCGTGATGCGGATTCAGTTTACTCCGATCCTCGGCTCTACAAAATGCTGAACGCAACCGTTTCGGACGGAGACGAAGTAAATGACCTTGCATCGTTTAAAAAGTATATTGATTCGGAGCTTGATGCTTCAACCGCAAAGACCGATCTTCGAGAATATGTAAGCTCCGTGCGGTACGGCTACGGGCTTACCGTCAACGCGTATGTCATCGGCACGGACGGGAAATATCACAGTACGGATATGACCTCCGCATTGTTTGCCGATGATGAAACATCCGAAGGCGACAAGGGCGTCAGTATGATTAACATGATGACCTCCCGCATGGGAAACATGAATCTTTGGGACGAAATCCTTTCCGGAGCGGACGGCGCACTCGTTTCCGAGCTTGTTTTGAATCAATATGAGCTTGTTGCGGGCGAATGGCCGAAGAGTGCCAACGATATTGTGCTTGTTATTGATAAAAACAACGAAATATCCGACGTTGCTTTCTATGCTCTCGGGCTTATGGACACCGCCGAAATCACAAGGATTTTTAACTCCGTTCTTAAAGGCGAGGAAATCGTGACGGATACACGCTCCGCAAAGTTTGAAGAGCTTATCGGCACCAAATTCAAGCTGATATTGAATTCAGATTATTACTCAAAATCGTATTCGACCGACGAAAACGGCGGTTCATGGGAATATATCGGCGATGACGCCGCCGCAATGGAGCTTGTTATCAAAAACGGACTCGATCTGCGGCTTGCAGGTATTATTCGCCCGAACGACAACAAGGCTGCTTCAGTAAACGGAGTTTTCGGCTACACTTCCGCCCTTTCCGACTATATAATTCAGAAAACGAACGAAAGTGAAATTGTCCGCGAACAGAAATCCCAGGAAAACGTGAATCTTGATGTTTTAACCGGACTTCCTTTCACTTTGGACTCCGAAAACGAACTGTCGGCAGACAAAAAGGCGGAAGAAGTTACCGCTTATTTTGCATCCCTTACGGACATGCAGAAAACGGAAATCTACAAAAAAATCATTGCCGAACCCGAGCAGACGGAGCTTGATGCAGTTGTTGAGGAATATATGGCAATGTATCCGACGCGTGAATCAATGGTTCAGCTTGCGGCGGCAACATACGGGTTTGATGTTGCCACTGCGGAGGAATATCTTTCCGACTATACGGACGAAGAGCTTCGGACTTTGATGCGTGAACAGCTTGTTTCTGCCGTAAAAAAGAAATATGCCGACAAAGCCGAAGCCGAAATCATGCAGATTATTTTCGAACACTCCGCACCGAACGATCTTTTCGGCACGGCCGGATATGCCGCAGTTGCGGATATTTTTGATAAAACAATTGCAAACGACACGAGTGTTGAAAAGCTTGCGGAATACTATGATAAATTCATGCCGTCAAAGGTTTCCGGAACAACGCTTGACGAAGCACTTGAAAAACTCGGTGCAGTTGATCCCGATTCGCCGAAAACCGTTAATTTGTATGCTGTAACATTTGAGGATAAGGAGGCTATCGCTGACAACATTGCGGAATACAACCGGAATGCAGACGAGGATAAGGCTATTGAGTACACCGATTATGTTGCGCTGCTTATGTCCGGAGTTACAACAATGATCGACGCCGTTTCATACGGACTTATCGCGTTTGTTGCCATCTCTCTGGTTGTATCCTCAATTATGATAGGCATAATTACCTATATCTCAGTGCTTGAACGCACGAAGGAAATCGGTATTCTGCGCTCCATCGGCGCATCAAAACGCGATATTTCATCCGTGTTCAATGCCGAAACGCTGATTATCGGTTTCTGTGCGGGTGCGATCGGAATAATTGCATCAATGCTGTTGTGCATCCCGCTGAACCTTATCGTTCGGTCGCTCACAGGCATCGACACGCTGACGGCCGTCCTTCCGTGGCGTGCCGGCATAATACTGGTTCTGATAAGCATGGTTTTGACACTTATTGCGGGCATCATACCCTCGCGAATTGCGGCGAAGAAGGATCCCGTTGCCGCGCTGAGATCGGAATGAAACAGCACTGTTTACTTTTCGCCTTTTGATTTAAAATAAAATAAAAATATCGCGGCTTCCGTAAACGAGGCCGCGATATCTTTATTCTGTGCCGAGTTTTGTCATGCGGAATATGTATTCAGCATATCGTGATTATCCGCCGTTCGGATTATCACCGAACGTATTCTTATTCGCCGAAATACCTGTTCAGAAGGCCTGCGAAAGCCTTGCCGTGACGGGCTTCGTCACGCGCCATTTCATGAACGGTGTCGTGAATTGCATCAAGGTTAAGAGCCTTTGCACGCTTTGCCAGATCGGTCTTGCCTGCGGTTGCGCCGTTTTCGGCTTCAACACGCATTTGAAGGTTCTTTTTGGTGCTGGAAGTTACAACTTCGCCGAGAAGTTCTGCAAACTTTGCAGCATGCTCAGCCTCTTCATAGGCTGCTTTTTCCCAATAGAGACCGATTTCGGGATAACCTTCGCGGTGTGCAACCCTTGCCATTGCAAGGTACATACCGACTTCGGTGCATTCGCCTGCGAAATTTGCACGCAGATCCGCCATGATATCCTCGGGTGCGCCCTGTGCAACGCCGACAACATGCTCTGCCGCCCAACTCATGGTTTCGGACTGCTCAATGAACTTTTCTGCGGGTGCACCGCAAACGGGACATACTTCGGGAGCGGAATCGCCCTCATGAACGTAACCGCATACTGAACATACAAACTTTTTCATACTTTTATCCTCCAAAGATTTTTATTTTTTGCGGCACGCGCCGCCGGTCAGCATTTTATGCTCGTTTTTGATTATTCTCCCTTTTCCGCTTCTGTCTGCATTCATTGCAGATATAGAAAAAGTTGAGTGTGTAGGAAACAATTTCTTCGCCGATTTTGCTGCTGAAATATGATTTCAGATCGCCCGGGTCACAGTCGGCAACCCTGCCGCATTCGATACACTGCATGTGTTCATGCGGGCGAATGGTCTTGTCGTATCTGTCCGGCTCACCGGCAACGGGAATGTGAAGGATCTCTCCGGCATCGACCATGAGTTTCAGATTTCGATAGACAGTTCCGAATGCAATGGACGGCATTTCGGCCTTTGCCCTTGCATAAATCATTTCGGCTGTCGGGTGATCGTCCGCCCGTTGTATGATGTTGTAAATCAACTGTCGCTGCCTTGTCATTCACGCCTCCTTAGGAATGATTCCTGTTATTATTATACCACCGATTTATGCCGTGTCAAGCATTAAATCTCATTTCTAAAAATATATTAAAAGCGCGGCCCTCATGACCGCGCCAATGTTCGTTTTCGAAAATTCAATTTCGCAAGCTGTTGAAACGATTTGATTAATCTTGCGGAGTTTTCGGTTCGAATTCAAACCAGCGGACGAAAAACTCTCCGCAGCGATGCATTCCGCAGCTTTCGGCAGTGCGCACCGAAGGTATGTTTTCTTCCGCGCACTCCCATATTATTTCATTCCCGCGTTCTCGTGCAGATTCAATTGCGGTGCGCAGCAGCGCCGATGCAATGCCGCGCCGTCGATATTCCGCTTTTGTATCCGCCCCGACTATGCAGCAGCCGTTGTATTCTCCGTTTGAAATTATGTTTCCGCAGATATTCTCGCCCTCAAGCACAAAAAAGGCAAAACCATGTTTCAAAAAATCCGCAAAGCTTTTGTAGCTTTCCAAAATTTCGGGAAGATAAGCCCCTGCAAACTCGGCATTCTCACGCAAGAAGCTTTCCGAGGCACGCCGAATGCGCATCAGCCGCCCCTCCGCCGCATGAACGAACGGCATTTCCGCCGCGCTGTATTCTTCTGCCGTGCGATAAACAAGCTGTTTCTGTTCAAACAGCTCTTTGTCGAAAAAAACAACGCGCATCATATCCGAAAGCTCTTCCGTGTCGGCGGAATATGCAAATTCACTCAGTTCGAATTCATCTTTTGCCAACGGAAATACTTTGTTCTCAAAAAACAGACGGAAAGCGGCATATTCCTCCGCCGTTTGCAGCGGAGTTCCCATTATCTGGAATCCGCCCAAAAGATAACTGTATACGACCGCAAGCCGCGGTGCCGTCGGATCGTCCGTCCAAACAAGTCCCCGCGTATTTCCGTTCAAAATGCTGAGATAGTGTATGCTGCTCTTTTCACATTTAAGTTTTTCGGCAAGTTTTGCGCCGCGCTTCGGCTCCTGCCGCATTTTTAATGCATTCAATCCGTTCATAGTTCGTATCTTTTTCCGCTTTCCGCTGCGGGTTTGTTATTCTTTCAAAGCATATCCTGCGGGTTGACTTCAATGCCGCGATAGCATTCATCCGCGCAGCCGTCGCTGAAGGCATATATTGCATTGATTGCTGCGGCCGTATTTGCAGTGCGAACCAGCTTAATTATAACCGCATAGCGGAACAGCCCCTCCCTGCGGCGAATCGGCGCGGCACCCGCGAGTGCGAAAACAAGCTCATTTTCCGCGTTTGCGGGTTTTAATGCAGTTAAAATGGTTTTTGTCACGCCGTTTGCAAACCTTTCCGCCGCATCCGCCGCCGCGTTTTCATCGGCACAGGCGAATTGCGCCCGCACAAATACCGCAAACGGAGGGAACAGCGTCCGCAGTCGGTCTCCGATTTCGAGATTATAGAATGTTTTATAATCATGCTTCGTGCAGAGCCGTATTGCGCGGTGTCCCGGCGCATTGGTCTGAATCACGACGCGTCCTTCTTTATCGGCACGGCCGGCACGACCCGCGACCTGGGTCAAAAGCTGAAACGTACGTTCGCTGCTGCGAAAATCCGAATGGAAAAGTGTTGAATCAGCAAACACGACGCCGACAAGCGTCACATTCGGGATATCAAGCCCCTTTGCCACCATTTGCGTGCCGATAAGCACATCAGCCTCGCGCCGCGTGAATGCATCAAGTATATCCCGATGTGCGGTTTTGCCGCTTGTTGTGTCCATATCCATTCTCAAACAGCGCACATTCGGAAACACAAGTTTCAGCTGTTCCTCAACCTGCTGAGTTCCGATTCCCGTGTATTTGATGTACTCCCTGCCGCAGGACGGACAGGTTTTCGGCATCTTATAATTCGCCCCGCAATAGTGGCAGCGGAGGGACTCATCAAACCTGTGATAGGTCAATGCAACATCGCAGTTCGGGCAGGTGAACACAAATCCGCACGCGCGGCATTCGGCATGGGATGAATAACCGCGCCTGTTGAGAAACAGAATCGCCTGTTCGTGCTTTTCAAGGCATTCTTTCAGCCGTTTTATCATCAAGCCCGAAAAAATGCTGTTGTTCCCGCTCAAAAACTCCTCGCGCATGTCAACAATATCAACTTTCGGCATCGGCACACCGTTTATTCTGTTCGGCATCTCAAGCAGTATGTACCTGCCCCGCTTTGCACGATAATATGTTGTGAGCGACGGAGTCGCACTGCCGAGGACAAGTTTTGCACCGCAGAGTTTGACCCGACGCAGCGCAACCTCGGCAGCGGAATACTTTGGAGTAATTTCGGAGTAATAGCTCGGCTCATGTTCTTCATCAATTATGATAATACGCAGATTTTCCACCGGCGCAAACACTGCCGACCTTGCGCCGACAACGACCCTTGCCTTGCCGAATCGTATCCGCCGCCATTCGTCAAAACGTTCACCGTCGCTCAAATGGCTGTGCAGAACGGCAACATTGTTTCCGAATCTGCTCCTGAATCTGTCCGTCGTCTGCGGTGTCAGTGATATTTCCGGGACAAGGACAATTGCGCCGCCGCCGTTTTCAAGCACGTTCGCAATTGCCTGCATATAAACTTCGGTCTTTCCGCTCCCCGTGACACCGTGAAGAAGCAGACAGCTTCCGGCATCGGCGGATTTGATTTTTTCAAGTGCGTTTTGCTGCGCCGGAAGAAGCGGCAGCGGCTCCGTTAACTGAATATCTCTGTTTGCAAAAGGATTTCGATAGGTTTCGCGCCCTTGTTCAACAAGAATGCCCTTTTTAACAAGTGCGGCAACAGCTGCGCCCGCACCGGGCACGAACGCATTTATATCGCTTGCGGAAAGCTCCGCTCTGCCCGATAAAAGCAGGGAAAAAACTTCAAACTGCTTCGGCGCACGCGGCGTTCCGTCTTTTTTCAGCATTGAAGCACGCACTGCTTCAATATCAAGATTGTCCGCAATGTGCAGAGTGCGCACTTTTTTTTCTTTAACTTTTGAACCGCGCAGCGCGGCGGGAATCATGACCCGAAGTGCATCGGCGGTTGTGCAATGGTACGCTTTGCACATCCAATCCGCAAGCTTGAGCTGATCGGGCAGCAGCGCCGAGTACGGCTCAATCGTTCGCACGATGGATTTAAGCTCACGCTCCGTTCCCGGTTCATCGACAAGTTCAAGCACAAAGCCCTCAATCGGTCGGTTCCCCCGCCCGAACGGAACGATAACGCGCTGCCCTTCGCACAGACTGATTTCTTCCGGAACGGCATAAGTAAACAGCCTGTTTACATTGGCATTTGAAATATCAACTATTACCCTTGCAAACATGCTGTTCACCCCCGCCTTTCGGCGCATAACATATAAAGCTTGATTTGAATGTTCCGCAGTTACGGATTATTTTTCGGAAGTCTGATAGTATTCGGCAGGATACCTGACGCAGAGCTCGCCGTTGTACAGTTCGTCAACAGCCTTTGCAACAGGCTTTTTGTCGGATGATTCTTCCTTTGAAACAAGCAGCTGCCTTGCGCGCTTTGCAACGGCTGTTACAAGCATATAGCGACAGCCCGCGATGTTTTCCAGTTCAACAACCGGCGGATGGTTCATTTGGTGACTCATTATGTTACCTCCAACAGTAAGTATTCAATAAATTTAACGCTCAATTTAAAACTATTATACGATTATCATGCGGCCCGCCCTCCGCAGCACCGTTCGTCACTCGGAGAAAGTTTCGCCGAGCAGCGCGGGCAAAAGCTCGCGGTTATATTCGGGAGTGCATCCGACGGCATTGAGTATGCATTCGATATTTTGAACGGCCGACTCAATTTCATCGTTCACAACAACATAGTCGTATTTCGGAATGTATTCAAGTTCCGTTCTTGCCTCTTCGAACCTTCGGGCAACCGCTTCGGGAGTCTCCGTCCCTCTGCCCACAAGCCGCCTGTGCAGCTCCGCCAGTGAAGGGGGCGCAATGAAAATCGTTATTGCGTCGGGGCAATTGTTTTTAACGTGCATTGCACCTTTGACATCGATATCAAGCAAAACGCTTATGCCTTCGCTGCGCTTTGATTCAACGTAGCTTCTCGGCGTGCCGTAGTAATTTTTGCCGAACACACGCATGTATTCAAGGAATTCTCCCTGTTCTATCATTGTATCGAATTCCTCGGTTGTTTTATAAAAATAATTCACGCCTTCCGCCTCACCCTCACGCATTGCGCGGGTCGTTGCAGAAACGGAGAAGCAGATGTTGTCGTGCTTTTCAAGCAATCTGTTTGCAACAGTGCCTTTGCCGACGCCGGACGGGCCGGAAATGACGATCAGCATGCCGCGTTTTTTCATCATAGTGTTTGTACCCTCTTTATTTCTTTTGATGCCCTTGTGCAAACCGCACACAGCACTGCTGCCGAATTGCGGAACGAATGCCGAAACTCGTTTTTAGGTTTATTCGAAGTTCTGCACCTGTTCGCGCATCTTCTCAAGCTCGGCTTTGCCGTCGATAACAAGAGACGCAATTGTTTTATCGTTCGCTTTTGAACCGATGGTGTTGAACTCGCGATTCATCTCCTGGACGATGAAATCCAGTTTTCTGCCGACAGAACCACTGTTTTCAAGCAGTTCGCCTGCCGCGGCAATATGGCTCGAAAGACGGACAAGCTCCTCATCGATGCTGACTTTATCCGCGAATAATGCAATTTCCGTTGCAAGGCGCGCCCTGTCGATTTCCGTTTCGGAGAGCAGGCTTTCAATGCGTTCGTTAAGCTTTTTTCGCTGTTCTTCAACGACAAGCGGGGCGCGCTCCGAGATTTTTTCGCGAATATCCGCAATCACGCCGAGTCGTGTTTTCATGTCGGATGAAAGCCGTTCACCCTCGCGCATACGCATTGCGATAAGCTCATTTGCGGCGCGGGTCAAGGCATCTTTCATCAGTTCCGCAAGCGCGGGCCTGTCGTCGTCGGCCTCTGTCACGGAAACGATATCCGTAAGCCTCAGCGCACGCGACAGTGTCAGATCGTTTTCAATGCCGAGTTCCTCCGCCGCCTGCCGGGCGGCAGTCATATATGCCGAGAGCATCGGCATGTTTATTTCAACTTTTTTTGAATCGTTCCGCGTGTTGCGGTAATTGGCAAAAATGTCAACATGGCCGCGCGCAAGCATCGTGCCGAGCGTGTTCCGCGCCGTGTCCTCAAGGAAGGCAAGCGAGCGCGGCATTCTGAGCGCAAGATCCAAAAAGCGATGATTGACCGATTTCAGTTCAATCGACAATTCGCGGCCGTCTTTTGAAACGACCGCATGACCGAACCCTGTCATGCTTCGTGCCACTTTTGTACCTCCGAAATGCGGAGCAATACCTGCTCCAAATCAATTTATTATACCACAGAAACGCGGATGTGAAAAGAGCCGAAATCGGTATATTCATTCAAAACGGGTTTTAAATTTGAAACAGCTTTTAAACGTAAATATCAACTTCGTCAGGAGCGATATTTTTTCTTGACATTCTGCGGGCAGATGCTAAAATACAATATGCGGCAGAGAATTGGCATTCATCGTTTTCCGCCGCAAAGCAAAACTCAGGAGGAACACATGAAAACTCGTAAACTGACGGCTGTTCTGCTCGCGCTCATCATGGCGTTTGCAGTTCTTCCCGCTGCCGCTTTTGCGGAAAGCATCGAAGGCATTGCAGGCGAAGCAGCAGCAATGCGCAAACTCGACAACGCTTGGGCGGCACTCGACGCAGCCGAAGCAGACGCTCTTGCTCAAGGCATGAGCCGCACCGAGGTCATCAATGCGGTTTACACCGCTGCACTGAGCCTCAACACCGTTGATAAGGACAGCTTTTCCGCCTTCACGAAGGACGGCTTCTACTTCACCGTTGACGGCATGTATTGTGCATACAACTACAGACTCCGCAACGAACTCAACACCGACTGCGCACCCGTTAAGGAAGGCGTTGTTCTTTCAAAGGGCAGCGGAAAAACCGAAAACCTCAAAGATGCCGAATCCGCCGACGTATTTCTGATTGCACCTTACTACGGTCACGACAGCAGCTTCACCGATCAGTACAAGCGTGAAGCGCAGTCCGTCGCGGACGCAACCGGCGGCGACTACCTGCTTATCCAGAGCACGGCAGCGACCGGTCCCGCAATCGCAGAAAATTTCCCGAATAAAGGCGTTGTATTTTTTGACAGTCACGGCACCCAGGACGGCACGTCTTCCTATCTCTGCCTGACAACAAGTTCCGGCATCACTCAGGAAGATTACAACAACGGTTGGGCGGTTTATGCCGGCAGCGCCGCATATATCGACGGTCGTTATATTGAACACCATACCCCTGCACCCCTTTCAAACTGTCTCGTTTGGATGGCAATTTGCGAAGGTATGAAGCGCAGCGGCCAAGGCACCACCGGTGCAGCACTGCTCCGCGCAGGTGCAGGTGTTGTTTACGGCTATTCTCAGAGCGTCACTTTCGCAGGCGATTATGTATACGAAGAGACTTTCTGGAACCTTATGAAGGATTTTGAAAACCCCGCCACCGTTGCGGAAGCCTTTGCTCAAATGGTTGAAGAACACGGCATATGCGACCCTTACGGCAATGCATACCCTATTGTTATGAGTGATGTTGACGCTTTCCCCGCAAATCCCGACAGTGCGCAGACCGTCAACAGCACATGGAAACTCTGGGGCAGCTTCCCCCTTGTTGATCTTACCGGATTCAGCCTTGACATCACAAGCGCGGATATTAAAATGGCGCAAACCGTGAACGTCAATATGTCCCTTGTTCCCGAAAATGCAAATAACTATGTCACAACATGGACGAGTGCGGACGAGTCTGTTGCGATCGTTGAACCTTATGCAGGCAGCAGATGCAGAGCCGTCATCACCGGTATGGGCCGCGGCGAAACCGAAATCACCTGCTCCGTCAGCGTGAACGGCAGCATTATCGGAACCGAAACGGTTTCCGTTTCCGTAACTCCCGATGAAACCCTTGCCGAAGCCGTCAACGTTGAAGGCGGCAGTCTTGAATTCGGTACGAGCGCGGAATACAGCTTCGTTCCCGTTGCCGAGGGAGACCGACTGATTGCAAAGACCAACAACGCCGGCATGGGCAACACCACCGCCGTGCTGCTCACAACCATCCGCATGGCGGAAGGCGACACGCTTTCGTTTGACTATTTCTACAGCAGCGAAACCGATTACGACTATTATTACTTCAAAGTTAACGACGTTGAATACCAGAAATATGCCGACACGAATATGACCGGATTCAGCAGCTATACCTTCACCGCACCCGAAGCGGGGCTGTATCACTTTGAATGGAGCTACGTTAAGGACGAACTGACCGACGGCGGCAGCGACTGCGTCAAAATCGACAATGTTGCCTTCTCCGGAACGGGCGAACCCGAAGAACCTCAGCTGAGTCTTATCGGCATCACGGCAACAGCCAATGATGTCCGCATCGGTGAACGCATTGAAGTTTCTTTCGACTGCGCACCCGTTGCATGCGGCGGCACGCAGGTAGTTCACAGCGGCACGATTGCCGTCACCACCCCCGCTGTTATGGAGGAACTCGAGCACACCGTTATCCCCGGTGATATTCTTGAGCGGATCGAAGCCGCCGGCGGACATTACGAAATTGAAGCCGACATTATTTATGTTGACCGTTTCGCCTTGATTCAGGGTTATTACATATCCTTCGAATGTGAAGCCGGCGTTGAAATGACCGGAAATCTTCTTACCGTCAGCGCAGACATGCCCGAAACCTGGCACGGTTCGCTGCCTGCCGTAAATCATGCCGGCATTCACTCCGCAGAGATCTTCCATCACGCCAACGGCCGTGATTACGAAGTTCCGACAGTGCTTACCAACTGTCCGTTCAACATTCTTCCCGCAATGGGCGATGTGAACCTTGACGGCAGCGTTACCATTGCGGACGCATTGCAGGTAATGCGTCATGCAATCGAAGTGCTTACTCTTGAAGGCGCATCCCTTGATGCCGCTGACATGAACGGCGACGGCGTCATCGGCCTTCCCGATGCAATTCTTATTGCAAGGCGTGCAATGGGACTGTAACAGTCAGCACAGCAATGAATGAATTGAATTTAAAATGATGCGGCGCAACGCGGCTGCATTTGTTATACGTCTGCCGGGCAGCATTTTCCGGCGGACGTATTTTATTTTGTCTCTATACTGATTTTCTCCTGCACGCTATAATGTTAAGCCCGGTTTCCCTTCGGCTTTTCCGTCCGGGCGTATTCTTTCATCTTTCCGTCTCATTGTATTGACATTTCAAACATTGACATTTCAACCGAAGATGATATAATAAACCCTGTTGAGACAACCGGCTTGTTCGGTTGTCCCGCGCACAGTTTTTCAGGAGGAAAAGAAATGAAAACCCGCAAATTTCTGGCACTTGCGCTTGCGCTCATCATGGCTTTCGCAATGATTCCCGTTGCTTCTCTTGCAGAGAATGTTGACGGTCTCGTTAACGAAGCAGCAGCAATGCGCAAACTCGACAACGCTTGGGCAGCACTCGATGCAGCCGAAGCAGACGCTCTTGCTCAGGGCATGAGCCGCACCGAGGTCATCAATGCAGTTTACACCGCTGCACTGAACCTCAACACCGTTGATAAGGACAGCTTCTCCGACTTCACGAAGGACGGCTTCTACTTCACCGTTGACGGCATGTATTGTGCATACAATTACAGGCTCCGCAACGAACTCAACACCGACTGCGCACCCGTTGAGGAAGGCGTTGTTCTCACCAAAGGCAACGGCAAAAAGAGCGCTCTTAAGGATGCAGAATCCCCCAACGTATTCCTCGTTGCTCCTTACTACGGCCACGACAGCAGCTTCACCGATCAGTATAAGCGTGAAGCACAGTCCATCGCGAACGCAACCGGCGGCGAATACCTGCTTATCCAGAGCACTTCGGCAACCGGCCCCGCAATCGCAGAAAACTTTGTTGACAAGGGCGTTGTATTTTTTGACAGCCACGGCACCCAGTCCGGTACTTCTTCCTACCTCTGCCTGACCACCAACAGCGGCATCACTCAGGAAGACTACAACAACGGTTGGGCAGTTCGTTCCGGCAGCGCAGCTTTCATTGACGGCCGTTACATTGAACACCATACACCCGACACCCTTTCCAACTGCCTTGTTTGGATGGCGATCTGCGAAGGCATGAAACGCCAGGGTCAGGGCACCACCGGTTATGCGCTTCTCCGCGCAGGTGCAGGCGTTGTTTACGGCTATTCCCAGAGCGTTACCTTCGTCGGCGACTATATGTACGAAGAAACCTTCTGGAATGCAATGAAGAATGCGGATGATCCCGCAACCGTTGCAGATGCATTTAACCTCATGGCCGAAACCCATGGTCTCCCCGAGCCCAGGGGTGATGCATGGCCCATCGTTATGAGCGAGGATGATCCCTTCCCCGCAAATCCCGACAGCGCACAGACTGTAAACAGCCAGTGGACGCTTTTCGGCAACCCGGAGCCCGTTGACATCACCGGCTTCAGCCTCCAGCAGAATGCAGTTGAGATGTACATCGGCAGGACTGCAGAAATCAACTTTGTTCGTCAGCCTGAAAATGCGAACAACTATGAGCTCGTTTGGACCAGCTCCAACGAATCCGTTGCAACCGTTACCGGCAACAAGCGCAAAGCAACCGTCACCGGTATCAGCGCGGGCACCGCAACCATCACCTGCACCGTTATGGTCAACGGTTCCGTATTCGGCACCGCAACCTGCGAAGCAACCGTCAATATCGACACTTCCCTGTTCGATTCCCTTAACGTTGCGGGCGGTTCTCTCCAGTTCGGCACCAGCCAGCCCTACGGCTTTGAAGCCGTTACCGAAGGCGACAGATTCCTTGCAAAGTCCAACAATGCAGGTGTCGGCAACTCCACCGCTTCCGTTTCAACAACTGTTCAGATGTCCGCAGGCGATACCCTCACCTTCGACTATTTCTACAGCAGTGAAAGCAACTATGACTGGTACCGCTTCAAAGCAAACGGCACCGAAGTTCAGAAGCTCTCCGGCAACACCAACAGTG
>ERZ780207.324-NODE-324-length-55695-cov-6.398113_pt1 | contig 55695 bp, 35 predicted proteins | sample MGYA00510977_ERZ780207 | MGnify/ENA primary metagenome ERZ780207 (study PRJEB29588, sample SAMEA2151383) | human gut metagenome | biome: human gut; feature: human-associated habitat; material: faeces | place: Denmark | collected 2008/2010 ...
GAGCGTTCGGCTGTTAACCGAAATGTCGTAGGTTCGAATCCTACCTGAGGCGCCATCTTTGTAGTACGAAAAAGCTACAAAACAAAAAGCACAAGATTTAGTAAGTCTTGTGCTTTTTTTTGCTGCTATATCTCGTGGTTTACATCCTTCGCATAATATTTGAATTTAGGAGCTAACTTTTGACCTATTTTCACTTGCCGAACAGAAGGAGATAGAGCAGGCGGCGTTGTCGAATAAGAAACGGAAATTCATCGGGATCGTGATTTGTATTTATTCGGGGCTAAGAATCGGAGAATTGCTTGCGCTTGCTTTGCGACATCCGAATAAAAAAAGCCAAACAACAAACAATCTCAGCACTTAATGCTTTTAATTTCATAACGACTACTCCACAAATATTAGTTTATAAGGTAATCATAACAAAAGCGAGATAATTTTACTCTCCGCTTGCAAGCACGATTTCAACGCTCGTTATTTCCCCGAACGTTGACGGATCGAATGTAATTCTGTGCGTTTCGTATTTGTCGCCTATGCCGCCGTAGCTTCCGTATTCCGTATTGTTTTCGCTGCGGCGATAAATCGTTGCAAATTCTTGCGTTTCTTTGTCCGGTGTTTGTATGTTGCGAAAAACAAATTCTTTCGTTCCGGTTGTTCCGTTTTAAGCTGTTCTTTTGTTGCAATCAAACACATAAAAAACTTTTGCAAAATAAAATTTGCGTGAACAGGGATAAAAGCATTGAAAAAACAGAAAGAAAATGGTATAATATAAATTGTCTACAGGCTATATTTTTATTGTGGTATCGATAAGAAATTTCTGCAAAATCATCCAAACAAAAAGATATGCAAGCCGTCCTTGTCGAGTGTAATGGAAGGCATTCCTTTAACGAGTCTCGTCAATTGCAAGAATAAGGAGCAAGTTATGAGAATATTATCACTGAAAAACGTAAAAAAAGAATATCATACCGGTTCTTTGACAGTACCGGCAGTAGAGGACGTTTCGTTCGATTTGAACGAAGGCGAGTTCGTTGTAATTCTTGGTGAATCTGGTGCCGGGAAAACAACTCTTTTGAATCTTTTGGGAGGAATGGACACAGCGACGAGCGGAGAGATTGATCTTGATGGGAAAAATATAACCGCATTCAACAAAAAACAACTGACGGATTATCGTCGTCACGACGTGGGGTTTGTTTTTCAGTTTTACAATCTTATGCCTAACCTTACCGCACTTGAAAATGTCGAGATTGCCGTTGAAATATGCGATAACCACCTTGATCCCAAAACGGTACTAGAATCGGTAGGACTGGCAGATAGGTTAAATAACTTTCCCGCAGAACTTTCGGGAGGAGAACAGCAAAGAGTTTCCATAGCACGAGCGATTGCCAAAAATCCGAAGTTGATATTATGCGACGAGCCTACGGGTGCGCTCGATTATATTACAGGAAAGAAGATATTGAAGATTTTACAGGATTTATCTTGCGAACGAAAGAAACTCGTTATCGTTGTAACGCATAATGCTGCGCTTAAAGATATGGCAAATAAAGTAATCAGGATAAAGAGCGGAAGAATCGAAAGTGTCGAAACGAATGACAATCCTAAATCGATTGAGGAGATAGAATGGTGAAAACGTATCTGAAAACAGTCCGTCGAATGTTCAAAAAACATCTGATACGGCTACTTTCTCTTATCGGTATTGTTCTTATATCCATAGGTTTTATATCGGGTATCGGTTCGCCGACCGATATGATAAAGGACAGCATAGAGAATTACTATACAAAACAAAACGTAAGCGACTTTATCGTGAAAAGCAAGACTGGCGGTTTTACCGACGAGCAAATTTCTGCGGTAAAAAACCGCTACGGCGAGAACAACGTAGAAACGGGAATGTCTTTAGATATACAAACGGGCGAAAAGAGATCGCTCAGGCTGTACTTTCTCGACCTTGAAAATACCGGAATCAACAAGTTGGAACTTATCGAAGGCGAAAGGATAACGCTCGACGACGAAAATTGCGTTTACGCCGAAGTAAAAGATAACGTAATAAAGGGATATTCCGTCGGCGATAAAGTAGAAATAGAGCTTGCGCCCGAATATAAAATCAACGTTACGATTAAAGGGATAGTAAGAAGTCCTCTTACGTTCGGCAAGGACGGAGAACCGAGTTATAATAATCCCGAGGATATCGAAATTCCCGACAATCTGTCCGACATAAACAAACTTGACCTGCTCGAAAATATTTTATACTGTCCGACGGACGTATGCGCAATCATGCCGAAAGATGACTTATATATAAAAGAGGGTAATAGGGAGTTATTTCATTCTTTTTCTTCGGGTTACGAAAAATATATCGACGAAGAAAAGACGGAACTTACGAAACTTTTAGGCGAAGACATACGCATAATCACGCTTTACGACAATTACAGTTTCAAATCGATTATTGCAAGTGCAGACAAGGTTCGAGGGATAGGAAATATCTTGATGGTGATTTTTATCACCGTAACGCTTCTCGTTGTGTTGTCGTCCATGATGCGACTTATGGAGGAAGAACGTTCGCAAATCGCTTGTCTGAAAACGCTCGGATACGGTTCGATAAGTATCGTGCTGAGATATGTTTTTTTTGCGCTCGTCGCACTTGCTGTCGGCGGATGTATCGGCTTTTTTGTCGGCCACGGCGTTTCGTGGCTGATATGTATCGTTTTCGGCTACGGACATGTTATGCCGCCCATATCTGTGGTGGTAAATCCGAGCTATTACTTTATATCGCTCGGCGCCATTATAGCGGTTACGTTGATTGCGGTATTTTCCATCGGCATGCGACTTGCGAATAACTATCCCGCCGATCTTTTACGCCCGAAGCCACCGAAAAAAGGAGGGAGAATACTGCTTGAGAGAATCCCTTTTATTTGGAAACGTCTTTCGTTTAAGTATAAATCTTCGATGAGAAACGTTTTCAGGTATAAAACGAGGTTTTTCATGATGCTTGTATCGGTAGCCGTCTCAACGGGACTCGTATTTGCAGGTCTTGCTCTTCTCGATATGTGTCTCTTTGGTGATTTCGGCTCGCCTGCGATTATCGGGATAGCGTTGGTAATAGTTGCTTTCGCAGGGCTTTTGACTGCGGTTGTAATAAATACGCTTACGACGATAAATATAAGCGAAAGAGAAAGAGAAATAGCGACTCTTATGGTTCTCGGTTATCACGACGGAGAAATATGCGGGTATATCTATCGTGAAATATATATCAGTACGTTCTTTGGCATTCTGCTCGGGTATCCGGTAGGAATAGGACTTGCAACGCTTGTGTTTAAGACGATCGGGTTCGGAACGGTGGAAAACGTCAGTTGGTTCATGTGGTTGTTGATTCCCGTTATCGTTTTTGCGTTTACTTTGATTGTAACGCTTATGCTTCGATCGAAAATAGTAAAAACTAAGATGAACGAGAGCCTGAAATCCGTTGAATAGAAAAATAATAAAAATTAACAGAGAGGTTAAAAATATATGTTAAGAAAAAAATTATTCACGATTATTTGCGCTGTGTTATTAGCGATAACTTGCATCGGAATGGTCGCATGCGAAAGTAACGAGGACGACGGAGAAAAAAGAAAGCCGCTCCACGACAGCATGAAATGGTTTACCGAAGAAGAACTGTCGGCAAAAGGGCTTGCAGGATTGACTGCTCCGACAGGATTGTCGGGCGAGATGAACTCAAGCGATGCTTGGTTTAACGACGGATATTCGTTTTCACAAGTTTGCCCGGACGAAGAGACTTTTAAGGTAAATGCGGAAACTTATTTTTCGTACTTGAATACGCATTACGACGGCATGTTCGGAAAACCGAGAATCGAAAAATACGATATGACCACAAATGAAAATTGGTATGTTATAGAACAAAAGAGTAATTTATCCGACTACTTTAACGACAATCCGAGCAAATTGTATAAGTTCTATTACGTAAGGAATAACACTTTGGATAACGGCTATTTTGCAAAAGGTTCGGTCTGGATTTTTGAAATTCGCTATGAGTTAAATGCCGAATCCGGGCAGTACAAATTCAAACTGTTTATCGAAAGCGCAGATTCCTCACATAACGGAATTTACACGAACTACTATAAAATGAGATAAGCGGTTGCTATTCCGTTTTATGGACACTCTTTGTATGACACTATATGACGCTCCGATTTATCGCCTTTCGTCTGCGTTTGTAGCACAGTGAAAGGCATAAGTCAACGGCAAAAATTGTTACGGAAAACCTTTAAGTATTAAAATTAAATTTATATTGGGTTTTGCTCGTTTTTGAGGTTATGCGGCAAATTGACGCACAACCTCTTTTTATATTTACGAAACAATTTTTGTGCTGTTAGTTGACTTCCGTCTAACCAACTACAAAACAAAAAACTGTCTATCTTTCCCCGGAGCTACTTCCGTTTTTGCCGAAAGGCGAAATAAATCGGAGGTAAATCCAAATGAAAAGAAAAATATTAGATTTCAGCGTTATGAAAGAAGAAATCTCACAGAACAACGTGCTTGAAATGGCAGAACTTATTGTCTTTATGGAATTACGATTTCAAATAGGCTACTTGGGAAGCCGTGCGCAGAAAATGTATGCCGACTTATATGCCGATATTAAGCACAAAAACGAGTTAGGGCATACTTTCAGCGATTTGTACGATTTAGTCCAAGAAGGCGCATTGTATCTTTGCTAACTTTACGGAAAGCATTTGAATGACGTTATCGGTTACAGAAAGAAAGGCAAGCCTATTACCGTTGAGATTGCCTGTATTCGCAAAATGATGAAACTGATAAATAGAAAAATGAGCGACTATTACCGCAGAGTAAGTTTAGACGCCATGACGCCTGTAAGCGAGCCGTCTTACGAAATAAAGGAAGAAGTTATGCAAGACTATGCCGAATATTACACAATCGTCGAAAGTTTGAATTTGACCGAAAATATGCGTATCGCTTTGGAATGCCGCCAAAACGGCTTAAGTTATCCCATAATAGGCAGAGTTTTATCTCGTGAGCAAGCGACGGTGTATGAATACTTTATCAAAATACGTCAAAGATATACGGCGATTCACGGATAAGCAAATACCACTTTTTTGTTTCAACTCTTTAATAAACTTTGCATTTATAATTTCATGCGAAGGAGTGGCAAACAGGCTTGATTTTTTGAGAAATTTATGGTAGAATGTAAAGAACAAAACGTATCATATATTGATATGCGGGACTTTTAACGCCGAATAACCTGAAAAAAAATACGAAATACAGGCAAAAGGAGTTGACAAGGTATGACATACGCAAGGCAATCGAAGACGAGAAAGTCTGCCTATAATTTGAATAAGAGTAACGGAATCTGACCGCACTGCTGCATAGGCTAAACCTATGGGGCGGTGCGATTTTGCTTTTATAAGGAACAAAAGCACAACATTTTTACAAGGTTTTAAGTCGCATAAGCGACACGGAACATATCCCCCACAAAAATTAAAAGGAGATACGATTATGACACACAACAAGGCGAATAAATCAAAGATATTAGCGCTTATACTCGGTCTTACGATGTGCATTTCACTTATGCTTGGCATTGTGTTTGCAAGCCCGACTTTTGCAGCATATGCGGCAGGAGAAGACGGAACAGCGCCGACAATTATCCGCACGGGCGGTATTGACGTTGATAGAAAAAACCATATGGGCAATCTTCCTGCTGCAATCAAGGGCAAGCCTTACAAGGCGGCAGACGGTAGCAACTATAAAATTGAGGTGACAGGAACAAAACCGTTCACTTTTCACGCATATAAATCGGGCGAAGGCCGTGCCCCACTGCCCGAAGGACTTTCACTAAACTCGGTGACAGGCGAAATCGAAGGTACGCCTACGGGAGAAACAGGTTCATACAATATCAGCGTTACCGTTACAAATAAATACGGTAGTGATAACATCTTTGTGGGGATGTATGTTTACGACGAAACCTCCAAACCGCAAATCACAACGCCGGCAGGAGCATTGCCGGACGGTTATTTAAATTCTTCTTATAATCAAAAGATAGATTTTACCCATAATATGAGCAATTTCCCCGAAGTAAGTATTGCAAGTGGTGCTTTACCTGACGGGTTAACAATCATACGTCAAGGTATTACTGCCATAATATACGGAACGCCTACCAAAGCAAGGACATTCACTTTTACCGTGCGCGTAGAAAACGGTGCAGGATTTGACGAAAAACAATATACCATAACAATCAAAAATGAAATCGTCCGCCCTAAAATTCAAATGGACATGACTGTCATAAAAGATGGCTATTCTAAAGTTAATGATAGTGGTCATCTTGAAATAATCAAAGGAAAACCGGTAGACGTTCAGTTTTACGCTACGGGTACAAATATGTCAACGAATCCTATCAAATGGTCTTGCGATACAAGCTTATTGCCGGCAGGGCTTACTCTTTCGGAAAGCGGTCGTCTGATGGGAACTGTGGCTGAAAGCGTTGACCTTGGCTATTCTGGCAATAAGTATTTTTATATTAAACTTAAGGCAACAAATAAAAATAGTTCAGGAGTGGAACAAAGTAATACATCGTCTGCACCTTTAATAGTGTATGAAAACGGAAAAATAACAGGAGTTACTATTTCCCCGGAAAACACTTCCGTTCCTAAGGGCGGGCAAAGACAATTTACCGCAACCGTAATTGGATACGGCGATTTTGACAAGTCGGTTACGTGGAATGTATATTATCATAGTTCCAAAGATACAAAAATATCTCAAGACGGCGTTTTGACTGTCGGAGTTGATGAAACGGCAACAGAAATAGGAGTTGAAGCAAGAATCGACAGAGACACTTTTAAAGAAATACCGGTAACCATAATAGACCATACGCACTCGATAACGCTTGTCCCTAAAACACCGAAAACCTGCACGACGGACGGAAATATCGAACATTTCAAATGTAACGTTTGCGGAGATTTGTTTGCAGACGCAGGAGGTGTCAATTCGCTCACCGAAGAACAAGTAAAAATCCCTGCGGGACACGAATACGGTGATTTAGTGCCAAAGCAAGAGCCTACCTGCAAACAAACGGGTATGAGGGCGCATTACAAATGCTCGGTTTGCAACAAGTATTTTGACGAAAGCAAAAACGAAAAGACCGAAGCGGAATTGACTATTTCGATAGATCCGAACGCTCACGATTTTGGGGCGTGGATAGAGGAAGTTCCTGCAACTTGCGTGGTAACGGGAACAAAAGGTCATAAAGATTGTAATAGGTGCAATAAGCATTACGACAAGAGCGGAAATGAAATCACCGACCTTACTATTCCTGTAAATCCGAACGCTCACGATTTTGGGGCGTGGAAAGACGAAGTTCCTGCAACTTGTGTGGCAACTGGAACAAAAGGTTATAAAGATTGTAGTAGGTGCAATAAGCATTATGACAAGAGCGGAAATGAAATCACCGACCTTACTATTCATACAAACGACAATCACGACTGGAACGCTTGGGTAAGCAACGGTGACGGAACACATACCCGCACTTGCAAGAGAGATAGCGGTCATAAAGAAAACGGCACTTGCTCGGGCGGAACGGCAACTTGCACAAAAAAAGCAGTTTGTGAAGTTTGCAAAACAACGTATGGCGGGTTTGCACTGCATAATACAACGAAATACAACGGAAAAGACAGTTCGGGACACTGGGATACTTGCTCGACTTGCGACAACAAATTCAACTTTGAAGCACATACACCCGACAGAGAAAAGGCTGACGAAACCAACCCTGTAAAATGCACGAAGTGTGGTTTTGAAATTACTCCTGCGGGACATTATGAGCATACGGCAGACAGTAAATGGCACAATTCGGCAGACGGAAAGTATCACTATCACAAATGTACGCATAGCGGTTGCTCGGAGATTTTGGACAAAGCAGAACACTTTGGCGGAACGGCAACTTGCGAAAATAAAGCAGTTTGCTCTGTTTGTGGTCTTGAGTATGGTGATAAACTCGGTCACGACTATGGCAAAGTTAAATACACTTGGACGAGTGACAACACTTGCAAAGCGGAAAGAGTTTGCAAGCACGACAGCACCCATATCGAAAGCGAAACGGTGACCGCAACAGGAACGACTATCACAGAGGCAACCTGCAAAGAAAAAGGCAAAATGAAATATACCGCTACCTTTGTGAATACTGCGTTTGCTATGCAAGAAAAGGAAGTCGATATTGATTTTGCTCCACATGCTTTTGGCAAGTGGCAAGACGAAATTCCTGCAACTTGTATCGCAGGCGGTATGAAAGCACACTACAAATGCACAGTGTGCGGAAAATACTTTGACGAAAACAAAAACGAAACAACCGAAGAAGCGTTGAAAACTCCCGTCAGCCCATACTATGGGCACAACTTTGGTTTTTGGGTAGAAGAAGAGTACGCAACTTGTCAAGCCCCGGGCAGAAAAGGATACAAGCATTGCAGCATCTGCAACAAGGAATACGACGCAAGCAATACGGAAATTACCGATTTTGTTATCCCTGTCAATCCGGACGGTCACGAATTGGGTGATTTGGTTGCAGAAGTTCCTGCAACGTGCAAAGATACCGGCGTGAAAGAGCATAGAGACTGCAGATTGTGCGGAAAACATTGCGACCCGATAACCCGAAAAGAGATTGCGGACTTGACTATCCCCACCACAAACAACCATACCTACGGTAAGTTGATACCCGAAGTGCCTGCAACAACCACAGAATTTGGCGTGAAAGAACACAAAGATTGCACGGTTTGTGAAAGACACTTTGATAAAGACGGCAACGAAATCACCGAACTTAGAATTGCCAAAATCGGCACGCATAACGTAATAGTAAACGGCGAAAGCAAATTCTATGTACACGGCGAAAGCGTAACCGTAACGGCAGAAGATAAAGAAGGCAAAGAGTTCAAAGGCTGGCAGGACGAAAACGGAGAAATCGTCAGCACAAACAAGAGTTATACCTTTACCGTAAAGGAAGCAACAACCCTTACGGCTGTATATGAAGATAAGTCTTCGGGCGGCGGCGAAATCACTCCGCCTGTTAAAAAGGACGGACTTTCGGGCGGACAAATTGCAGGTATCGTAATCGGTTCAGTAGCGGTCGCAGGAATCGGCGGATTTGCTGTTCTTTGGTTCGCTGTCAAGAAAAAGACTTTTGCGGACTTAATCGCAGCAATCAAAGCATTGTTTACCAAAAAGAAATAATTTGCAGGATTAAGCAAATCTAAATAACAGTAAAAAAGAGAGTTTGACTATGGTGACGCTCTGTAATCGTCGGCGGCTTACCGAAAATTACGGGCAAAGAACGCACGATAGAAATCATTTACAAAGTAGATATTACGTCCGTTTTACGTCATAAACTCAAATAATAACGAAAAAGCGTATGTTTCACTATGATTCATACGCTATTTTCTTTGATTTGTAATAGTGTCCATAAAGAGAATTATCAGTCGGTCTGTCTCCGAAGATATTGAGCGATAATAATTCGGCAGCTGTCGCATATCGTAATTCCGACGAAAATTTGCTTATAAATAAAGTGACAAACCCCGTTCGCCGGTGAACGGGGTTAAACTTGCCGTGGTGTATAGAAACCAAATTTATATTAGTAAAAGTGTTCCGAGTGATAATACGTGTGCTGAAAAACTATAATTGCTACGTATCTTTGCGATTAAGCATTGTAAAAAGCGGCAAAAAGTCGTTACTTTTATAATTTCATATTTAAGCGCTTGACAAATCGAAATGCGTGCGGACATAATTATACGGGCAGGCACAAAAAGCCGTGTATGCTCAAACAAATATAATGGCTTCGTTATAAAAAAGCAAACTTGTATTTTACGGCAGTAATAAAACAAAACTGCTGTTTATAACGAAATGACGGAGTGCGCAATAACGTTTCCCGTAACGGCGAAATTACGGTGCAAAGGAAAATGCAAGTAAAAAGCTGATACGTTATGAGAATTTGTCGCAAATATATATGACTATAAGGTTGCGATTATATGTCAAAAAACGCATATACGTCAGGAAAGCATTTCGAAAACACGTAAAATCAAGCAGCTTTTGCGGCAATGATTTACGTAAAAGGAGTCGGTAGATATGAAAAGAAAGGACAGAGAAATTACTGACAGAAGCAAGATAGATGATATATTTTCTCAAGCAAAGTATTTGCACTTAGGTATGTTTGACTAAGAATATCCGTATGTCGTTCCTCTCCATTATGGCTACTCGTTAAATGACGATAAATTGACATTGTACGTTCGCCATTTTTAATGTACTAAGCCGATTTATTTCGTAAGCAAAACTTCGGTCCCGTCAAAGGTATAAGTGTAATCGGAAGCGTTCCAATGTATCATGTCGCTTCGCTTTGCGTCGGCTCTGTGGAAGTGCAGAGCGAACGCTTTTTGCTCGTCGGTTTTCGGAAAAATATTAGATAGATTTTCTATTATTACTGTGAACTGTAACTTACCGCCCGGGGCGTTTTTAAGCTGCTCCCCGGTAAACGAGTATAATACGCTTTCGTGAAAGGTGCCGGAGTATCTGTCGTCGAAAGAAATAGAAAAAATAAATTCGCCTTCGAGGTTTGCTTCCGATTCGGCGGTAAAGTATCCCCTAAGTTCATAGCCGTCCTTTAACTTTTCGTTTATCGTATAGTTGCAAGCCACGTTGTCGTTATCGACTCTTGCGTCGCCTATCGGCAAATAAACATCGTATATGTTTCCGCAAGCCGTCATTGCGGTTGCGCAAAGAGCAAAGACTAAAGCAATAGCCAATGCCGAAATTGTTTTTTTCATTAATAATGCCTCCTTATATCTCTTAGCATTATATCATATATGTTTTGAGCTGTCAACACCCGATATGTTATTAACGCCTGCATGGGACTAAATTTACGACGCTCAAACGTTCTTATAACGTTTGGGCAGCGTATTTATAGCGTTTCCTCTTGACGTATTCGGCGGTCGGCGATTTTTTTGACGTGAGTTAAAAGGCGATGCCGAAAAAATGCAAGAAAGTCGCTAACCGATTTGTGAAAAAATTTCTGCCGAAAAAAGAATGGCAGGGGGGGGGAAAGGTAAGAATTGCCTTGGATGCAATGTCAAAAGCCTTGACCGTATATGACGTTACTTACGGCGAAGGTAGCGTTTGGACGCAGAACGACGAAAACAAAGGCTTGAGATTTATCGTCAACGGCTATCATGCCAAATTCCAGGATATAGTTATTAACGGCGCCGTAGCGGATAAAAAGCACTATTAGGGTGAAATCGGAAGTACCGTTATTACCTTAAAGGACGAGTATTTACAGACGCTCGATGCGGGCAAATATACTCTCGTTATCAGGTACACAGACGGTAGCACGGACGGAACGGATACGTTCACAATCGCTAAAAACAAGCCGGATACTTCGTTTGACGTCGGTAAACTTATAATATTGATAAGTCTCTCGATTGCCTGCGTAGGTTTGTTGGTTGCAATACTGCTGTTTTTCAAAAGACGTAAGCAAAATCAAAAAATAAGTATTAAAAGTAAAAACGGAGTGCGTTCCGAGTAATGCGCTCCCGTTAAATTTTGTTTAAATTAAGCGCTTGGCTTATTTATGATGCTCTATAAGTTATAGCTGAAAAATCGAATATCCGATTACATTTGCTTTTTTTTGAACTATAATAGTTGCATGTACAACGATGTATGTACAATAAATTTAAGGGGCATACGTTATGGATATTACGGAAAGAAAAATAACGAAGATAGCACGTGAGGCAGAGAAGTTGGTTCTTGTTTTACTGCGTGAGGAGGGAGTCGATACGTCAGAAATAGATCTGATCCACGCTCTTCGACACAATCCCGGCTGAACACAAGCAAGACTGGCAAAGATTATACACGCACATAAAGCCGCAATAGCAAGGAGAACGAAAAATCTCGAGGCAAAAGGCTATCTTGTCTGCAAAAACGATCCTAAGGATAGGCGAAGTCAGTTATTTATCCGACCGAGCCGGCAGAAAATTTAAAATCGTCAAAAGCGGAGATAGAGGCGTCGTTTTACGAATATATTACCTCATTACTGACGGATGAAGAAGTAAAAAATTTTATCTCGCTGTTCGATAAACTTTACACTGCGTCAAATTCCGCAAGCCGCATAGGGTTTCCGCATTTTACAAAACAAGAAGGTTAACTGATTTATGAAAAACAAAAAGGCATTTTGTTCTCAAAATCGCCTCTTATTTTCGTGCCGAATGGTTTTCCATGACGTTTATAGTCCTTTCAGGATTGTTTTATAATGTCGGTTTGCTTGCGGCGCCGTAGTTTGAGGGTAAACTTGCGCAGCGCCTTGCCGATATTCTCGGTGGAAGCGAGACTGCAGCGGCGATGGCAATGCCTGTACTCGCATATATCGCCGTCACGTTGGCGGTGCAGGCAGCTCGGTTTGTTAAGCGTTTTTACGTCCGTCGTTTTGCCAACAATATCAACCGACGTATGAAAGGTATTTTGTATGCTAATTTGCTTCGCCGAAGTCGTACGGAATTAAAAAAGGAAGGCGCAGGCTAGTTGATAACCAAAGCTGTTTCGGATGTTGACGACTGCATTGAGGGAATGCGTAAATTTACTACCGAGATATTCGATACCGGCGTAGCTTTACTCGGATATGCGGTTATGCTTTTCATCTACGATTGGCGATTGGCACTGCTCAGTCTGCTTTTTACACCGATTTCGTACTTTTGCTGGACGAGATCACAGCAAACCTTGACGCAGAAACAGAAACTCGAGTGCTGGAAGCACTTCGTCGTGCTTTTGTAGGGCGTACCGTGCTTTCCATTTCTCATCGCATTTACGAAAATCTCGGCGGCAGAATCGTAGAAATCTCGGCGCATGATGATACGTAATCCGACTTCTATGCAAAAAACGTAAATTTTCATGTAATAATATTTAATTTAAGCGAGTCGAAATATACTCGCTTTTTCTATATGAAAAAATAACGTAAACCAAACCTTATCGGTTCAATTTACGTTATTCTTGGTGCGGATGACAGGACTTGAACCTGCACGGAGTTACCACAAGATCCTTAGTCTTGCGCGTCTGCCAATTCCGCCACATCCGCAAAGCTCTATAAGTTTAGCACATTGACTTTATAAAGTCAAACAAAATAGACGGGCAGGTTAAATATTTTTTTGCTTTTTATGTACGAGAATTTAAAGAATCGGTTTGGCATTACGTGGCATCTGTGCATTATGCGAATAATCGGAAAAAACGGATCGTTCATAGTCCGATAGCCGCTTAAAAATACTTAATGAGGTTAAAAAAAGGATAAGAGGGAATAATCGCTTTGATAAGGAGCGATTTATGGAAATCAGGATAGCGTACTTTATAGCGGCAACGTTGATTGCTGCAGCATTTTTTCTGTTTTATATCGTGGTAAAGCCGTCGCCGCAACCCGATATGAAACTTACCGGACGACTTAGCGATGACGAAATAAAGAAGGCGCTTACGGAGCTTGCAGCAAAAAAGCATAACGAAAAAAGCGTCGATTTATCGCTGAGAAATGTCTGCCGTATTATCAGAAAAGCATATAAAAAAATATCGGCTAAAGAAAACAAGGCGGAGTACGAAAAATGGATTTTCGATAACTATTATAAGATAGAAGAACACATGCGTGAGCTGAAAAAAACGTCGTTTTCGCATTTGACGGGAATGGACGGATTACCTCGCACATACGTTATCGCTTCGACAATAGTAAAAGGCAGTTGCGGCGCAGTTTCGCCCGAACGTATATGTGAATTTGTAGCAGAATTTAACAAAATATGCCCATTGAGGTTTTCGGAACTTACAGCGTTTAAGTCTGCACTAAGCGCCGCTCTCATAGAATACGTTGCGGCATTTGCGGCAAAGTCCTTAGTAATTACCGATAAGGTGAGAGCCGGAGAAACAGACAGCGTTACCGGCGAAATTAACTTAAGTAACTTCAGTCTCTTGAGTTATACTTACGGGTACATGTCTACCGGCAAAAACGGAAAAGCATTTCGGGACTTGTGCGCAAAAAACGGCGTTTCGGCGTCCGACCGTTGCGACACGTTCGCTACGCTTATCGCAAAGTACGCATCAAACGTCAGCAGCGCAATAAAGTCGCTTAACGTAAAATTGGACGATAGCGATTTGCTCGATCTGTCGGCATTGAATTCGTATTTAACGAAAAATGCTCAGGGATATGCAGACTGTACGATTGAAACAAAATTATACTATCTTAATTCGATTACCCGCAATAAAGGCGGAGAAATCGAATATGCGCAAAAGATAGTGGAGAAAGCGACAACTCAAAACAAAGACATCGGAAACTTTATACTGCCGCAGAAAGCAGGTATTTTTTTGCAAATCGTCTATTTTTTGGTCGTATTTGCTGCGACAGTGGGCAACTGTATAACGGTGTATTCATTAGCTCCGTCACTTAAAATACTGTTTGCGATTTTGTTTGTACCCGTATCGCTCGGACTTTCGCTTTCTTTTGTATACGCAATTAACGCACGCTTGGTAGAGAGAAGATTTTTGCCGTCGAGCAAGCTGAGCGGCGACGAAAAAACGCTAATAGTTTTTCCTGTGCTTATCGGCAGCGTGGAAGCCGTAAAAAAAGCAATATACAATTTAAAGACAGTTGCGGCGGCAAATCGAAATAAGATTTTTTCGTACGGACTTTTAATCGATTTGCCCAAAAGCGCTGACGGAGAGTATTCCGGCACGGATAAAGCGATAATAAAAGAACTAAAAGAACAATTTGCCGGGCTTTCGGACAAATACCTGTTGCTTATTCGAAAACGTACTTTTATAAAAGAAGATAATTGTTATTACGGCTGGGAAAAGAAAAGGGGAGCTATTATAGAACTTAATAATTTTATATTATCCGAGGACAACAGCGCATTCCGGACCGTGCGTGGTAAAATGCATAACTTCGAATACGTTATAACATTGGATGAGGATACCATGCTTAATTGTGCAGAGCAACTCGTGCGAATTATGAAACACCCGTATAACGCCGACAAGGCGGTCATTGCACTTAAAATGAAGTCCGATCCGTCTTCGCTTGTTACTCCGTTTGCCACCCTTATGAACGATGCTAAGGGACTAAGCAGTTACTCGTCGTTCGCCGCAGACGTAAACTACGACTTGTTCGATTGCGGTAACTACACCGGCAAGGGTATATATCGTGTTCGAGAATTCAACTCAAGCGTCGGTTCGATTCCGGAAGGGCGAATACTGTCGCACGATTTTATAGAAGGCGCCATGAGCGGCTGCGCAAACAGCGATCTCGAGGCGGTGGACGAATTTCCTCATTCGTTTGCTGCGTTTTTGAGTCGCAACGTAAGGTGGCTCAGAGGCGACTATCAATTGCTGCCATGTTTATTTTGGAAAAACGAAAAGTTTGTTTCACCGCATGTGGCAAAATTTCATATTCTGACAAACATCGTGCTGGGACTTATACCCGTAAGTTCGTTTGCATTTGCGCTCGCATCGCCGTTTTTTACGGAAAAAACGCTTTTGTTTGTTTTGGCTGCATTTGCGTCGGAAGCCTTCGTGTTGTTGGGGGCTTTGTCGTTAGTGTTCAAAAATCCGCAATACGTTATTAAGGAAACGTTGCGTAGGATGTATTTATGCGCATGTTTGCCGATTACGTCGGTAGCATATTTTTGCGCAATAACCATAACTTTAATCAGGCTTGTGCGTAAGAAAAAGTTACTTGAGTGGAAAACGGCGGCTATGGACGAAACAAAAACCGATATTTTGCCGTGCGTTATCTCGGCGATGATTTTTTTGACTGCTTTTTGTGTAAAAACAGAAGCAGCGTATTTGATTTTTTCGGTTGTATTTGCGGTAGGAGCTGCGCTGCCCGGACTTACCTCGATTAGACGCCGAAGCAAAACGGTGGAGGATGAAGACAAACTTTTGCGCATTGCAAAAAAGACTTGGAGCTTTTTTGAGAGCTTTCTTGTAGACGAATATAATTATTTGCCGTGTGACAATTTGCAAGACGGCATCGCCGCAAAAAGAACGTCGCCTACAAACGTGTCGTTTATGCTTACGTCCGTCTATTGTGCCGAAAAATTAAAATTTATCGACAAAGACGTTGCCCGAAATTATTATGACAAAATAATAGAATCTGTGGAGAAATTACCTAAATGGAAAGGTAATTGCTATAACTGGGTAGACGTTACGACGCTGAAACCGCTTTCATCTTTTGTTTCGTCTGTAGACAGCGGCAATTTGCTTGCTGCTCTTTTGCTTGTAGGAGGTTCGGTGAGCGGTAGCTTGGCGCATAGGATATCAAAGCTCGTAGACGAGACGGAGATAGAAGCGTTTTATGACGAGCGCACGCACTTGCTTGCAATAGGCTACGACGAAAAATCCGGGTTTACGGAAGGAAAATACGATTTGCTCGGCAGTGAGGCGATGCTTACGTATTTGGTGGGGTACGGATTAGGTAAACTTCCGATAGAAAGTTTTTAAGCACTGTCTCGCCGCTGCGTAAAGTACAAAGGCAGCTCGCTTTACAGTTGGACGGGCGGCGTTTTTGAGTATATGATGAGCTCTATATATTTCGATTATGTAAGCGGCAGCTTTTTAAATCAATCTGCAAAGTCGGTTATGCGAGCGCATATTGCCAATAAAATCGAAGGCGCATGGGGGATGTCCGAAAGTCAGTATTTGCATACCGATCAAAACGGATTTTATGATTATAAGGCGTTCGGGGTAGAACAAATCGCACTTTCAAGAGAAAAAAACAGAAAAGTTCTGACCCCATACGCATCGATATTGTTTTTACCGTATTTTCCATCCGCCGTAGAAAAAAACATATACGCATTAGAGAAATTGCGTCTGATAGGCAAATACGGATTTTATGAAGCGTATGACGGAAGTCCCGTAAGAACGTTTATGGCGCACCATCAGGGCATGGTTATGGCGTCTATAACCAACGCTCTTACCGAAAAAACAATATCCAAGGACTTCGCATCGCCGGCAATGCGAGCAGCTGCGCTTAACCTTACTTTTTCCGAATCGCCGCAAGGAGAGCGAAAGACTCGGTATGCGGCGAGAAAAATCGTTTCGACCGATTATGTTGCCGTAAAGACCTTTCCTAAGAAATTGAACATAATGTCTAATGGCGAGTACTCCGTAATCGTCGATTCGGACGGATACGGTTATTCGAGATACAAAGATAATCAGATATCGAGGCGTTATGACTACAGGGGAGGGTTTAACGTATTCGTCGGCAGCGGCAAACATAGGGTTGCGGGGAAATGCGTCATCGGTGATGGCGTAACCAAATTTTACGATACAGCGGACGGATTTTCGGTAGAGCGAGCTTCCGTTGTGCTTCCGATAAACGGCGAAGCACACCGCATAACAATTACGAATACGACTAACGAAACGAGAGAAACTGAAGTTTACGGTTTTATGGAAGCGGCTCTGTGCCGGCTTTATGACGATATTTCGCACAAAACTTTTTCGGGCATGTTCGTAAAAAGAGCATACGATAGTGAGTTTAACGCTTCAATAGCATATAGAAACGGACTTTATGCGGCAATCGGTGCGGATAAAGACGTGACTTTTGTCGATACGAGGGCGGAGTTTTACGGAAGAGCAGACGGTGGCTTCGATCCTGTTTTGTGTGCAAAAGCGAAAATTAAATTGCTGCCTAAGCAAAGCGAAGTAATTAACTTCGTCATAGTGGTAGCCGAAAATACGGAGGCACTCAAACGTTTGCTTAAGACCGCAAAAGGTTATGCGTATGTGGATGGAGCGTTTTGCGGTGCGTCGACGCTTTCCGGAGCGTTCGGTGTGTGCGAAAAAATGCGATTTGCAGCATCGCAGCTTATTTATAACGGCGTTCCGTCGACTGTAAGCGAATTACCTACCGTTTATATCGACTGCGATAACATAAGCGCAGCGGTTACTAATAAGTTGAAGATGTTGCAAAATTTGCGCAAAGCGGGCGTCGAGTTTTGCGTCGCTGCGGCTTCAAGTGAAGACGGTTATAGAATAGGCGAAATAAACGGTTACGGTTTAAATATAGTACAGGTGCGAAAAAACGACAAGACTGCGCTAAACAGTTGCACTAATATCGACGACGTAATTTATGTAACTATGCCGCAGAGAAGTTATACGAACGGAAGTTTGGGTAATGCTCCGTCAATGCGCAAAGCTGTCGAGTACAAGCTCGGTTACGGCGGATACGTCGATGACGGCAATGCATACTATATGGAACTCGACAAACTGCCGCCTCGCCCGTGGTCCAATATAATAGCCGATAAAAATTTCGGTACCATTATTACGGAGAAAGGCGGAGGCTATACTTTTTATCGAAATTCTCGGCAGTCGAAACTTACCGATTGGAGTAATGATCCCGTAGCGGATCCGTTAAGCGAGGGCGTATTTTTTTTGGAAGACGGCGATTTGTTTTCCGTTACGAAATCCGTAGTTAAGGATGCCGAGTACACTGCGGAACACGGACTGGGATATTCGGAGTTTACCTGCAATTACGCTCTTATGCAAAGCGTACAGACGGAATTTATAAGTGGTTGCGTAAAATACTATCTTATCAGACTAAAGTCGTTTTCGCCAAAGAAAAGGACGCTTAACGCCGTGTTCTTCGCTAAGCCTGTGCTGGGAGATTTCGTCTTTAAGACGAGGCATAATCTTACTGCGGAATTCAGCGACGTGCTTACCGTCACTAACGCCCTAAGCGGAGCCGAAATGGTGATGGGCTGCTCTTTACCGCTTAGTCTGTACGACGAAATCAAGTCCTATTCGAGCGGCGAATACGTTGCGGTAAGTACCCGGGTGCAAATAGAAGCTAACGGCGAAACGGAATTTTACTTTTATCTATCGGCAGGTGACAGAGCGGAAGCGGATGTCAAAAAAGCTTTGCTTTGTCAAAAACGCAAGTATTCGCATCTGTCCGACGTCGAAATATCAACGGGAGATAAGAGTCTCGATTATTTGGCAAAGTGGCTCCCGTACCAAACGTACACTAGTCGTTTTTACGGACGAACTGGGTTTTATCAGGCGGGTGGGGCGATAGGATTCAGGGATCAGCTGCAGGACTGCCTGACCATGTTATATGTCAATCCCGGAGCCGTTCGCAGCCACATAATAACGGCTGCGGCGCATCAATTCGAAAGCGGCGACGTAATGCATTGGTGGCATCCGCCGATGACCGGTGTGCGTACCAAAATTTGTGATGATCGGCTGTTTTTGCCACTCGTTACTGCCGAATACATTGCCTATACCGGAGACAAAAGCATACTCAGCGAACGGGTTCCGTATGTAAAAAACGTTCGTATCATAGGTAAAGACGTATACGGTGAAATGGAAAGTACGCAAAACAGCGAAACTTTGCTGGTTCATTGCATTAAGGCGATAGATTCATCCGCAATAGGTAGCGACGACTTGCTTTTGATGGGCGGCGGCGACTGGAACGACGCTATGGATAAAGTCGGCGTTTACGGAAAAGGCGAAACGGTGTTCGGGAGCATGTTTCTCTATTACGTTATATCGAAATTTTTGCAGTATTTACCGGATAGGCGAAAGTATGTTTCGCTTATGGGACGGCTAAAAAACGGTATCGAAAGGTCGTGGGACGGCGAATGGTATCTTCGAGCGATTACCGACGACGGAGAAAGATTGGGTAGTTCGAAAAGTGATTTTTGTCGTATAGATCTTATAACTCAGAGCTTCGCAGTGCTTAGCGGCGCAGCGGAAAAAAAGCGTGCTTCGCTTGCAATGCTTTCGGCTGCACGTAAACTTATAGATTTCGATAACAAAATAATTAAGTTACTTACTCCGCCGATTACAGATAATCGAATAGGATATATAGGGGAATATCCCGCAGGCGTAAGGGAAAACGGTGGACAGTATACGCACGGAGCGATTTGGTATGTAATAGCTTTGCTGGAAAGCGGTCATGACGATTTTGCATATTCGCTTATAAAAATGTTGAATCCGATAAATCACAGTCTCACTTCGCTCGATGTGAAAAGATACGAAGTCGAACCTTATGTGGTGAGCGCCGACGTTTATGCTGAGCCGGCAGGAAAAGGCGGCTGGAGTTGGTATACGGGGGCAGCATCGTGGTTTTATGTAGCTTTGGTAAAATATCTTTTTGGGATAGAGATAGGCAGCAATTCGGTTAAAGTTGTGCCGCACTTGCCTTCGTGCATAAAAAACGTAAAAGTTAAAGTTTCACTGCCTGCCGCTTCCTTTGTAATTAGTATAGAAAATGGCGAGGGCAAAAAGTGGAAGTATTATTTGGGAAATACCGCTTTAAGCATGGAACGAATCCCTATAAAAGCTTCTTTAAACGGCAAAGAAATAATCGTACGAAAAGTTTAACTTAAAAAAGGTTGTTTATCGTTAAAGATTGTGCTATAATTTTTGTATGGACCTTTTCGATACTTTGGATTATTCTCAAAAACTCGCTCCGCTGGCGGATCGTATGAGACCAACTACGTTAGACGAGTTTTTCGGACAAAAACATTTGCTTTACGACGGCTCTTTGCTTAAGCGAGCCATAAAAGCCGACAAATTAGGTAGCTGCATCTTTTTCGGACCGCCGGGAGTGGGCAAGACTACGCTTGCCGGTATCGTTGCGTCGTCTACAAATGCGCATTTTGTAAAGTTGAACGCCGTTTCGAGTGGAGTGGCAGATGCGAAGAAGGTGATTGACGAGGCACGAGAGCGACTTAGAGTGTACGGAAAACGCACTTATTTGCTTTTGGACGAGTGCCATAGGTGGAATAAGGCTCAGTCTGATTGCGTTCTCAGTGCGATAGAGGACGGTAGTATAATTTTTATAGGTTCTACTACCGAAAATCCTTATCTTTCGATGACGAGAGCTATTGTGTCGAGGTGCAGAGTATTTGAACTGAAGTCGCTTTCGGAACAGGATGTTATGGACGGGTTGTTTCGAGCCGCAACAGATAAGGAGCGAGGACTCGGCAACATGAACGTTAAGCTTGACGAAGATGCTGCAAGGCACCTTGCGTATTGCAGTGGCGGCGATATGCGCAACGCCCTTAACGCTTTAGAGCTTGCTGCGCTTACAACGCCGCCCGTAAACGGGGTAATTTGTATAGATAAGTCGGTTGCCGAGCAATCTATTCAGCGTAAGGCAATTTCGGTCGACGAAAGTAAGTATTTCGATATGCTTAGCGCATTTTGTAAATCGCTTAGAGGTTCGGATGCGGACGCCGCTTTGTACTGGGCGTTTATGCTTATCGAGGCGGGGCTGGATCCTCTCATAATTTTTAGGCGAATGATTGCGCATAGTAGCGAAGACGTCGGATTGGCTAACAGCAATGCTCTTATAATGACGGTTGCGGCGATGACTGCTTACGAACGAATCGGCATGCCGGAAGGCGCATTGCCTTTAGCTCATGCGATAATTTACATTTGTGTTTCGCCTAAATCAAATAGCGTCGTTACTGCTATGAATGCCGCTCAAAGCGTATGTAAAAACATGCCCGATCTTAATGTGCCGTCGCATCTGCGAAATAATAATAATTCTTCCTTGGATCGACGCAAGCCTTACAAGTATCCGCACGATTACGGCGGTTATGTAAAACAGCAGTATTTGCCCGATTCTTTGGTGGGCTCTGTTTTCTATTGCCCCAAGGACGAGGGAAATGAGGCGAGAATTAAACAGTTTATGGAAAAAATTAAAGGTATTCTCTGACTTACTTTTCTTGTAAGAAAAGTAAGTAAAAGAGCGTGAAAAGATTTCCTATCTGCGTTAGTGAAAGCTCTGTACGTTTTCTGTTTTTAGTGACTTAGTAGATATATACGCTTTGTAAGAAAAGCATAGCGAAATCGAGATTTTAATGCAAAGGTGTAGGCGGATAGAGTTTGTATGCCGTCGCCCAGGAATAGGGGGAGTATATTACTTTGCGGAAAATTGCTAAAATATAAAAGCTGCACGTCTGTTCGTTCTTGACAGGCGTGCAGCTCTTTTACTGTTAATTATTTATGATTGGGTTGAATAGCGTTTATTTCTCCGGAATGAAATTCTCGAAAATAATATTGTTGGCTATGCCGTTAAGCGCAGTTCGCATTTCGTTACTGCGTACCGTCCAAGCAAGTACGGGGAGCTTTGAACGATTTACATACTTGTTTGGCAAGTTTTCCGCTTTGTACGAAACAAAGTCCGGTTTTGCCAATTTATTAAAATGTAATGTCTTAAGCAGGTATCGTTTAAAACGTCCCTTCAAATCCGCTTTGGTAAAGAAGCAAGATAGGATGCCTCGGGGAGCATCGGGAAGCTTGTTTTTAAAATACTCTATAGAGAACGGGTTAAACGATTGCAATGCGTATTTGCCGTTATAATCCTTCAACAGTGAAATTGTTTTTTCTTCCAATGCGCCTACGCCGGATTTACTTTTAATCTCTATTAGAAGAGGAACTTTGCCGTCCACGCAGGACAAAAATTCTTCAAAAGTGGGGATAGAAAATTCGGTAGGCTTCTTTTCTCCGTTTACCAATCTCAGTTCCTTAAGCATTGCGCTTGACGAATTTTCTATAAAGCCGTCCTTGCCGGTCATTCTGCCTAAGGACGAATCGTGAAACACTACAAGTTCGCCGTCATCCGTGATGTGCAAATCCATTTCTATCGGAAATCCGTGTTCGATAGCGTTCTCGAATGCGCCTATGGAATTTTCGGGAAGTTCGGCGTTATGTAGTCCTCTGTGCGCAACAGGAGTAGATAATAACCATTGAATATCTTTCATTTATATCTCCATAAGTCAATATCAAAATTTCTTCATTCATTCTAACATATCTTATGTCGTCAATACAAATAAAATCTGCGAGTCGACATAAAAAATTTTGTTTTTTTTAAATTTTAATTGCAATTTTGACTAATTTATTGTATACTAATCGCAAGAATTTTCTTAATCACGGTGTTGTGATTTAACGAAGGCTTTATTTTTGTTTAAATATCGGCAAATGTTAAATCAATTCTCGTAGCTAATTTTTTCGGAGATATTACCATAGTTTATGAACAGGCAGAGTAAAATCAGAAATTTTTGCATTATAGCGCATATCGATCACGGCAAGTCTACGTTGGCAGACAGACTTATGGAAGTTACCGGCACCGTTGCAAAACGAGATATGGAAGATCAGCTGCTCGATAGTATGGATATAGAGAGAGAACGAGGCATTACCATAAAGCTTACCCCGGTTAAAATGAATTACGTTAAAGATGGCGAAACTTATGAACTTAACCTTATCGATACTCCGGGACATATAGACTTTAATTACGAAGTCAGCCGATCGCTTGCAGCTTGTGAGGGAGCTTTGCTTATAGTGGACGCCACTCAAGGCGTTGAGGCGCAAACCCTCGCCAACGTATATTTAGCCATAGATAACGATTTGACCATATTGCCTGTAATAAACAAGATAGATCTTCCTTCTGCCGATCCGGAAGGAGCAAAGCAAGAGGTCGAAGAGCTTGTAGGCTTGGACACTTCGCTTTCGCCGCTTGTCAGCGCAAAGGAAGGTATAAATATCGAAGAGGTGCTTGAAAAAGTCGTCGATTATTTTCCTGCGCCCAAAGGCAAAGAGGATGCTCCGCTCAAGGCGTTGATTTTTGACTCGTACTACGACAATTACAAAGGGGCGGTTTGTCTTGTAAGGATAAAGGACGGCAGCGTTAAAGTGGGCGATAAGATAAAGATGATGTCTACGGGCGCCGTTTACGACGTTACGGAAGTGGGCGTGTTTACGCCGAAGGCTATGCCGTCGGAGCGGCTCGACGCCGGTGAAGTCGGTTACATATGCGCAAGTATAAAGAACGTTTCCGAAACGGCTCCGGGCGATACTATTACCGATGCGCTTAATCCTTGCGCAGAGCCTTGCCCGGGTTACAAAAAGGTTTTGCCGGTTGTTTATTGCGGCATTTTCCCCGTTGACGGAAGCAAATATAACGACCTGAGAGATGCGCTCGAACGTTTGAAACTTAACGACGCTGCGCTCTATTACGAACAAGAGAATTCCGCAGCTCTCGGATTCGGATTCCGTTGCGGCTTTTTGGGGCTGCTCCATATGGAAATTATAGAGGAGCGGCTTGAGAGAGAGTTTAACCTCGATCTTATTACGACTGCTCCCGGCGTTAATTACAACGTATACAAGACTAACGGCGATATGTTGACGGTAACAAACCCGAGCAATTTACCTAATCCTCAAGAAATAGACCATATCGAGGAGCCTGTAGTAAATGCCGACATTTATACGCCGCCCGAGTACATCGGCGGCATAATGGAGCTGTGTCAAAACAAAAGGGGCGAATATATAGATATGGTTTATCTTGACAAAAACAGAGTTAAGATGAGATACGTTATGCCTCTTAACGAAATAGTTTACGACTTTTTCGATTCGCTTAAGTCCCGAACGAGAGGATATGCGAGTCTCGATTACGAAATAAAAGGATACAGACCGAGCGATTTGGTAAAAATGGATATTATGCTTAACGGTGACGTTTGCGATGCGCTCAGTATTATTGTTCATAGGGACAAAGCGTATTCGAGGGGCAGAATGCTTGCCGAAAAGTTAAAAGACGTCATACCTCGTCAACAGTTCGAGATACCTATACAGGCTTCTATAGGGGGAAAAGTCATAGCGAGAGAAACCGTCAAAGCAGTGCGTAAAGACGTTTTGGCAAAGTGCTACGGCGGCGATATTTCCCGAAAAAAGAAATTGCTCGAAAAACAAAAAGAGGGCAAAAAACGTATGCGACAGGTAGGCACGGTACAAGTGCCCAGCGAAGCGTTTATGTCTGTATTAAAGCTTGACGACGATAATTGATAATTAGATTCACAGACGGCTCAAGTTATATAGTATAGTGCGGAAATTGTTTATACGTATGGTCGTTTTCTGTTTGTTATGACTTCGGCGCATTTGCGGAATTAAATAATTACGGTTTTAGAAGTGATCTGAAAATTCAACGAAACGATATAGACCGACAACTTGTTTTGAGGATGAGCGTAGCGGTTTAATCTGCTATGCGAATGAACTTCTGCATGGAAAAAACGGCATTAAGACGAACAATGTCGCAGCGACAACGGCTTTTGCAGATTGCGGAAACCCGGACATAAGAGTTCGATGCTAAGAATTTCGACATGCGACGCTTTTGCCGTATACTAAAAGTGTTAAAGTGCTGCCGTAGCATTTGTCGCAGATTTTCGTATAGGTATATATTTTTTACGTAAAATGTTTATTTACGCTACCGTCGACGTCGCAGACATAAGGAGAAAAAGTGGCAGGAATTTACATACATATACCGTTTTGCAAACAGAGGTGTACGTATTGCGCATTCGTATCCGGTGCGCCGCTTTTTTGCAGACGAAAATATGTCGAAGTTCTAAAGAAAGAAATAGAAAGTAGACTCGATAAGTGGGTGAGCGTCGATACCGTTTACGTGGGTGGCGGCACACCGTCCATGTTGGAAAGAGGGATGCTTAAGGAGATATTCGATTCGTTATCAAAGGCTTGCGATATGCGTGCAAAGGAAATAACGGTAGAATGTAATCCCGATTCGGTAGATAAAGAATTTTGCGACGAGATAATTTCTGCGGGAGTAAATCGAGTCAGCATAGGGCTGCAAACTGCCAATGACAAACTGCTTAAATGCGTAAACAGACCGCACGACCTATCGAGTTTTTTGCGTGCATGGGAATCGCTTTCGCCCATAAAAAACAAAAGCGTAGATATAATGATGGGGCTTCCGGGGCAGACGATAGAGGACCTTGCGTCTACCGTCGATTTTGTGACCGGACTTAACCCGCAGCATATATCGGCGTATTCGCTTACCGTTGAGGACGGCACCGTGTTAAAAGAGTCGGGATTTGTCGTCGACGAAGACGGCGAGGCGGATATGTACGACATAATGTCGGACATCCTAAACAAAAAAGGCTACCGCAGATACGAAGTCAGTAATTTTTGTTTGCCCGGTTACGAGAGTAAACATAATAGTTCTTATTGGGATTTGTCCGACTACTACGGCTTCGGCGTTTCTGCACATTCGCTCGTAAAAGGCGTACGAATAGCAAATACCGACGACTTCGATAAGTATGTAGGCGGTGATTTTGTTGCGAGTAAGGAAAAATGCGACTTCGCCGAAGAATACATTATGCTGTCGCTGCGAACGGCTGCAGGACTAAGCATTTCCCGACTGTTCGACTTCGGATTTGACATACTTAACGAACGGAAAGAGCAGATAGAGCGGTTGGTGCTTTCCGATCTTATTTATATAGACGGCGATCGTATAAAGCTTTCCGATAAAGCTTTTTACGTTATGAACGATATTATAACAGATCTCATGTAAAGGCTTCTAATGCGACGATTTTCGTCATAGTTTCCACCGGGAGACTTTTATTGCCTCGCAGCCGAGTGCGAAAGTGTTGCGTAGACGCTGTTTTTTATCCAAGAATGTGTTATGAATTTTTGGCGTCGGCATGTAGACGATGTCGGTATGCTTATAAATAATCGTGATATGCGCTTAGATTGCGGATTAGAGAAAAATGCGGATAAATCGGTCGGTGCATTGACGTTAACGACAAGGTAGCAGCCGTAATTCGGTGCCGATTGCCATGACAATCGGATTAAAGCCGGTTATATTACGATAAAACTCATTATAAATTGTCTTTATGTCGCTTTTTCAAAAAGTATATTTGTTTCGATGGCGAAAGACCTTAAATGTATTTTCCGAAAGAAAGAAAACATGTGCGGATGATTACTATGAAAGAATACCGAATTCCGGTAGAGTTGCTCGATTGTGAAGTTAATGAAAGGGAAATAAACAAAATATAATCGACGAATTAAGCAAAATCGCAATAATTGCCGAAATACAATCTTATTTTGTCGGACCTACGGTTATAACGTATAACGTAATCAATTCGAATTGTTTATCATTGAAAAAAAAGTTGAAGATTTTAAGTCGGAGCTTTCCTTGACAACGAAAACGCCTGTTCGCTGTTACTCTGATAAAAAAAGCAGTTTTTAGCGTAGAAATTCCGAGAAAAAGTCGAGAAGTCGTCGGCTTAAAAAGCTGCTTGAACAAGACGGCAACGATTTGATAATTGTACCGGGCAAGAACACAAAAAACGAGTACGAAACGTGTAATTTATCTGTGGCGGCAAATATGCTTGTCATCGGCAGTTCCGGTTCCGGTAAAAGCAATTTTTTGTATGCCGTAATTACTTCGCTGGTATTTAACCGTTCACCGGAAAATTTGAAATTACTTTTAATAGCGGCTAACGAAACCGAATTTACGGCGTTTTGCGGACTGCCGCATCTTATTGCCGAACCTGTCGTCGAAGTCGCAAATATTCAAAACGTATTCAGTCTCCTTATGCTTCGCTTGAAGTCGTAAAGAACGCTGTAGAATATGAAAAAGAACATTTCGACTGAGAATGTTTTGCTTAGTGCGAAAAACGTGTTTCTGATATAAGTACGTTATAGGATAAGTATTATTGCGGAATAAGTATAATTCAGGGATTTCAATCGTCATCCCTGAGTTTTTCGATGCCTTTGCGGAGGGAAATATTGCATTTGAAATACGTCGTTTGGGATAAAGAACTCCGGTTGCAGTAAAACGGTGAAGGCGTTATGTACGAAAAAACCAGACAACGGAAAAAACTTCTGCCGATTGTTTGACAACCGGCTATGCGATGAATTATAATGCGCAGGTCGGGTTTTTGCCCGGCGCAACGATAACAAAGGAAGAAGCGCACATGCCTCAGTTGATTAAGTCGCTCAAGACGTACAAAAAAGGATACATTCTGTCAGACCTTATGGCAGGGTTGATGGTAGCAATTATAGCGTTGCCGCTATCCATCGCATTGGGAATACAATCGGTGCCGCAAAGCGTTAGCGCAAACGGCATCGGGTACGGAATAGTTACGGCGATTATAGCCGGATTTCTTATTTCCGCATTCGGAGGCAGTCCGTACCAAATAGGCGGTCCGACTGCTGCTTTTGTAGTTATACTTTTCGGCTACTTAAGTAATCCCGATATAGGTCTTATAGGACTTGCGCTTTCAGGCGCTGCGGCAGGCGTTTTGTTGATTCTGTTAGGTATACTAAAAGCCGGCAACGTAATGAAGTTTTTTCCGTACCCGATTACTATAGGCTTTACGACGGGTATCGGTATTACTCTAATTCTCGGACAAGTCAAAGATTTTTTCGGTTTGACAGTGTCGCCGTGTTCGGCGCTCGGTATCGAAGCTCTGAATAACGGCGGAGTAGGTAAGTTGATCGGCATTATCGGAGGAATAGGGAGCTTTGACGTAGCGACGGCGATAGTGGCTGCTTGCGGACTTGCATGCGTGATATTTTTGCCAAAGCTCAGCAAAAAAATTCCTGCGTCGTTTGTTGCGCTCATCGTCTGCACTTTGCTGACGTTGCTGCTTAACGAGTGTTTTGGTGCGAGCGTGGCTACAATAGGTTCTCGTTACGGCGATATAAAAGCAGGATTCGAACTGCCCGATTTTTCATCGGTAAAAGATATAAGGTTAGGTTCGCTTATTGTTCCTACGCTAGTAATTACTTTCTTGTGCGCTATCGAAAGCCTTTTGTCTGCTACCGTGGCTGCGGGGATGACGGGGACAACGTTCGACGCCAATCAGGAACTTATCGGGCAGGGAATAGCCAATATAGGTTCGTCGCTTTTGGGCGGGTTACCTGCGACGGGAGCTATTGCCCGAACGGCGGCAGGTATAGAAAACGGCGCAAAAAGTCCGATTTGCGGTATGACACATGCCGTTGTGATACTGATAATGTATTTTGCCCTTATGGGTGTAATGAAGTTTGTGCCGCTTGCCGTATTTGCGGCAATACTCGTGTCGGTGGCTATAAATATGAGCCGTTTCCGACTGTTTGCAAAACTTGCTGCGTTCGGCAAACGAGATACGGCGATTTTGATTGTGACGTGCTTGTTAACTGTGGTGCTTGATCTTACGTACGGCGTAATCGGAGGTATTGCGCTTGCGCTTATTCTTAACGTAAAAAGTTTCAAAAAAGGTCTTTCCGTGACGCAAGAAGAGGGTACGATTAAGGTAAAGGGTTCCGTTTTCTTTGTCAATTACTCCAGGTTTATGAAAGCAATCGAAGCGACTTCCGCATGCGAAAACGTAATTATCGACTTGACGGACGTATATTCCATAGACGAATCGTCGCTTGAAAAACTCGGTAGCGTTATTAAAAAAATGCGTATCGACGCTAAAACGGTGCAAGTAATCGGAGCGAAGAATTCCGTAAAAAATCACGTAGACAAATACTTGGAACATTTCAGCAAATAATCGTTTTTTTGCAACAAATTCCATATCGTTAAACTTATATATTTGTTATCGCAAATTCGTTGCGTTTTAAAAGCAGAACGACTTGCGACGATAGCGACATATAGCGACATAAAAGAAATTTGAAACGACCGGAACGAATACGATTCTCTTACTATGCAGAGAGTCGTATTTTTGTTTTGTATGAAAGCTAAATCCGAACGCTGCATTTTTTTCTGCAAAATGCCGTAACGTGGGCGAAGAGCATATACAAATCGCTGCAGGCATACTTAAAATTTGTCGATTTTCGATAGGATATGCGTTAAATCTCATTTTGATAAGTCGCCTTGATTCGCCGTGTCCAGGCTTCTGCATATTAACCGTTCAAAGCGAATGACAGGCATTATCGTCCGAAGTTCGGAACATTAGGTATTATATTTATCACAATATTTGCGGTCGATGTAGAGCGCCATCCGTGAGATAACTTCTGTCGTTGCCTTTTGACGAATCGGGAGGAATAACGTCGAAAAGTGAGATTGTGTAAACGAGCAAAAACAAAAATGCAACAAAAAAATTTCGGAAAAAATATTTTTGACTTTTTTTGGTTTAAATCACTTGACATTTATTGCCAAAAAGTAGTACATTTAAAAAATGCGTATTATGCGGAGTTTCTGCTTTTGACGGAAACCTGCTCCAAAAAAAGGAGATTATAAATGTCCGAAAGAACCATAAGAAAGGTAAAGTACGGCAACAGCGAAAGACTTTCGTTTGCTCAGGTGCAGGAAGTTATCGAGATGCCGCAGCTTATCGAAGTCCAGAAGGCGTCTTACAATGAATTTTTAGAGCATGGTATAGACGAAGTTCTCAAAGATTTTTCGCCGATTACAGACTTCTCGGGTAGGATTGCACTTCATTTCCTCGATCATCATCTCGACGGAAAATCCAAGTACACCGAAAAAGAATGTAAAGACAGAGACGCAACTTTTGCCACTGCGCTTAAAGTCCGTGTAAGATTGGAGATTTACGGCGAAAACGGCGAAGTGGAAAACGCCATCGAACAAGACGTGTTTATGGGCGATTTCCCGCTCATGACGCCTAACGGTTCGTTTATTATTAACGGTGCGGAACGTGTAGTCGTAAGTCAGCTCGTTCGTTCTCCCGGTGTAGTATTCGATCTTCAAAAGGATCCCAAGACCGGTAAGGCGTACTATATGGCAACAAATATTCCTTCTCGAGGCGCTTGGCTCGAATTCGAAGAAGATTCGCAAGGACTTTTGTGGGTACATGTAGACCGTACGCGTAAAGTTCCCGCATCGGTACTTCTTCGTGCTTTGTCCGCTACTCAGCCCGAAGAAAACAAATTCGGTACGGACGAAGACATAACAAAGCTTTTCCACGACAGCGAGCTTATCCGCAATACGTGTGAAAAAGATCCTACCAAGACGGAAGAGGAAGCTCTCATAGAACTTAACCGCAAACTTCGTCCCGGCGAAGTTCCCAACGTAGACAGTATACGAGGCTACTTCGAAGGACTTATGTTCGATCGTCGTAAGTACGATCTCAGTAGAGTCGGTAGATATAAATTCAACAAAAAACTTGCTTTGAGAGCAAGAATAGCCGGACAGGTCGCAAACGGTGACGTTATCGACGACGACGGTGTTTTGTACGTTAAAAAAGGCGAGGTGATTGACGAAGAAACCGCCTATCGTATTCAAAACGCAGGTATAAACGAAGTCGACATCGTGGTTTCCTCCGAACCGTATCATCATGTAATCACCGGCAATAACATGGTAGAGCTTAACGGTTATGTGTCGTGCAATCCCAAAGATCTCGGCATTAACGAAATGGTACATTATCCCACGCTTAAGAAGCTTATCGACGAAGCGGAAGGTTCCGAAGAAGTTTTGATGGGACTTATCGCAAAGAACGTTGATAACCTTATCGTTAAGCATATTCTCATAGACGACGTAATAGCTACCGTAAATTACCTTATCGGTCTCAGATACGAGATAGGTTCGGTAGACAATATAGACCACCTTGCCAATCGTCGAGTTCGTTCGGTAGGCGAGTTGCTTCAAAATCAGTTCCGTATCGGTATCGCAAGACTGGAGAGAGTTATCAGGGAGAGAATGCAAATTCAGTCGGATGCAGAACTTACTCCGCAAAACCTTATCAATATCCGTCCCGTGTCAAGTGCGATTAAAGAGTTCTTCGGTTCCAGCCAGTTGTCTCAGTTTATGGACGAGACAAATCCCATAGCGGAGCTTACGCACAAACGTAAGTTGTCTGCGCTCGGCCCCGGCGGACTTAACAGAGAACGTGCTTCTTTCGAAGTTCGAGACGTTCACTATACGCATTATTCTCGTCTTTGCCCCATAGAGACTCCCGAAGGACAGAACATAGGACTTATATCATCGCTTTCGTCTTACGCTCGCATCAACGAGTACGGCTTTATCGAAGCTCCGTATCGTATGGTGGACAAAAAGAACAAGAGAGTCGTTCCCGGACCCGAAGGCGTAAGATACCTTGCTGCAGACGAAGAAGACAGATACAGAGTGGCGCAAGCTACGGAGCCGCTTGACGAAAACGGCTGGTTCGTTAACGAACGTGTGCTTATGCGCTACAGAGAAGACATAGCGGAAATTTCTCGTGACGAAATAGATTATATAGACGTTTCTCCCCGACAGATGATATCCGTCGCTACTGCGCTTATACCTTTCCTTGAAAACGACGATACCAACCGTGCGCTCATGGGATCCAACATGCAGCGCCAGGCAGTTCCCTTGCTTAAACCCGAATCGCCCATTGTCGGAACGGGTATGGAGCATCGTATAGCGTACGACTCAGGCGTAATGGTAATCGCTCGCAAGGGCGGCAAAGTCGTATACGTAGACGCAGACGAAATCAAGATCGAGGAAGAAGACGGAACGATAGCTTCGTATACCATGAAGAAATTCCAGTCGTCCAACCAAGGTACTTGCATTAACCAACGTCCCATAGTAAGTAAAAATCAGGTTATAAAAGCTGGCGAAGTTTTGGCAGACGGACATTCGACCAACGGCGGCGAGCTTGCCCTCGGCAGAAACATTTTAGTAGGTTTCATGTCGTGGGAAGGTTATAACTACGAGGACGCTATACTTATCAGCGAAAAGATCGTTAAAGACGACGTGTTTACTTCCATTCACATCGAAGAGCACGAAACCGAAGCTAGAGACACTAAGCTCGGCGAAGAGGAAATAACCAGAGATATTCCCAACGTCGGTGACGATGCGCTCAAAAACCTCGACGAAGACGGTATTATACGTATCGGCGCCGAGGTCGATTCCGGCGATATATTGGTAGGTAAGGTTACGCCTAAGGGCGAGACCGAACTTACTCCCGAGGAGAGATTGCTTCGAGCCATATTCGGCGAAAAGGCGAGGGAAGTCAGAGATACTTCGCTCAGAGTTCCTCACGGCGAAGGCGGTATAGTAGTAGACGTAAAAGTATTTACGAGAGCCAATAGAGACGAAATGAGCCCCGGCGTAAACAAGCTTGTCAGAGTTTACATTGCTCAAAAACGTAAGATATCCGTCGGTGACAAAATGGCGGGCAGACACGGTAACAAGGGCGTAATTTCTCGTATTTTACCGCAAGAAGATATGCCGTTTATGGCAGACGGTACTCCCCTTCAGATAGTGCTTAACCCCCTCGGCGTACCCTCCCGAATGAACATAGGTCAGGTACTCGAAGTGCATCTCGGACTTGTTGCCAAAGCGCTCGGATGGAAGGTGGCAACGCCGACCTTTGACGGTGCGCTCGAAAGCGATATACACGATTTGTTGGAGCAGAACGGTTTTATAACCGACGGTAAAGTGGACGGCAAAATTCAGATGTACGACGGCAGAACCGGCGAGCCTTTCGAAAATCGCTCCACGGTAGGCTATATGTACATGATAAAACTTATTCACCTTGTAGACGATAAGATTCACGCTCGTTCTACCGGACCGTACTCTCTCGTAACGCAGCAGCCTTTAGGCGGCAAGGCGCAGTTCGGCGGACAACGTTTCGGAGAAATGGAAGTTTGGGCATTGTATGCATACGGCGCAGCCAACATTTTGCAAGAAATAATGACTGTAAAATCCGATGACGTGGTAGGCAGAGTAAAGACTTACGAGTCTATAGTAAAAGGTCTTAATCTCAACGAACCCGGCATTCCCGAATCGTTTAAGGTACTTATCAAGGAGTTGCAGTCTCTTGCTCTCGACGTCAAAGTTCTTACCGAAAATCACGAAGAGATTGCTATTCGCGAGCTCATGGAAGATAACGAGGAACTCGACGAGCATATGCCCAAGTACGAAAGAGGCAGCGTAACCTTTGACGACGAAATTTCCATCGGCAAAGAAGACGCATTCGACGGCGATCTCGGTTCCGAGCACGAACCCGTAGACATACTTGCAGACGACGATACGTTCGATTTCGACGTGGACGATCCGTTTGCCGATTCCGACGTGGATGAGAACGAAGACATATTCGGTCTCGATATTCACGACGATAACGACTAAGGGTAGGAGGAAGTAATAATGTTTGAATTAAACAATTTTGACTCGATGCAAATCGCAATTGCAGGACCTAACAAAATCAGAGAATGGTCGCACGGCGAGGTTACCAAGTCCGAAACGATTAACTACCGTACCCAAAAACCCGAAAGAGACGGTTTGTTCTGCGAACGTATCTTTGGACCTACCAAGGATTGGGAGTGTTATTGCGGAAAATATAAGAGAGTGAGATATAAAGGAGTTATCTGCGACAAGTGCGGCGTAGAAGTTACCAGAGCAAAAGTGCGTAGAGAGCGTATGGGACACGTAGAGCTTGCCGCTCCCGTGACGCATATCTGGTATTTTAGAGGCGTGCCGAGTCGTATAGGTTTGCTATTGGATATTCCGCCCAAAGCGCTTGAGCAAGTCGTATACTTCGCTTCGTTCATAGTGCTCGATCCCGGCGAGACCGAATTGCAGTATAAGCAAGTCCTTTCGGATGCGCAAGTGCTTTCTTTCCAGGAACAGTACGGACCTAAGGCGTTCAGAGTCGGTATGGGTGCCGAAGCAGTAAAAGAAATGCTTTCGAGAGTGGACCTTAAAAAGGAGTACGACGAAGTTAAGGCTATTGTAGAAAACTCCACAGGTCAGAAGAAAGTAAAAGCCATTAAGCGTTTGGATATCCTTGACGCATTCCTTAAAAACGGCACGGATCCCACGTGGATGGTACTTGACGTTCTTCCCGTACTTCCGCCCGAACTCAGACCCATGGTTCAGCTTGACGGCGGCAGATACGCAACCAGCGACTTAAACGATTTGTATCGCAGAGTCATCAATCGTAACAACAGATTGAAAAAGCTTTTGGAGATACAGGCGCCCGATATTATAATCCGTAACGAAAAACGTATGCTTCAGGAAGCCGTTGACTCGCTTATCGATAACGGCAGACGAGGCAAGGCGGTTTCAGGAGCAGGCAACAGAGAACTTAAATCTCTCAGCGGACTACTCAGAGGTAAACAGGGTAGATTCCGTCAAAACCTTCTCGGAAAACGTGTAGACTACTCCGGACGTTCGGTTATAGTAGTAGGTCCCGAATTAAAGATGTATCAGTGCGGTCTTCCCAAGGAAATGGCGCTCGAACTCTTTAAGCCGTTTGTAATGCACCAACTCGTAGCTCAGGGCAAAACGCACAACATCAAGACTGCAAAACGTATAGTTGAGAGAGCGGGCAAAGAGGTTTGGGGCGTTCTCGAAGGAGTTATCAAGGAGCATCCCGTGCTTTTAAACCGTGCGCCCACACTTCACCGTCTCGGCATACAGGCGTTTGAACCCGTACTTGTCGAAGGCAGAGCTATAAAGCTTCATCCGCTTGCGTGCGGCGCATTTAACGCCGACTTCGACGGCGACCAGATGGCAGTGCACGTACCTCTTTCCATAGAAGCGAGAGCAGAGGCAAGGTTCTTGATGCTCGCCACAAACAACATTCTAAAGCTCAGTGACGGCAGACCGGTATGTTCGCCCACGCAGGATATGGTACTCGGATGTTTCTATCTTACCATTTCCAAGCAGGGAGCTAAGGGCGAAGGTAAAATCTTCTGTGACAAAGACGAAGCCAAGATGGCATACGCTAACAAAGAAATCGAGCTTCAGAGTAAAATCTGGGTTAGAGTAACCAGAGAAATTGACGGTAAGCCCGTTTCTAAACGTGTTCAAACCACCGTCGGCAGAATTATATTTAACGAAATTATTCCGCAGGATCTCGGTCTTAAATTGTACGAAGCCGAAGACGGCTCTATAAAGCATGGCGACGCATCCAATCCCTTTACTTTGGAAATCGACGTATGCGTGGATAAGTCGAAATTGCAAGAGATAGTAGATACTACCTTTAAACTTAAGGGCGCAACCGAAACCGTTAAAGTTTTGGACAGCATAAAATCGCTCGGTTATAAATATTCTACCATCGGCGCAATAACCACGTCCGTATTCGATATGAACATACCCAAAGAAAAGAAGGGTATTTTGGACGAGGCGGAAAAGAGAGTTATAAACATCGAAAAACTTTACGATAGAGGTCTTATGACCGAAGACGAAAAGTACAAGCTCGTTGTCAACGAGTGGACGGTAGCAAACGACGAAGTAACGAAAGCGCTCAAAAAGACGCTCGACAAGTTTAACCCGATCAACATGATGGCAGTATCCGGTGCACGTGGTAGCATGAAACAGATTGCTCAGCTTTCCGGTATGCGTGGTCTTATGACTAACCCGCAAGGTAAAACTTTGGAAATTCCCGTTCGTTCGTCTTTCCGAGAAGGTCTTTCGGTTTTGGAATATTTCATTTCTTCTCACGGCGGACGAAAAGGTCTTGCGGATACCGCACTTAAGACTGCGGACTCGGGATACCTTACTCGTCGATTGGTAGACGTATCTCAGGACGTTATAGTAAGAGAAGACGATTGTTGCGAAGGATTTGCTCCCAAGGGCGTATACACTACGGCAATCATGGAAGGAAATCAGGTTATAGAGTCGCTTGCCGATCGTCTCAACGGCAGATATGCCGCTCAAGACGTAATTAATCCGACTACAGGCGCCGTAATGGTAAAATGTAACGAGTTTATTACCGAGGATATGGCAAAGGCTATTCAGAACGCAGGTATCGAGGGCGTTACCATACGTACCGTTCTTACCTGTAAGAGCAAACACGGCGTTTGCGTAAAATGCTACGGCAAAGACATGTCAGGTTCTACGCCGGTACGTATCGGCGAGGCAGTTGGTATCATCGCAGCTCAGTCTATAGGCGAGCCGGGTACTCAGCTTACCATGCGAACGTTCCACACCGGCGGTGTCGCAGCTGCCGAAGATATAACCAGAGGTCTTCCGAGAGTCGAAGAATTGTTCGAAGCTCGTAAGCCCAAGGGCGTAGCTATAGTCGTAGAACACGGCGGCACAGTTTCCATTATCGAAAAAGACGGAAAGCGTGACATCATCGTTAAGTGCGAAAACGAAAAAGAAGAATCTTATTCCATACCTTACACCGCAAAACTCAAGCCCATTATCAGTGAGGGTTGTACGGTTATGGCAGGCGACGCACTTACCGAAGGTCCTATCAATCCGCACGATATTCTTCGTACCAAAGGACGTAAGTACGTTCAGGACTATATTCTTAGAGAAGTTCAATCGGTATATCGAAGCCAAGGCGTTCAGATAAACGACAAGCACATCGAAGTTATTGTCAGACAGATGCTTAAAAAGGTCAGAGTCGAAGATAGCGGTGATACCGAATTCCTCCCCGGCGCAATGGTTGACCTCTCGGCATTCGACGAGGTGAACACTCACACTATGGAAAATTACGGCAGACCCGCAGTCGCAAAACACACCTTGCTCGGTATCACAAAAGCGGCACTTGCTACCGAATCTTTCCTTTCGGCAGCATCCTTCCAGGAAACGGCAAGAGTGCTTACCGAAGCGGCTATCAAAAACAAAGTCGATCCGCTTATCGGTCTTAAGGAAAACGTCATTATCGGTAAGCAGATACCTGCAGGTACCGGCATGAAGCGTTACAAGCGTATTTATCCCGAAGACGTAAGAGTGAAGAACGATCAAACGTTTGATTCCGAAGTTGCGGACGGCGAAGAAGATGCAAACGCCTAAAGTAACGTCAAAGGATAAGGACGCTGTTAAGACACAGGAACAGATAAAAAAAGAGAAACAGCGCAAAGAGGCAGAAGCCTTCAAACGTAAGTATTTTGACTTTTACGACGATGTAAAAATATCGGTAAAAGAAGATTGGTAAATTTAAAAATCCGTCGCAGATAGCGACGGATTTTTAACGCTTAAATAACGCTTAAATACAGTTTATTATAATGCATAAAAACAGGCACGTTCGATTTATGTTTTTGGTGTCAAAAACTTAAATACGTATCGAAGTTTTTTTGTTTACCTTTCCGAATTGTAATTATAGTAATGCGTAGACGAATTTATAAAGTCATCGAAGTTGTATAGAGACGGAGGCATGGTTATCAGCCATTTTGCCGCTTTTATTGCGCCTAAAGCGAATAGTTTGCGACTTAGCGCCGTGTGAGTAACGGTGATTATTTCGTCATCTAATCCGAATGTTATCGTATGCTGTCCTATAACCGAACTCAGTCGCAGCGAATGGATTGCCTTTGCTCCCGAAGCTTCTTTTAACATAAGGGCAGTTCCCGATGGCGCATCTTTTTTTGAGCGGTGGTGCGTTTCTACAATTTCACAATCGGCTATTCCTTTTAAATCTTTGCACATCTGCATTATCAGATGTATGCCTATGCTCATATTGCCAGACATAAGCACGGCGTGGCGAGTTGCACATTTGCGGATTTCTTCGATTTGCGATTGGTTGTGTCCGGTGGTTGCGATAACAACAGGGCAGCTCATTTTATCTGCAAGTTTAATTACTTTGGACGTCGCCGCCGGCGATGAAAAATCGATTATTACGTCGGCACCGCACTTGTCTGTATGGCGGCTGTCGGCACCGCCTACAAGAGCAAAGTCGTCCGGCAAACATTCCGTAATCGTTTTGCCCATTTTGCCGGAAATGCCGTAAATATAAGTTTTTATCATGTTATGTTCAGCTCCTTAAGTTGAATTTTAAGTTTCTCTATTGTTGCTGCAGTTGCTTCCGTCATTGGAAGTCTCGGTTTTCCGCAATCGATTCCTACGAGCTTAAGCGCTGCTCGCACGGGAATAGGGTTGACTTCGCTGAAAAGCGTTTCGATAAGAGGCAATAAGTCGAATTGAATTTTTGCCGCTTCGTTAGTTTTGCCTTGTCTGCATAAAGACGTTATTTGCGACATTTGCTTTGGGGCAACGTTAGCGGCTACCGAAATTACGCCGTTTCCGCCGTACATGCAGGTCTCGGCAGTGAGTGCGTCGTCGCCGCTGTATACGTTTAAACCGAGAGCAAGACATTTTTGTATTTGCGCAAGCGAGCCGCTTGCTTCTTTTATTCCGTCCGCTCCTTTTATTCGGCAAATACGGGCGGTTGTTGTCGGTAAGAGATTAAACCCCGTGCGAGCAGGGACGTTGTACACAATAAAGGGGAGTGATATTTTGTTTGCTATGTATTCGAAAAATTCGTAGGCGCCATCCTGAGTGCATTTGTTGTAAAACGGAGTTGCGATTAGTGCGCCGTCTGCGCCGATTCGCATAGCCATGTCGCAATTTTTAATCACCGTATCAGGATTATTGCTACTTACGCCTACAATTAACGGCATATCAGTCTTTTTGCGTATGTAGGAAACAAAGTTTTCTTTTTGAATGTCGTCGAGCGTCGCCGCTTCGCCGGTGCTTCCCAAAGCCACTAATGCGTTCGCTCCGCCTTTCGTAACATGCTCGACGAGTTTATCCGTCTCATCGTAATTTATCTCGCTGCCGATTGTGGGCGTAACTAACGCCACTGCCGTTCCGTAAAATAAACTCATAATTTACTCCTCCAAAAGTTCTATTATTTGCACTGCGTTTGTTGCAGCGCCTTTGCGCAAATTGTCCGCCGTGATAAACAGCCATAAGCCGTCGCCGTCCTCTCGTATTCGTCCTACGGTTACGCCGTCGTTGCCGACACTGTTTTGGGGAGTAGGTACGTTACAGAGAGCGACGTTTTTTGCCGATGCCAAAGTTTTAATTGCGTCGGATGCGCTTACACGCTGACTAAAAGTCAGATATGCGGACACGGCATGCCCGTATTTTACGGGGACTCTTACGCACGTTGCCGAAACTTTGATATTTTCCGAAAGAATTTTTGCCGTTTCGTTTTTGATTTTCATTTCTTCTTTTGTGTATCCGTTATCGCAAAAGTCATCGATTTTTGCAACGACGTTATCTTTTAGTGTGTATCCGTCAACTTCGCCTCCGGATTTTAGTTTTTTCAAAGCATCGCTGCCTGCGCCGCTAACCGCCTGGTATGTGTTTACTATCATTTGCTTTATGCCGTACGCTTTGTGCAAAGGCGCTACGGCGGTTAAAAGCTGAATCGTCGTGCAATTCGGGTTAGCGATAATGCCGTTAGAAAAAACAACTGCGGCTGCGTTTACTTCGGGAATTATAAGAGGAACGTTTTCGCTCATTCTGAACGCTGTCGAATTGTCTATAACCGTAATCGAAAGTGCAGCGAGCATCGGCGCTATTTTTCGACTTACCGCAGCGTCTACCGCCATAAGGGCGTAGTCCGGTTTCGCTTGCATCAATGCTTCGGTCGTCAGTGCGGCTATCGGCAAAACGCCGTACGGAGTTTCGAGTTCGTCGGCGGCGGTGCCGAACAGCGAAGGTGCGTCGAAATGTCTTTCGTGAAGAACGTCTATCATTTTTCTGCCTACGAGCCCTTTTGCTCCTACTACGGCAATCTTCAAATTTTTCATCAGAAAAAACCTCCGAGCTGTTTATAAAATCAGTATATGCAGCGTTTCGTCCGTCTAACACACAATAAATCTTATTATCGACATAAAAACGATTGAGTTTACCGTAAAAATATGTTACACTACTTCGGTAATGTACGATTGAGTACATTAAGCGGTTTTTGCGTGTAACGGAGCCGAATCAGTAAAGAGATAGGGAAGGTACTATGACAAAGGACATTTTGGAAAAAGTTAGCGTAGATAAAGAAAATCACGAATATTTGGTAAAAAACTATCCGTCCGGCAGTCGTTTCGGGTTGATGAAAGAAGTCTTTTTGGGCAGAATGAACGATGTCAGCAAAGCCAACTGGATAATGCTTATATTTTGCTTGCCGCTGTTTGCGGTTCTCGTATATGCGTCTATGCTTGCGGCGAAAGATTCGGTATATGCTCCGTTTTCGTCAAATTTCGGTATTGGATATCCCGTTACAGATAACGCTCAGGCGCTTTACGACGAAGCGACTTTCGCCACTGCGCTTACTCGCACTTGTATGTTGTTGCCTTGCATCGCAATAGCTTTTGTCGGTCTCGCAGGCGTGTTTAACGTAATTAAGTATCACATGCTCGGAGCCAACGTAAAAGTTTGGAAGGAGTTTTTTAAGGGCGTAAAAAACAACTGGTTTGTCCATTTGTGGATAGGAGCGATAGCGGCTCTTGCGTATTTTCTTTTGGAAATGTCGATTTGCGGTTTCGGCGTGCCGTCTTTTCCGCTCGGATGGAAGATTGCTTTGATAGTAATCAGTTCTCTTATTATCCTTACGGTGCTTACGTTTGCGATGTTTATCATAACGCAATCCGCTCTTTATTATCTGCCCATGGGCAAAATGATAAAAAACGCAGCTTTGTTCGTTAGGTCGTTCCCATTACAAAATTTACTTATCATGATAGCTTCGTCGATACCTGCCGTACTGTTAATGATTATGGGGGATTCGTTCTTCCTGCAAATTTTAGTTATTATGATTTGTTCGATGTTGGGATTCTCGTATATAGCGTGCGTTTGGACAGATTATACGCATTTTGTATATTACAATATTTTCACTGCCGCAATCGAAAATTCTACCGGCAAGGGAAAAAAGAAAAGGGCGAAATAAATGTATGAAGTAGTTTCTTCTTACTACGACGAGTTTATGCGAGGAGACGATTCGGAGTGGATCGAATTTGCGTTAAACAACGTTCGAGGGCTGTTTAGCGGCGTAGATATGGGGTGCGGCAGCGGCAAAGTTACGGCGGCGCTTGCGAAAGATCACCGGGTTATAGGCGTTGACGCTTCGCCTCGTATGCTCGACATGGCGGAGAAAAGGTGCCGAAGCGTAGGCTCGGAAGTTACGCTCGTAATGGATGACGCCGAAAACTTTTGTCCTCCGACTTCGGTAAATTTCGTTACCGCAATGTGCGACGTCGTTAATTATCTGCGCTTTCCCGAAAAGTTTTTCAGAAAAGCATACGAGTATATCGAAAGGGGCGGAAAGCTCGTTTTTGACATTAGCAGCGAAAAGAAACTAAAAAAGATTTTGGGAAATAACGTGTACACGGATACCGTTGACAGCGTAACTTATATATGGGAGAATTCACTGTTTAAAGATTACGTCAGATTGGATTTGACTTTTTTTGTGCCGCACGGTGAGCTGTATCAAAAAAAGACGGAAACGCAAATTCAATATATTCACAGTGCAAAAAAGCTAACCGAGTCGCTTGAAAAAATCGGATTTAGCGTAACGTCTTATGACAAAGGTGACAGAGTGTATTTTGTCGCAACTAAGGATTAAATGGAAAAAGAAACAAAAAAATTTAGTAATTTCGATGCGGCGCTTGCGATGCAGTCGGAAGGAAAGTACGTATCGGCGCTTTACTATTGCCAGCGTTTAGAACAAGACGAAGGCGATTGTTTGCCGTATATCAGCGTGCTGAGAGGGGACATTTACTTCGATATGGGACTTACCGGCGAGGCGGTAAGAGAATTTATGCGAGCATATGCGGAGGACAAACAAGAGGAAGGCGCAATAGAAGGTCTAATAGATTGCTATAAGATTTTGGACAAGGGCGCCGCTGTATTTTATATGGCAGAGGCGGTTAAGGAAGGCATTCCGGCAGAGGCGTTTATTGACGATATGACCGTAAACGAACAATTTTTCGAAATGACCGACCGAACCGATTATTCGGAGCACCTTGACGCCGCTATCGTTATGATAGAAAGCAATCGCAAAGATGAAGCTCTCGCAACGCTTGATAAAATACCGACCTCGGCAGTTCAATATGCAGACGCCTGCATAGTCAAAGGAACCGTTGCGTTTGAGGAAGGCGATCTCGAAAAAGCGGAAAGCATGGTAAACGCAGCAATGGCGGCAAAAAAAGATTGTGCCGGTTCGTACATTCTCAAAGCAATGATAGCCGACAAAAGAGGAGATGCGGTTAAACTTAACGAAATTACAGATAGTATGGCGAAGATAGAGTGCGCCGACCAATCTGACGCTCTAAAAGTAGCGTTAGCGCTGTATAATTACGGATTTACCGACAAAGCCGCCGCATTTTTAAAGCAGAGAATGTTAAATTTCCCCTACGATAAAATCTGTATGTTATTTTTGGCGTCGTTGAAAGCAGACGAAAAAGATTGGCGTAAATATTGCTATGATGCGCAACTTATATACAGAGACGACGAGATGGTAAACGAAATAACGACGAAGTTGCTTGACGGCGAGGACGTAAAGATTCCTGACGCTATTTTCGAGATAAGACTAAAGTGGCTGGGCGATATAAAGGATGCCCTTATAGGCGTTGCGGAAATTAGAGACAAACAGCTCAAGCGAAAGATAAAATGGTTGCTCCATAGCGGTGAGGACGAATTGTTTCAGGCTACCGCAGCTACCGCAATTGCAAAAGATGATTATTTTACAGACATCATTGATGATGCGCTGATTGATCCGATGGTTACGACAACGGCAAAGCGACATATGCTGTACGCCAAGTTTTGTGATGAAAAAGTCGATGTTATAAAATTCGTAGCGTACAATGCGTATAGAGAAGTGGAAGTCGTGCATCCGACTGCGCCCGACACGCTCAAGGCTGCTTTCTACCAAAACTGCATGTTGTTTTCTCTTAGCGGCGAGTACGAGTCGTCACGCCTTTTAAAAGCTCTGAATTATTTGACCGAAAGATATTCCGCTCTGAGTGTCGAACAGGCGAATTCGCTTTCCGTAATCGCAGTGGCAGCGTTGATGAACGAGGTCGCAGGCGGAACAAGAAAGGTGTTTAACTGTAGTGAGGACGAATATAACAAAGCCAAGGAGCTGCTGGCGATAGAATAAGGAGATTAATACTGATGTACGGATTTGACAAATTGTTCGGTAAATATATTCAAAGCAAAGGGCATATACATGAAGATGAATTTGCGTCTGCATACGACACGTGGTATAATCTTTTCGATAACGAGTTAAACGATTCGCCGAAAAACGTTATAGAAAAGATGTCGGACGAACAGCTGATATCCGAACTCAGAGAGGAATGTTCGCTCGGCTCGCCTTCATACGCCGTAATGGACGCATTAGAGCGTCGTTCTCCCGAAAAATTACTTACGGCGTTGCTTTACGACGAAAATAAAGACGTCGTTTATTGCGCTGCGGAATTGCTGTCCAATGCGGACAAAACTCCGGTAGAAGCTTTTGTTAATTTGCTGGCTCGTACGGACGACGACGAACTTTTCGAACTTATAGTTACGGAGCTTAAGTATAAGGCGAATGCTGCGAAAAACTTTCTTTTCGATATCGAAAAAGACGCCGATTTGCGTCTGAAAAGCGCAATCGCAGAGATACTCGTATGCTCCGACAAAGACGAAAGGACGTTTTCTTTATTGAAGGAACTTTTTGCAAGCGGAGAAAATTTGCCGCTTTGTTGCGGATTGTTTGCAGCATACGGAGACGAAAGGGCTGCCGCTATGCTTTACAGAGCGCTCGACACCGCATCTTATGCGGATTATATAGAGATTCGTAACGCAATCGAATCGCTCGGCGGCGTTGTCGATGATCAATTGAGAGATTTTACCGATGACGAAGAATATAAGGCGATAAAAGGGGGAGCTAAATGCAGCGAAAAACAGTAACGCTTGCATCGGTAAAAAGCAATGAAGAGTTGCGTACGTTGATAGATGCCGCCAATCATAATTTGGAAGCGATGGGATATACCGAGCATGGGATAAGACATGTTTCTTACGTAAGTAAGACAACCCAATACATTTTGCAGGAACTCGGTTACGACGAACGTATTGTGGAACTAGGCGCAATCGCAGGATGGGTGCACGATATAGGAAACAGCGTAAATCGTCATCACCACGGGCTTACGGGCGCAACGTTGACCTATCAAATTTTTACGAGGATGAAAATGCCGCCCGCCGAGATAGCCACGCTTACTTCGGCTATAGGAAATCACGAAGAAGAAACGGGAACTCCCGTAAATGCGGTAAGCGCCGCTCTTATAATAGCCGACAAGTCGGACGCCCATCGCAGCCGTGTGAGAAGGGATAATTACGATCCCACGGATATTCACGACAGAGTAAATCTGTCCATTAAGAAGAATTTCGTTACCGTCGATAAAGAAAAAAAGGTTATCAGGCTAAATATATTTATGAACGACATAAGTTCGCCTATGGAATATATGGAGATTTATATGTCTCGCATGAAATTCAGCGAAAAAGCCGCAACATTACTCGGTTGCGATTTCGAGCTTGCCATAAACGGTATGATTGTAAATAAAAAACAGGACTCGGGTGAGTGATATGGCTTCTGCCGAAGCTAATAAAAACGCCGAACTTCACTACAAAAAAATGACGGAAACGCCTGTACATAAGCTGGTGCTGAGGTTAGGATTGCCTACTACGATATCCATGCTTATTACCAATATTTACAATATGGCAGATACGTATTTTGTAGGCGGGTTGAGCGAAAGTGCGCAAGGCGCTATAGGTATACTGTTTACGTTGCAGGCAATTATTCAGGCTATAGCCTTTATGCTAGGGCACGGATCGGGGACTTATGTCTCCAAAGAATTATCTCATAAGAATATAGACAAAGCGTCCGGATATGTTTCTACGGCGTTCTTTTTGGGTGGCGGGGCAGGCTTGATTTTGATGACGGTAGGTCTTATTTTTATTAAACCGTTCATGCTTTTTTTAGGCAGCACGGAGACCATTTTACCGTACGCCGTAGATTACGGAACTTATGTTTTGTTGTCTTGCCCGCTTTTAATAATGTCGCTTATTCTCAATAACAATTTGCGTTATGAAGGAAAAGCGTTTTACGCAATGATTGGACTTACTACGGGAGGATTGCTTAATATATTCGGCGATTGGTTACTTGTAAGTAAGTTCAATTTCGGAGTAGCCGGAGCGGGAATAGCTACGGCAGTATCACAGCTGATTAGTTTTGTTATACTGCTTATTATGTACTTTAAAAACGCCCAGACGAAAATAAGGCTAAAAAGCGTTTCCTTAAAAGCAAAAATGATATTGTCCATCGTTGCGGTTGGACTCCCGTCGTTAATACGACAAGGACTTAGTTCTATTTCCAGCGGACTGCTAAACAATCTGTCCAAGCCGTTCGGCGATAGCGCAATAGCGGCGATGAGCATAGTAGGCAGATACACCAATTTGGTTCTTTGCGTCGGCTTAGGCATTGGACAGGGTTTTCAACCGGTATGTTCATTTAATTACGCTGCAGGCAAAATCGACAGGGTTAAAAAAGCGCTTACGTTTACGGTTCTCATAGGGTTTGTGCTTATGACGGTGCTTGCAGTACCGGGAATAGTTGCTCCGGAAAAGGTGATATGGATATTTCAGAAGAAACCTCAGGTAATTGAGTGCGGGAAAAACGCCTTGATGTTCGCTTCGATAGGAGCGTTGTTTTTGCCGTTGTCCGTAACGGCGAATATGCTTTACCAAAGTATTCAAAAGGCTGCTACGGCGTCTTTTCTTGCTATGCTCAGGTCGGGATTGGTATTTATTCCGTGTTTACTGTTGTTTTCATGGCTATGGGATTTTACGGGCATACAACTTGCGCAGCCGGTTGCGGATGCATTAAGCGGACTTATTAGCCTGCCGTTTTTAATAGCGTTTATCAAGAAGGCATCCTGTAACGAGCCGCTTTCAAGCGACTCCGATAGCGGCGACGGGATACGGCATAATGCGGATATATTGGATAGCCAAGAAGATGGCGCCGATTCCGCAATAACCTGCGGAGCTGAATGCAAAGCAGACACGGAGGAATGATGAAAACGAAGTTTAAACAATGTTTGATGCTGTTTGCGACTTTTTTTAAGATAGGTTTGTTTACTTTCGGCGGAGGTTACGCAATGATTTCGCTTATCGAAACCGAAACCGTTGAGCGAAAAAAATGGATTGTAGGACCCGATCTTCTCAACATTATAGCTATTGCAGAATCTACGCCGGGACCTATAGCTATAAACTCGGCAACCTTTATAGGATATAGGGTTGCGGGCGTGCTGGGTTCGGCGTTTGCCACGCTCGGCGTAGTATTGCCTTCGTTTGTTATAATATTCGCCATATCGTTCTTTGTGCAAGAGTTTTTGGCTTTGGAACTTGTGTCAAGAGCATTTAAGGGAATACAGGCTGCGGTAACTATTTTGATATTACGAGCCGGATTAAAGATGATAAAGAATTTGAAAAAGAACGTATTGTCTTTGGTGATAGCGACGCTTTCGCTTGCGGCAACTGTGGTTATAAGTTTGTTCGATCTTAATTTTTCCTCTGTTTTTATTATCCTTATAGGAGCTGTTATAGGTCTGACTTATTATTCGATTACGGACAGAAAAGAACGAGTGCCTACCGAAGGCTATTCGCAGACTGCAATAATAACCGAAACTTCCGGTGATACGCAAAGATTCGGTGAAGATGAAGAAAATCGTAGCAATGAGTCGTCACCGGACGAGGACAGGGCTGCGATTGAGGAAAAGGAGGATAGACAATGATTTATCTTCAAATTTTTTGGAATTTTTTTAAGATAGGATTGTTTACTTTCGGTGGTGGTTACGCAATGATTCCGCTGATAGTAGAAATGGCGGAAACCACAGGGTGGATTCCGATAGAGACTGTGTACGACTTTATAGCGATAAGCGAAACCACGCCAGGCCCCATTGCCATAAACATGGCGACTTTCGTCGGTACTACCGTAGGCGGAGCGGAAGGTAGTGCATTTTTAGGCGCTTTGGTTGCGACGCTCGGAGTAGTGCTTCCGTCGTTTATTATAATTTTACTTATAGCGTCGTTGTTTACCGGTTTTTTAAAGAACAAAACAGTCAATAAAGCGCTTAACGGCGTAAAACCCGTCGTTGTCGGACTAATAATAGGCACTGCTGTGAACATGGCGTACAAAACTCTTAGTTTAAAACCGTTCGATTTTATATCTTTGGGGATAATGATTGCCGTAGCGATAGCGTGTTTGGTATATAAAAAGATACGCAAAAAGGCGCTTTCGCCTATAATCGTTATACTCGGAGCTGCTGTGTTGGGAATGTTGTTTTACAGTCTGTAGCGCAAAGTCCGATTTGTGTATGCACTTCAGTCAAAATCTATATGGGTGATACTAAAAATATCAAAGTTGTGTAGGCAAAACGCAACTTTGATATTTTTTTATGATTTATTTTAATTTTACGAATGTAAAACGATTTATTTGCAGAAAAGACGGTGAGTTTAAATAGGAAACAATGATTTAATATTTATTTGAAACTTTTCTGCCGGTAATGCTATCCGTTTTCGTATATTAAAGCATCGGACAATATAAAGTTCGTTTCCGAGCGCAAACAAATACACTTGAGTTATTTACGAGCAATTTAATGTAAGATATGAGCAGGGTGAACGGAGTATCTTCGTTTCGGAGCAAAGAGCGCAGCGGTATAGCCGAGTTTCAGGTATGCAAAATGGAAAAACAATTTTTAAATCAAATTGCAAAACTGCAATGACAATCGACAATCAAAGACGGTTTGACGAAGTAGCTCGGTTAAGGTTTTAAAGCGGGAGAAAAATACATTATAAAATCATCTTTTAAATGGCAAAAAATCTTCTGCGTCGCTTTTGTCGTATATAAAGTCTTGTTCGATCATTGCTGCTAAGCCTACCGATTTTTTTCCATACTTGGCTCGTATGGAGGCTATCGCTTTGTCCAATTTTTCCGCTTTTTCAACGTCATCGCCAAAAAACGACAATTGTTGACAATCGCCGTGCGTCAAATTAAATATGGTTACGGTAATGGTTCTCGCCGGTTTATTTGCTATCGAAAGATAAAGCTTTAGAGCGTGTTCGGCTATAATGGAAGATGCGCAAGTCGTCGGCATGGTAGCTTGCTTAGACTCGCTGCTCAGGTCGTAATATCTCACATGTACGGATATTCCGCAACCTCTGACACCGTATTTTCGCATACGAGCGGCTATAAGATCAGATAGGTAAAGGATAAGAGTTCTTGCGTCTTCTTCATTGGTTATGTCTTTAACGGCGGTCATACCGTGTCCGACGGACTTTATTTCTCTCGAAAGATGATACTTCCGTACGGGAGTCGTATCCTCGCCTCGAGCGCTTTTATATATGCTCATACCGTTCACGCCCAAAAGCTTGGTTAATGCGCCGCTGTCGGCGTTAGCTAAGTCACCAACGGTGTGGATGTTTAGTCCGTCGAGTTTTTCGGCGGTTTTTTTGCCGACCATAAGCATATCGGATACCGGGAGTTTCCATATTATCGAACGAAAATTATCTCTGTCGATAACGGTAGTGGCGTCCGGCTTTTTTATGTCCGAGCCCATTTTGGCGAACACTTTATTAAAGCTTACTCCTACGGATGCGGTAAGGGCAAATCGGTTTTTGATTTCAGCTCTTATTTTGTCTGCAATTTGTTTACCGTCTCCGAAGAGATGCATAGAACCGGTTACATCCAGCCAACATTCATCGGGACCGAACGGCTCAACTAGGTCGGTAAATTCGGTATATAGTTCGAATATTTGTTCCGAATAGCTCATATAAAGATCGAAATGAGGCGGAACGACCACAAGCGCAGGGCATTTTTGCTTGGCTTGCCATATGGTGTCGCCTGTTTTGATGCCGTGACTTTTTGCTATTTCGTTTTTTGCCAAAACTATGCCGTGACGTTTTTCTTTGCTTCCGGCTACGATTAAAGGTTTGCCTCTGAGTTCGGGGCAAACGGCGCATTCGACAGATGCGTAAAAGTTATTTAAATCGCTGTGAAGAATTACCTTATCCATATAATCGTAGTCCTGAAAATGTTTTTAAAAGTCTGATTATGTGACAGACTTTTTGAGGATATATATTGCTACATATATTATTGTATCACAATGCTACCTTTATAAAAAACGTTTTTAATGCTTAAGACAAAAAAATACGCTTAATCGGGAATTTACTTGCAATGTATTTGCTGCGGTGATATAATAAGCGTATGGATTTTAAGCTTGTAAGCAAATTTAAACCGACGGGCGATCAGCCTGCGGCAATAGAAAAACTAACCGAAGGGATTAAAGACGGTATAAAAAATCAAGTGCTGTTGGGCGTAACCGGCAGCGGAAAAACGTTTACTATGGCAAACGTGATAAAGAACATAAACCGTCCTGCATTGGTTTTGGCTCACAACAAAACGCTGGCGGCGCAGCTTTGTAATGAGTTTCGAGAGTTTTTCCCGGAAAACAGAGTGGAGTTTTTCGTTTCTTACTACGATTATTATCAGCCTGAGGCATACATCGTTTCTTCGGACACATATATAGAAAAAGATTTGCAGATAAACGACGAAATCGATAAGTTGCGACATTCTGCGACATGCGCTTTACAGGAACGCCGAGACGTAATAGTCGTATCCAGCGTTTCTTGCATATACGGATTGGGTGCGCCCGAAGATTATTACCGTATGAGCATTTCTATAAGACCGGGGCAACAATTGTCTCGAGAACAACTTATCCGCAGACTTGTGGAAATAAACTATAAGCGTAACGATGTCGAATTCGCTCGAACTAACTTCAGAGTAAAAGGGGACATCGTTGACGTTTTTCCTGCTTCGTCAAGCGAAACGGGCGTACGTATCGAATTTTTCGGTGACGAGGTTGACGGAATTGCGGAGTTCGACGCAGTGAGCGGCAGGATTCGCAACAGACTTAACCACGTTGCGATTTTTCCGGCAAGTCACTATGCGGTCGAACAGGACAAGCTTAAAAAAGCCACAGAGGAGATACTCAAAGATCTCGACGAAAGAGTCAAATTTTTTGAAGATTGCGGAAAACTTTTAGAAGCGGAAAGATTAAAGCAACGAGTAAATTATGACGTGGAAATGATGAGGGAGATAGGTTATTGCAGCGGTATCGAAAACTATTCGAGATACTTCGACGGCAGAAAACCCGGCGATCCTCCGTTCACTTTGCTTGACTATTTCCCCGAAGATTTCGTTTTGTTTATAGACGAAAGTCACATGACGGTGCCTCAGATCAGGGCGATGTATCACGGAGATTTGTCTCGTAAAACCAGTCTCGTCGATTACGGATTTCGGCTCCCGGCGGCGTTCGACAACAGACCACTCAATTTTGACGAATTTAACGCTCGCATAGGGCAAACGGTGTATGTTTCGGCAACCCCGGCTAAGTACGAGCTTTCTCTTGCGGAGTCTAACGTGGCTGAGCAGATTATCAGACCTACGGGGCTTATGGATCCGCCGATAGAAGTTAGAGGCTCGCACGGGCAAATAGACAATCTTTTGGGAGAAATTCGCACAACGGTAGAGAGCAAGGGTAGGGTTTTGGTTACTACTTTGACAAAACGTATGGCAGAAAGTTTGTCTGTATATCTCGGAGAACAAGGTGTAAAAGTAAAGTATCTGCACTCGGATATAGATACAATGGAGCGTATCGAAATTGTCAACGGACTGCGGAGAGGCGACTTTGACGTAGTAGTCGGAATAAATCTTTTGAGAGAAGGTTTAGATATACCGGAAGTAAAACTCGTTGCGATTCTCGACGCCGACAAAGAGGGCTTTTTGCGTTCTTCGTCTGCGCTCATTCAAACTGTCGGTAGGGCGGCGAGAAATTCGGAGAGCAAGGTCATCTTGTATGCCGACGTAATAACGGATTCTATGAGAGTCGCTATGGACGAAACGGAGCGCAGACGTAAAATTCAGGACGATTATAACAAAGCTAACGAAATTACTCCCAAGACTATAGTAAAACCGATAAGCAATACTTTGGAAATAACCACTAAAGTGAGCGTCGAATACGATAATATTCCCGATCAGATAGAAAAACTCAAAGGCCTTATGCGGGTTGCGTCAGGAGCTTTGGACTTCGAAACGGCAATTAAGATGAGAGACCGCATAGCAGAGTTAAAAGAATTGCAAGCTAAGATAAAAAGGGGTATGAAGAATGGATAATATCGTCATTAAAGGGGCGAAAGAAAATAATTTAAAAAACATCGATATAGTTTTGCCGAGAGAAAAACTTATCGTGTTTACCGGATTGAGCGGTAGCGGCAAGACGAGTTTGGCGTTCGATACTATTTTTGCGGAAGGTCAACGACGATATATGGAGTCGTTAAGTTCGTATGCGAGACAATTTTTGGGGCAAATGAACAAACCCGACGTCGAAAGCATCGAAGGCTTGTCTCCTACGATAGCAATAGACCAAAAAACGACTGCCCGCAACCCCCGTTCGACTGTCGGAACGGTAACCGAAATTTACGACTATCTACGACTTTTGTATGCAAGAGTCGGTGTGGTGCATTGCCCGTCATGCGGGAAGGAAATATCGCAACAAACGGTTGACCAGATTATAGATAAGGTATTATGCTATCCCGAAGGCACCAAAATTATGATAAATGCGCCCGTAGTCAGAGGGCGAAAAGGCGAATTTAAGGATAAATTCGAGCTGTATCGCAAGAGCGGCTTCGCCAGAGTCAATGTCGACGGAAAAGTTTATTCCTTAGACGAGGATATAACTTTAGATCGTCAATGTAAACATGACGTAAGCGTGGTAATAGACCGTATCGTTGTAAAAAGCGGCATACGTACGAGACTTTCGGATAGCATAGAGACCGCTCTTAAGCTTGCCGAGGGATTGGTTGTAATAAGCAAGGAGGACGGCGACGAGCTTTTTTCTACCAAATACGCTTGTCCCGACTGCGGTGTTTCTATAGAAGAAGTCGAACCTAGACTGTTTTCTTTTAACAGTCCCTTCGGAGCATGTCCGCGCTGTACCGGATTGGGTTTTTTGGAAAAAATAGATCCCACACTTATATACGGAGACGGAAGCAAGTCCATTAACGAAGGGGCGTTGGCGATAACCGGTTGGGGTTTCGATTCCGACTTTGCAAATATGTATTTCAGAGCGTTAAGCAAAAAATACGGTTTCTCGTTAGATACTCCGTTCAGAGAATTGCCCGAGGAAATCAGACGTATTTTGCTGTACGGCAACGGTGGCGAAAAGCTTAACGTTTCGTATTCGAGTTCGAATTTTTCGGGGAGCTATTCGGGCACTTACGAAGGCGTAATAAATAATCTCGAACGCCGCTACCGAGAGTCTACGAGCGAATACATCAAAAGCGAAATAAGAAAGTTTATAAGAGAGTCGGCTTGCCCGGAGTGTCACGGCAGAAGATTGAAAAAAGAGGCGCTTGCCGTTACCGTCGGCGGCCTAAACATATCGCAGTTGTGCGATATGTCGGTCGTTAAAATGTATGGCTTCGTTTCGGAACTTTCTTTGTCGCCAACGCAAGCAGCCATTGCTAAGCTTATTCTTAAAGAAATAAAAGCTCGTTTAAAGTTTTTGATCGATGTGGGCTTAGGATATCTTACCCTGTCGAGAGGAGCGTCTACGCTGAGCGGAGGCGAGGCTCAACGTATAAGACTTGCCACGCAAATCGGCTCCGGCTTAACCGGCGTTTTGTATATACTCGACGAGCCGAGCATAGGACTTCATCAAAGAGATAACGAAAAACTCATAGCCACGCTAAAAAGGTTGCGTGATTTGGGAAATACGCTTATAGTCGTAGAACACGACGAGGATACTATCAGAGCTGCAGATTACGTTCTTGACATAGGTCCGGGCGCAGGCGTTCACGGCGGTAGCATTGTAGCAAGCGGAACGCCGGAGGAGATTATGAACTCAAAAGATTCGCTCACGGGAGCGTATTTGAGAGGAGACAAAAGAATAGAAATTCCGACAAATCGCAGAAAACCCAAAGGATACGTGTCGATAAAGGGCGCAAGCGAAAATAATTTAAAGAATATCGACGTTGATATTCCGCTCGGAGTAATTACTGCGATAACCGGCGTTTCGGGCAGCGGGAAAAGCACTCTTATAAACCAAACCCTTTCACCCGCAATAAGCAATGAACTTATGGGTACAAAACTCAGCGTCGGTAAGTGCAAAAGCATAAACGGTTTAGAACAGCTCGATAAAATAATAGTAATAGATCAAAGCCCGATAGGCAGAACGCCGAGAAGCAATCCTGCGACCTATACCGGGGTATTCTCTTTCATAAGAGAACTTTTTGCCAAGACTCAAGACGCATTGCAAAGAGGATATAAAGCCGGCAGATTCAGTTTTAACGTAAGCGGCGGAAGGTGCGAACATTGTCAGGGCGACGGAATCATAAAAATAGAGATGAATTTTTTGCCCGACGTATATGTGCCGTGCGAAGTTTGCGGAGGCAAAAGATACAATAAGGAGACGTTGGAAGTAAGGTACAAAGGCAAGAATATTGCCGAAGTACTTGAGATGACGATAGAAGAGGCGGTGCATTTTTTCGAAGGCGTTCCGTCGGTGTACAATAAAATAAAGACGCTTTTCGACGTAGGACTCGGTTATGTCAAACTCGGACAGTCGGCAACAACGCTGAGCGGAGGCGAGGCGCAAAGAGTCAAACTTGCGACGGAGCTTAGCCGAAGAGCAACGGGACGTACGCTATACGTTTTGGACGAGCCTACCACCGGTTTGCATATGGCAGACGTGGACAAGCTGATTACCATAATGCAAAAGCTGGTAGACAACGGAAACAGTATTGTGGTAATCGAGCATAACCTCGACGTAATAAAAATTGCAGACCATATAATAGACCTCGGTCCGGAGGGAGGTGACGGCGGCGGCACGATAATAGCAACGGGTACTCCGGAAGACGTCGCAAAAATAAAAGAAAGCTTTACCGGCAGGTTTCTTGAAAAAGTATTAAAGAACAATGCAACGTAGAAAACGTTTTAAAATAACATAACGTTTGATGTGATAAGATCAGCAATTACGAATAGACGTTTGCGGGTGTTTGCGTTTTAAATCTTAAATGAATTTAAATAAATGAGTTAGTATGGAACCATTTATAGAGGACTTGATTAACAACCCAAAAGTACCGAAGTGGTTGGGATTTGTCATTATGGCTGTCGTTTGCGGTTTATTGATTTTTCTCGGCGTTCTGCTTGCGATAAATAGTTCGGAGTTAGTCGGTAGAATTTTCGGCGGTATAATGTGCGCACTTTTTGTCGCTTTGGTGGTATACTTATTTGCAAAAATAGCAAGATGCAAGCAGAATGATGAAGAACGATAAGATTAAACGGCTGCCAGTTTTGTTAAGCCGTTTCTTAATCGGCAATATACACCGATTCAAATGAAACCTAAAAGCGCATAAGCGGCAGCTAAAAGTATAAAGAGATATGTACAGTAAAACACTCCGCATTGTCGAGCAAGCGGAGTGTTTTACTGTGTAAGCGAAATAAATGCAGTAGGGAAAGAGTTTAGGCGAGAGTGGATGTCCTTAAGGAAAAAACGGTATAAAGGGAGAAAGGTAGCAGCAGAAGAAGGGTGAAAAAGCGCAGAGAGAAAAAATAAAAAAAGTTTAAAAAAAGGGATAAAAACAGTTGACAAGGGAAGGGATATATGGTATTATGTACAGGCTGTCTGCGAAAAAGCGGCGGCAGAGCACATTGAAAATAGAATAGAGAAGCAAAGAAAGAAAAAACACACAAACAACAAAGTCAATTTTAACGGAAGTCAGTGAAGTTAAGAGCGATGAGTTGAACTCAAGATATTTAGCGACGAAAGTCGGTAGATATACCATAATTTAAGAGTTTGATTCTGGCTCAGGACGAACGCTGGCGGCGTGCTTAACACATGCAAGTCGAGCGAGGTAGCAATACCTAGCGGCGGACGGGTGAGTAACGCGTGAGCAATCTGCCTACATCATCGGGATACCACGTAGAAATATGTGCTAATACCGAATAAGACCACACCGAGGCATCTCGGAGAGGTAAAAGTGATTTAGCGGATGTAGATGAGCTTGCGTCCCATTAGCTAGATGGTGAGGTAACGGCCCACCATGGCGACGATGGGTAGCCGACCTGAGAGGGTGATCGGCCACATTGGAACTGAGATACGGTCCAGACTCCTACGGGAGGCAGCAGTGGGGAATATTGGGCAATGGGCGAAAGCCTG
>ERZ780207.348-NODE-348-length-53947-cov-4.060213_pt1 | contig 53947 bp, 37 predicted proteins | sample MGYA00510977_ERZ780207 | MGnify/ENA primary metagenome ERZ780207 (study PRJEB29588, sample SAMEA2151383) | human gut metagenome | biome: human gut; feature: human-associated habitat; material: faeces | place: Denmark | collected 2008/2010 ...
ACGAGCACCAGCGTGTGGTTGCCTTGCGGGACGGAGGCCGAGAAGGCGACTGCCGCGCCGGGGGCGCCCTGCTTGGTGTCCTTCAACTGGCCGTCCACGTAGAGCTTGGCGGTCACGTTGCCGGAAAGGGCGGAGCCATCGAAACCTTTCGCGGGTAGCGTGGCGGTGACGGTGGTAGTGCCGTTGGAGTAAGAGGCGGCGATGTCCCGGAGTTCGGCGGGAGCGTTGAGACCTTTGCGGTCGGCTTCAATGAAGAGGCCGGTGAACTCCTCGTCGTCGGGCATCGCGGCCACGAGGTCGGCTTTGCCGGTGATGGTGTTCAGGGTGTAGAGTCCCGAAACATTATCGGAATAGGCGGCCCAGTAGATAGTGTTCGACTCGGGGTCGCACGTTGCGCTCTGTATGTATTTGGGATTGGCGATGCCCGACGGGCCGAGCAGCGTCTGCGAACCGTCCTCCTTGTTTATATAATAGGTATCGCCCTTGGCGTCCACGCCGAAGAGGCGTCCGAAGTTGTCGGCCGCCAGACAGACGAATACCGGTATCTTGGCTATGACGTTGGCCTCGCCGGTAGTCTTGTTCACGGTGGCAAGTTCGGCCGAGCCGTCGTCGTAGGGTCCCCATTGCACGGCGTAGAGATTGCCGGTCACCGGGTCGACGGTCATGTCGTAGGCGATGTTGGAGTCGAGCTCCTTGAAATTCTCGGTCGTGACCATGCTCCAGTTGTCGGTGTTCACTGCGCAGAAGTAGTTGTTGAAGGTGATGCCGGTTTCGGAGCCGTCGTCGGCATACATTTCCCAGATATGGTAGTAGAGGCGGGAGTCGGCGAAGGCGCCGCCGCCGTTGATGAAGAGGTTGGGGTGTATGCAGATGGGCTGTATGCGGATATTGCTTTCGGGCTGTATGGCGTAGTATCCTATCTGCTCGGCGTTGCCCTGGATGAACCAATCGCCATAAGAGGATACGCAACAGGCATAGATGACCGGGAGGCCGGGCGTAAACGTCGGTTCCTGGATTTTCTCAGGGGAGCGGAGCAAGGGGGAGCGTTCCAGCACCGTGACTTGGGGAGGCACCTTGGCGGTGTTCTTGAATGGCGTGATGCGGTCGGCACGGTTGGGGTAGCTCTTTCCCCGGTTAAATATTTCACTGTGCTGCGGCGTGGCTGCGGCGGCACAGGACAACCCAAGGGAGCTTACTGCGGTCAGTGCAAGTAAAGATCTAAGATTCATAAGGTTATTTTTAAAAGGTTAAAAATCAAAATATTATGTTGCTCGTGGAAACGACCGTCCATAGCCGTCAGGGAGGCAAGCACCATCCCTCGGGGGGATATAATCCACCGGGAAAGGATGAAAAAAGAAATTTTTACAGCGCAAAGTTGTAAAATTTTTCCGAATATAACAAGAAAATGAAGGAATAAATTTTGGAGAGTAACGAAAAAATGGTAACTTTGCAGTGTCTGACAGAAATAAAAGGCCGCGGCGCCACTTTGGAAGAGAGGCTTCAGGCTCGTACCCATAGCGTCATCCGCGTGCCGCAAACTCGTTATCCGATACATTATGAAAAAAATCTTTACTCTGACTTTGGGACTGCTGCTGACAGCGGGTGTGTCCTACGGCGCATCGCCGAAGGAAGGCGGTCCGCTGCGCTTCTCGCACCGCCATGCGGAGCCTTCGGGCGGCCTCTTCGCCGTGCCGACGAAGCAAAAAAGGCTCAATGTGCCCATCCGTGTCTCCACGCAGGGACGCCCGGAAATCATCGCTAACTGCACGTCGAGCAAGCTCGGCCACGGCATGTACTCCTTCTTCGCCGAAGAGGGGCTGGAACTCAACCGTGTGGGCGACACTCCCGCCTTCTTCGGCGGCGCCGTGTACGTCAACGGCAAATATTATGGCTGTGACTACGATTACGACTACAATAACGACAACCAGCTCATATACGTGCGCTGGTACGTCTACGATGCCCTGACGTGGCACCTCGACCGCATGACGGAGTGTCCGCTGAGCTATTCCTACATAGCCACCGACCGCACTTACGACGAGACCGAAGGCACCGTCTACTCCATAAACTACGACCGCTACGGCAATACCATCTGGCTGGCTACCACCGAGCTGGAGACCGGCCGCCCGACGCTCATAGCGCAACTGGAGAAGGACGTAATCATGCTCGCCGCCTCGCCCGAAGGTATCCTCTACGGCCTCGACACCGAGGGGAACCTATACCGCGTGGGGAAGGGCGACGCCAAGCTGACGCTCGTGGGCAAGACAAACATTTACGACGACTACAACTCGCAATACACCCAGGCGCTGACTTTCGACAAGAAGACCGGCAAACTCTACTGGGTCGAGTTTCACAGTGAAGGTCTCTTCACCGGCGCATCGGCCCTCTTCGAGGTAGACCCTAAGACCGCCGCCGCCGTCAAGATAGCCGACCTCCCCGGGGGGCCGGAGATGATAGGCGCATACGTCGGCGACTATCAGACGCCCGGTGTCCCCGATGTGGTGACCGACATTCAGGCCGTCCCCGCTTCCGAGGGCTCGACAACTTTTACACTTATGTTCACCATGCCGCAGAAGACCGTTGACGGCCTCCCTCTCGGCAACGGGAAGATGAACGTGGACCTTAAGATAGACGACGTGACGATAGACACGAAAGAAGCCGTGGCCGGACAGCAGCTGACGGCCGGCCCCTACACTCTGGACCGCGGTCTGCGCACGCTCAAAGTCTGCGCCGGCAACGCGACGGGCCCGGGAGCTGTGGCCGCCAAGATGTTCTACGCCGGCTATGACGTCCCCGCCGCTCCCGCCAACGTTACGCTCACCGCCGAGGGAGGCGACGCCGTCGTCACCTGGGATGCCGTCACCGACGGCGCCGAGGGCGGAGTGCTGCGTAAACCGGTGAAATATACCGTCATGCGTATGCCCGACGAGGAGATTGTGGCCGAAGACCTGGATGCCACCTCTTTCCGCGAGAGCGTTACACAGGCCGCTCGCGTCACTTATATAGTAAAAGGTGTCACCGCCGAGGGCGAGGGTCTTCCCGGCGAGAGCAACTCGCTGGTAATGGGCGCCGTGCAACTGCCTTACGTGACCTCGTTCGCCACGCAGGAAGAGTTCGACATGTACACCATAGTAGACCTCGCCGGCAGCGGCAAACCCTGGAACTACGACGAAGACAACCAGCGCCTGCGCCATCCCTGGAGCATGAACGTGGAGATGGACGACTACGCCATGTCGCCCCCCCTGGCCATGAACCGCGAAACCAGCTACGAGATAAAGTTTGACGCCTACCAGATGGTTGCTAGCTACGAAAACGAGCACGTCATGCTCTACTTCGGCCCCACGACCAATATCGAAGAGATGGAGCTCCTGCTCGACACGGGACACCTGAGCGAGAAAGCCACCACCTATTCTGCCATAGTTGCCCCGAAGGAGGAGGGACCCCACTACATAGCTTTCCGGAGCATGACGGGCAAGAACGGATTCATGTCTTACGTCGATGACGTGTCGGTAAAAGCCAAAGGTTCCTCGGCCGTTCCGGCTCCGGTGACCGACCTTAAGGCCCAGGCTGCCGACGGCGGCGAACTCTCCGTGGAAATCTCGATGGTGGCTCCCGGCACCACGCTCTCCGGCCGCGAACTGGAGAGCATCGACCGCATAGAGCTGTTCCGCGGCGCCGGAAACGAGCCTATCAAGACTTTCGAGAACCCCGTGCCCAACCAACTGCTGAAATGGACCGACACTTCGGTCTCCACCGGCAAGTACACTTACCGCGCCGTGGTACACGCCGCTGACGGCGTTTCGCAGGAAGCCGCCGCCACGGTTTATGCCGGAACGGACACCCCGCTGCCCGTCACCGATGTCACCGTAACGGAAACCGCCGACGGCAACCGTGTGACCTGGACGGCGCCGAAAGCCGGCGTCAACGGCGGTAACCTCAACGGCCTGCTCAGCTATGACGTCACCCGGGTAGTGAACGAAGTGCCGGAACCCGTGGCTGAAGGAATCGGAGAATGTGAGTTCAACGACATGTGGACCGCCGAGCAGCAGGCCTTCGTCTACTATTCGGTAACGGCCCGCACCACGGCCGGCGGGTCCGACCCGGCAAATTCCGCTTCCATAACGGCCGGCAAACCGTATGAACTCCCGTTCAAGGAATCCTTTGCCGGCGCGCAGACCTCTATGCAGCCCTGGAGCGTCGAGAATGTCTTCGGCACCGAAGGTTCCTGGAAAGTGAACGAACGCGGCGAAGATCCCTACATTGCGGCACAGGACGGCGACGGCGGCCTCGCTACCTTCGACGGTTATCACTCCTTCACCCGCATGTGCGAAGTGCGCCTCATCACTCCCGCCATCGAAATCAACAAGTTTACCGACGCCACGCTCACATACTACGTTTACCACTACAACGGCTACGACCAGTGGAGCGACGAGACATCGCCCGTCGAGGAGACGATGTGCATCGAAATCTCTGTTGACGGCAAGCGCTTCGAGACAATTCCCGGCAGTGAAATCACCAGCTATGCCACGCAGAACGGCTGGCAGCAGCACAGCGTCTTCCTCGGCGACTACAAGCAGAGCAAGAGCGTGCGCCTGGCTTTCAAGGGACGCAGCGCCGGTTGCTTCAACATCCACCTCGATAACATAGCCGTAGACGGTAAGACGCCGTGGAGCGGCATCGAAAGTGTGGATATGGCCAATCTGCGCATCGAAGGCGGCAAGGGCATTCTCCTCTTCAGCGGCGCACAGGGCGGAATCTCCGTCAGTAATCTCGCCGGCATGAAGATGGCCGAGAGCCGCCAAAGCGCCGGCAGCATCAACCTCCCCGCCGGTGTCTACGTGGTGACCGGCAACGGGTGCGCCCGCAAGGTCATCGTGAAGTAAACTCGACGGGGTGTACATCCCGATAATAAAAGCCGGAGCAAGCGCGGACCCGAAGCGCCTGCTCCGGCTCTTCAATAAGCTCCGGCCCGCATTCCCGGGGGGAGAGCAAAATTTTATGTCATAAAATTTGCGGGATAAAAAACAAATGATTATCTTTGCCCTCGAAAAGAAACCGAACCGTCACAGCCAGTGTGCTGCGTCGATTCCACAACAGCAAACTAATAGCAAACCAACGGGCCGACGGGTTCCGCCATGTGCGGCGATCCGGACCATTAAGGCGGAGTAAATCCGCGATTACCTAACATTATGAATAACAACACAAAAGCCCGCGTATCCAACTCTATCATGGCATACGCAGTAGGCGATGCCCTGGGTCTGGGCACTGAATTCATGACCCTCTCCGAAGTGAAAGCTTACTATCCGGGCGGCCTTCATGACTTCTCGCAACTCATCAATGACGCCCACAGATGTATGTGGGGACACGGCAATGTTACAAACGACACTTATTTTGTACTTCTGTTGGCACGCATCATAGTAAGGCGCGGCCACATATCATACGATGATTTCGCACGTGGAATGAAGGAATGGTACAGCACCAGCCGCTACGACATACCTCAGCAGCTTCGGCGTGTGCTGGGGCGCAAAGACTATCTCGACGACCCCTATGCGGCGGCACAAGCCACCTGGAAAGACAGCGGGATGAAATCGGAAACCGGCTCGGTGCTCGGCGTCGCCGCAGTAGCGGGAATGTACTCCGACACCCCGGTAGAGTCGGGCGAGAAAATATGCTCCTTGCTCGAAGCAGGACCGCGTGCCCGCGCATGTTCCTCCATCATCGCCCTGTGCGCCAATGAATTGCTGCATAAAGGTTCGATGCCCTCACCCGCCGACCTCATGGACTTCTCCGCCAGATTCTCCTGCGATATAAAACCTTATATCACACTGGCCGCAGAGCCTGACGGTATCTTCAAAGCAGAAATCGACGACGAAGAAACCTACTGGTGGGTGCGCAAGAATATGTGCGCCGCCTTGTGGGCGGTATGGAACGCCCCCGACTTCGAGAAAGGGTTGGTAGACGTCATCAATTGCGGCGGCGACGCCGATACCAACGCCGCGCTGGCAGGACTGATGATGGCGCTGAAATTCGGTGCCGGCTGTATCCCCGCACGCTGGGTGGACGGCCTTGTCGACGATTCCGCCATACGCGAAGAAGCCGATGCCTTCGGGCAGTTCCTCGCCTCCCGCAACTGATGACTACACGTAACTATAGTAGGCAAAGTAAGTAAAATGCACATTTACTTACTGCGCCTAATATAATGACTATAGGTTAGGTTAATAAAATATTCTGCAAAAACACACGAATGCGGACCGGAAGCCAACGCCTCCGGCCCGTTTTTCAGAATTTGCCGCAAGTATTGCCTGCGACAGTGGTGGGTACACAAAAAATACGGGCCGGGACAATCGCGTCTCGGTCCGTAACTTTAAAAAGAAACCTATATCTAATTTTTACTTTTGATGCTTGGTGCCGGGAATGTCACGGTTTGATGGGTTGGGTGCGTTCCACCGGTTCCTCATCCTCTTCCACAGTTTCTTCTATAGTATAATTCTCTATAGTATAGTTGTTTTTTCCACGGTCGGAACCCTTAACCGAGGTAACCGGCGTAATGGTACCCCCCGAAGATGTGTGGATAGCACTGAAATTGTGGCTCATATCTCGGATAATCATTGTGGCTCCGGAGGTGCAGTCCACTTGGAGACTGCCTGTCTTCAAATTGCCGAGGTCTACATTCGCCGAGGAACTGGCAGAGGCCATCGCCTTGCCCGATACCTCGCCCTTCAGAGTGACATCAGCAGCAGAGCTGCCCGAAATTGAAGCTTTCTCCACTTTGGCATCCACATCGATGTCCGCTCCGGAAGTGCCTACGATACTGATATTCCGGCATTTGCCGTTGAGGTTTATGTCGCTTCCTGAACTGCCGGCCAAAGCCACTGTTGCCCCGGATAAATTCGACAGCGAAATAGTGGCTCCCGACGAGGCGTCGCACGTTAGGTTGTCTGCCGTCTGCAATCTTGCGATGTTAATTTCGCTGCCGCTGGAGGCAGTAAGACGCAATTCGGAGTCGGTCTTCAATCCTCCGGAGATGTAAAAGTTGGCTCCTGCTCCCGTTTCCACTTTATTAAGCGCGGGGGTGCTGATACGTATCTTTACATCCGTGGAATGGACAGTGCCTCTATTCTTAGGGTTGCGGGTGACGGTGAAGACCGTCCCTTCCTGGTTAAGCCGGAGGCCGTCCCAGTCGGAACCGGCATCTACAATGACCGACGGTCGGCTACCCGGTTTCGACTGCGTATAATACACTTCCAAACCTCCTACGGCCCGTATGCTCGTTATCGGGCCCTCGCAGGAGAAGGTATGGTCGGAATCGCCGAAGCTTGAGCTTCGCTTTTCGGCATGCGAGCCGGTGGCGCACGCGCTCAGCAAGACGGTGAAAACCAGTATGGTAAAGAGTTTGAGTCTGTTCATAATCAAAGGCGTTTTATAGTTAGACGCGCAAACCGGGAAAATGTGACAAACGGAGGTGAAAAATTTTTACCGGAAGTCACACTAAGCGTTTTCCCGGGGCTTAATTGACGTGAAGACATAAAAAAGCTCCCGGGTGCGTGTGCCTCCGGGAGCCGGTTTCCCGGTCCAATTCTAAATTCTGAAAAATACCCCTTCAGTGGGACATTGGATGGCCGGGTGTGGGTCTATGTGGTGTTTAGCCGTTGAAGTATCCGAGCAGATCCTCGAAAATACCTATTGAGAACAGCCAGTAGAACAAGATGAATATCAGTACGATTACTCCGAGCCATAGCCATAAGCGGTTAGACTTGGCCGAATGGTTGTTGTGCCGGTTTTTCCCTTGAGCGAGGAGCTCTTCGGCGTCTTGTTCGCGACGGGCCTCGCTCTCGTTTTCTTTTACGTGTCTTTCTTTAGTATCCATAACCTTTTTCTTTAATGTTTTCCTTAATAACGCCGCAACTCCCGCGACGGTTCACAAAATCGCAGAAATCTTAGCCCCGATCCTTCCCCATTTAGGTGAAATAACAAAACTCACGCAGTTATAACCATCAGTAAACCAATATATTGTCCATAAAAAATTCCAGCAAATTGAGAATCATACGACACGCACCCCGAAACCATTTTGAGAAGAATTCTTTTTCGGTAAGATAATATACTGGAAATCAATGAATTAAATTCAGAATGGAACTTCGGTTTCGCCGGGGCCGGGCATTATGTCGGGGCCGGGCGCCGGGGAGTTGCCGTTGAAGTGCGCGAAGGAGTCGGAGAGGTTCATGCCGCCGGAGGAGGAGCCGGAATCGTCGCCGGAGGAGGGGAGGCCGCTGCCTGCGCCGCTGCCGGAGTACTGCTGCATGGTGTCTGCAAAGGAGTCGTTGTAATTCTCGAATTTGGCATACTTGGCAATGAAGCGTAGGTTCACTATGCCTACTGCGCCTGAACGGTGCTTGGCCAGAATCAGTTCGGCCATGCCGCGTATGTCGTTGCCCTCCTTGTCTTCGCCGGAGCGGGTGTAATACTCGGGGCGGTGGATGAAAGAGACGATGTCGGCGTCCTGTTCTATGGCGCCGGATTCGCGCAGGTCGGAAAGCACGGGGCGTTTGTCATCGCGGTTTTCGGTGGCGCGGTTAAGCTGCGAGAGGGCGATGATGGGGATGTTCAGCTCCTTGGCGAGGGCTTTCAGCGAGCGCGAGATGGTACTTACCTCCTGTTCGCGGCTGCCGAACTTCATTCCGGAGGCCGTCATCAGCTGCAGGTAGTCGATCATGATAATCTTTACGCCGAACTCACGCACCAGGCGCCGTGCCTTGGTACGTAGCTCCGAGATGGAGAGCGACGGCGTCTCGTCGAGGTAGAGCGGCGCGCCGTAGACGGAGGCGAGGCGCGCGTGCAGGTCGTTCCACTCCTCGTCGCGCAGGTCGCCCGACTTTATCTTCTCGCCGGTGAGCATCCCGACGTTGCTTATAAGTCGCTTTACGAGCTGGACGTTAGCCATTTCGAGCGAGAAGACGGCGGTGGGGATACTGTAATCGACGGCCATGTTCTTGGCCATGGAGAGCACGAAGGCGGTCTTGCCCATGGCGGGACGTGCCGCTATGATAATGAGGTCTGAGTTCTGCCATCCGCCCGTCATTTTGTCAAGGTCGGTAAAGCCTGTCTGCAGGCCGGAAAGGCCGGTGGTGGACTGCGAGGCGAGCTGCATCTGCTCCAGTGCGAGCGAGATTACGGGGTCCACTTGAGTTACTTCGCGCTTGAGTTGTGTCTGGGAAATCTCGAAGAGCTTTCCTTCGGCTTCCTGGAGGAGGTCGTCCACGTCGTTCGACTCATCGAAGGCTTTCCCTTCGATTTCGCTACTGAAATGTATGAGGCGGCGCGCCAGGTATTTCTGCGCCACGATGCGGGCATGGTACTCCACATGTGCGGCAGAGTAGACGCGGGACGTCAGGTCGGTGATATAGACGGCGCCTCCCACCTTGTCGAGGTTCTTGTCGGCACGTAGCTGCTCGGTTACGGAAATCATGTCTATGGGGCGCTGGTTGAAACCGAGCGTCGTTATGGCGCCGTAAATCAGCTGGTGGCGCGGGTCGTAGAAGGAGTCGGGCGTCAGGATGTCGCACACGTTCATGTAAGCGTCCTTTTCGAGCATGAGGGCGCCGAGCACGGCCTCTTCGAGGTCGTTGTCGTGGGGGGGCAGTTTGCCGGAGGGTCCGGTCATCTGTTGTGCCTGGGAGCGGGGACGGTTGCTTTGGGGTTTTATGTCGGGCATGGGAAGGTCAGTCTAAAAGTTGCAGATAAGGATGATTACGAGGGTGAAGAGGGAGGTGAGGAGTACGAGTTTGGCCGTCTTTCCGAGCAGAGCGTTGAGCCCGGCGCCCTGCTTCTTCTGCATGTCGCGGTAAAGGGCTACCACGGCGACGGCTATAATCAGGAAGGTGAAGATGGCACGGCTGCCTATGCGGGCGTGCGACGTGGCGGAGAAGTCGGCGCATAGGAATGTGCCGTAGGCGATGAGCGCAACGCCTGTGAGGCCGCAGAAGAGGTATAGGAAACTCATGACGCGCGGCCCGAAGCGCACGGCCAGGGTGCGTTTCCCCACTTTCCGGTCATCTTCGGTGTCTCGGTAATTATTCATTATCAGTACGTTGGCAGTCATGAGTCCGATACCCGCCCCGATGCAGAAACTTTCGGCGGAGAAAGCGGCCAGGGGACCGGCCTGCACGTAGGCTGTAAGCGAGACGGGCACGAGGCCGAAGAAAACGACGACGGCGGCTTCCCCCAGGCCATGGTGCGACAGCGGATAGGGGCCGGTGCTGTAAGCCAACGCGAAGAGGGCGATGAGCACCCCGGGGAGGAGCAGCCACCAGCCGCCCCAGTATATCAGCGAGAGTCCGGCGGCGCACGCCAGCCCTAAGGTGAGGAATGTGGCCGCCTTCATGGCGCCGGGAGTGAGGTCGCCTTCGGTGACGCCGCGGCGGAATCCCTCGCGCCCTTTCTTGTCAAGGCCGTAACGGTAGTCGTAATATTCGTTTGCAAAGTTTGAGGCAATCTGCGCCAGCATCGCGAAGACGAGGCAGATGGCGGCAGGAAGAGGCTTGTAGTCCAGGTAAGCGACGGCGACGGCCGTTCCCGCCAAAACGCCGGCAATGCTCACCGGCAGTGTATGCAGACGCATGGCCTCGATCCATGATTTAATTTTTCGGTTCATAGCCCACAAAATTAGCTAAAATTCCCCGAACAAAAAAATTTATTCCCGACGTTATGCCGGAGTCCGGTTCGTATCGGCGCAAAAAAATTGATTGTCGTCACGACAACCAATCCATCTAATTAACCTTAAAAACTAATACCATGAAAAACTCGTTTGTATCTATATAACGCGGTTGCCATGAAAAAGTTTTACCGGATAGAAAAATTTTTTCAGATTGCCGCAAATAATTTTTTATTCCTGCAAAATAATCTTTTAGCCATCGATGGGATTAGTCGCCGGGAGAATCAGGCATAAAATAAGAGAAACGCAAGCGTGAAACGGCGTTTCTCTTATATCTCTTTGGCAGACAGATGGTTAATCCTCTATGAGGTTGCGGCCGGTCATTTCGGCGGGTTGCGGGATTCCCATCACGTGGAGGACGGAGGGCGCCACATCGGCCAGTCGGCCGTTGCTTACCCGGGCGTTTTTGTCATCGGAAATATAGATGAAGGGGACGGGATTGAGGGAGTGTGCCGGGTTGGGGGTGCCGTCTTCGTTGATGGCATGGTCTGCGTTTCCGTGGTCTGCGATGATGATAACGCTGTAGCCGTGCCCGGTGGCGGCCTTTACAACCTTGCCGACGCAGACGTCGAGGGCGCGGATGGCATCCTGGATGGCGGGGTATACACCGGTGTGGCCCACCATGTCGCCGTTGGCGAAGTTAACTACGGCGAAGTCATATTTCTCCGTGCCGAGGGCTTCCACCAGCTTGTCGGTCACCTCGTAGGCGCTCATCTCCGGCTTGAGGTCGTAGGTGGCGACCTTGGGGGAGGGGATGAGGATCCGTTCTTCGCCGGCGAAGGGGGCTTCGCGGCCGCCGTTGAAGAAGAAGGTGACATGGGCGTACTTCTCGGTCTCGGCTATGTGGAGCTGCTTCTTGCCAAGGGTGGAGAGATATTCGGCCAGGGTCATCTGCACGTCCTCTTTCGGGAAAAGTATGTGTACGCCGTGGAAGGAATCGTCGTAGGGCGTCATGCAGTAATACTGCAGGTCGGGGACGGGCTTCATGCCGTCCTGGTCGTGCTGTGTCAGCGCTATGGTAATCTCTTTGGCGCGGTCGTTGCGGTAGTTGAAGAAGATTACCACGTGTCCGGCGCCGATGCGGCCGTCCACCGTGTCGTTGACTATGGGCTTGAGGAACTCGTCGGTAATTCCGGCTTCGTATGAGGCTTCCACTGCTTTCACCACGTCGGAGGTCTGTTCACCTTTTCCGGCGGTGAGCATGTCGTAAGCCAGTTTCACACGGTCCCAGTTGTTGTCGCGGTCCATGGCGTAGTAACGGCCTATGACCGAGGCTATCTTACCGGCCGACCGGGCGCAATGCTCCTGCACGCGGCTGAGGAATCCGGCGCCGCTGCGCGGGTCGGTGTCGCGGCCGTCCATGAAGCAGTGGAGGTAGACGTCCTTAAGCTCGTATTGGCGGGCTATGTCGCAGAGGGCGAAGAGGTGCTCCAGCGAGGAGTGAACGCCGCCGGTGGAGGTCAGGCCCATGAAGTGGATGGGCACATTGTGGGCGCGGGCGTAGCCGAAGGCACTCTTGATTTCGGGATTGTCGAGGATGGACCGCGACTCTATGGCACGGTTGATTTTCACCAGGTCCTGATATACGATGCGTCCGGCGCCGATGTTGAGGTGGCCAACTTCGGAATTGCCCATCTGGCCGTCGGGGAGGCCGACGTCCTCGCCGCTGGCGTCGAGCTGCGAGTGGGGATAGCGGGCGTTGAGTGAGTCGATATTCGGTGTCTCTGTATTGAAGATGGCGTCGTCCTTCTTGTGGTCCCCGAGGCCGAAGCCGTCGAGAATCATCAGGAGAGCTTTTTGATTTTTACCTGTCGTAGACATATATAAGAACTATTTATTAACTATAACGCAAAATTCCAGTGTAAGATTTGGAATAAAAGTTTAAGAAATTATAAAATTTTAAGCTTTCTAAGGCGTCCGGATTGCCGGATTGCAAGAGTGATAAGCTGCGCCCCTTTGCAGGGCTATAAGTATGTGCGCAGCCTGTTTCACAACACAAACAGACCGCAGAAACATGCTGGCCCCGCCTCTCGATGACGGTGCGCCATGTTCGGCGGTCGTGTTTTGTGAAGTCGAAGATAGACGTACTGTGTCAGGATTAAGCCTGAACTTTCTTCACGCGGCGCTCTTTGATACGGGCTTTCTTGCCGGTAAGGCCACGGAGATAGTACAGTTTGGCGCGGCGCACCTTGCCAAGCTTGTTGATGGTAATCGACTCGATGAACGGAGATTCCATGGGGAATATACGCTCAACGCCGATACCGTCGGAGATTTTGCGGACAGTGAAACGCTTTTTGTCTTCGTGTCCGTTGATGCGGATGACTACGCCGCGGAACTGCTGGATACGCTCTTTGTTACCCTCTTTGATGCGGTAAGCCACTGTGATGGTATCGCCGGGGCCGAAAGCGGGCAGATTCTTTTCAGGAGTGGCGAATGCCTGCTCCACTACTTTGATTAAATCCATTTTAATTTCAGTGTTAAAAGGTTGATTTGCAACATAATAGGCCGTCGTGTCCTACCAGCGGTTACAAAAAGCACGGCAAAGTTAGGAATTTTTCCCCATCCCCGCAAACTTTTAACCGTTTTTTTGCCTCCTTCGCCCCTTCCCCCGGAATAATCTACCCGGCAATAGTATTGTGAGCAACGAAAAACAGCCGGCACGTGGCGCGGCTGTCTCTGGTACTCCCGTGGGGAGTCGAACCCCAATCGATGGAACCGGAATCCATTATTCTATCCATTGAACTACGGGAGCGTTCCTTTACTGGCTGCAAAGTTACAACTTTTTTTTATTTCCGCCAAATTCAGGAGATATAATTCACGGCGCTTTTCTCCGTTACTCAATTAGGCCGCCGTAGCACGACAGGACCGGCGGTTCATAGACACTTATTTTTTATTCGACATGACGGAACAAACCATAACACAGAACGAAACGCCGGCCGTAACATCCGGGCCGCGGCGCCGGCGTTTGCTCGAGTTTGACTTTGCGCGCGGTTTCGCCATCCTCTTTGTGGTTCTCATACATTGGGACCCGGCGGAGGCGCCCGTATGGTGGCAGCATGCCGTGTCTTACATCCACACCTTTATAATGCCGCTTTTCCTGGCGGTCAGCGGGTTCGTCTACATGCATACGCGCGGTACCCGGAGCTATGGCGCTTTCCTTTTGGGAAAAGTGAAACGGCTCCTCGTGCCGTACTTCTTTACCTCTCTTATCGTGGTTACCATCAAACTCCTGATGCAAGGGGAGGCGTATGTGCAGCATCCGGTGACGACGGCCACATACCTCGAGATATTCTACCTTCCGGCCGCCGGGTATTACCTGTGGTTCGTGTGGGCGCTGTGGTGGATGTTCATGATAGTTCCTTTCTTCAAGACGCCTAAAATGCGGCTCGTTCTCCTGGCCATCAGCTTTGTGGCGGCATACCTCCCCGTCACCGCGCCGGATGTTTTCTGCCTCGAAATGACACGACGTATGACGGTATTCTTTGTCCTGGGGACGGTGCTTTACGACTACCGCGACGTGGTGGGTTTCTCCTCCTCACGTCCCGACGGACGCCAGGCTCCGGTTCCCGCCTGCATCGCGACGGTGCTCTTCATCCTCAGCTCGGTATTTTACTTCACCGTGCTCCCCCAGGCCGCATACGCCAATCCCTACTTCGCCATCTATGCCGTCCCGGCGCTGTGCGGATTCCTTGTGCCACACGCCACATCGCGTTTCGGCCGCACGATGCTCCAAATCTCCGCCGCCTCTTATCTCATCTACCTTTTCCACACCACGTTCCTCGGCTTTGCTAAATCGCTTGTTCTCCCGTGGATTGACGGGCGGACGTTCCCTCTGGTAGACGGCCACGCGCAGGTATGGCCCTTCCTCGCCGCCACGGCCATCACGCTGACGGTGGGCGCCACCGTGCCGTTCCTGCTTTACCGCTATGTGCTTAACCGCTTCCGGGTGACCCGCTTCATGTTCGGACTGAAATAATCTGCGGTATAGATAAAATAAGAAACGGAGGAGGACCCGCGGGCGGGTCTTCCTCCGTGTTCATGTCAGGGGAATGCTTACTTATTTCACAACAGTCTTGAGGCTCTTGTTACCGCTCTTGACGATGTAGAGGCCTTTGCCGAGTGTGTTGAGGTCAAACTCAGCCTGAGCTGCGGCTACGCGGACGCCGGAGACGGTATAGACTTCGATGGCGCCGGCTGCACGGGCAATGCCGCCTTCGATGTCGAGGTCACCTTCGGCTGCGATGCCTTCGATGCCGTCCTGCTTGCTTTCGGGGAGGATGTTCACGAACTCTCTCCAGATGTCGGCTGCTTTGTAAGCGTCCACTGCGTCGGCAGGCACATAGAGCTTAACTTCGGAGTAGAATTGTGTGCGGAGCTCGTCGGTGAACTCCTTGCCGCCGAAGAAGAAGTCGTCCGCCACCTGTTCGAAGTGTTCGTCGTTCTGCTCGTGGACGGGAGGCACGGGAGATGCGATGTGGATTTCTTCGAGCACCCATTGCGGGGTATTGGTAGCCTGATCGGGCACCCATACCGCGAGGCAGGCATGGCCCATGCGGCGTACGCCCGAGCCGAGGTAGACTTTCTTCACGCCGCCGTTGCCCTGGAAAGCGTCACTGCGTACCCATTCCACAGAGTTGGGGACCTTGATTTCGGTGATGGGGCCGACATCCGCGAAGGAGCTCTTGCCTACTTTCTCTATTCCCTCTTCGATGGTGAAGGAGGTCATGTTCTTGCAATACCAGAACGCGCTGTTGGGGATGATTTTTATGCGGCCGGGGATGACGTGGCTTACCACGCCGCTCTTGTCGAAGATACCTCTCTCCCAAGATTCTACCGACATCGGCATCTCTACGCCCTGGAGCGCGGAGCAGCTTCCGAAGGCGTGTTCGCCTATCGAAACGGTACCTTCGTGCAGGGTAACGTTCTTGAGGTTCGTGCATTCCGAGAAGGTGAGCTGCGGCAGGTGTTCCACGCTTCCGGGAATATCTATACTTTCAAGGGCTGTACAACCCACGAATACGGAGCCGTCGTTGCCGGTCACATCCCACATTTAGCCGAGTTCGGTAAGGGTGGAGGGGAGGTTGATGTTCTTGAGGTTCTTACATTCCTTGAACGCGGCGTGTCCGATGCCCTCGAGCCCTTCGGCTATGGTGACAGTCTCTGCGCCGCATTTCCAGAATGCGTAGGTGTCGATTTTTTTGACCGATGACGGGATGCTTACGGTTTTGACGTCGGTTGTATTGTAGAAAGCCTGGCGTTCGACCTGCACTACGGAATACTCCGTGGAGGTTTCGGGGTCGGTCACTTTGGCGGGAATCACGATGTCGGTTCCTTCTACGTATTTCTTTACGGTGACGGTGTTGTCGTCAAGGGTGGAGTAACGCAGTCCGTCCACCACGAATTCGTCTGCCGAGGCAGCTGCCGTTCCCAGTGCGAACAGTGCTACGGGGAGCATAAAGCGTAATGAATTTTTCATTTAAGTAGATATTGGTTAAAAAGTGAATTAACGAAAGAGGTTGTTTCAGAAACGTAGTGTTGTTTTTTCTGAGGGCGGATGTGCGGGTTATTTCACAAGTATTTTGGAAACCTTGTCGCCGCGGCGGCATATAACCACGGTTCCCGGACGGGGATTGTCCACGCGCACACCCTGGAGGGTGAAGTATTCTGCCGGAGCCTCGGTAGCGTCGGCTACGGGCGTTTCCACTCCGCTGCTGTCGCCCAGAGGCACGGTGAGATATGTGTCCTTGTATTCTACCATGGCTTTGCCGTCGGCCATGTTATAGAGCGACCAGGAAGGGATGTTCACCACGTAGAGGTTTTCCTCACCCTCTTTCTTGGCGATGGTGCCGGTTATGGCGGTGCCGTCGGTGGAGGCGAAGTGGAGGTCCATCACCCGGCCGTCGTCGAATTTGAAGTCCTTGTGGCAGAGGGTAGGCTGCGCGGTGCAGGTGCCGGCTTCAAGGTCGGCCGTGAAGTCGAGCGGTATGCGGTAGCCGCGGTTGCCGAAGTTGCGCACCGTGAAGCCTCCCGCCGTCGGGTCGATGTAAACCAGGGCTTCGCCCGAAGATACGTGCGTTGCGTCGGTGAGCGTCATGGAACCGTTGTACTTGTACATCTCTATGGCAGCGATGAAGTCCACGCCCTGGGTTATGTGCTGGCCTACGGCGTCCGGGTAGCTTGTTACTATCAGGCAGCTTACGGGGGCGTTCCCGGCGGCGTTGGGCTCGCAGTAATAGGTCATCCCTTTGTTCGCCTGGTCATAGTTCAGTACTATGGGCTCGTCGAGCATGATGTCGGTGTTCCAGTCGCTGACATATATATAAGAAGTATAGTCGCCGTAGGTTCCGAGGCAGGTTCCGGCGGGGATTGTTATGGTCTGTGCTTCTTAGTCGAATTTGGCGTGCACTTCGGAGATAGGGGTGCCGTCGTAGTCGAAGTCTGGCCAGAAACCGTAGAGTATCAGGTCGTCGGGTCCTTCGCCGGGCATCACTATGGGGAGGCAATAGGAGCGTTCCCAGCCCTGGAAAGCGCGGGTCAGACGGAAGGAGTCGAAGTTATAATAGCCGCACACTTCGTCACGTGTGGCTTTGCCGGCGGCTTCATGCCGAGGGGCCGGGAGAGTGGCCGTAGGCTGTGCCTTGGCATTGAGTTGAAAACGCTCTGCGGCCGGGACGGCCGACTTACAGTCGGCGGCTCCGGCGCCCAAGGATGTCGCGCATATCAGGGCGGCAACCGGAATGGATACGAGTTTATAGATGTCGTGTAGTATATAAAATAAGGTAAAAAAGCTTGGCAAGGTTCAGGAAGAAATTTTCAAACGGAAATCTGAAATATTGGTTACTGAGTTTATCCTTATTGGTTTCGTAGAATATTTATAAATCCCAGCGGATAAAATATATACGAATCCGGTGCAAAATTAGCATGATTCGGCTTATTTAGGACATTTTAAATGTTAGAATATATTAATAACTGAATTTTTAACTATCCTGATGGCATTTTTTTCTATAATATAGTGTATTCCGGTGCGTTTTCTCCCCCGTCGCTCGTTGCTATTTGCTTGAAATGATTATACATCCGTAGTTTCGGCAGCATCGCAAGGAGGGAGGCGCCGGCTTCGACGGCGGCGTCAGGATGCGGTTGCGGCATGTTTACGGTCACTTTTCGGTCGTTTTTTTATCACCGAAATTTGGCAGCTACGGGATTTTGCGTTATTTTTGCAAAACAAAATTCGATTTTCCTATGGATGTACGTATCGAGAAGGAATGGGGGCGCCAACTCGCCCCGGTATTCCAAAGCGACTGGTTCGCCCGGCTGGCCCGCGGCGTCCACGCAGAGTATGCCGCCAACCCCGGTGCCGTATTCCCGCCCGCGTGCGAAATTTTCGCCGCCTTCGACCTCACTCCCTTCGACGACGTGAAAGTGGTAATCCTCGGACAGGATCCCTATCACGGTCCGGGGCAGGCCAACGGCCTCTGCTTCTCCGTGGCGCCGGGCGTCGCTATGCCGCCTTCGCTCGTCAATATTTTCAAAGAGGTGCACGACGACACCGGCGCCCCGATGCCGGCCGACGGCGACCTCTCCCGCTGGGCACGGCAGGGTGTTTTGCTGCTGAACGCCTCGCTGACGGTAAGGGCACACCAGCCAAAGTCGCACGCATATCTCGGTTGGGAACAGTTCACCGATGCCGCCGTGCGCACGCTTGCCGAAAAGCGCGATGGCCTCGTGTTCCTGCTGTGGGGTTCCGACGCCGCCCGCAAGGGAGCGATGATAGACACTTCGCGCCACCTGGTGCTCAAGTCGCCGCATCCCTCGCCCCTCTCGGCCTACCGCGGATTCTTCGGCAACCACCATTTCTCCCGCGCCAACGAATACCTCGTACAACACGGAAAATCACCAATTATCTGGTAACGAAAAATGACACTCGAAGAAAGAAAACAGAAAGCACTCGAGATAAGGAAACAGGGTTATAACTGCGCGCAGACAGTACTGATGGTCTTCGCCGCCGACCTCGGCCTCACTGAAGGGCAGGCCGCCTCCATGACATCGGGCCTCGGAGGCGGAGTGGGCGCTTGCGGCGAACTCTGCGGCGTCCCCCTGGGCATGGCCATCGCGCAGAGCATGATATGCGGTCCCGATCCCACGAAGAAAGCCCGCACTTACGGCGAGGTACGCTCGCTGATGGAGGAGTTCGCCTCGCGCCACAACGGCTTCCTCCGCTGCCGCGACTTAAAGTCCAAACCGAATGCCATTCCCTGCAATGAGCTGATACTTAACGGTATAGAAATCCTGCACAAAGCCTTGACCAAGCAGTGAGAAAGTTCCTCGCCCTCATGGCAGCATTGTCCTTGTCCGTGCCGGCCGTCGCCCTTGACACTGCGCCCGGCATCTTCGACCCCACGTTCCGCACGCTCAAGATTCAGCGCTCCGACAACTTCTTCCTGCCGCCGGTAATCTCGCTGCGCGGCGACGAGGCGCTTACCGTCACCTTCGACCGCCTCGGCGAAGACCGTGACTTCCTGCGCTACCGCCTCCTGCACTGTAACGCCGACTGGCAGCCCTCCGGCCTCGTGGAGTCGGAATACCTCTCCGGCTTCAACGACCTTGCCATCGAGGACTATGCCTTCTCGCAGAACACATTCGTCCACTTCCTCAACTACCGCATAGAGTTGCCCGCCGAAGAGCTGCGCCCGCTGGTTTCGGGCAACTACCTCCTGCAGGTCTATGACGAGCAGGACCCGGGCGAGACGCTCCTCCAGGCGCGATTCTGCGTCTCGGAAGGGGCGGTGGAGATAATGGCGCAGGCCGACTCGCAGACCGACCGCGGACTCAACGGCGAGTTCCAGCAACTCGACGTCATCCTTGACACCGGACAGACTGCCATACGCAACCCTTACAGCGACATTACGCTCACAGTGGAACAGAACGCCGTCCCCGGCACCGACGCTGTAGTGATACGCAACCCGCAGCGCGTGCAGGGCAACCGCGTGATTTACGAACACCTCAACGAGTTGATATTCCCAGCCGGCAACGAGTTCCGCCGCTTCGAGACGGTACGCGCCGACTATCCCGGGATGAACGTCGACTCGGTGCGCTACGTCGGGCCGGGCTACCACGCCTACCTCCGCCGCGACCGCCCCGGACGCGACCGCAGTTACAGCTACGACCAGACGCAGTCCGGCCGCTTCATGGTACGCGAATACAACGCCACCGACGCCGACCTCGGCGCCGACTACGTCACCGTACATTTCACCCTCGAAATGCCGGAAATCATCGACGCCGAGGTGTATGTGGAAGGGGAGATGACCCTGGGGCGCTACTCCGCGCAGAACCGTATGCGCTACGACCGTGACCGCCATGCCTATACACTCGAGATGCCCCTTAAACAAGGCTCCTATAACTATAGGTACGTCGTAAAATCGGCCGCCGGCACCGACCCGTACTTTATAGACGGCAACAAATACGAAACCCGCAACGAATACACCGTGAAGGCTTACGTGCGCCAGCCCGGCGAAAGGGCCGACCGGCTTCTGGGCACGACCACCATCACCGCCTTCCAGTAATACAGAACATTATGCTACAGATAAAAGATACACTCGTTTCCCTTGACCTCGTGGAGGAATACTTCAAATGCGACCTCAGCCAATGTCTCGGACAGTGCTGTGTGGAGGGAGAGGCCGGCGCTCCCGTGACCATCGGTGAGGTGCGCGCCATAGAGGACGTGCTGCCCGGCATATACGACGAAATGCTCCCCGGCGCCAAGCGTGTGGTGGAGGAGCAGGGCGTCTGCTATGTGGACGAAGAGGGGGACCTCGTGACCTCCATAGTCGACGGCCGCGACTGCGTCTTCACCACCTATGCTCCCGGCGGGGTATGTCTCTGCCTGCTTGAAAAAGCCTACCGCGAGGGACGCATACCGCAGACCAAACCCATGTCGTGCCACCTTTATCCGGTGCGGCTCGACCCGGTGGGTGTCATGACGGCCGTAAACCTGCACAAATGGAACGTCTGCAAATGCGCCCTGAAAGAGGGGAGGAAGAACCGCGTCCGTGCCTACGAGTTCCTGAAAGAACCCCTGACGCGCCGTTTCGGCCAGGAATGGTACGACGAGCTCGACCTCACCGCCCGCGAATACCTCCGCCAAAAAAAGGAGGAAAAGTGACGCGGCGACACATTCCGGGGTGCGAAAAACCTGCACAAACAGTCTCAAATGTGCAAAACGGCAGGGGAGAGTGGGAAAAATAAGTCCGGTTAAGATTTTTTAACACGAAAGACACTTGCCGTAAAAGAAATAGATTGTAGTTTTGCATCGGAAGTTTCTACGAACGTGACATGTAAGAATTTATTTAGTCAAGTAGTAAAAGAGAGGAATCAATTGTGAAATTGGTTCCTTTTGTTTTTGTCCCTGATGAGCACCCCGGCAAATATGGAGGGCAGGCTTCCCGGCCTATGTAACAAAAGCGGACCCGCATCCGGAGAGCCACTGAAGGTTTTAACGGCCATAACGACCATCCGAAACCCGTCCGGCGCGTCGTCCTCCCGACCTTAAGATCCTTAAGGAATTTAATGACCTTAGATACCCCGAGAGCGCAGTTTCAGTGCTCTGATTAGCCTCTTCCGGCATCTCCGCAGCTGTAAATCGTGGTAAAAACGCTTTTTAGGGCGGAAAATCGCGAAAAAATTTTGTGGTATGAAAATGATTTCCTAATTTTGCAGTCCGAAAACCGAAAATAAAAAATAACCATATAAGATGAAAAGAACATTTCAACCCTCCAACCGCAGAAGAGTCAACAAACACGGCTTCCGTGAGAGAATGGCTACCAAAGACGGCCGCAAGGTGATTTCGCGCCGCCGCGCCAAGGGTCGTTTCTCGCTTACGGTATCGGATCACCTCGCTTCCAAGTAAGCACCGACTCTACATCTGAAACAAAAAATACAGCTATGCAGGCCCTGCGGTCGGCACAGCTGATTTTTTGTGCCCGTACAGTGCTTTTGTTAAGCAGGACTGGAGACCTGCGCTCCATATTTACGCGCTTTTTTCGCCGTTTTCTTGGCGGAGCGCTTTTTTTTTCTTAATTTTGCACAAAATTACCGCTTTCGGGCTTTCATAGTCGCGCCCGGCGCGGTTTTTACCGTTTTTTACACTTTTTCTCGAATTAATTAAAAGTACTATACAGTTATGATGAACGCTCAAGACATCAAGAACGGAACCTGCATCCGCATGGATGGCCGCCTCTATTTCGTGGTTGAGTTCCTTCACGTGAAACCCGGCAAAGGTAACACTTTCATGCGCACAAAACTCAAGGACGTTGTCGACGGCCGCGTGCTCGAGCGCCGCTTCAACATCGGCGAAAAGCTCGAAGACGTGCGTGTGGAACGCCGCCCCTACCAGTATCTCTACGCCGACGGCGGCGATGACATCTTCATGAACCAGGAAACTTTCGAGCAGATTCCCATCTCCAAGGACCTCGTTACAGGCGCCGACTTCATGAAGGAAGGCGACATCGTGGAGGTTGTCAGCGATGCCAGCACCGACACCGTGCTCTACGCCGAGATGCCGATGAAGACCGTCCTCGAAATCACCTACACAGAGCCGGGCCTCAAGGGCGACACCGCCACCAACACTCTGAAACCCGCCACCGTTGAGACCGGCGCAACCGTCCGCGTCCCGCTCTTCATCAACACTGGCGAAAAGATTGAAATCGACACCCGCGACGGCAGCTACGTAGGACGTGTAAAAGCCTGACGCACAAACTATACGCCTTATATAAAAGAGCTAAACAGGAGGGGCAAGCTTCGGCCTGCACCTCCCGTTGCTTTTAAACAGGAATCCTGTCAACCATCACACAACAAACACTATATGGCTGCGCCGAAACTGATTTCTATTGTCGTCCCGGTCTACAACCGGCCGGACGAGGTTCGTGACTTACTGGAAAGCCTCGCGGCGCAGGATGACCGCGATTTCGAGGTCGTGATAGTGGAAGACGGCAGTCCCGTGCCGTGCGGCGACGTCTGCCGCGAGTACGCCGACCGCCTTCGCGTCAAGTACTTCTTCAAGGATAACGAGGGACGAAGCATTGCCCGCAACTACGGCATGGACCGCGCCGGCGGCGACTTCTTCGTCTTCGTGGACTCCGACTGCATCCTGCCCCCCGACTACATCAGCGGCCTGAAACGCGAACTAAGTGAGCATCCCACCGACTGCTTCGGCGGTCCCGACGCGGCGCACTCCTCCTTCTCCGACACGCAGAAGGCCATCAACTATTCCATGACCTCGTTCCTGACCACCGGTGGCATACGCGGCGGCAAGGTGAGCCTCGAGAAGTTCGTGCCGCGCACCTTCAACATGGGCTATTCGCGTGCCGTCTACCGGAAAGTGGGCGGCTTCCGCGAGATGTTCTCCGAGGACATAGACATGAGCACGCGCATACGTCTGGCGGGCTACCGCATCGCGCTCTATCCGGAGGTGAAAGTCTACCACAAGCGGCGCGTGGATTTCAAGAAATTCTGGCGTCAGGTCCACATCTTCGGCATGTCGCGCATCACCCTGCAACTGCTCTACCCGGGGTCGATGAAGGCGGTACACTGGCTGCCGGCGCTCTTCGTCATCTTCGCCCTGGCGATGATAGTCGGAGCTTTCTTCAAACCGCTGTTGCTCATACCGCTGGCCGTCTATATCCTTGCCGTATGGGTGACGGGAATGGTAGCTACCCGCTCCGCGAAGATAGGGACGCTCGGCGTCCTTGCGGCGCTGGTACAGCTCTGCGGCTACGGCACCGGTTTCATACGCGCCTACACGTGGAAGATACTCCTGCGCCACGGCCGCGACACGCAGCAGGAAATAGAAATGCGGAGGGGAAAATGAGATGAAAGTCAACGAGCTGGAAGTCAACTATAGCAGACCGGAGGAAACGGACGGCGGCAAAGCGGCGGTGAGGATAAAAGACCTGGACCGCGATGACCAGCCGCGCGAACGTGCCCTGAAATACGGCATCGGCAGTCTCGCTACCTCCGACCTTTTCGCCATCCTGCTGCGCACCGGCGTCAAGGGGATTCCGGTGACGGACCTATGCCGCCGCATCCTGCGCGACAACGAGGGGAGCCTCCACACAATGGAACGCCGCGACCACGGTTACTTCTTGCGTTTCAAGGGACTGGGCCCCACCAAGGCGCTCCAGCTCGAAGCCATGATGGAGATAATACGCCGTTACCGCACGGAGGAGCCGCCCGAACGCCCGCAAATCAAAGATTCGGGCGACATAGTGGAGCTAATGCGCCCGAAGATAGGGAACCTCGGCCACGAGGAAATATGGATTCTGCTTCTCAACCGGCGCCACCAGGTGCTACGTATGGCCCGGGTTACGAGCGGCGGTCTGGCGGCTTCGGTCTTCGACCTCAAACTCATACTCAAGGAGGCCATTCTGGAACAGGCCTCGGCACTCATCATGTGTCACAACCATCCGTCGGGGAATACACACCCGTCGGGACAGGACGACGCTATAACGCGCTCATGCTGCGAGGGCTGCCGGGCGGTAGGGGTCCAGATGCTCGACCATGTGATAATAACGGCCCACGGCTCATATAGCTACAAGGACGCGGGCCGCATGTCCGGCTAAACAACGTGTAGACCGGTTCTTTTATAAGACTTATAACTCTCATAAACCTGCGGGCGTCAGCCCTGCCGCAGCAGCTGGAGGAAGATTCGCGTTACGCTTTCGTTGAGGCGCTCTTCGGGGAGTTCTCCCGAGAGCACGGCGTCCGTTATGCGCCGTATGGCGGGAGGGGTGTCGGCAGGGGCGAGTATCATGTCGGCACCGGCGGCGATGGCTTCGGCAGGGTCTATGTCGGCGGCTCCGCCCATGTTCAGCGCATCGGTAAGTATCAGTCCGGAGAAGTGCATGTCGTCGCGCAACAGGTCGCCGATAACGGCCGGAGAGGAAGCGGCGGAGCGCAGTTGCGGGTCAACGGCCGGAACCGAGATATGTCCTATCATCACGGCGCGTCCGCCCAGGTCTATGTACCGCCGGAAGGGACGCAGGTCTTCGGCGGTAAGCTGGCGCAGCGGCTTGCGAAGCGACGGGAGCGTCTTATGGCTGTCGGCCGCCACGCCGCCATGTCCCGGGAAATGTTTCACCACCGTCAGCACGCCGGCTTCGGCGGCTCCGCGGCTGTAAGCGCACACCAGCTCGGCCACACGCGCAGGGTCCGACCCGAAGGAGCGGCGCCCAATATAAGAGGAGTCGCGCAGCGAGTCGGGCACGATGTCGGCAACGGGACCGAGCAGCATATTAATCCCCAACCGGCGGCATTGCCTCCCCACTTCGCGGCCATATTTGCGCACGGCTTCCGGCGTGGAATTGAGACCTATGGTACGGTTGTCGGGGTAAGAGGTGGCGTCGGTGAGGCGCATCCCGAGTCCCCACTCGGCGTCAATGGCAATGAAGAACTCCCGACCGCGCCAACGTGCTATGGAGTCGGCTATCACGCGTGCCGAGAGTGTATCTCCGCGCAACAGGATGACTCCGCCGGTATGGCGTTCGTGCACGTATGAACGCAGCAGCGCCATGGTGGCGGCGTCAGTGCGCGTATAGACGGCGGGCATCAGCACCATGGCGGCGCGTTGTTCCAGCGTAAGGGAGCGCGTAAGCGAGTCGGCAGTCCGCCGCAAACTCTTTTCTTTCTCCAGTGAATCGGCACGAAAGGCGGCGAGTGAATCGGCTGTCGCGGCAGTGTCGGAGACAGACTGCCGGGAAGTGCGCGCGCATCCCGCCGCCAAGGTCAGCAGCAGCGAAACGAGCAACAGGAATCGCGCCTTCCGGGTCATTTCCCTTTCTTGCTTATTTATTATCGATGACCACCTCGCGGACGAAGCGGGGAGTCGGGTCCGGGTTCACGGGGAGTCCGAGCCGTCCGAAACTCGAGATATAGTCCAGGATACGTTCCGACATGTCGGGCATCGGGTCGCGCCACAGCAACTTTCCGTTGGCCAGCGTCTTGAGGTTGTCGTTGCCGTCGCCCAGATAGCTGATGGTGCTCACCACATACTGCCGGTTCGGGTCCATGGGCTCGCCGTTGATAATCACCTGCTTGACGGTGGAATCCGGGGTGCATACCACGCGGACGTTTCCACTCACGGCCTCGCCCCCCTTCTTTGCGGCCACCTTCATGGCGTCGATAATGTCTTGGCCGGACAGTTCCTTGATGATCATATAGTTGGCGAAGGGGAAGGTGTCGAGTATTTCTCCTTCGGTAACGTCGCCTGCGGGCATATCGTGGCGTATACCGCCGACGTTCATGATTCCGAGGTCAATCTTGCGGCCGGGGAGCACGGAGTCCACCACCTGCCGTCCGAACCACATCGCGAAGTCGCCGGCAAGGTTGGCATATCCTCCGTTGCAGTCATCGCCGTGCAGGGTATAGTCGGCGCGGCCTATCACGCGTGCATTGACCGAGTCCACGTCATGCTTATAGGGTTCGAGGAACTTCTGCATGGCCGGGTCATAGCTCTTGAAACGGTTGCCGACGGGAATCAGTTTGTAATCGTAAGCTGCGACACCTTGCCCCAGAAGGTCGGTGTCGATGCTAATCTCGCCCACGAACTTTCCTCCCTTTCCGGTTTGCGCAACGAGCACATCGCGACCGTCTGCGTTCTTAACCACGTTGGGATACTGCCCCGTCTGTCCCGGGTTGATAAGCGTGTGGGAGTGGCCGCCGATGATAATGTCTATGTCGCGGCTCTGCCGGGCGAGGTCATAGTCCGTCGGCTGCCCCGACTTATCGCTGACGCCGATATGCGTCACCGCCACCACAAGGTCGCACTTCTTGTCCTTCTTCAGGTAGGCGGCCGTCTCGTTGGCCTTCCCGATGGCGTCTTCATATACCATGGCTCCGGTATTCTTCTTCTCTATGAGACTCTCCGGGTTGATGTTAATGCCGATGAAGCCCACCTTCTTGCCCCCTATCTTCTTGATAACGTAGGGCTTGAATATGCCCTTCAGCTCCGTTTTCGAGAAGTCGTAGTTGGTGGAGAGGGGAGTGGCCGTCACCTTCCTGTAATACTTGGCGAGGTCCTTCAGTCCGTTGTCGAACTCATGGTTGCCGAGGATGCGGATGTCATAGTCCATCATGTTCATCAGCGGATATTCCACGTCCCCCTTGAAGAACTTGAAATAGAGGGAACCCTGCACGGCGTCGCCGGCATCGATGGCCAGCACGTTGCGGTCGGCCTGGCGCACGGAGTCGAAGATTGCCTTGCGTTGCAGGATGCCGCCGTTGCCTGTCTTCGGGTCCGGGTCTATCGAGGAGTGGGTGTCGTTGGTATGCAGGAGTGTTATTTTATCGGCCGCGGCCACGAGGGCGACGGCCATAAGGGTGAAAACCAGCGGTTTGCGTAATGAGAATTTCATAATTGTCTACGGGTAAAATACATTAATAACAGGATGGTGGCGCCGGGGCCACCTAATGGTATTAACATACCGGAGAGAGATATTTCGCCCGAAATTAGTAAAAAAATCGCAATCTGACAAAAATATTTGAGGAAATAGTTTGGCGGAAGCACGGAAAATTCGTAACTTTGCACCGCTTTTTTTGCAAAGGAACCGCGGCCGGTGAGAGGCCGCCACACCTCCTTTCGACGAAAAGTTTCTAATTACTAACACATTAAACTCTCACTGAAATGCATCTTTCAAAAGAACAAAAAGAGGAAATCTTTGAAAAGTACGGTTACTTCCACAAGAAGACAGACACGGGCAGCCCCGAATCGCAGATCGCCCTGTTCTCCATCCGTATCAAACACCTCACCGAGCACCTGAAACAGAACCACAAAGACTTCGCCACCGCCCGCGCACTCAAGGGTCTGGTAGGTCAGCGCCGTTCGCTGCTCGACTATCTCATCCGCAAGGACATCAACCGTTACCGCGCCATCATCGCACAGCCGGAACTCGGCATCCGCAAGTAAGAAGCGCCCCGACGGGACACAAGCCATACGGCCCCTCGCAGCCCACACACGCTGCGGAGGGCCGTGTCTGCTAATTAGCCCCCCTGCGAATTTTTGTGAATTTTATTTTCCCTTTCGGGAAATTTATTGTAATTTTGGGGCGTAGAAGCTGGTTGATTATGGCGATTACTCTTCAACTCCTATATATCGTGCTCTGGGCAGTCTACATCGTTTCGGTTGTCGGCTCCATAATCGTCATGCTCTCCGAAAACCGCAACCCCATCCGTTCGCTGGCGTGGGTTATCGCTCTTATCTTCCTCCCCGTGGTGGGCGTCATCTTCTACCTCTTCCTGGGGCGGTCCCCCAAGGTGCAGCACATGATGAACCGCCGCAGCAAACGCCGCATAGCCAGCGCCGTGAAGACCGAGCGCGTGGATCTCGACGCCTTATCGCTGCCGCCGCAGCAGAAACTATTGGTCAAGCTCGCCTCCAGCCTCTCCTTCTCCCCGCTGACCGTCCACAACACCCTCGACATCTATTCGGAAGGCTCCGCCAAGTTCGACGCCCTGAAGGAAGACCTCCGCCGCGCCGAAAGCTCCATCTACCTGCAATACTACATCTTCTCCGACGACGAGACGGGGCGGGAGATAGCCTCTATCCTCAAGGAAAAGGCTCGCGCCGGGGTCACCGTAAAGGTCATCTACGACCATGTGGGCTCCTTCTCGGCCCACAACCGTTTCTTCCGCGACATGCGCCGTGCCGGCGTGGACGTCCATCCCTTCTTCCGTGTCACCTTCCCGCAACTTGCCAACCGCATCAACTGGCGCAACCACCGCAAGATAGTGGTCATCGACGGCCGGGTGGGGTACATCGGCGGGATGAACATAGCGTCGCGATACCTGCGGGGGCAGGAGGGGCGCGTGTGGCGTGACACCCACTTCCGCGTAACCGGCGAGATAGTGAAATCCCTGCTCGCCAGCTTCGCCCTCGACTGGAGCTTCATGAACCAGAGCCTCGAAAACCTCCCGCCACTCCCCGAGGTCACCGTCCCCTCCACCGTCCTCGGCATGCAGCTTGTCACCTCCGGCCCCACCGACCCGTGGCATTCCCTCTCGCTCTGTTTCCTGAAAGCCATCTCCTCGGCGCGCAAATGCGTCTACATACAGACCCCCTATTTCCTGCCGACAGAAGCGCTGCTCGAAGCCCTCCAGACCGCAGCACTGGCGCAGGTGGACGTCCGCGTGATGATTCCGCGGGTCAGCGACTCGAAGGTAATACGCTATGCCTCGTTCTCTTACGTGACGCAACTGCTCAACGCAGGCATCAAGGTCTATCTCTACGAACCCGGAATGCTCCACTCCAAGAACATGATTATAGACGACGACCTCGTGACGTCGGGTTCCACCAACTTCGACTTCCGCAGCTTCGAGAACAACTTCGAGTCCAACCTCTTCATCTACTCGCGGCGCGCCAACGAGTCCATGCGTTCCATCTTCTTCGCCGACATGAAGGAATGCCGTAAAGTGACCCTCTCGGAGTGGCACCACCGCCCCCTCTTCCAGCGCTTCATGGAGTCCACCGTCCGCCTCCTCGCTCCTATATTATAATAAAGCCGCCACCTCTCCGTTAAATATAGCATGAAAAGATTCTTACTCAGCACGTTAATGGCAGCCGCAACGCTGCTCCCCGCGCTGGCACGCCACTATGCCGGCGGCGACATCTCCCTGCTTCCCGAATACGAAAACGCCGGCGCCGAATACCTCGACCGCTCCGGCAACGACGTGGGCGACCTCCTCGACTACTCGCGCCGCGAGGGACTCAACCTCATGCGCGTACGCCTCTTCGTGAATCCCGAAAAGTACACCGGCACCGACCGCGACCCCAACGCCTGCCAGGACTTCGGCTACATCCTGCCCCTCTGCAAACGCATTCAGGCCTCGGGACACGCCCTCATGCTCGACTTCCATTACTCCGACTTCTGGGCCGACCCGCAGAAACAGTGGACTCCCGCCGACTGGGCCTCCCTCAGCGACGAAGAACTCTATCAGAAAATCTACGACTACACACGCCGGGTGCTCGAAGACCTCAAGGCCGAAGGAGTGGTTCCCGAGTTCATACAGACCGGTAACGAGATAAGCTACGGAATGCTATGGGGCAAAGCCGGAACCTCCTCGCCCAAAAAAGTAATGATGGGGACGGAAGCCAACTGGCCCCGCTTCATCAAGCTACTGCAGCAAGCCGGCAAAGCCTGCCGCGAAGTGTGCCCCGACGCCAAGATTATCATCCACACCGAGCGCGTCAAGAGCGACGCCGAGACCCTCAACTTCTACAACCACGTAAAAGACCTCGACTACGACGTCATCGGCCTCAGCTACTACCCCTATTGGCACGGCGCCCTCACGCGCCTCGAAAGCATACTCAACCTCCTGACCGCCAACTATCCCCGGAAGGAGATACAGATAGTGGAGTTCGGATACCCCTACAAGTGGGAAGTCCCCGGCTCCGACTACGACTACACCGCCACGTACCCATACTCCGACCAGGGGCAGGCCTCGCTGACGCGCGACCTCGTCAAGCTCTGCCGGCGCTACGGCCAGGTTATCGCCATAGTGTGGTGGTGGATGGAATATAACGCCTACGGCACCAACCTGCAGGGATGGTACAACGCCCCGCTCTTCGACAGCACCACCGGACGCGTAAGCAGCGCAATGGCCGAACTGGCCAAATTCGGCGACACCTCCGACATCGAAGAGATAGGCGCCGACAACGCCTCGCCGGAGAATGACGACCCCTGTTGGTACGACCTCCAGGGACGCCGCTACCGCGAACGGCCCGCCTCTCCCGGACTATACATTCACAAAGGAAAGAAAGTAATCGTAAGATAACATCAATTGGACTCCTTACGCCCGCGGCCTGTGAAGGTAGCGGGCTTTTCTTGTGGAGCTAAGGCCTCCCGGCCTGCGCAATAAAAGCGCAAATACTCTCGCGGCTCTCATAGTCCTCCTCCAAAATTATGCAAAAGCGTTAAAAACACCATGGACTTAAAAATATTTAAAAAATCATTTGGTAGTATAACGAAATATTACTAAATTTGCGGTCAAAGACTTAAAATGGAAAGAAACGGCGCGAAACCGTGCCTCCAAAAAGTCACCCCTTACTTCGGAAAATCATTATTAACTGATATATTATGAAACAAAAAGTTACCCGAATGGGTCTCGCCTTAGCGTTGGCGGCCGCCATAGCCCCGCAAGCGTTCAGCGCCGACCCCCTGTTTAATTTCACGTTTGACGACGCTGATGCCTTCAACAGCAATTTCACCGTCAAGAACAACAACGTGGACGACTATACGTGGAAATATAATTACTACGGCTCCACGTACAATTATGCCCAATGCTACTATTGGAACGCCAATAACACCTATGACGACTACATGACGACGGTCAACGCCTATTCCCTGCAGCCCGGTAAAGCCTATCGCTTGCGTTATCAGGCATGGCATGACCAGAGCAGTGCCTCCGTTCCCGGCAAGATGGTAATCGCCATCGGTACCGGCGACGATGTCCTGGCTTATACCACCATCGAAGACCTTCAGAACCTTGAATACATAAACAAATACAACGGTGTGCAAGGCAAATGGTACGACACCTACTTCACCGTGCCTGAAGCCGGTGACTACCGCTTCACTTTCCACGCGGTTGACGGTGCCGGCGCCAGCATCGACAACATTACGCTCCAGGAATACGGTTCCCCCGCCTGCCCGGCGGCGGTAGAGGCGGTGACAGTAACCCCGGGCGAGAACTTCGCCACAACGGCCACCGTAAGCTTCACGCTCCCCTCAAAGACTATCACCGGCGGTGACCTTACATCCGTCACCAAGGTTGAAATCATGCGCAACGGCACGCTGGCCACCACGCTGACCTCAGGTCTCACCCCCGGCTCCGAGCAGATGTGGAACGACGCCAATGCCGGTACGGGCACCATCACTTACGCAGTGAAAGTATTCAGCGGCGACCTCGAGTCCGAACTCACCGAAGGCTCTGCCTATGTAGGACCCCTCACGCCTAAGCCCGTAACAGCCCTCGGCGTTACCTCCGACAACGACCGCGACTTCACCATATCATGGACAGCTCCGACGAAGAGCACCAACGACATGGCTCTGGACGCTTCGCTCCTTAAATACAATGTATACCGCGTGGTAGGGGAGAACGCCGAGAAGATAGCCGACGCCATAACCGAAACCACGGCAACCGACGTCTTCGCTCCCGCCACGGCAACCACCTTCAGCTACAAGGTAGAGGCCGTCTACGGGACGGAAGTGTCCGAGGCCGTGGCCAGCGAAGAATTCTCCGTAGGTCCCAACTCACTGCCACTGGCAGCCTCCTTCAGTGGCGCAAAGATGGACGCCGGATGGAAAAGCGAGAAAATTTCCGGCTCTTATAATTGGGAAACAACGTCTTCCTCATCCTCTCCTTATGCTCCTTCGCAGGACGGTGACGGCGGTTTGGTTTACTATAAATCCTACAGCGCACAAAGTGGCCAGGGCGCACGCCTCATCTCCCCCGAAATCAAAAACGAAGCCGGCTCAAACCCCGCTTTCTCATATTATCTCTATCATCACACATCGGGTAAGGACCAGGTGCTCCTCGAGGTGCAGAAAGACGGAGGCGAATGGGAAGAAGTTCCCAACACTACCAACACCGTCCAGGGTTCCCCGACAGGCTGGACGCTATACTCTTACAGCCTCGCCGACGCCGTGGCCGGTTCCACATCCTACCGTGTGGCTCTCCGCGCCATCAGTGCTTACGGCTACAACACGGTGGTAGACAACATCAATATCTACAACCAGCTGGCACACGACGCCGAGGTTAAATCCGTCAGCGGCCCCGAAAGCATCGTGGCAGGCAACGAAGCCACCTTTACCGTGGCACTCGCCAACAACGGTTCATCGGCAATCGCAGCCGACGATTATCAGCTCCTCTTCACCGTAGGGGACCGACAGGTCGAGACTCCCGCTTCCGTTGAAATTCCCGTCAACGCTACGGTCAACATCGAAGTACCCGTACTCCTCACGGCCGCCGATGCCGCTGAAGAAGCCCTCGAAGTCAAAGCCGACGCGGTGTACGCGGCAGACCTTGACGCCGACAACAACAGCGCGACCACTTCGATTCTCGTCACCACATCAGGCAACCCCGCACCCCTGAACCTCCAGGGCCAGGCCAACGACGCCGCAATCACCCTCACTTGGGAATGCCCCGTCAACAGCGAAGGCTACGTCCCCACCGACTTCTCCGAAAACTTCGAGACGCTCGACAACTGGACAATCATCGACCGCGACGGCGACACCTCGATGGCAGTCCGCTACGGATGGAAGAGCACAGAATGGACAATCCCCGACTTCGGAGGCAACTCATACGCTCCTTCGACTTCCGATGGCAATATAGTGGGTGTTTCCCTGGCAAAAGCCGGAAACTCCGATGACTGGCTTATCTCGCCCGAACTACAGAATCCCTTCGACGGCGCTGTCTACAAGGTGACCTTCAAGGCGCTGACGATGGAAAGCTATGTCAAGCTCAGTATCAAATACTCCACCACCGACGCGCAACCCGATTCTTTCACCGAGGCAGAATCTGTATCGCTCGAACGCGCAAACAGTTCCAGCGACTGGAAGACTTTCACCGCAACGGTTCCGGGATCAGCTAAATACATCGCGTTGCACAACTGCAACCTGCAGTGGGAGACCAATAACTTCATTCTAATCGACAAGGTGCAGATCACTTCCGAGATGACCGTTGTCAACGGTTACCACGTATATGAGGAGGGCGCGCGCCTCAACGGCGACATGCTCACCGAAACCTCCTACGTCATACCTCTGACCGAAGCACGCTCGGGTGCCAACGAACGCTCGTTCGCCGTGTCGGCAGTCTACGCCGAAGGTGAAAGCCCGCTCACAGACCTCGTCACAGTAAGCATACCCACAGGACTCGATAACATCCTGAGCGACATGGCCGGCATCCGCGTGCTCCGCGGCGGTATCTCAGTGCCCTCCTTCGCCCGCGTTTATGGCATCGGCGGCACACAGGTAGCCTCCGGCGAAGGCTTCATCAGCCTCTCGCGCGGCCTCTACGTAGTGACCCTCAATGGCAAAGCCTACAAAGTAATGGTCAAATAACACCCGCAGAAGATTCCTCTTCAATCCTAAATAAGAAGGCCGCTCCTGACTCCCGGGGGCGGCCTTCACTATATCTTGGCGTTACGGTTCATAGAGATGGAAAGGGCCGGTTTTGCGCAGGCCGGAGGACTACGCTCCATATCCGGGGTTTGGCGGTTCGGGGGATTTTTGGTAACTTTGCGGTGTAATTAAACTTTTGAATCTATGTTCTCAGGAATTGTTGAAGAGGCAGCCACCGTGGTGGGCTGCACACGGCGCGACGGTAACCTCGACCTGCGCGTGAAATGTTCTTTCTGCGACGAGTTGCGCATAGACCAGTCCGTGGCCCACAACGGCGTGTGCCTCACTGTGGTGGAGCTGCACGGCGACGGCTCTTATACCGTGACGGCTGTCCGCGAGACGCTGGAGCGCTCTAACCTCGGCCTCCTGAAGCCGGGAGACCTCGTTAACCTCGAACGCTCCATGAAGGTGGAAGGGCGCCTGGACGGCCATATAGTGCAGGGACACGTGGACACCACCGCGCTCTGTACCGGCGTCGAGGAGGCTGACGGCAGCTGGTATTACTCCTTTAAATATGACTTCGACCGCGAGCTGGCCAAGAAGGGTTACGTTACGGTTGAGAAGGGTTCGGTGACGGTCAACGGTGTTTCGCTGACGGTCTGCGACTCGGAGGCTGACTCTTTCCGTGTGGCTATAATCCCGTATACCCACGAGCACACTAACTTCAAGGAGATAACGGCGGGGACGCGTGTCAACCTTGAGTTTGACATCATCGGGAAGTATATCGCACGGATTTCCGGGCTGCTTGGGTAAGCTTATGGAGCGGAGGCATTCCTGCCTCCGTTTGAAGCCGCGTGAGCGGCAAACTCACGGTTTATTAACCGGCGGTACGGTTTAGGGCGGAGGCAGGAATGCCTCCGTTCCATATTCAGAAGGGGTAGCCGATGGCGAGGTGGAAGGCGAAGGCGTCGCGGAAAGCTACGTTGAAGTAGTGGGGCGTGCCGTTCGAGTAAGGGGTGTGCAGGCCGTAGCCGAGGTCGCCGCGGATTACTATCATCCCCATGTCCACGCGCAGCCCGACGCCGGTGCCGAGCGCTATGTCGCGCAGGAAAGTCTTGCCTTGCAACAGTCCGCCCGGACGCAGGTCGTCTTTCTTCAGGAGCCAGACGTTGCCGGCATCGAGGAACACCGCGCCGTGCAGTATGCTCACTATCGGGAAGCGGTATTCCACGTTTGCCTCGAGCTTGAATGTACCTGTCTGGTCGAAGTATCCGTTGACTTGCGAAGCCGGGGCGCGGTAGGAGCCGGGACCGATGGAGCGCACCGTGAAGGCGCGTATGGAGTTGGCGCCCCCCACATAGAACTGTTCCTTATAGGGGACTTCCCGGGAGTTTCCGTAAGCCCACGCGCCGCCGATGAGGACCCGCGAAACGAGCCACTGTTCCGAGCCGCGCACCAGGCGCCGCGAGTATACGAGCTGTGCCTGCGCCTTGGCGAACTGCGAGAAAGGCGTCCCGAAGAGTTTCTTTGTCCCCTTGACACCGGTGAGGCGCCAGATGCCGTCGAAGATATTGCCGGCCTCGGTGAGCTGCAGGTTGAAGTTGATGCCGTTGATGCGGTCGCGCTCGAAGAAGCGGTCGTACGTATAGGTGTATGACATCTCGGGGATGAACTGGTTCTGGAACGACAGGGCGATGGCGGGGTTCTGCGCCATAATGGAGTCGAAGTCGTGGGTCGTGGAAATGAGTTTGGAGTAGCTGAGGCGGAACGGGGTGAAGGTCTGTGTTACGTTACGCGAGGTGCGCCACTGGTACTCTATACCGGTGTTGAACTCTGCCATCTTGAAATATTTGGGACGGTTGAGGATGTTGGCGCCCAGATTGACGGTAGTCCAGTTTATGTCGCGTTTGGAGCGGCGTATGAATCCGGGGGCGAGCAGCCGGGGGAAAGCCAGCGAGGTGTTGAGGCCGAACTCGTAGGAGTTGAAGATGGAGGAGCGTCCGCGTCCCGTCTGCCATTCGTAGGAGGCGTTGAACTGCACGTTGAGCTTCTCGGCTCCCCCGAAGAGATTGTGGTGCGTGAGTCCGAGCACGAGTCCCGGCCCGAGGTAAGAGTTGGACTTCGAGGCCACGTTTACCTCCAGCGATGCCTCTATGGGGCGGTTGAACTGTGTGAAGATATTGACGTCGAGCGTAGGGTTCTTGCCTGTGTCCACGGGCACGGGCTGTATGTTGATGCTTCCGAAGATTCCCAGACGTGCGAGACGTGTCTGCGTGTTGTCCATCTGTCGGACATTGAAGACGCGCCCTTTGCGGAAGGTGATGCAGGAGGGGAGCATGTTTGGCCTGAGGCGCGAGGGGCGCATCACTATTATGCGGCCGCGGTCGGTTTCGAGCGTGTCGGGGGTTCCGGGATTGCGTTTGCTGCGGCGCATGACATAGGTTGTGACATTGCCCACGGTGAATTTCTTCATGGCAATTTCCGGGGTGTTCTTCGCGATGGTGAGCTTCAGTGCCACCGCTCCGGGGGTGATGAGCGAGTCGGCCAGGAACTCTATGTATTCGGGGCGGAAGTAGTAGTAGCCGCGGTTGCGCATACGGTTTGCTATGGTGACGCGCACACGTTCCAGCGAGTCGACGCAGAAGCGTTCTCCTTTCACGAGATATGGGTCGCGCATGGCCATGGAGTCTATGAAGTGCTCTATGCGGGTGCTGTCGGGGAGATAGATGAGTGAGTCTATGAGGTAGGGCTTACCCACGTCCACGGTATAGTTTATGCGCGCCTTCTTCTTGTTGCGTTTGTCGTAAGCCACTTCGTATGAGGCTTTTGAGCCGAAGTAGCCGTTCTTTTCCAATACGCTTTCGAGCATCTGTACGCGAATCTGCGGCTTTACGTCGCTGACGAGCACCGGCTCGGAGACGAGCTTGCGGTATAGCCATCCTTTCAGCCCCTTGGCCGAATCGTTCCAATTGTTGTAGACCCACAGTCCGACGGGGAACGGGGTGCGTACGTAGGGGGACATGAAAGGCATGGGGTTATTGGGCTTGACGTCGATGATACCCTTGAGGTTGGAGAGCATTTCGGAGGGGAGTTTCTCGCCCTGCGGCGCCTTGACGTCGAACTTGCTGACACCGGTGTAAAGCACCGAGCCGTCCTGCAGCCGTCGAGTGGTGGAGCACGCGGCGAGGATGAGCAGAGCCAGGAGCGCTGCCGGCAGTAGGGTCATTGTTTTCAGTAAACGCTTGTGTGTCATGTCCTTAACTTAAAACTCGTAGGGTTGCGGTGCTATGGTGTCGTCGCTGTGCTCGTCGGCGGGGGTGGTGACGGAATCTGTCTTGGCCTCTTCCTTCCTGGGTTTGCGTTTGCCCCAGCGTACGCGGAAGAAGCGGCTGAGGTTCTCCATGCGCCGTTTCATCACGAAGCCGACGCCGGTTTCGCTGACCTCCCCCTCCAGGATGTTGTCGAAGTCGCTGTGGCGGAAGAGCTTGACGAGCATCGACATCGAGTTGGTCTGCTTGAGCATATACTCGAAGGAGACGTCGCTGATGAGGTTCTCGGCGAAGTTCTCGTCGGCGGAGGCATCGGTGGTGTAGTTGCCTCCCACCACTATCTTGAAGCGGTTGTCGAAGAGCGACTTGGAAACTTGGTATGAGTAGCTGGTGGTCTGCGAGTCCTGTCCGCCGACGGTTTGCTCGTACTGGTTTACGCCGAAGCTGAGGTCCACGCCGCGGATGTTGTTTGCCGCCCAGGAGTTGAGCGTGGAGGTGAGGAAGGAGTAGAGGGCGTTCTCGGCGAAGTTGCCCTGCTGCGTGCGCGTGTTGGGTCCCGTGTATTGGCCGTACAGCAGGAGGTTCATGGCCTGCGTGGAGCGCTGTTCGGGGGTCATGGACTGGAGTTCGTTCTCTATGGTCATGTCCCCCTCTGCGTCGAGGTCGAACAGCACTTTCGGGGCCTTGAGGTTGTTGGTGATGTCCACCGTCACGAGGAAGTTGACGAGGCGCGAGTTGCCGCCGTCCGAGACGTTTACCTTCATGTCGTCGTAAGCCGCCACCGAGAGCGTCGGGTTCAGAATGTCGCCGTTCCACTGCACGAAGCTCCCCTGCCTGAAGGTGAAGTTCTTCTCGCCGACCACCGGGAGTGAGTAGCGGGCGAATCCTTCGCCGAGCATCAGCTGGCCGTTGAGGGTCATGTCTCCCATGAAGTTCTGATAGAAGTTGAGGGTTCCGGAGGGTTGCAGGAACACACGGTTGTTTCCTCCCGAGCCCCCTGTGAGCGCCGCAGGGAGGTTGACGGTGACGCGGGTTCCGGGGGAGACGGTCAGCCCGGCGCGTATGCGCATTGCCATCCCTCGTGCCACGCTGTCTGCCTGCTCCACCTGCGTAGTGTCGTTGAAGTTTACGAATTTCACTACGTCCGACTGCTGTGCCTGCGATACTGCGGCTGCCGCCGAGGAGACGGTGTATGCGACATCCGAGGTTCCGAGTACGGAGAGGTTGCCGTTGATGTCCAGCACCGAGAGTGAGCCCTTCACCGTGGCGTCGGCGTTGACGAATAGTTTGCCGGTGAGGTCGGCGCGTGTCCGCGAGTCGGTCTTCATCAGCTGCACGTTCTGGCCCGTAAGGGCGAGGTCGAGCAGTATGTCGGAGAACTTGGTGGCGTCTACCGTGCCGTTGAGCGTCAGTGGGTTGGCGTTCTGCCCCGTGACGGCGAAGTTGTTGAAAGTGACCAGGTTGTCGCGGACGGTGACAGGTTCGCTGCCGATATGGAGGGCCGACTTCATCATGGCTATGGTTACGGCTGCGTCGGCGAACTGCAGGTGTCCGTTGAGTTTGGGTTCCGAGAATTTCCCGTCCATGGTCATGTCGCCGTCCAGATAACCGGAAAGCTGCGCCACGTCCTTGCCGAGGAAGGCATTGGCCACCGAGAGGGGGAAGTGCGTGAGCGAGAGTGTGAAGTCGTTGGGGTCGAGGGCTTTCTCGGTGTCGTTGCTGATGAGTCCGTGGAGGGCCATTACCTTTTTGTCGTCTATCTTGAGGGCGAGTTCCGCCTCGGTGTCCCCCTTGAAGTCGAGGTTGGCGTTGAAGTTGAAGTCAAAGTCCCCGACGCGCGTGTCGTCGTAGACGAGGTCGGTGACGTTCAGCGTTCCTCCACCCTCGAGCGCCGTCCCCTTATAAGTAAGGTTGAGGTCGGAGTTGAGGGTAGCCTGTACCGGGGGCGCGGTGACGGACATGGCGAGGAAGTCCTGAATCTGAATGTTGTTGAGATTCAGGTGCAGGGAGTTTAGGCCGCCGGCGTCGGGGTGCGTTTCGAGCAGTATGGAGCTTTGGGCACTCATGGCGCGGAGGTTGGCGTCCACCGTGCGGTCGTAGAGGTTATAGTCCACGTGGTTCTCGAGGTTGAAAGTCCAGGGCATGTAGGCGATGGTGGCCTTCAGCGGGGTGAAGTGGACGGTGACGGTGGAGTCCATCAGTGCGGCGGTGAAACCAACGCGGTAGCCGGTCTGTCCCTTGTCGTTGCGTTGCGTCAGGAAAGCCGAGGCGCGGTTACCGCCGAGGTATCCGTTCATCTGCACGTCGGCGAACTCGGGGAGGTTCTGCGGCGTGTTGCCCAGGTGCAGCTTGTAGTCAAGCAGCGAGCCGCGTTGCTTGAGGTCGAGTGCCAGTGTGTCGAGCAGGAGCGAGCCGGTGTTGAGCGAGAGGAGGTTTACGTTGCCGGTAAGGAGGGAGTCGCGGTTCTCGATGTCGGCCGAGATGTCGCCTATGGTGTATCCCATCGGGCTCAGGAAGTCGGATATGAATCCCCGGCCGTCGGCCCGCAGGTTAAGGGAGAACTCGGGGAGTTCCTTGCCAATGGCGTCGATGTCGAGGTTCTTCTCCTTTAGCTGTGCGGCGAGGATGGAGGAGAGGCGTGAGGCGCGGCTCATGAGCGACTGTAGCCCGGCGTCGCCGTTGAAGTCGAGCGACACTCCCTGTGTGTCGAGGTGCGCGTAGGTGGAGGCTGCGTCGGCCACGAGTTCGGCCGCCACTCCGTCGGGGATGGAGATGACTTGGTCCTCGCCGAGTTCCCACTCGAAGTTATCGACGCTCAGGGTCATGTCGTAGAGCCAGCGGGCCGGGGAGGCGGTTCCTTTCACGTAGATGTAGCCGTGTCCCTTGCAGGTTTCCTTGGAGAGGTTGAGGGCGCGGAGGTCGAGGTTGGAGATGTCGGTCGTCAGGTCTACGGTGTAAAGGTCGGGGGCGATGTTGCCGGTGCCTTTCACGGTGAGTGCCGCGTCGGGGTCGGAGGAGGCGAGGTCCACGTCGTAGAGGCCGTCATGTAGCGAGACGAGGCCGCGGATGCCGCTGTAGGAGTGTCCGCCGTAGTCGGCGCGGGTCACGTCGAGGTGTATGTCCGTAGCTGCTCCCTTGCGTTCGGGGTTGAAACCGGCTCCCTCTGCCTGTACGCGGGCTGTCACTACCCCCACGCCGAGCGAGGGCATTATGTGCCCCACGTTGAGCCCGGAGGCCGTTACGTCGGCTGTATAGCGTTCTGCCGAGAGGTTAACGCGTCCGCTGGCTGCGAGGTTGCCCGCCGACGTGCGCATGTTGAAGTCGGCGGCGTACGTCTGTCCTTCTATCGAGGCGCGTCCCGTGATGTCGAAGCGCGGTATGTTGATGTCCTTGAGGTTGGCGAGGCGCTGTGCGAAGGCCGGGGAGGTGAGCGAAGCGCGGAAGTCCACGTTGCCGCGCATTATGTTTGGTTTCAAGGGGTTATTGACGTTTCCTGAGGCGCGTAGAGTGAGTATACCCGGTAGCGAGGCGTTGAGGTTGCGGAGTTTGATTGCAGAAAGTGTCCCCGCCGCGTCGAGGGAGAGGGCGAGCGTTGTGGCGGGGCGGAGCATATTGGTGTAGGTGGAGAGCGACGGCATGAACAGCGTGAGGTCGCGCAGCCCGACGGTGCCTTCGGCCCGGACGTTCATCGGTGCATCGGGTTTCATTTCCATGAGCGCGAAGGGGATGGAGGCCGTTGTGCGGAGCCGGGTGTGGGGGGTGGAGACGGCGAGGTCGCGCAGGGAGATGCCTATGGAGTCGAGCGAGAAGGTGCCGCTGCCGCTAAGTAACTGCAGGCCACAGCGTTCGCGTGCCATGAGGCGCGTTATCGGGGCGTTGATGGTGCTTCCGGAATTGTAGAAGTCGCGGAGCGAGACACTGAGACCCGTAAGGCTTACCCACGAGGCGTCGAAGCCCGGTTGCGGACGGGCGCCGCGGATGCCGTAGATGACATCGAACTTGTCGAGCGAGATGCTGTCGGCCTCGATGACCATAGGCGGCGATGGGGGCGAGACGGTGTCCACTGGTGCCGGGTGTTCCTTGATGTACTTGGCCGTTGGCGTGATGTAGGTGAAGGAACCCTCCTCGGCGCCGAGGAATCCGGCTTTTATGTGGCTGTTGGTCAGGTCTATGAGTCCGTCTTTCAGCTCGAGGGAAGCGGTGTTGAAGCTCAGGGTGTCGATGGTCGGGAGCATCGACATGGCGAACGAGACGTTGCGGAGCTGCAGGTCGCCGGCGCGGATGCAGAACTTGGTGCGTGTGGTGTCCGGGTTGGCTTTCTTTTTCCAGACGTTCATGTACATACGCACGTCTGCGTCCTTCAAAAGCGCCTGGTTGAGGTTGAGGTCCATGCGCTTAAGGTCGAAGGAGGAGCGTCCGTCCACGTCCAAAAGCCCGGCCCGGAGCTTCATTACCATGGATGAGTCGGCCGCGACCATGCGGTATTTGCCGCGCAGGAGTTTGAGGGAGTTCAGGCGGACGTCCATGTCGAAGAGGGGACGTACCTTGACGTCGGCGATGGCTGTTCCGGCCGCTGCCATGGTGTCGCCGGAGGCTTCTATGAGGAGGACGTCGTCGAGCTGCACGTCGAGGGGGAAGCGGAGCCGGAACTTCCCTACCGAGGCGCGCATACCGGTCTTGTCGTGGAGCACGTCGCAGGCCACGTCCGTGAGGAGGTCCTGGACCGGAGGGAAGTAGATGAGCACCGGGATGAGGACGACGATGAGCGCCAGCCAAAGGATGACCTTCAGCGGGATGCGTAGCCATGCCGGGCGGATGAGGTGGAATTTCTGTTTCCGCGGCTTCTGTTGGGCTTCCGGGGCTTGTATGTTGTCGTCGTTATCAGGCATCTGGGTGTGGAATGGTTTGTTTGGGTCTGGTTGAGCTAATATAGCTATGAGGCGGGAGGAGTTATCCGCCGTCGCGGCTTCGGTCGGAGGCAGGAATGCCTCGGTTCCATAAAGAGGGCGGCGGTGAGGGCGGCGAGGATTCCGGTGCAGTCGGCCATCCAGTCGTTCAGGTCGCCGGAGCGGCCCGGTATCAGATAGTGCTGCGTAACCTCTATCAGTGCGCCGAAGAGGGCGCAGAGGAGCGGTATCCAGGGTGAGAGGATGGAGCGGAAGCCCCGGGGGCGCCGTTCCCACATTGCCGAGGCCGTGAGGAGGAAGAAGAGGATGGCGTGTACCACCTTGTCCTCGCCGGCGAAGAGATGGATCTCCACCTCCCCGAGCGGCTTGGGAGTGAGCGTCAGCCACGCCATGATAATCACTGTCAAGGCCAATACGGAGTAGCGGGGCAATGCCGGTTTACGGCGCGTTTGCGTTTGCATGGTGCAAATGTAGTGAAAATAACCTTAATACACAAATTTTAACGCTTCCGCGGCGTATAAGTTCTTGCAAAGGACGAAAAAAGAGGAAGGGAAAGTACAGGGATTGGCAAAATAGCGATATAAGTACCTGCGAAGAATAAATGTGCCTATCCGAGGGCTTATTTATTCTTCGCAGGTACTTAAACAAAAAAAACCGACTCTATAAATTTCATAAGACTTATAAATCTTATAAAACTTATAGGCCGGCAGTCAGGAGCGGCGGAAGTTATCCGCCGACGGGGCTGCGGACGGAGGCATTCCTGCCTCCGTTCTATATATTACTCTTGGGCGAGGATGAGGGCGGAGTAGGGCGGTATCTCCATGCGGCCGCCGGCGGTGGTGCCGAGCTTGCCTTCGGGGTCTATGCGGCCGTCCTGCGCCACTATCAGCCAGTTGCCTTTCGGGATGTTGACGGTCTGTGCTTTCGAGGCGCCGTTGAAGACTACCTTTATCTCTTTCCAGGCGTCGCCGTTGGCGTGGTCGAGCAGCGAGTAGGAGATGAGGTTGGGCTGCTTCTTGGAGTCAATCTTGTCGAATTTCAGGTGCTTGGCGATGTCCTTGGCCGTGGTCATGCGGAAAGCGGGGTGTGCCTTGCGCAGGCGTGTGAGGCCGGCATAGTAGTCGAAGAGGTCTTTATATCTGGCCTTGTTGCTCCAGTCGATGGCGTTGATGGAGTCGGGGCTCTTGTAGGAGTTGTGGACCCCTTTCTTGTCTCGGAAAATTTCTTCGCCGGCGAACATGAAGGGAGTGCCCTGCGAGGTGAAGACGATGGTCTGGCCGAGTTTGGCGGCGCTGAGCATATTCTCTTCAGGCTCTCCGGCCATGGATTTGCGCAACTTGTCGGTAAGGCAGAGGTCGTCGTGGCAGGAGATGTAGTTGACTATCATTTCGGGCGACTCGGCGTAGGGGAATTTGGAGTTGTTGCCGAGCTTATAGTTGACCTGTGGGTGCTTCGTGGCGGCCACGATGCCTATCTTGACGGTCTCTTCGAGTCCGGGCTTTCCGGTGGCGAAACCGCGGTCGGCGGCGTCGGTGTAGTGGCCCTTGATGGCGTCGCGTATGTCGTCGGAGAAAACGGCGATGTCCTTCATCTTGGAAACGTTCTCCTTAAGTGCGCGGCGTTCCTTGACAAGGGGTGAGTCACCGGCGGTCCAGCCTTCGCCGTAAACGAAGATGGAGGGATTGATTTTCTTGAGTTCTGCTGCCACGCGGTTCATGGTCTCGGTGTCGTGGATGGCCATGAGGTCGAAGCGGAAGCCGTCAATGTGGTATTCGTCGGCCCAGTATTTCACGCTGTTCACGATGTAGTCGGCCATCTGCTGACGCTCGGAAGCCGTTTCGTTGCCGCAGCCGGAGGCGTCGCTGTAGCGGCCGTCATCCCAGTGGCGGTGGTAGTATCCGGGGGCGGTTAGCTCGAAGTTGCTGACGTCGTTGTCGGCCGTATGGTTATAGACAACGTCCATGATAACACCGATGCCGGCGTCGTGGAGGGCCTTGACCATCTCTTTCATCTCGCGGATGCGTGCCGTCGGGTCTGAGGGGTTGGTGCTGTAGCTGCCCTCGGGGGCGTTGTAGTTCAGCGGGTCGTAGCCCCAGTTATACTGGTTGGCGGGGAGGTTGCTTTCGTCCACACTGTTGTAGTCGTAGGAGGGGAGGATGTGCACGTGGGTGATTCCGAGTTCCTTGAGGTGGTCGATGCCGGTGGCGAGCCCTTCGGGCGAGAGGGTGCCGTGTTCGGTGAGTGCGAGGAACTTACCCTTGTTGGCGATGCCCGACGAGGGGTGCTCCGACATGTCGCGGTGGTGCATCTCGTAGATTATGACGTCCGAGAAGTTGTCGACCTTGGGTCCGCGGTCGGCGTCCCAGCCTGCTGGATTGGTCTTGGCGAAGTCGATGATGGCGGCTCGTGCGCCGTTTACGCCCACTGCCTTGGCCCATACGCCCGGAGTCTCGTCGAGCCAGCGACCGCCTTGCTGTATCTGGAAGGTGTAGAATTTGCCGTAGAGTTGCTGTCCGGGGACGGAAGCCGTCCAGGTGCCGGTCTCGGGGTCGGAGGTCATGTTCAGCACCTGATAGGGCTTGCCGGTTCGGCCGTTTTCGTAGAGGTTCACGCGGGCGGCGGTAGCTTTGGGGCTCCAGAGGCGGAAGTGTGTGCCGGAGCCGTTGACGGTGAGCTCAAGGTCGTCGCCGCTATATGTGGGGTATGAGACGAACTGTTCGTCGAAGGTGCTTTGCGCCGCGGCGGGGAGACCGACGGAGGCAAGGAGTGTTGCTGTCATCAGCGTGTAGAGGGTGTTTTTAAATTTCATCTGTAAGATTTATTCGTCAGTAATTTCTTTTCCGGATGCAAAGATAGTGAAAAAGCATCGAAAGTCAATAGCTTTAAGCATTTTTAGCAGAAAAACTTAATACCAGCGGATGCCGTTGCTGCGGGAGGAGCGCTTGTCGTACTTGAGGTCTTTCAGGAGCGAGGATTTCACGGCTATGTGGAAGTTGTAGCTCTTGTAAGGGCCTACGGGAACGAAGGAAGCCGTCATGGTGAAGCAGTGCAGGTCGCGCGAGATGCTGCAGTTCATGTAGGCTATCTTGTGCTGGTCGAAGTTGTAGGAGGCGGAGAACGAGAAGTTCCACCCCTTGGAGGGACGCACCGAGCCGGAGACGCTGAGGTTTTGCGTCCACTTGCCGTTGTAGTCCATCTTGTCGTAGTTGAAGGAGCCGTAGCCGTAGTTCACCGAGTAGTTGAACGTGAGGGACCATGGGAAGTTCCATTTGGCGTATCCGTCGGCGTCGGAGGAGTCTTCCTCGTCCTCCTTGCGGTTCTTGCTGCGTTTCATGGCCGCGACTTCGGCGAAGTTCTCGGGAGTGTCGTTCTCCTCGCCGTTCCAGTCGCCTGTGTCGTCGTCCCAGATGTCGTCGTTCTCGTCGGCGGTGTTATTGCCGGCCTTTCCGCCGCGGCGGAAGGTGTCGTTGTTGAAGGTATATGAGAAGGAGGTGCCCGTAGAGGAGAGTTTCGGGAACTTGCCGTGGGCAATGCGGAGTTTGTTGATTTGTATCGGGGAGCCGGAGGGGGTGAGGCCGTACATGTAGGGGTCCCAGGTGGCGGAGAGCGAGAGGTTGAAGTTCTTGATGAGACGCAGCAGGATGGAGGTCTGTATGGGGCTCCAGCGCATGGAGTCGGCCGCGAAGTTGTATGACTGCGAGATTGTGAAGTTCTCTATCAGAGAAATCTTGCGGACGCCGGTGGAGTCCTTGTCGTCGCGCACCTTCATTTCGAGGTTGTTGGCCAGCGACACGGAGAGGGCACCGGTCTTGCCCTGCGAGGGGGAGCCGAAGATGCCGTGCTGGAAGTAGGAGTAGCGGCGTGTCTGCGTCTCTCCCTGGCCGTCCACGTATTGGTATGTGCCGTAAGCTCCCCAGAACTTGGCTCCGAAGTCGGGCGAGGCGCTGAAGGAGACTGTGGGGGTGAGCACGTGGCGTATCATCTGCACCTTGTCGCCGAGGAACTTGAGCGGTTTCCAGAAACCGTAAATCTTTGTGTCGAGCGAGATGGAGGCGTTGAAGTCGAAGATATTGTAGAATCCGTAGGTGGTATCCTGCACTTCTCGCGAGGCCTGCGTGTCCCATTGGCGCCGTATCTTGGAGGTGTACATGCGGTCGTTGAGGCTGACGGAGGGCGAGATGTTTATGTACTTGAAGAGCTGGAAGGTGGCTGAAATGGGCACCGAGTGCTTCATGCCGTTGCGCCAGTCCTTGATGAGGCTTTTCTTGAAGAACTGGTCCTGGCGGGCCGTCAGGGAGTTCTGGAATTGTCCGGAGTAGGAGAGCTTGATTTTCTCGTACCACTTTTCGCCGCCGACGGCTTTCTTGCGCTTGAAGGGGGCTGTCTGCGACATGGTGGCCGTAAGGTTAGGGAACGAAACGGCCAGCGTGGAGTCTTGCGTGCGCTGAGCTATGTTGGCGGTGGTGGAAAGGCTCCACTTGGTGCCGGGGAAGCGGTAGGTGAAGTTGACGGTCGACGACTTGGTGTTCTCCGTGAAGGAGTTGTTGTAATAGGTGTTGAGGTCGTTGCGGGTATAGCCCGAGGTGGTGAAGTTCACCGAAGCGGAGAACGACATGTTGGGGTTTGCCTTGGAATCCATGGTGTGGTTCCAGAGCACGCGGAAGTTGTTCTGCTTGGTGTAGTCGGGGTCCCCCTTGTCGCCGGAGACGGTGGAGATGTATGAGATGTCGAACGAGCCGTTGAACTTGTAGCGCTTCGTATATGTGGAGTGTGCGGAGAGTCCCCAGGAGCCTTTGGTGTAGATTTCGCCGCGGAGGGCGAGGTCCACGTAGTCGCTCAGGGCAAAGTAGTATCCGCCGTCGCGCAGGTAGAAGCCGCGGTTGTAGTCGTCGCCGAACGAGGGGAAGATGACGCCGCTGCTGTATTCCTTGGAGAAGGGGAAGAAGCCGAAGGGCAGCGCTATGGGGAGGGGAACGTCGGCAAGGACCATGTATGCCGGTCCGGTGACGATGTTCTTCTTAGGGATTACCTTGGCCTTGGTGAGCTGGAAGTAGAAGTGCGGATGGTCGTGGTCCTCGCAGGTGGTGTAACGGCCGTCGGCCACATAGAAGGTGCCGTCTTCCATCTTCTTGGTGGCGCCGCCCACGAGGTATCCTTCCCCCTGCTCGGTGACTACGTCGCGTATGTATCCGCGCTGTGTCTTGAAGTTGTACTTCATGCTCTTGGACTCGTAGGTGCCACCCTTGTCGGAGAATACGGGGAAGCCCTGGCCTATGGGGTTGCCGGCCGAGTCGAGCTGCGCCGTTGCGTAGACCGTCGAGGAGTCCATCTCCATGTGTATGTTGTCGGCGTTGAGCTTGAGGTCGGCGTATTCCACGGTGCTCTGGCCGTAGAGGAAGGCGTTGTTCTGGCCGAACATTACCAGGGAGTCGGAGGCGTGGAATGTCACGACGTCCTCGATGTCCACCTTGCGGCGGTCGATTACGGAGATGGTCTCGCGCTTGAGGATGGTGTCGCGGTTCAGGGTGTCGCCTGTTATGAACCCCTCCTCGTGGATGTCTTCGGTGGTCTCGTCTACGGTCTCTTCGGGCACGGGAAGGGTGTCCGCGGCGTTGAGGGCCGCGGAGTCGGGTGTCTCCATGGAGTCGGGGAAGATGCCGTCGGAGGCACGGCGCGGCGCCATGGAACTGTAGCCGGCGTAGGCTACCGCTACCGCTATGACGATGAGAAGGTATATAACAGTTCGCCTCAAGATGCGTATTATCAAGTGGTTGCGACGTGTGCCGGAGGCCGCGGACGTTCCGCGCGGCGATGTGCAACCGGTGTTTCAACCTGCAAAGTTAGTAATAATAGTGAATACCTCCCAAATTTACAGTGGAAATTTTCGTTTCTTTTTTATCCGAACTCGCGGTGCAGGGCGTCGAAGCGGTCGAGGCTTGCGGTGCCGAAGCGTTCCATCTGTGCACGTACCTTTTCCAGGGGTTTCTCTTCTGTGAGACGGCCGGGCGTCTTGGAGAAGAACTTGTCGGCGTAGCATACGAGGCGTTCCACGGCGGTGCGGGGCGTAAGGTCGCGGGCCGGGAGCGGCAGGTGCTGGTCTCGGATTTCCTTTGCGGTGAGTCCGGAACCGGTATGGCGCTCACAGACATCGGCGCAAAGATAGAGGCCCAGGGGACGGAGCATGGCTGCCCCCGCCATGCCGTGGGCCAGGTACGGGAGAGTGCCGTGGCAGTGGATGGAGGGTGCGTCGGTGCGGATTATGCCGATGTCGTGGAGGAGGGCGGCGAGTTCCGCCGTGCCGGGGTCTATGCCTGCCATATTCCGTTTTTTGAGGCAGTTCAGGACCTTGTCTGCCACCGCGCGTGAATGTGTCCAAAGGAGGTCGCGGAGTTCCCCCGCGGGATAAAAGCAGTCTATGACGCGGCGCGCCAGCTGTTCGTTTCGGTTCATGGGAGTCGGTTTTTAGGAGAATCAGGGGAATTAGGCTTAGTTAAGATAGCGCGTCTGCGGGATGCTTCTGCCGCGAGGCAAGGCTCGCACACGTTTACAAAAGCTGGCGTCGCCAGTAGCGATTAGCCACGTGCCGCCCGCTCCGCGTCCCTGCAGCCCTTGGAGAAAGAGGGGTAGCACCTGCGTGGCGCTGCCCCTCCTAACCTAAAAAATTTAAAAAAATGTTTTTCTTAGTCGAGTACTTCTACCCAGCCGTGCTTGTCTTCGCGGTCGCCGCACTGTATGCCGCGGAGTTCGTCGTAGAGCTTCGTGGACCAGGGACCGGCCACGCCGGGCTGTCCGAAGGTGTACTTGTCGCCGGTATCGAGGTCGTCGATTTCAGCGATGGGGGAGATTACGGCAGCGGTGCCGCACGCGCCGGCTTCCTCGAAGGTGCCGAGTTCCTCGAGGCCGATGTGGCGCTGTTCCACCTTAAGGCCGAGGTCGCCGGCCAGCTCGCGGAGCGACATGTTGGTGATGGAGGGGAGGATAGAGGGGCTGCCCGGAGTAATATAGGTGTTTCCGCGGATGCCGAAGAAGTTGGCGGCGCCGCATTCGTCGAGGTATTTCTTCTCTTTGGGGTCGAGGTAGAGCATTACGGAGTAGCCGAGCTCGTGGGCCTTTTCGCCGGCTACGAGCGACGCGGCGTAGTTACCGCCCACTTTGATGGAGCCTGTGCCCTTGGGAGCCACACGGTCGTATTCGCGGCTCAGGCAAACGCGTGTCGGCTTGAAACCGTCCTTGAAGTAGGGTCCTACCGGTGTCACGAGCATGATAACCATGTATTCGCTGGCGGGTTTCACACCCACGCGGGCGGTTGTGCCTATTTCGAGGGGACGGATGTAGAGCGAAGCGCCGGAGCCGTAGGGGGGTACGAAGCGTTCGTTGAGTTTTACCACCTTGCGTACCATCTCGCAGAAGAGCTCTACGGGCATTGGCTGCATGGAGATGCCCTCGGCGCTGCGGATGAAGCGCTTGGCGTTCTCTTCCATGCGGAAGATGCGTATCTTGCCGTCCTTGCCGCGGAAGGCTTTCAGTCCCTCGAACGATTCCTGGCCGTAGTGCAGGCAGGAAGCGGCGATGTGGAGGGGTACATACTCGGAGTCGGATACCTGGATCTCGCCCCATTTGCCGTCTTTGTAAGTGCAACGCACATTGTAATCGGTGGGCATGTAGCTGAATGACAGATTGCCCCAGTCGATGTCTGTTTTTTTCATTTGGTATGTTAGATTTAATCTTGTGGTGCAAAGGTAATAAAGAAAGTTGGAATACGCGCAAAATAAAGAGGAAAAATTTTAGCCGCATGCGCGAAATAGGGGTACTTGCGCCGGTTTGCGGCTTTTTTATGGAAAAATAGCGCGCGGTGATGTAACTTTTTCGGTAAACGTGCGTCTAATATGAAAAATAAATTGTAATTTTGCGAGCGAAAACCTCTAAGGCATGAAAATGAAACGTCGTCTCCTGTATCCCCTGCTGTTGAGCTGCGCGCTGATGTGCGCGGCAGTCCCCGCCTTTGCCGCCGGACGCAGTTGGGAGACCCTCCGCACCGAACGCAGCGACGCGCGCGCCGTGGCCCGCGACTCCGAGGTGGAGATAAAGACGGCAAAGAACACAATCGTGGTGACCTGCTCGAGGGCCATGACGGTGAAAGTCTACACAATCCTGGGACAGCTCGTTTCCTCCGACACGCTACCGGCCGGCACTTCGCAGCTTCACATCCCCGGCCACGGCGTCTATATAGTGAAAATCAATTCCCTGACCGTAAAAGTGGCCCTCTGACCTTCCGGTTGAACGCGGATTTATGTCCCGGGACATCCCTGTAAATCCAAAATTATCCCAGAATCTCTTTATCCATTTGATTCATGAAAGTAAAATATTTATTATCAGTACTGTTGTCAGCAGCGCCTTTTGCGGCATGGTGTCAGCACTATTGTTATGTGAACGCAGATAAGCTCAATGTGAGAAATGCACCGGATTCCTCAGGTGCAAAGGTTTCTTCGCTGACGAGATATGACGTGGCGGAAGTCATCGAGCCGGGTGACGAGTGGACCCGTGTAAGTTTCAAAGATTATGACGACAATTTCGAGGAAGTGCGGCGCCAGGGTTACGTTGCTACGCGGTATGTCAGCATGTTGGAGCCGTGTCCGGTGACGGATGCTCTCGCAAACCGTGATTTTGTCTTTGCGGAGAGCGAACCCCGGGATATTGCATATTCTCTTGAAATATAGGATGATAACGGAGTGCTCAGATATGCATACCGGTTGGCGTCCATCGAGATGCAGGGAATGGGCGGCTCCGGCACATTGGACTGGGGGAGCGGCCGTATAGCGAGCTATGGCGGCGACTTTTATTCCGTGACGGATACTTCGATGTCTTCCGAAAATGGAGCCAAGCAGCCGTTGATATATGACTGCCGTAACGGGATGCTGTATCTCTGCGGCTACCTTTGGCAAGTAAAATAACCGGGGCCGGTTTATAGTCGGCCCCGATATTCGCTGCCGGTAACACCAATCGTCGGCAGGCTGGTTTTAACCCGGCGGCAATACTTATTGCAAAGAAAAAACGGTAAAAAAGTTTGTATATCAGAAATAATTGCTAACTTTGCACCGTCCAAAGCATTGTGCCTTAGGGAATAATGCGCGGACACGAGATTTATTAACATAATTATTAACTATTTTTAATGAGCGAATTGAATAAATTCACATCTCCCATCGAAGATTTCGACTGGGATGCCTACGAAAATGGCACAGAAGCTGGTTCGAAGAGCCGCGAAGATCTGGTGAAGACCTACGACGAATCTCTTAAGACAGCTAAAGACAACGAAGTGGTGACCGGCGTGGTCAAGTCCATCACGAAACGCGAAGTGCGCGTGGACATCGGCATGAAGAGCGACGCCATCATCCCCGTCAGCGAGTTCCGTTACAACCCCGACCTCAAGGAAGGCGACGAGGTGGAAGTCTTCATCGAGACACTCGAAGACAAGAACGGCCAGCTGAAACTCTCCCACCGCAAAGCCTGTCAGACACGCTCCTGGGACCGTGTCAACAAGGCCCTCGAAAACGACGAAATCATCAAGGGCTATGTCAAGAGCCGCACAAAGGGCGGTATGATTGTCGACGTATTCGGCATCGAAGCCTTCCTCCCCGGCTCGCAGATCGACGTGCGCCCCATCCGCGACTACGACGTATTCGTCGACAAGACAATGGAATTCAAGGTCGTGAAAATCAACCAGGAATACCGCAACGTGGTAGTCAGCCATAAAGCCCTCATCGAAGCCGAACTCGAAGCACAGAAGAAAGAAATCATCTCCAAGCTCGAAAAAGGCCAGGTACTCGAAGGCAAAGTCAAGAACATCACCCCCTACGGCGTGTTCGTTGACCTCGGCGGCGTGGACGGCCTCGTCCACATCACCGACCTCAGCTGGGGACGTGTTTCCGACCCCAAGGAAGTGGTACAGCTCGACCAGGATATCAAGGTCGTCATCATCGACTTCGACGACGAGAAGAAGCGTATCGCCCTGGGCCTCAAGCAGCTCCAGCCCCATCCCTGGGACAGCCTCGACCCCAACCTCAAGGTTGGCGACCATATCCACGGCCGCGTAGTGGTAATGGCCGACTACGGTGCATTCGTCGAGGTTCAGCCCGGTGTCGAAGGCCTCATCCACGTTTCCGAAATGTCCTGGAGCCAGCACCTCCGTTCCGCCCAGGACTTCATGAAAGTCGGCGACGAAGTGGAAGCCGTGGTCCTCACCCTCGACCGCGAAGACCGCAAGATGAGCCTCGGCATCAAACAGCTCAAGAACGACCCCTGGGAGAACATCGAGACAAAATATGCCGTCGGCAGCCGCCACACCGCCAAAGTGCGTAACTTCACCAACTTCGGCGTATTCGTGGAAATCGAAGAAGGCGTGGATGGCCTCATCCACATCTCCGACCTCAGCTGGACAAAGAAAATCAAACACCCCAGCGAGTTCATCCAGCCCGGTGCCGACATCGAAGTGCAGGTGCTCGAAATCGACAAGGACAACCGTCGCCTCAGCCTCGGCCACAAACAGCTCGAACCCAATCCCTGGGACGAGTTCGAAGGCGTATTCACCGTCGGCTCCATCCACAAAGGCAAAGTCGTTGATGTCATGGACAAAGGCGCCGTCATCGCCCTCGAAGGCGGCGTAGAAGGATTCGCTACTCCCAAACACCTCGTCAAGGAAGACGGCACACAGCCCAAGGCCGGCGACGAGCTCGACTTCAAGGTAATCGAGTTCAACAAAGACAACCGCCGCATCATCCTGAGCCACAGCCGCATCGCCGAAGACGCCAACAAGGCCGAAGCCCGTGCCAACCGCGCCGCCCGCCGCAACAACCGTCGCAATAACAACAACGACGAAGAGACCGTAGCGGCACCGCAGATCGAAAAGACCACCCTCGGCGACCTCAGCGCCCTCCAGGCCCTCAAAGAGCAACTCCAGAAAGAGGAAAAGAAAGGCTGAAAAACAAACCCGCGTTAACAAAGGTTGATTCCACGCGAATCAACCATTACCCGATATAAAGCAGCGACCCCCACTCCGGGGCCGCTGCTTTGCTATTTTAGAAAGACAAGGTTTAGAAAGACAAGGCGCATAGGCCGGATAGGCGTAGTAAGCCAAATAGGCCAAATAAGGCGAGTGGGGCAGATAAGCCCGCTACCTTTGCTGCTGCTTCGGGGGGAAGGGTATAGATAATTTTCGGGGAGGTGATAGAAACCGGAGACGGCATCCGTCTGTTATGATACCGAAACAAATAAAATCTATTCCGCTATGAACATAATGGTATTAGTATGGGCCTGCGTCATCGGCTATCAGAATTACCGTCACCGGCAGACACTCCTCGACCTGTTGCTGGAATTTTTTCACCGCGTTAAGTGAAAGGCGGGGGCAAGCGAGTGTGGATTAGCCGCTGGCGCGACTCCGGGCGGAGGCAGGAATGCCTCCGTTCCATAATTTTGCTATTTTAATACAAATTAACTAATCGAGGAGGAGGTAAAACGGATTTTTTTGCTTAACTTTGTCGCCGTAAATGAAGAATTATTGATTTAAGTCCGATAAGAAGTTAAGTCTCATAATTCCGAAGGCAAAAATCCACAATTACTAATTTAATATTTTTACATGAAACATTATCTTTCTACAGCAGCCCTGCTTGCAGGGACGATGCTCGCCGTAACATCATGTTCAAACGAAGACGCCCCTTACGGCGGCGACGGGGGAATGACCGTCTTTTCGGTGAAACTTCCCGACGACCTCGGCACGCGAGCCTCGTTCGGCGACGCCCCGTCCAACCAGGAACTCAACGTTGCCATCTACGAGGCCGGCAACACGGAGAAAGCCCTCTTCACCTCCATCAACGGCGAGACATCCGAAGGGATGACCGTGGAGCAGTTTGCCTCCCACGGCCTTACGGCCACGGTGAAAGTGCCCCTTGTGAAAAACAAACAGTACGACCT
>ERZ780207.352-NODE-352-length-53698-cov-19.301568_pt1 | contig 53698 bp, 56 predicted proteins | sample MGYA00510977_ERZ780207 | MGnify/ENA primary metagenome ERZ780207 (study PRJEB29588, sample SAMEA2151383) | human gut metagenome | biome: human gut; feature: human-associated habitat; material: faeces | place: Denmark | collected 2008/2010 ...
CGTGATGCACAGCGGAGATCAGCATGTACTGTCGCTAAGCTGTTACTCATATCAAAACCTCCACTTCCTCTGTGGTTAAAGTATATGAAGTTTCGGCTTTTTCTTGTAGTTTGCGAATACCCGTAAAAATTAAAAAAGCCCTTTGAGAAAAGATTTCTCCTCTCTCAAAGGGTTTGGCAAACTGGAAGTTGTCAGAGAAACAATTCCATTTTAATTTCATCAAGCGACTTTCCGTCTGTATTCCATGTAGTATTTTCTACAGACTCAGTTGCCTTAAAGCCCAACTTTTCGTAATGCCGAATAGCGTCAGTAAGGGGGCTGGCTGTCCAGAGAATAATTTTCTGATACCCGGAATCCTTGGCTTTTTGCATAAAAGCGGCAATCAGCGCTGAACCAATGCCATAGCGTCGATAGTCCTTCTCGACGGCAAAAAGTCGTAACTGACCAACGGAAGGATCATCCGCCTGGCAAAGCATAATGCAGCCAGCTAAAACACCATCACAATCCGCAACAAATAGTTCTTCTCGGTCATTCTTACTGCCTTTTGCAAAATCTGTTGCAATTTTCATAGCATAATCGGTAAAGCTCGGTCCCCATGAGTATTCGGTTGAATAGAGTGCTTTGTGAAGATCTGCAACATACTTTTCTTCACCTTGTTTATATGGTCTGATTATAAAATCCACCTTGCTATCCTCCTATAAATCTCGATTTATCTTTTTCTTTCTGAAAATGGGCAATTCCACAATGGAACTGCCCATATATTTTGAAAATTATGTGATTTTTAAGGCTCTGCACCGTTTCAAGCACCATTTGGTGTAAATTTGGTGTATTTGTGTATTTTCAGAGCTTTTTCACAAATGAAGTACATCCCGTTTTGTAGGGTAAAACGGTACTTCTTAATAGAGCTTTGCACCTGCGGGGATATGGTTATCTACCATGAGGAGGTGGAGCTTTTCTTCGCCTTCTTCTTCGTGAACTGCGCTGAGGAGCATACCGCAGGAGTCAATGCCCATCATTGCTCTCGGCGGAAGATTTGTGATAGCGATAAGAGTCTTTCCAACCAGCTCTTCAGGCTCATAATAAGCGTGGATACCGCTTAAAATTGTACGGTCTGTGCCTGTGCCGTCATCAAGAGTGAACTGTAAAAGCTTCTTCGACTTCTTAACCGCCTCGCAAGCCTTGACCTTTACTGCACGGAAATCTGACTTTGAAAATGTTTCAAAATCAACATATTCTTCAAACAAAGGCTCAACCTTCACCTTTGAAAAATCAATCTTTTCTTCAACAACAGCGTCCTTTGTTTTCGGAATGCCTGACGGCTTCTTGTCGGAATCCAAGCTCTTCATTGTCGGGACGGAAAAGACATCTCGGTTATTGGGTTACTAAAGTGGTATTCACTGTACTACCCCAAATGATTTGCCGCCCTATTGTGTTTGTTACAACCTTTCTTTACTACCCCATACGTGCTATTTGATGTTGTATTTGGTGTAAATGGTGTAAATCACTTTTCGTCGCCAACAATAAAACTGCGTCAAATACTTGCCGCTTTATTATACTCATTTTTGAAGTACGAGTCAAGACCTTCAAATTCAGACCTCCTTAACTCCTTCGTTACATCGGTATAAATGTTAAGGGTAGTAGAAATATCTTTGTGACCAAGCGTATCTTGAATGACCTTGACATTAACCCCTGCCTCACACATTCTTGTCGTGAATGTATGCCTTAATGAATGGCAGCTAAAATGCGGAAGCAAAACCTTTGCATTTTCATCTTTCAAAAGCTGTTCATCATTGCAGTCACGGATGATACGACGGATTGCTTTGTTAAGGGTTGCCTGATGTTGCGGCTGTCCAAAACGGTTAAGAAAGATAAAATCAGTATATCCGTCCACAACAGCTTCACAATGAATATCAAGCAACTCCTGTCTTTCCTTTTCCATAAGGAATGCTTCTTTGACGAAATCCAACATCGGAACTTGGCGTTTTCCAGCCGGAGTTTTCGTGGTATTGATATTAAAATAACAGCCACGCTTACTACCGTCGGTTCTATGGTCATAATATACCAGCGTGTGATTAACATTGATAATTCCTTCGTCCAAATCAATGTCGCACCATCTGAGACCCGTTGCTTCTCCTACACGAAGCCCAGTTCCAACCAACACCGCAAAAATTGGATACCACAAACTTGCAGATGGCGTGTTCTTTAGATAACTCAAAAACAGTTCCTGTTCCGGTCTCGTTAAGGCTCTGCGTTTCTCAGTCTGAAAACAATGGGACTGCTTTAACTCTTTCAGCACATTGTTGGAAGGATTATTTCTGAGATAATTATCATCAACTGCCATATCCAATATCTGATGAAGAACCGTATGGATATTGTCAATGGTCGCCGGTTTCAAATGGCGTTCATCAGCAAGATAGTTGTAAAACCTCTTAATATCCGTCTTTTTCAAAGAAGAAACAGTCTTTGAACCAATCTGTTGGCGTACAAAAGTCTCATACATATATTTGTAGTTTTCAAAGGTGTTGTTTTTCAGACCTCGCTTCAAATCTTTCCAAAGCTCATACATATCGTTGAGGGTAGTATATCGAGCTTCTGCTTTTATGCCGTCTTTCTTGTCTTTTTCTATTTGTTCCTCTTTGTATCGAAGTTCATCAAGAGTCTTAGCATATACATAACGCCTTTTTCGGTTGGCGTCCGTCCAACAATAATGATATGTACCGTCTGCTCGCTGGGATTCTCCTGTGCGAAGAACTACTCTTGATTTATCTCGTCTTTTTGTCTTTGCCATTATCTTTTCCTCCTAAACCTTTTCTACTTTGTCCATATACTTATCAAACTTCTCACGGTTTATCAAAATCTGTGTTCCATTTGAGATTGAAAAATTGCAACCTTTCGTCAATGCCATTTTTCTAAGTCTTTTAATCCCAATACCGGAATAAGCGGCTGCTTCTTCACAAGTAATAACCTTGCGTTCCCATATCGGTAAATCCAGCTTTCTTTCCTCAATCGCCTTCCTATATTCCAATATTTCAGGACTGGTTACTTTCAGCATACTCTCACCACCTTATATCGCATAAAGCTTCTCAAGGTACTTCTCGAAACGCTTTCGTTTTATCATAGTTCTTTTCCCTACACGCAAAGTAAAATTGCAATCCTCTTGCTTTATGAGCTTGTATATTGTGTCTCTACCAATGCCCGTATAGGCTGCCGTTTCTTCAATAGATAGGTTTTGTCTATGCCATAAAGGGACATCGGAACCTCGACTCTTGAACCATTCTCTTTGGAAATTAACCTCGCTTTCCATTTGTGATTCCTCCCTCATATTGAGTACACTCTTTCAATATACTCATCAAACTTTCTTCTTTTTATCATTCTTCTTGTTCCAATCCACAGCACAAAAGGACAATCTTCCGGATTAGTCAGTTCGTATAATTTACTCATACCGATACCTGAATATCGAGAAGTTTCTTCAATGCTCAAAGTTGGTTTGAACCAAATAGGCACTTCGTCCTTTTTACTATTCTTTCGATTGTCTGACATTTGATTTTCCTCCTTGATTTTGATGTCTCAAGGATACATAAAAATGATTGATGAGCCAATGATGCGAATTGGCTCATCGCACACTTGACAATTTGGTTAAATGGAATACTGCCTTTCGATATATTCATCGAATTTTTTACGCTTAATCATCCTTCTGTTACCTATCCATAACACAAAGGGACAATCCTCCGGATTCGTCAATTCATAAAGCTTATCTCTACCAATGCCGGAATAAGCAACTGCTTCTTCGATGGAAAGATTGGGCTTATGCCATAAAGGAATATTATATTTCTCTTTATCTTTTCTTTCAGGCATTTTTACACGCCTTTCCTTTGACCGAGGTGCGTTTGTCATAAACTATATAATCCCAACCGCTATTATTGCACTTGTCGCAGTGGTCTTTGCTTTTCGCAAACGGGTCAAGACGCCTGACAACATAATTCGGGTCGTGGATATAGTCTTTCAGGCACTTGGGGCATAAGCAACGAACATCTCCGTTTCTGTCTGTGTTGTAAATCCATAAACCGAAAGTCTTTTTAAGAGCTGCGTTAATTTGCTTCCAAAGCCTTTCGTCGTTTACCGAACCAATGTAGTCTGTCAGTTCGTCCTTATTGACGGTTTGTATCTGTTCAAGAAGAACCATTGACGGCTTCTTCAGACCGAAGTCCTCACCCAAAATGATGTGTGAAGGAAGATACTTCTTTTTCATCACAGCCGTAACAGCCGCAACAATAATTGTCGGAGCATTGGCATTAAAATTGTCTGCCTGAATTACCATTACAGGTCTCTCTCCCGACTGGACAGACCCCTCTCTTTTTCCAAAATCGTAGTAGAATAAATCTCCACGCTGAATTTCTTTTCTCTGCATATATGTATAACCTCTCTGTTCATTTAGTATTGAAGGTGCATTTCGTATCCGGATTTGAAATAACCCCTTCACTCATTTGGACAAAGGGGGTCAAAATGCACACCCAAAATCAGAGGTTTTCATAAAATTTCTTGAAATTTTTTCTTGCGGCAGCAATCGACTTATCTACAACGCTGTAATATACTCCTTCTTCCTTTGCAATTTTTCTTGAACTCATACCTAACAAAATCGCTTTTATCAGTCGTTCTCTCTGAACAGGTTTCAGCATTTCCAAGACCTTTCTGACTTTTGCAATTTCTAACTGGCGAAGCTGTTCCTTTTCTTCCTCAATCCGTTCTTCTTCCGCTTGCTCAAACGGGTCAACAAACGGAGTAATCAGTTCCCGGTGGAATTGTTCAGAGATGTCATCTTCATACCCGTACACATCGATTGTTCTTTTTGCTCGCTTTTCGTACTTATCGTTGTTTCTGTATGACTCGTCAATCACTTCGCCCTGAGCCATTGAAAGCAGAATGAACGGGGTGTACCGACGGATAACATCAGGGTATTTAACCCACAATTCTTCTTCCGCCAGTTCTGTTACAATCGCCCATTTCTCCGTGCCTGTGTAACCGTGGTATTCATACCGCAGATTGATGAGCTTGCAGTCATTCGCAAATAATAATTCCTGTTGTTCTAATGTAAGTTTTGTCATTGTCGTAATCTCCTTGAATTTGAATTTTTGAATTTGGTTGAAATCAAAAATTCGGAGATTACGGATACTTGGCGATATATGCCAGCCACTTATATGTCACGGTCTTGCTCCTTTCGGGAGCGACAAAAAAGCCGGACACCAAGAACATTAGGATATTTCTATCCCTTAATTCTCAGCGTCCGGCAATTTGATGACTCAGGAGCTTTCGCTCAAGGACTCGTGGCTCGGTACATCTGCCCGATATTTAATTGTTCGCTCTGTTATTACTTCTTGTTAATCTGTATTTGACCGTTCCTTTGCGGAGGGACAAGTCAACCTCTACTACTCTGTGGCAGTTCGGACATTTCAGTTCAATAACGCCTGTTGTCATTGTTACCTTGTCAAAAATACGCCAGCCACAGTTTTTGCACCTTACGATTATCTTTTGTTCCAACGATTTCATAGCTCGCTCACCTCCGGATAAACCGTAACCAAATCAAAAGGATTATCAAGATACTCCTTTTTCAGTAGTCCGAGCTGTTTCATTCGTATGGCAAGTGCTTTTTTGGAACACCCTAAAAAATCGGCAAGTGCGTCAAACCTTTTATATACGCCCGGAAAGTATATCTTGTTCAAACACTCAATCTTTTCTCCAAGACTGAACAGATACATTCCCTGCTTTATAAGGTTTTCGGGAAGAAGGATAGCTGCTCCAAGCGTATTTGCCTGCCATTCCTCCCAATCGGATATTGGCTTATTCCTCTCGGAATTTGCCTTGTAATAATGTACTCCGGCAGATTTCTGTGTCACGCCGTAATCATTTGGGAACAACATCTTGAATATCTGATGGCTGCCCTCGTGCATTAAGGTAAAGTTCTTTCTGCCTTTCAGCTTGCTGTCAAAGTTCAAGTCCTTTTCCACGAGAACGGTTTTTCCGTCCAAAAAGAAAAAGGCTTCGTTATCATCATCTTCAAATACCTGAACACCCATTTCCGTAAATGAGGTCATTCCGAGAATGCTACCGTCATAGGATAGGTGCTGGTATTCGACATTCAAGCCGAGAACCTTCTCTAAGAGAAGCTCCGGGTCAATTCTGTATATTTGTGTGTTACGGACATCGGGAAGTGCCATATATGCCTGAACATATTTGTCGGCAATCGCTTCGATGTCAAATCTCGATAAATGTTTCAAGTTACAAAACCTCCTACCATTAGGATTTTGCTTCTACAAACCACTTTCCGTTTTCTTCGTCGAACAGAAATGTGGGCTTGCCGCAAATCTGTACCGTGTAGCGGATACCGGTTCCTCCGACTTTGGTGGAAGCCGCACGGCATTTCTGAATTACACGGTCTATCTCATATTTTTCATCATTCTCAAACTTGATGAAATTCGGACGAGCCGTTCCATCAGGTCTGTGTGTTACATTTACTTCAACATAAACTTTTCTTCTATCGGATTCCATTTTTATACCTCGTAATTTCTCAAAGTCAAAACTAATCTTCCCAAGTGCTTGTATCCGTCGATGTTCTTATCCGACACCCTGTACTTGGGTCGGTCATCTCCGGCAGTATTGATGTAACAGGAAAGCCTTCCTTTCTTAAAGCGTTTTTTCCGGTCAAAGAAAAGAAACATTCCCTCATATATACCGTAGTCGGTAAAATGGTTTCCGCCGTCCGCACGGAAGATAACAATATCTTCGCTGCACCCCTGCAAAAAGCAGTCGGGTATCGTAACATAAGCCGTAACCTCTTTTTCGTCAATCACATTAAGCCCTCCTTAACCGACCATACCTGTCGGCATAGTGATTTCAGCTTTTTTCGGTGGTAGCCGCAGGTTCTGACACAGAACCCCATTCCTTATGCTGTCCTTTCCGAAACGCCGTCTGATTTCTTCAACACACTTTTCCATTCGCTCCAATTTGTCCTGCTTGGCGGCGTCCATAAACATATCTATTTGACGGGGCGTGTCTTGTGGAACAAGATTTATGGCTTGTACCGTCACAGAACGGATAGGGTTATTCCACCCATATCTTTTTTCAAACAACTGAAAAGCGGTCTTTGCAATAATCATCGGAGACTGTGTAGGAAGTGCAATCTTCGTCTGCCATTGCCTTGTATTGAGTGTGTTGTCTCTAATATGTATTGCGACACCTTCTGCACTCAGTCCGTGAACACGGAGCTTGTGTCCGATGTCTTGGGTTAACTCGAGAAACACGGGCCACACCTGCTCCGGTTTCTCTAAGTCTGCTACCGTTGTTATACCGTGTCCTACGCTTTTTATAGGAGAAACGAAGTCTTTCTTGGCAACAAGGGAAAGGTCGTTACCATTGGCATAGTTCCATAAAACTACTCCGTTCTTTCCTAATCTTCTGCGTAAGAACTCAGGGTCGGTATTCGCTAAATCCCCGATGGTACGAATACAATAGCTGTCAAGTACTCGCTGGGTTGCCCGTCCTACACCGAGCAGGTCAGCGGCAGGAAGTCCCCAAATCTTTTCTCTGAATGTGTCCTTTGGAATTACGGTTACTGCGTCCGGTTTCTTCATATCCGAGCCGAGCTTCGCAAATATCTTATTAAAGGAAACACCCACAGAAATCGTCAAGCCGAGTTCAAACTTCATCGTTTCACGAATTTCATTTGCCACCTTTTCCGGCGAACCGAAAAGGCTCTCTGTCCCGCTAATATCCAGCCAACATTCGTCCATACCATACGGTTCAACTTGGTTGGTATATCGCTCATAAACGCTTCTCGCAAGCTTTGAGTATTTGATATACTCCTCATAATGGGGCGGCACTACAACCAAGTCCTTGCACTTCTGTTTAGCCTGCCATACTGCGTCCCCGGTTTTCACATCAAAAGCCTTTGCTTTGTAGTTCTTTGCAAGCACGATACCGTGTCGTTCCTCCACAGAGCCGCAGACAGCAATCGGATATTTCTTCAATGCGGGGTCGAGCATACATTCGACGCTTGCATAGAAGTTATTCATATCACAATGAAGTATGCTTCGTAACATTTTTAGAACCCCCTTGACATTTTGGGTAGTTTGGTGTACACTATGTGTAGTTCAACTTCCCAATTCATATTATATACACTTCAACTGTACTTGTCAAGAGTAAATGGGTAGTTCAACTGTAAATATTCTTTTAAGGAGTGAAATCACAATGACATTCGGTGAAAAAGTCAAGGCTGAAAGAACAAAGCTTGGTATAAGTCAAGATGAGTTGGCAGCTAAAATCGGCGTAACCCGACGCATAATTGGTTCTTATGAAAATGATAAATCCCGTCCGAGAGGAATGGAAAGATATAAGAAGCTGGCAGAATCCTTAAATGTAAATGTGAATTATCTGCTGTCTGAGGACGACGCTTTCATCGCCGATGTAGAGGATAAGTACGGACGCAGAGGAGCAAGACAGGCTCAGGAGTTGCTTGCAGAAGTTACCGGTCTGTTTGCCGGCGGCGAAATGGCTGACGAGGATATGCGTGAAATGGTTGACGCCATTCAGGAAGCCTATCTTATTGCAAAGAAAAACAATAAAAAATACACCCCGAAGAAATACCGCAAAGACGAGTAATCCTCGAAGTGAACTAAGTCCAATATATGGGACACATAATAGTTTATAATTTATTATAGGGTAAATATCCGATATACTATAATATGGGAGGTGAGCCGGATTGGGGTATTACACTACGGCTGAGATTGTGAAAATCGTAAACAAGCTCATTGACCGCTGCGGTACTCGTGACCCGTACAAGGTCGCAAAAGAGCTTGGTATCAATATCATCTACCGGAATTTTGACAAGCAGCGTGGAGCATACAAGGTTATTCTGAAGAACCGCTTTGTTTTTCTTAAAAACGGTATGCACCCGGTCGTGGAGCAGATAGTGCTATGGCACGAAATCGGGCACGATGTTCTACACAGGCAAGAAGCGGTTGCTGTCGGCGGGTTCAAAGAGTTCAACATCTTTGATATGAGAGAGAACCGTATGGAGTATGAAGCAAATATCTTCGCTTCTCAGGCTTCGCTCCCGGACGACACCATTTTGGAATACATTGAAAACGGCTATGACATTCAGCAGATTGCACGGGCAATGTGTTCCGACATAAACCTAATTGCTCTGAAAGTAGATACGCTGATTGCACAAGGCTATCAACTTCGCAAACAGGAACACCAAAACGATTTTCTTAAATACAGTAAAAAAATATAAGACCGTCAAGTCTCAAATGAGATCTGACGGTCTTGCTTTTTACATACACCCCCCAAATTATAAGTCTCATTCTTGGGAACAGCGTAAGCTCGGAGAAGTAGGTAAAGCTCGTTCCGGTGTTGGCTTTCCTGATACTGAACAAGGCGGGACGATTGGAGTGCCGTTCTTCAAAGTATCTGATATGAACTCGGACGGCAACGAGAATGAAATGACAGTCGCTAATAACTATGTTACAGCAGAACAAATTGCAGCTCATAGATGGTCGCCTATCGAGGAACTACCAGCAATATTTTTCGCTAAGGTTGGGGCTGCTGTAATGCTAAATCGCAAGCGTTTATGCCGTTTTCCGTTCCTTTTGGATAATAACACAATGGCGTATTCTCTCAGCTCAACTGAGTGGGACGCAGACTTTGCAAAGGCTTTGTTTGAAACAATAGATTTAACTTCTTTAGTTCAGGTTGGGGCGTTACCATCCTACAACGCCGGGGATGTTGAAGCAATGGCAATATCTATGCCAAGCCTATCTGAACAAGGACAAATTGGCGAATTTTTTAAGCAACTCGACAACCTTATCACCCTTCATCAGCGTGAGTGTTTTTTTGTCAATTTAAGCTTGATAACGAACGCATTACCAAATCAACATCTTTATTCTCAAGTTCTTGAATAATGTGGAGATATGTTTTCTGCGTTGTTGTCATACTCGAATGTCCTAATCTCTGTGCCACGCTTGCTATTGATACTCCGGCAAACAAAAGAAGTGAAGCGTGAGTGTGTCTCAGCCCGTGAACGGAAATAACCGGTATTCCTGCATTCTTGCAATGTCTTGTCAGAATATCGTTGACCGTTGAATTATACACATTCCCCGATATGAAAATCGGTTCATCTTGAGGTAGCCCTTTGACCAATGTAGAAAACTGAATAATAAGCTGCCAATCAATTTGAATTTTTCGTACCGATGATTGATTCTTGGTAGGCAAAAAACCACCTTTGCCTTTATAATCCCAAGTCTTGTTGATGGAAAGGGATTGCCTTGAAAAATCAAAGTCCTGCGGCGTTATAGCCAGTGCTTCAGAAAAACGCATACCTGTTTTGGCAACAAGAAGAATGAACCAATCCCAATTTAACTCTTGTCCTAAATCCAAATCCGAAAGAAGCTTGTGCAGTTCAAACTGATTGAGATACTTAATCTTCTTGTATCTCGGCTTCTTACCTTTGATGATAGCTTTTCTTGTTGGGTCTCGTTCAATGAGACCTTCATCAACAGCGTCTAATATAGCCCCTTTGAGCTGATGGTGGAAATCCATTGTTGTTTGTCGCTCGTGTTCCTTCGCATAATCATTCAACAGTTTTTGATATGTAATGCGTGTCAATTCGCATACTTTCAAATCCGGAGCCAATCGCTTAATCCAAGACTGGGTAAGCAAATACTTGTCCATCGTGACCTTCCTTATCGCCCCTTCCTTGTACACAGTAATCCATTGTGCGTAATAATCGTAAAAAAAGTCTGTTTTATTTATGTTATTCAGCATAAAATCCTCCTGTAAAATAAGTTGACTCACGCTGATGAAGGGTGATAAGGTTGTCGATGTTCAAGAAATATTCTCCGATTGCTTTCTGTTCTTCCTCTTCTGGAACATAAATATCCACATCATTTATTGTCGTTTTAGACAAACTTGGTACGCCTGTAGATTCATCCTTTTTCTTCCAATCAATATTTTGAAAAATGCAATTCAGAAAATTTAATTCGTTTTTTCCTTTTGGAAATGCGTAAAACAATGTATCTACAGTCCAAAATGGAGCTTTTAAGATGTATGGTTTATCAATAGTACCTTTTCTACCAATGCCAATAGCATCTTGTTTGTATGAAAGAGCTTCATTGACAGAAAGCATATATCCCCCTGTTCCGTACACTGGGATATCGCCTTCAACAAGATGTTTATAATCTCTACCGCTTTGAACGTCTACTGCATTTCCTAACTTACGCTGTTCCCAAGAAACAGCAAAGGAGCCAAGGGAAAACCCCCTGACTCCTTCAAAGTTTTGCTCTTTATCCATTTTATTCCGGCATTTCAATTTCAAATCCACCGCCGAGAATGAACTCACGAAGCAAATTGTCAACTTTGACATTGACTTTGGGTGGTATAATCTTTGTTCCCTCTATCTTTTCAAAGTATTCTTTTGCTTTCGCCTTATTTACCGTTTTTTTCAAATCATCATAACGCCCGAACTCATTTATATTGGTTGAATTCAAACGCAAACTCATAATAGTACGAAGTTTTAATTCATCTACTCCCAAAGCAACGGCAACTCGGTGAATTTGGTCGTCTTTAGCTTTCGATAAATACTCTGTTATATAATCTCGAAGCGTTTTACCTTCGGTTATTGCAACATCTCCTCTTTGAATATCGTGGAGGAATATATTTGCATACTTTTGTTCTTCCTGAGAAAGCGTAGCGAAAGTCTTGTGAAGTTCTGTTTCAGCCTGTTCAACTGCTTCTGCGGAAGCTCCTTCAAGATTTAACAATTTAAGATATTTCTCAAAACGAGAGTTCATATAATCTGCGTCAATCAATCCGGTATCTATTTCTGTGATATATCCGACAAGGTCATAAGGAACATCATCACCAGTTCCTCCACCGCCACCACCGGATAGCTCTTTATATCTCAGAACCAGCACCAAGTATGTCTTTTCGTCGAAAGCCATCTCAATGTTTTCTCCGGTATTGTCATCTGTATAACTTGTAACTTCCCATTTGAACCCTTGAATTTTTGCGGCTTCTAAGTAGGAGTTAAGCTCCTTGAAGTCTTTTGCGAACTTCCTGCATACAGAAACATCGGATGGCAGTTTTTCAAAGTTTTCTATGCCTGCATTGGAAAACAGCTCGGATATATCTTCATACAGTTCATTCATCATCTTAAGGTTTTCAGCAAGATGTTGAACGAATAAACCTAACGGCTTATCTCCCGAATACAGTTTTACAGCAGCATTTATATTCCGCTCCATTGTATGGGGTTTTCTATAATAACGGATTGTTCCAAAAGGCTTATCAGGCCCGAACAATCTGTTTGTGCGAGAAAACGCCTGAATAATGTTCTCATACAACAGCACCTTGTCCATATACAGTGTGTTTATCCACTTGGAGTCAAATCCGGTAAGCATTTGGTCAACAACAATGAGTAGGTCAATTTGTTTTTCAGGCTCATTCGCTATTCTTTCATAAGGTTTCTTATGTGCCAATCGTGCAGCAATATCCTTTTTCATTTTAGCGAATGTCGGAATGGTAAAGTCCTGACCATATCTTTCGTTATAGTCCTCTATTATCTCAACGAGACCGGCTTCCTTAAATGCAACGCCGCCGCCATTGTCGATGTTCGGGTCAAATAAAGCCGTAACCTTCAATTCAGGCTTCATTTCCTTTATCATACGATAGTAATTGATGGCTTCCGGTATGCTGCTTGTAGCGAAAATTGCGTGGAACTTACTGTTATGGCTCAAAGTTACCCAGTTTTCCAATATATCCTTTACAACGGTAGTAGTATGTTCTTCGGTTTGATATTGAACATTAAGAATATAATCTTCAATACCCTTGATATAGTCTCCTTTGCTGTCAAAATGTCCTACCATTCCAACCTGACCGGCATCCATATATTTATAGTACACCTTGCTTTTTATCGGGTCAGAAATCGCTTCTTCCTCAGTTTGTGCTTTCGCCTTTTCCAATGCGACAACCTTTCGCACATCTTTATCCTTAAAAGTCAACACCTTATATGGGTCAAAGCCAAGCACATTTTTATCACGGATTCCGTCTGCGATACTGTATCTGTGAAGTTCATTTCCGAACACTGTGGTTGTTGTGTTCTTTTTCTTTTGGTTTTCATCTTGAATTGGCGTTCCTGTAAAACCAAAGAAAATTGCTTTTGGGAATGTAGTCTTTATTGTGATTAACATATCCCCAAAAGTGGAGCGATGAGCTTCATCAACGATAAATACAATTCGCTTTCCATTTATGTATTCGATGTCACTTGCTTTCAGTCCACCTGCTTCATCTTTGATATTGCTCATCTTCTGAATAGATGTAACAATAAGCGTATCGGCAGGGTCGGTGCTTTTTAGTTTTGTTATTAGCACCCCTGTATTTTCCGTCGCCTGAACAGACTCGTTTTCATCGGCAAACCCACGATATTCTTTAAGCGACTGTGTTCCCAGCTCAATCCTATCCATCAAAAAGATTACCTTATCAGCGTCTTTGGAGCTGGCGATTAACTGAGCAGACTTGAAACTGGTCATTGTTTTGCCCGAACCGGTAGTATGCCATACATAACCGCCAAGCTGATTTCCGGCTTCCCACTTAGTTTTGGAAACCTTGTCGGAAATAGCACTTGCCGCAAAATACTGATAGCTTCGCATAACCTTGAGTACGCCATCAGAATCATCAGCAACAGTATAGAAGCCGATTAACTGATGAGCCATAGGAATGGAAAGCAGTGTTGAAGCCACCTTATCCCACTCATTTATCGGCTCGTTATTGTAATCTGCCCAGTGAAAATAGTAATCCGGGTTAAATTTGCCGTCCGGACCGGGATTTGCAAAATATACAGTCTCATTAGGTTCCATTGCAACAAAAATTTGCACCAGTGAGAATAAGCCGCTGAAAATCCCTTCTCCTGAGTATTTTTCTATTTGATGATATGCCTGACTTACCGGCACTCCGCTTTTCTTTAATTCGATATGGATAACAGGCATACCATTGATTAGCAACATCAAATCTCCACGACGGTCATTGAGAATTTTTGACTTAGTTGGGAACTTTGGCTGCTGTACAATTTGATAGCGGCTCTGACCGGCAGCGATTTCTCGGCGGTCATATATTTTCAAACTTACTTCTTTTCCAAAATGAAGTTTGTCATCAGGGTTATCCCTTATTACAGACACACTTTTGCCGTTGATAAAGCCATTTAGCTTTAGGGGTGTCCTTAAATTCTTTATTTGCTCCAAAATCTGCTGCATTTCGCCGTCTGTCAATGGATAATCGTTCAAACGGTCAATATCTCTGTTGTTTTCAAAAAGAATGTTTGCCCAGTTTTGAAGCAAATCCTGTTCAGAGTAGTTTTTAAGGACTTCTTTTTCCCATCCTTTTTCGGACAGAATTTTTATCAAAGCCTCTTCAAAATCCGACTCTTTATTAAAAATCATTTCGATTTCCTCCTTACTTTCAAAATTCGCCTATTTCACTCAAACAAACATCTTTTCAAGGCACGCTTTTTTGAGATTTTTCAGTTTTTCTAACTCACGCTGATGAAGGGTGATAAGGTTGTCGAGATAATCTAAAAAAGTACCGATTTGTATCTGTTCTTCAACCGAAGGAACAGGAATATCTATTTTCAGAAAATCTGACTCGTGTATTCTCCATTGACCGTAGATAACTCCCTGACGCCATTTAACCATTGAATTTATAAAATCTTTTCTTACCAATCTTCGTCCCAAAAAATTAGAGTCGGCAATTCCGGTAGGGTGAAAAACGCTATAAACGGGAGAAATACAGGCTTTTCCATACTTATTAAGTCCTATTGAGCCAGTTTCAAGATTATTTGAACTATAAATAAAATCTCCAAATTCAGTTCTTTTGTATAGCTTATTCTCGGTGTCTGTTACTAGTGAACTTCGGTCATATCGCTCGCCTTTAGGTGCAACGCCCTCATTTGCAATAAACGCCATAAGCGGATATTCTTCGTTCATTGGTGCTTGTTCGTTACGCTCTATAAGCAGTTCTCCAACCTTACGCTGTTCCCAAGCGTCAGAAAATCCCTTAAAGCGGATTTCCGGAACATTTGAGCCATTTTTCGGAAACATTTTTTCAAGCATAGACTTTTTGACATTGGTCAATTTGTCATACTTACGCTGATGAAGGGTGATAAGGTTGTCAAGGTTGCGGAAACAGTCTGCAATTAGTTGCTGCTCAGCCTTACTTTTCGGATAGCACACCATAGTTTTCTGAACGTTAGTCCTGCTTAATGATAATACTTTAATACCTTGCATAAGAGGTAAAAGCTGATGATGATAAGCGTCTGAATTTAAGTAATAACCGAGGTAACCCAATGCCATCTTGTTGCGTGGACGACATACCATAGTGTGGAGTCCCGACACGACATCTAATCCTTGTGAATTGCCTATTTCACAGGCTTTTCCGGTTGTTTCATCTTCTGCTGTATCAGCAATTATAATATCGCCATCTTGCAATAATGCACCCTTAAAATCGTCGCTGCTTTTTCCTGTCGCAAAAGGTATTTCATCGTTTTGAACATCTACGACAGAACCGTATTTTATAAGAATATCACCATAGTGAATATTTCTTACAGACCCACTCTCATAATTCAGTTCTGAACGAGATAAGGTGTTGTTAGGTATAGTACAATCAAACACTTCGTCGAACTTACGCTGTTCCCAAGTGTCATCAAATCCTGCGAACCTGAGCTGAGGTTTTGCACTTTTTTCAGTCATTTTGCACACCTCCCAGCATTTTTTTGAACTCACTAAGTCCGAGCATATCAAATTCGTTGCCTTCAAGGTCGTCAATCATTGCAGAAAGTGTCTTTTCTGTTTCAGAAATCTGAGTTTCCACCTCGGCAAAGGTAGTCTCATATTTCTTTGTCAGTGCTTCAAGTTTTGATACCAGTTCATTTACAATACTATCCGGAAGTTTCATAAGACTTTGAATAAGCGGAGTTATCCATTTGTCTTTTAAGAGGTCAATAACCTGTTCATCGGATAGACTTTCGATGGTCTCTTTTGTCTTGCCCTCAAGCAGTCCTGCATCTTTTTTTATTGCCGCTTTAAGCTCTTTTTCTTCTGTAGCCAGTGCAGCCACCTTGCGAAGTTTTTCTTTTGTCTCCGGCTCAACACTGTCGGATTTCAATGCTTTTTTTATTTCAGCATTTACAAACCCGTCCTCACCTGCATAATCGCCTTCTTTTTCTTCCTCTGTAAGTGAATCAAACAATTCTTCATATTCTGAAGCGATTTCACTCAAACGATTTTCTTTTGCTTTTAATGCAGCCTTATCATCCGAAAGGAGCGTATCCTGAATTAAATCAAACGGAATAATACGACCTACCCAGCCCTCCTGAACTTCTTGCTCTTTTCCGTCTTTTTTCTTGATGACCATATTGGGGTCAACTCTTTTTGTGGCTTCAAATCCTTCTGTTTGGATTATTTCTAAATCAACTGCGATTTTTGTCCAATCGTCATCAAGCAACTGATATGCTTCATACTTATCAACCAAAGGAATATCCTTTAATCGCTCAAATATATTGGCGGAAAGAGTCGCTTCTGCCTTTGAAATATTCAAGGCAGTCATCTTTTCAATAAGTTCATCATACAAATATTCGTCAAAGCCGCTAAATACATCACGATATTTATTCTCAAACGAGCAGATATCGGAGTGTTCTTTAATTGCTTTCTTAATATTTTCTACTCTCAAATTGCAATAAGCAGAAGAAGTATTTTCAAAAAGAGCATTTCTCAGTTCCGGGAAAGCAATCCAATACTCTTTGAGTTCATCTATCTCAGAAAGAGGAAGTCCACCGAACATAGAAGCATAAATATCCCAAGACTCGGCAGCTTCTGACGAGTCAACATATCTTGGAATATTCAGGTTATATTCATTCTTTCTGATTTCATCTCTGCTGACAACCTTTGAGAACTTTTGTACGCTTTCTCGTTTCGTTACAACATCAACAATTCTCTTAATATCTGAAGCACGGAGCTTATTGTTCTTTCCGACCTTAATAAATCCTTTTGAAGCGTCAACGATAAGTACATCTGTGTTCGAGCGTTTCTGTTTCAACACCATAATAATCGTAGGAATACCAGTTCCGAAGAAGATATTTGCCGGCAATCCGATAATGGCGTCTATGTGGTTCTGTTCAATAAGGTTCTTGCGAATTTCTCCTTCTTCACCGCCTCTGAATAAAACACCGTGAGGAAGTACAATAGTCATAATACCATCGCTCTTAAGGTGGAAAAGGTCGTGCAATAAAAATGCGTAATCAGCTTTTCCTTTTGGTGCAAGTCCAAAACGAGCATATCGAGGGTCTGTCTCTTTATCTGTTGGATTCCAAGCCTGAGAATACGGAGGATTTGAAACCACTGCGTCAACATACAACGGGTCATAAGTACCGATCGGGTCGTTTTCATCGAAATACGGCCAGTCGTCCTCCAAAGTATCTCCGTTGCGTGTAACGATATTGTCAGGCAGGATGCCACGCATAACCAAGTTCATACGAGTAAGGTTATATGTATTCTGTTTCAATTCCTGAGCATAGTATTTTATGTTGTTCTCATTATCAATAAATTTGGCAACACTCTTGCCGATATTGATAAGCAAAGAACCTGAGCCGCTTGTCGGGTCATAAATCTTTATTTCATTTCTGTCTTTTAAGTGGTCTGCAACGATTTCAGACATAAGGAGCGATACTTCGTGTGGCGTGTAGAACTCACCGGCTTTTTTACCGGCGTTTGCCGCAAACATACTGATAAGATATTCATAGATAAAGCCAAGAACATCGTAATCCTGCTTGCCGTCCATAGGAATATCTTTAATCAAATGAATAAGGTCACTAATAGCTTTGGACTGAGAAGCAGAGCTGTCTCCCAGTTTTGACAGTCCTGTTTGAAGGGTATCAAATACTCCCTCAAATACTTTTTTGTGGGTTGCGTTAATCAAACGGCTAAAAGCAGAAAGAGCGTCACGAACATCTTGAACGCTAAAATCTCTGCCTTTGCTGAGCCAAGTGGAAAACAGGTTATCATAAGAGATAAAATAACCCAAGTTCTTTTGAACACTCTCGACTGTTTCCGAATCTTCCTCTGTCAAATCAGGAAGATACTCGTCAGTCCAATCATTTTCTTTAAGATACTTTACTTCCTTCTCAGATAGGAATTTATAAAAAATAAATCCTAAAATGTAGTCTTTATACTCATTTGCTTCTATTTTGGAACGCATTTTATTTGCGGATTCCCAAATCTTTGCTGCCAACTGTTGCTTGTTCATAATCTTCCTCCGATTATATCTATATAGTTATATAGTTATCTTAATTCTATCAAATGCTCTGTCCTATAAAACGGACTCAATTTTCTTCGTCAGGAAGAAAATCAATAATATCCTCCACCTTACAATCAAGTGCGGCACAAACTTTACCAAGCACATCGGTAGTAACATTTTCATCTCTGCTCATTTTACTCATCGTGTAATGATTGATGCCGGCTAAAGCTTCTAAATCTTTTTTCTTCATATTCCTATCAATAAGGATATGCCATAGTTTTTTGTAACTAACTGCCATCTCTATTGCACCTCTTTCTTGGTTTAAGTGTAAGTGTCATTAGTATAGCACAAAAATCAGAATATTTCAATATAAGTACGATATTTGAAACAAAAATACAGATTTTCGCATTTATTAATCCTTGTGGAAGAATTGCCGTGCAAGTAGGTTTTTAATTATTCTTGGGAACAGCGTGAGTTGGGTTCTATTACTTCATCTTACTCTGGGGGAACTCCAACAGCAGGTAAAGCAGAGTATTATGATGGTGATATTCCTTTCATTCGTTCGGGAGAAATTAACGAAGAAAAAACAGAGCTTTTTCTATCGGAATTAGGGTATAAAAACTCGTCTGCTGCAATGGTAGAAAAAGGTGATATTTTGTATGCATTATATGGTGCAACAAGTGGCGAAGTAAGCATTTCAAAGCTAAAAGGTGCGATAAATCAAGCAATTTTAGCAATCAAACCAAACGAAGGTTATGACTCGGAATTTCTGATGCAATGGTTGAGAAATCAAAAAGATAATATTATATCTACCTACTTACAGGGTGGTCAAGGAAATCTATCGGGAACAATTGTAAAATCCTTAAAAGTGGACATAACAACTTATGACGAACAACAAGCTATCGGCGCATATTTCCGCAATCTCGACAACCTTATCACCCTTCATCAGCGTAATTCCGCTGATTTTGTGTCTCGTTTCTTTTCGGATTTTACAAATACTTGGGAACAGCGTAAGTTATCTGAGGTAGCGGATAAGGTAACAGAGAAAAATGCGAGACTACAATATATAGAAACATTTACGAACTCTGCAGAATTTGGAATTATCAGCCAAAGAGATTTTTTTGAACATGATGTTGCAAAATTAAGTAGCTTGGATGGATATTACATTGTGGAAAATGATGACTTTGTTTATAATCCTCGAATATCTACTTCTGCACCAGTAGGACCAATAAATCGTAATAAATTAGGCAGAACAGGTGTTATGTCACCATTATATACGGTGTTTCGTACTCATGATATTAACCATACTTATCTTGAATACTTTTTTAAATGTGGCTATTGGCATTCGTTTATGAACTTTAATGGAGACTCTGGTGCGAGGTCTGATAGATTTTCTATAAAAGATTATGTGTTCTTCCAGATGCCAATACCAATACCACATATTGAAGAACAACGAAAAATTGGTGATTTTATGGTTTACCTTGACCGCCTTATCACCCTTCATCAGTGTGAGTACATATTTAAAAAATATAAAAAGAGGTGCGATTGCACCTCAACTACACAGCTTATTCTCTTGAACCATCAGGGAGATAGAAGCAATGACCTTTTCCACCGGAGGTTCTTTTCCGTCCGGGGCTATCTGTTTCCAAAATGACTGTGCCGTAGGGTCTGTGCTTTTCATAGCCGTCCTGATAGCAACCCTCATTTCATCTCTGACTTCTTGTTCACTCATTTTATGTGCTTTTGCAACTTCCTTAATTATGTTCTTCAATATACTTCCTCCTATGTCTTATGGTGATTGTCTATCACTAACAGTTATAGTTATAACACAACCGATTTGTCGAAGTCCCGCAATACTTGTCGAAAGTATAAATTTTTTCTCATCAAAAAAAGAAAGCCCGCTGATTAAGGCGAACTTTCGTGATTTATGGTGCAATTTGCTTTGAGTGCTTTAACAAGGTGTCAATACCCTCATATATCTTGCTTCTATCATCGGGAGCAAGCTTGGCAAGTTTTTCGTTTAGTATGGAGTTCTTGACGGTATATCCTGTTTCCAAAACATCAGCAAGAACCATATCCGACGATACTTCCAAAGCGTTTAGTATCTTAATAAAGGTTTCAAGTGATGGAATTTTCTCTCCACGCTCGACCATACCGATATAATTTGTTGTTAGTCCGGCTTTCTCGGCTAAATCCTCCTGACGGAACTTTTTCATAAGACGATACTTTCTTATATTCTTGCCGATTGTATCAAGCTGCATCACATCACCCCCTTTGGTGTACTTCTATAACTATTAGTATAGATTATGCTGAAAGCGATATACACCAACCTTACGGAAGATAAAACAACTATTAGTGATGATTTTCAAAGAATTTTGTGTTATACTGTCTTATGTCAGGAGTGATTTACAATGGCTTTGGAAACAACAGCTACCTTTATAGGTCATAATGAATGCTTTGGATTATCCGCAGAAAAGCTCAAAAATGAAATAAGAGAGCTTATCGAAAAAGGCGTGACAGATTTTCTGAGCGGAGGGCAAGGCGGCTTTGACAGGTTATGCGGTCGCTGCGTCTATGAACTCAAAAAAGAGTATCCGCACATCAATAACTATCTCGTTATTCCTTATCTCTCTTTCAATGTTTATGATAAAGAGCTTTTCGATTCGATAATATATCCCGACGGATTTGAAAAATACAATTTCAAATCAGCCATTCCCGCAAGAAACAGATATATGGTGGATAATTCCGGCTATGCAATCTGTTTCGTCACTCATTCTTGGGGCGGTGCTGCCAAGACTTATGAGAGAGCCAAGAAGAAAAAACTCCGAATAATCAACTTAGGAGCAAAAGAGGATGGGGAATGAAAGAGTGATATTCAGCAATAGGTTTGACCGACCTACGCTTGAACAAATTGAAGAAGAAATGAAAAAAGAGAATTACGATGATAGCGAAAACTTGATGTCAGCAGATGAATTTCTTGATTTTATGAAGAAGAACAGAAAGACTGTCCCCAATGAAAAGCGTATAGCTAATAAAGATAAATTTATTTGGGCAGTCCGTGAGTTATCAGAAACCTATGAAATTGATGCAGATTTGAGAGAGGACGATGAAGGATATACCGCATCTCTCTATATGAACTATGCTTCATATAATGGATATATAAAGAAACTGCTGGGACTTATTTTTATCCTGTCCGACGACTTTTCTATGTTCAAAGCAAAAGATAATATAGACAGCGATTTGTTGATGTGTTTTACTTATCACACGCACAATGTCTATCTGAAAGATAGAGAAATAACTGATTTTGAATAATGTACTTGATGGCTACTCAAACGAGCAGCCATCTTTTTTTAATATGCCGGAATACCGTATCCGTAGATAACTGAGCTACCAACCGTGTATGTTTTGGTTCTGCAAGTGTCGCCGGAGTTGCCCTCAACGGTATAGACTGTACCGTTCTCGCATTTCTGAACGATACCGGTGTGGTCTGTCACACCGTCGCCCTCCCAGTCAAAGAAGATGATTGTACCGGGCGAAGGTTCATACGAACCGTCTGCCCATTGTCCTCGGTCTCTAAACCATTGAACGCCGTTTACACAGCCGGCATACTTCGGAATAATACCGGCGTCGATATATCCGCACTCGTTGGCACACCAAGAAACGAAGCAGGCACACCACTCTACACGGGAGTCAAATCCGTACCAAGACCAGTAAGGCTGACCGCCTACATTACCTACCTGAGACAGAGCAACCGTTACGATTTGGTCGTCGCTGTATCCGATACCGTAAAGCACCTGTGACCATAGCTGATTGTTTTCGTCCTGCAACAGCTCGGCAAGATAATCTTTCTGCTCCTGATTAAAGCCGTACATAGCCGCCATTTCATCAACGGTCTTGTGCGATACCGTGATATACAGGAATGTTTCGGTTACTGTGGTTTCGGTCTGTACAATATTGCCGTGTCCGTCGTCGCTTTCCTCAATTTCGGTATGGGTTTTCGTTTCCGTTCGGGAAGAAATATCGTTCATTTCCCAAAAAATATCCGACAGTAGCTGCTTCTTGGTTTCATCAACCGTAGCAACCTCCATCGGATTGTCGGGGTCGGTATTCACTTTAACAGAATAGACCGCAAGAACATCTTTCCAAACAGCTCTGCTTCCGCTCATTTCAAGCACATCATAGCTTACAGAGTTCTTTTCCTGTTCCAATCGGTCATCATATTCCTGATTGATTTTCTGAACGACTGTCTGCATTGACATTCCCGTGCCGGAATCCTCTCCCGAAAAGAAGATACCGAACACAGAACCTGCAATTAAACCGACAAGGCATAGAACAATAATAACCACCACCGCAACCCAGCCGCCGGCTGCGATAGCGGCAACAAGACCCTTTACCGCCGCTATGATTGCTTTTACTGCGGCAACAGTGGCTTTGGCTGCGGCTTTAATCGTAGCGGCAGTTGCTTTGGCTGTGGCTTTTGCTGCCTGTGCCGCTTTCTGCGAAGCCTTAACCGTCGCCTGAGCTGTTTTCTGTGCCGCTTTCGCCGCTTGCTGACTGGTTTTTATCGCAGTCTTTGCAGTCTGTTCAGCCGTCTTAACCGATTTCTGTGCGGTTTTTGTTGCTTCTTTCCCGGCAAACTTAATGGTTTTCTTTCCGGAGGAAGTGGCAGACTGCTTAATGGTCTTTTCCGCCTTATCGACAGTCTTAATCGCAGAGCTTGTGTTTTGCGAAGCCTGTTTTCTCAAAGACTGCTCGGCTCGCTGCTGCTTGAAACGCTGAATACCGTCCTTTGCGGTGCGGATATTCTCTTTTGTGGTTTCAAGTCCCTTTCGTCCCGCCTTGTCAAACGCATAGGCACCATCGTGAACCACCTCGTCAATACCGCTTTCCAGCTTATCGTAAGCGTATTCCTCGGCTGAACTGCTGTTAGCATTTACCGACCGCTCCGCCTTTTCTTTGGTTGCGATATACGCCTGCTTCATTCGTTGGGTTGCAACGGCAGCCTTATCTATGGTTCGTATCGTACCTTTTGCATTGTCTTTCGTTTTAATATCAGCCATACAATCCCTCCTTCCTATGCAGGCTGAACCACCCGTTGCGTTATTCGTTAATGAGCTTCGCCACTACAACAAGTCTGCCGTTTGTCCGGGAATACTCACAGGTGGAAAGGGTCAGGAGCTTGTCGCCGTATTCGGCGGTTACGCTCGTATCGTAAAGCGACAGTTCCTTGCACCTCTCAACATAGGCTGTGAAATCATCGGCGGTCTCAGCATTGACGAACTGATAATATTTGAAGCTGTCGGGACTATCCGTATATACTACGGTTTTGAACACGGCAATTACTTCATAGGTCTGTCTGTCGGTCAGCGTATCAAAGGATACTGTTTTGTGCTTTTCCCAAAAGCTCTTGTCCTTGAATTTCATAAGACCGGCGAACATAGAGCCGTCGTTCATATGATGACCGTAGATGATGATATTGTCGCTTGGTAGCTCCATATCGCAGTTTTCCTGAACATAAGGACAGCCGTAGTCGGTGTATGCCTTATCAAAGCCGTGCTTCAGATAGAAGTTCGGGTTGTCCTTTGACTGCATAACGGGATAATTGATTTTTGTGTCCTCAACCTTAATCCAGCCGACCATATCGTTGTTTTGCAGATAAAGCTCCTGATACTCCGGGATAAAGGTCTTTTCTTCGGAGTAGTTCATCGGCTCTTTGGTTTCTTCAGGCTCGGTCTCCACCACCTCAATCAGATTGTCGTACATTTCCGCCTGCTTTGCAGAGTCGTAATAGTGCTTGATGAGAAAACCTGAACTGACGGCAAATACAATGCTGAAAGCACAGATTATGGCAATATAGATTTTGTTTTTCATAGGTGTTTCCTTTCTCATTTACAGAATAGGGCAAGGGTTATACACCCTCGCCCGGTTTGGTTGTCATCAGCTTATACAGCTTCGTATTCTTCGGGAACTTATTTGCAAACGGCACAAGCGAACTGCCGACCTTAATCAGTCCGTGTCCTGCGTCAACATTCGTGATATATGAAAGCTGGAGGTCGGAAATGTTAAGCAGCTTGGCAAGCTCAATTCTGTCGGTTGACGCCTGATTGAGCATAATCAAAAACTCGCTGTTTGCAAGCATAGTTCTTGCCGTATGGCTCTGCAAAAGGTCGTCCACATTCTGCGTAATGCCGGTGGCATAAGCACCGTACTTTCTCACACGCTTCCAAAGAGTAAACAGGAAGTTTGCGGAGTATTCGTGCTGGAACAGGAGGTAGATTTCATCAATGAAGATGAAAGTCTGCTTACCCTTAGCACGGTTCTGTGTAATACGGTTCAGGATAGAGTCGAGGACAACAAGCATACCGATAGGCATAAGCTGCTTGCCGAGGTCAAGAATGTCATAACAGATAAGTCGGTTATCCGTATCAACATTGGTCGGCTTTGCAAAAGTATTCAAAGAACCGTGTGTAAACAGCTCGATAGCAAGGGCGATTTCCTTTGCTTCCGGCTCGTCCTGTTTCAAAAGTTCCGCACGGAAGTCCTGCAAAGTAGGAACTGTGCCGGTATAACCTCTCTGCTGATAGTCTCTGTAAACGCTCGCCGTACAACGGTCGATGATAGACTTCTGTTTTGCACCGAGGTTTGTGCCGCCGATAAGCTGTTCGCAAAGCGACATAATGAACTCGGATTTCAGGATAACCGGGTTTGCACCGTCACCGTATTCCTTGTTCATATCCATCGCATTGATATGGCTCGGAGAAGTAGCGGAGATATTGATGATTTCACCGCCGAGTGCCTTTACTAGCTGAGAATACTCTCGCTCAGGGTCGATGATAATAACATCTGCATTGGAGGAAAGAATGATATTTTCAATTTCTCCCTTTGCCGCAAAGGATTTTCCGCCGCCGGATACGCCAAGGATAAAGGAATTACCGTTGAGTAGCTGTCTGCGGTCGGCGATAATCATATTTTTGCTGATAACATTCTGACCGTAGTAAATGCCGTTTTCGTGGTAAATGTCCTGAACCCTGAACGGAATAAAGACCGCAAGGCTTTCTGTGGTAAGGGTTCTGAATGCGTCAATCTTGCGTGTTCCAAAGGGCATAGCAGTATTCAGTCCGTCCATCTGCTGATACTTGAGAACCGCAAACTGGCACAAATGCTTTCTTGCCGTAGTAAGCAGAGCTTCGGTGTCGTTATCAAGCTGTTCTTTGGAGTCCGCAGTATGAACCATAGTGAGTACAGCGAACATCATTCGCTGATCACGAGTGGTAAGGTCATCAAGGAACTCCTTCATTTCCTTTTTCTGCTGTTCCATATCATACGGAACGGTAGCGGAAAAGTTATTGTTCTGATTCTGCTTTCTCTGCCAGTTGGTTATATTCGTCTCAACCCCAAGCAGTCTGCTCTCTGCTTCTCGCACCGCTTCATCGGTAGGAACAGGTACGATGTCAATGGACATCATCAGGTTGCGGTTCAGGTCGGTAAGCTCAGCTACCATACTGTCCTTGATATAGGAAGCGTACTCACGAAGAAAAAGGACTCTCCCGTAACGGTTTCCCATTTTGAAGTAGTCCTTTTCAAATTCCATTGTATCCGGGCAAACATAATCCTTGAAATCGTGTCCCTTTTTTCTCGTTTCCTTAATATTGAAGTGGTAGGCGGTTTCCTCCCCGACACGGAAGAAATCGTGGACAATTCTCAGCCTTTCATCGGTTTCAAGCTCCACACATTTGCTTCCGAGTCTTGCAAAGTGAGCAATCAGGTCAGCACCGACACGGGCAAAATAGGTTCTTGCGTCCTCCACACTCTTTTTGTTGATAGAGATAGTAACATACTTATCCTGAACGATGGCATTTGCCCCGGTCGCCTTGTCGAGAAGCATTTTGTTATATTCCTCTCGGTAAACATCAAGCTCATCGCCGGTTTCGGGGATAAGAATGGTTTTCTCAAAGTCCAAACGGTTAAGCCGTCTGTTGTTGATAGTCAGCTTTGTAGTAGCTCCGCTGTCAAGAGAGTTGAGAAGCTCGGAGTATTCAAGGAACATTGCTTCCTTGTCCTCACGGCTTGCTACGGCAAAGTTAATATCCGTGAACTTGAAACTCTTGGAATACTTGTCCTTGCCCACACGGAAAATACCGTCATCATAGATTGCGGTAATGGGAATACAATCCTGTACGCCCTTTGGTACTACAAACTTTTCTTTGTCCTGCTTTAACAGGTTTGTAAGGGTTTTAATCATTGTTCTTATAAGCCTCCTTCTGTTTCTGTTCGATTGTCGGTTTCATCAATTCGTAATAGGTGTTGGTGGAATGAAAGACCAGCTTTTTTGGCATAAGGAACTCGGACTTTATCCACGCCCATATAAATTTCTCAGCCGTCATTCCGTTGTATTTCACAAAGCCGAGAGCCGCAAAAGGGGCAGCTCCCAAAATGCACACCCACGATACGGTTTCTGTTCCGAGGTACGGTTTTAGGAGGAAGTAAAGTCCTACCGCCACCGCACAGGCAAGAACAGAAAAAATGAACTGTCTGAGCGACAGTCCAAAAAACATTGACTCTGTGTAATTTCGTATCTCTCGGTTAATTTTGACTTCCATCAAAAGCTCCTTTCTCTGCGATATGCTTGTTTTGCGTGACGGATTTCATCAGAGCAGACGCAGGTGTCCGCAAGGCAAATTACATTGCTGTTTTTCTTTCCTCCGTAATACACACAATATTTGCAGTCGCAGTCGGCAGGCGTATAGCCCTGCCATCTATCGTTATTTTTCTTATTTTTCTTCATCAGAGAACCTCCCGTTATAAGCCCATCATCTCACGGATAATTCGGTCGCTCATCTTAACCGCACCGACAAGCACAAGCATATTGAATACCAGTTCGCCGATATATGCCCATACCTGAGTAACGGCTGCTGCGTCAGGGTTCACTACCGGCGGCGTAGAAGCAAATAGGGAGAAGATAATACAAGCAAGTACAATTACTGCTCCCTCAAGCAAAACGGCACAGTAGCTCTTTATAAAGCTCTTACCCACATTCTGCGACGGTTCTCCGGCAAAAGTGGAAAGCGGTATCGGAGCGAGAGCCGTGTACATATACAGCTTGAAAAATCGTCCGTACACCGTCATTATCATAATGAACGACAAGACCGTGATAAACAGTCCGCCGATAAGAGTAACCGCCCACAATGGGATACTCTCAAAAAATCCGCAGCTTTCAATGGTTGTTACCATTTCAGCAGGTAAGGTTGTTTGATTGGGCGTACCGAATCCCGCAGATGTCATAATGGTTGAAATCGTACCTTGTACGATGTTGAACAGGGCAAGCATAAGCTCCAGCCCGTAGGTAATCACACCTTTGGCAATGGCAAAGCGGATAAACAGCTTTAATGCGTGTTCCGGTTTCTTTACATCGGTAAAACTTCCGCAGGTACGAACCACACCGACAACAAAAAACAAAACAAGCAAAGCAAGACCGATAGCCTGAACTGCTCCGTTGATATTCACCATTACCGACCAAATACTGCCACCTTTGAACTCCTGCGGCGAAGTGGTTAGCAACTGCCATATTTCCGATAGCTTGCTGTTCCAAGTTTCAAGGGCATTTTCGAGGTTCTGAACTACCCAGTTATCACTCATCTGTTTGCACCTCCTTTAAGATTAGGGGCATACCTGAAATGCCAGGTATGCCCCGTTTGATAACTGTGTTCTCTTAACCGGTAATAAGGGTCAGGATTTCCTTTGCAAAGGTGATGATGATACCGCCTGCAAGGGTCAGGAAACCGTTGGCTCTCTGAGACGGGTCGTGAGACTTCAAAGAGAGACCGACCTGAACGATACCGAAGCCAAGCAGGATAAGACCGATGGCACGGATAAGACCGAAGATGAAATCGGACAGATTGTTGACCACGGTAATCGGGTCGCTGGCGGCAAAAGCGGTAACGCTCATACCGCAAACAAGAGTTGCTGCTGCGATTACGGCGCAGTAAGCACGGAAGCCTTTCCGAACCTTTCCGGTCATAGGCAACTTCTGAGTAGTTTTCTTTTCGTTGTTCTTCTTAAAAATGTTCATTGTGTTTTCCTCCGTTAAAATAAGTTTTTATTTACTTCAAAATCCTCGTCGGACAGAAGCTCGTAATTGGTTTCTCCGTAGCTTTCCTCCGGAAGTTCTTCCGGGTCAATAGAAAGAACGGAAATTGATGAGTGCTTGACGGTAACTTCGCCGTGCTTATAGGCAGAAGCCTTTCCATCGGTTGTAAGTGCCACATTCGGGTGCTTCAAGATGTCATACTTGAAGTCCATAACGGGGCGTTCTCCACGAATAAACAGAATTGCGTATTGGTTATCAAGCATACGAACCTCATCAGGGGTTAAAAGCTCTCGACCGCTAATCTGATAATTTGTGGAGTAGTTACCGCTTCGACCGGTACTCTTTCCGAAAGTGTTGGTATCAATGGTTTCCTTACCGAGAAGCTCGGACACATATTTGTGGGTGCTTTGCTCGTTGCCGCCGAGATACAGAAACTCGTCGCAGTTGCCCACAATACTTTCCCATTGCTTTTCAAACAAGGCTTTTAACTGAGCCAAGTTCTGCAAGATGATACTTACCGATACTCCACGGGAACGCATAACCGACAGTATCTTGTCAAAGTCATCGGGCAGGCTCACATTCGCAAATTCGTCCATCAGGAAATGCACGGGAACGGGAAGCGAGCCTCCGTGAATATGGTCGGCAGCATAAAACAACTGCTGAAAAAGCTGTGTGTAAAGGATAGATACCAAGAAGTTAAAGCTGGAATCGTTGTCCGGTATCAAAGCGAACAGAGCGACCTTTTGCTCTCCGAGTGATGGGAGGTCAAGCTCGTCTGTGGTAGTTAAAGAAGCAAGACTTTCAAGGTTAAACTTTTCCAGTCTTGCCGCAAGGGTTATCTGTATGGACTTCAAAGTTTTCGCCGCACCTGAATGATAGGAACGGTAATACTTCAAAGCGATATGGTCGGGATTCGACATCTCCAATTCCGCAAACAGTTCATCAAGAGGAGAAGGTCTTGTGTCCTCCTCGTCCTCAATCGCACCGGCTCTGAGCATTTCCATTATCATTGCAAAGTTCTGTTCATCTTCGGGTGCTTCATAATGAAGATAAAATACAAGTGCAAGCAGAAGCATTGAAGCCGAGGTATCCCAAAAGGGGTCTTGTGATTGACTTCCTTTCGGAGTGGTACTCTTAAAAAGGTTCGTCACGAGCTTTTGCACATCGTTGTCGTTCTGCAAATAGACAAACGGGTTATAGCAATGGCTTTTCTCCATTGAAATCAAATCGAGAACACGGACTTCATAGCCTTTGCTTTCAAGCAGCTTTCCGGTGTCTCTCAGTATTTCGCCCTTTGGGTCAAGAATGACAAATGATGTGTTGCACTGCATAAGATTCGGCTTGCAGTAAAACCTTGTCTTACCGGCTCCCGAACCGCCGCACACAAGGGTGTTTAAGTTTCTTCGGTGTTTCTTCGCATTGAGTCCGATACAGACATTTTGCGTCATCAGCTTATTTGCAGAAGCCGGAGACTGTCTGTATTTTTTGTTTACGGCTCTTGCGTTGCCCCATTTCGCAGAGCCGTGTTCTTCACGCCTTCGGTAATTTTTCTGTGTTGAGAAGTAAATCCCGATACCCATTGCATAGCAGAGAAGCAAAACGAGGACAGTTTTTAGGCTGTCCTCGCATAGCTCAATATGGAATGGGTTGTTGAACGCTGTTAATAGGCTCGGCAGTATTTCCGGCAATCCTCCTTTTACAGAGGGTGCAATCAGAAGTGCCAGCCATACGACCGGGATAATACCGATGACGGAAAGAATAATCGCAGACTGCCTTTCGTTATCTCGATTCACAGGAGCGTTCCTTTTCGATAACTCTAAACTTTTTCTTTGGGGCAGTTCCGACCTTGATGATAAGGTCGTCCACCGCATCGGTAGATTTGCCCTCGTTCATCAAATCTGTTTTCTCGTCGTTGAGAGAACGGATAATAATGCCGTGTTCATAATCGTCCAATGCGATATGATACATTTCTTCCTTCGCCATAGTCTCACCTTATCTTTCGTAGTCTTTGCTTCGTTCCTGCTTCTTCTTGTAAAGCTCATCGGAAACACGGGAGTGAATATCCGCCATCGCATTTCTCGTTTTGGAAAGCTCATAGCGAATATCCTTCGGCTCTTTGCCGGCGAGCTTCTCAGGGATACGGTTGATTGCAAAATTCTGTGTATCGACGCCGTACTTCTTGCAAAGCATATAGCCGATACAAACCGCCTGAAAGCCCATATCCGCTCTGCTGTAACTGTCGCTGTTGATGGAGAGCTGTGCGTGGCCAAGCTCCTGTGCTACGCACTGAGCGACCGCTACGCTGTCTCCCACATCACGCTTTACATACAAGGTCTGTTCCTCGTTGTTGTAAAACGCCGCCATATTGGGATACGGAAGTTCATTTGTTGCTTCCACTTCAACAGGGGAAGAATCCAGCATAACGGTAATGAGTGCTTTCGGGTCACGGTTGACAGTCGGTGCAGGCGGTCTCTTGCCGTTGGTCTGCGAAACATCAAAGACCTTTTTCACATTGTAGGAAATGCCGGTCGTACCGTCTCTCTTGGCATACTCGACAGGCTCAAGAATGGAAATGCTTTTCGCACCTTTCTGAATTTTCACATTGTCCTTGCTCCAGTCGTCAAAGTTTTTGAGCTGGCTTGCTTCGGGAAGCTGCTTGAAAATCAGAAGTGCGTTGACCGCAGAGTATCTGTCAAGTCGGCTCTGCGTATCAAGAAACGCTTTGAACTTTTCCGGGTCGGAAACAATCGCCTTTGCGGTGTCGTCCGCCATCTGATATACGGCTTCTTTTTCAGCCTTCATCTTCTCGGCGTATTCCTCTTTGGAAAGTCGTTTGCTCTGCTGTCCTGCCTTAGCAGGGGTAAAATTGTTTGTCATTGTGATTACCTCTCTTTCACATTTTTGTTTTTGGGTTTCGGCTGCTGGTGTACGGTCTGTGCCGGGGCGTTCTTTACCTCCGGCTTTGATACCTCCGGTTCTTTGCGTTCTGCTTCTTTCTGCTGCTTGGACTGTGCCTTGTATCGGTCAAGCTTTGCTTTCACCGACGGCTTTCTCTGTCTGTCGCTTACAGTACCCTTATCAGTTTGCATATCTACCGGCTCGGAGTCGTGCCTTGACGGAGGGTTTTTGTCCGTTTTGGCGACTGTGGGGTTTGACTGGGAATACCCCTCTTTCTGAATAGGTTTTCTGACGGCTTCCTCAGTGATGATTTCGTTTTTGGTTTTCGTCGGCTTGTCTTTCTCCAAAGCTTCACGCTTTTCGACAGCCTTCTGAGACTCGGTGACAATCGCAGCCTTATCAACTTTACCGAGTTCAAATCTCTCAACGATTCTCTGAATTTTGGAAGCGTCCTCTGCACGGGCAATAATATCAATCGGTACATTATCGCCCTTTGTGTTTTTATCCCTGAGTACGCAGTATAGAACGCCGTAGCGTTTTGCCTGCTCGGTAAACTTCTTCAAGTCCTTGTTGGGGATAGAAAACACCTTCAGCTCCTTGCCCGACTTAATCATATTGGTAAGTCGAGCCTTGCCCTTTGTTTTCTGTTCCTGTTTGAGAACAGAGACTAAAAGAACGGCAATATTCTTTGCTGCCGCTCCGCTCAATTTTGCGGCTACTTCAAAGCCCTCAAGCGATAGCCTGACGACCTGTTCTGCCGCATCACCTCCGTTTGTCATTACGGTTCTGCTCCTTTCTTTCTTGTTTTTCTTCGTAAACTCTAACAGTTTCAAGGTTGGCTTCAATGACCTTTGACCTTTCGGCTATGTCATCACAAAGACCGACCTCTTTGCGGAGAGTCCACAGTTTGCTCGTGATTGCCGCAACCTGCTCTTTGACATTTGATAGCTCATCGTCACTCAAATTTCTTCTTAGCTGTTTTCGCAGGTGCGTTCTATCGTCAGTCAAGGCTTTGATTTGCGACAACACGGACTCTTTATATGAGAAAAGCTGCTCGTCGGTAGAAATGTTCTCCCGTCCAAGCAGCCTTGTCTCCTGAGTGATTTTGTCGAGCTTCAGCAAATCTTCTTTCAAAAGATAGTGAAGCCTTGCGGTATTCTGTTTTTTGTATTTCGGCAGATAACCCAGCTTATAGCAGTAATGCAGATACAGCCCATACAATCCGCCGACCTTTTTGATTTTGTGTTCTCTTGTGGGCAATCGGTATTGTCTGACTCTTACCGTTTCCTTTGCAAAAGGAACGATGAGAACCTTTTGATTTTCCGTCAGCCTACGCTTGATTGCGTCCTCGGTATAATTCTCTCCGAGTGATTTAAGTCGTATCGGCTTCTTGTATCCTTTCGGAACAATCGTCCAATACTTTCGACTGTCGCTGAGACAATGCTCATAGCCCATCTGCGTGAGGATATAATCAAAGGTCTTTAAGTTGGTGCTGTGTGCAATCGCTTCATCAATGGCGTCACGGGTAATGGAGTATCGGCTCGGCATACCGGCTTGCTCCTGCTTGTAGTAATAAGAGGATTGCTTACTGCGGTTCGGGTTTGGATTGTAATACAGTCCGTACTTCTCGCACAGTCGGTCGGCAACCAAGCGGAACTTGAACCACGCTTTTTCATCGCCCCATAACCGCTTGCCGTCCACAAAGGAAACGGAGTTGATTACATAGTGGCAGTGCAGGTGCTTCGTGTTCAGATGAGTAGTAACCACCACCTGAAATCTTTTGCCCCACACCTCGTTTGCAAATTCCATTCCGATTTTCTGTGCCAGCTCCGGGGAAATGTCCTGTTCCTTAAAGCTCAGGTATCCGTGATAGGCTTGTATGCCGTCGTCTTTGCCGTATGCTTTTTTCACAGATACAAACTGGTCTCTTGCGGTCGCAGGGTTGCAGTTGATACCCTCAACGAAAAATTCACGCTCGGTTTTTTCTTCGTCCTTTGCGTAGCTGAGAACATCACGGAGAGCCTGATACTGTTCCTCGGTGTAAATAACTGCCGCAGTCTTTTCGGGATTGGCGGCATAGTCGATTACCTGACCGAGCCTTGATGTGACAGACCACAATTTACTTACTGCCATTTCATATCGCTCTTATCGGGTCTTAAAAAAGTACGCTCCACATCAGCCTGAAACTTGTGCCAACGCTCGGCTTCCTTTTTGAGCTGCGGTGCGTCCACAAATCCGAGGGTGTTTGCTTTCGCCGCAAGCTGATTGATGTTGTTGCCGATAGCAGAAAGCTCACGCATAACATCGTAAAATCTTTCGTCGGGCTTTTCTCTCGGCTCATATCCTTTGAGAAGCAAACGGATAAGACCGCCTTCGGAAAGACACGCCCGCTTTGCTTTTTTCTGCAAATCCTGAGCTTCTGCCTTGTTCATCAGAATGTGCTTTTCAATGTTTCTCTTGCTCATTTTTATCGCTGTCCTTTCTGTAAATATAGTGCCTGTCCCGATTTATCTGAAACAGGCACATTGTTGTTACTCCGAAAAAGCCGCCTATGATTAACCCGGCGGTGACCAATACTATCTCCCGCATTGCTTATGCTCCTTTCTTGCTTGGGGTATTAGGGGCAACCCCTAACGAGTGTACCGTTTTGGACATTCCTGTCCATAAATGGTCTGCTCGCTAAGATTATGCAGACACTCAGGGTTGCCCCATAGATTGACTCTTATCTCTCCATATCCTTTGAGACAGGCTTATACGGCTTTGCTTCAATACCGTCCAAGGACTTATAAAATCTCTCCGGGTATTTGAACTTTTCCTCGTACTTACGAGCCAGTTCTTTCGGCATACTGAGAAACTTTTCCGACTCAATCGGTGCGTATGCAATGAAGAACTTGCCGGCAATAATGTCGAGCATTTCACGGTTGCTGTCGTCTTTTACATAACATTTTTCAATCTTCCAACCGTCCTTGCCGCCGTGTTCATCAGCCATATATGCTTCCAGTCGCACACATTTATCCGACCCGTCAAGGGAAGAAGCATAGATAGAATATCCGCCCATACCCTCAATGAAAGCCTTATTGTTACTGCTGACAACATAGGTTCTTTGTTCCTCTGTGTATGGCTTGTCAAAGCTGTCAGCCGTAAAAACAATATATCCGGTCGTGTGGTTTCTTTCTTTTTCTACCTGCCGGAAATGAGCTTTCAACTGCGGATAACTCATCTCAACATTCTCAGGCTCGGAATAAACAGCCCTGTTCAGCGGCAAGCCGTTCATCTTTCCTTCATCGTTGCAGATGATGGCAACATCGTCCTCAAAGGGCATATATTCTTCAATATCTCCCTCCACAAGAGACTGCATTGCTTCCAGCGTATCCTCAATCTCAATGAGCTTCGGATACCTGCCCGGCTCAACGAGAATGACGGAAATCTTCTCCGGTGCTTCGACCTTTTCAAAGGTATCTTCGTGAATATTCAAAGCGAGAGAGCTTCCGTTTTCCCAACTCATATGAATCTGTCCGGCGTCGTCAACAAACTTAACCGTTCCTTTCAGACCGTAGGGCATTTGACTTTCTCCAGCCATTTCAGTGAGTACAATCTGCGTACCCTCCGGGTACATTTCTCTGATTTCTTTTAGTTTCATCGTGCAAAACTCCTTTCGGTTTTATCTTTTATTCCCAAGCGTTTACAAAGAAAGTCGTTGACATCTTTCCCGTATTGGGGAGGGTCGTCAACGACTTCATAATTATCTGAAAGAATCGTCTGCAACGCTTTGGTTGCTTTTCTTCCGGCAATATCATTATCCAAATGAAGAACAATTCGCTTGATTGTTTTGTCTTTTTCAAGCAGCCTGCCGAGTGTAACAGGCACTTTTGAGTCCTCGATTTTCTGCTTTGGGGAATACACTCCTGCAAGAGAAACAAGGTTAAACTGTCGCCAGTCTTTGCCCTCCAGCTTCATCAAAGTTGCATAGGAAAGCAGGTCAATAGCACACTCAAAAAGATGAACCTCTCCGGTGTTTTCGGCAGTCAGGCGGAAAGAGTATTGCTTTTTACTGCCAGTGCAGTCGCCCATAATCCTTGATTGATTTGTTGCTCTGTAAGCGGCGTATTTAGGTTCTTTGTTCTCGTCATAGCCGATAAAAACAGCATTGTGATATGGGAGCGACTCAATGATTAGCTCCTGTTCCAAGCAGTAGTTGATGATTTCAAAATCAATGCCACGCCCGAAAAGGTAATCAAATACCACATCGGCAGTAGGACTTTTTTCAGGCAGAAGCAAGGGTTGTTCCTCATAGCTTTTGATGTTTTCACAAGTCGGAAAGCTGACTGAACCGTTTCCCATAATGGTCTGAACCGCCTCCACAAAATCCATTCCACGGACTTTGATAAGGTAATCGAGAGCGGATTTGCCCCCGATACCTCTCGACCACCACATCCATTTGCCGTTGGAAATCTTCAAGCTGTCGTGGGTTCTTGTGGTGTAGGTGTTGCTTGAAAATTTAACAAGCTCGCCCGGTTCATACTCTCTGAGATAGGTTAATAAGTCCATTCGTTTGGCTTCGGTTATGACTTCCGGTGCAATATACGGCATACAAACCACCTCGCTTTACTCAAGGCAATCAAATTCCTTATCACTTATCTCATCGCAACAAGCGAGTCTTGCAAGCAATAACAGAACATCGTCAACAGGACACTTTATGTCGTTCCAGAAAAGCCAAGCGACTTCTGCAAGGTCTTTCTCCTCATAAAGAGCAACGATTTCTTCAGGGGAGAACTCCGTCTGAATACTTCTGTCAATAAGTTCTTTATAGAAATTGAGCTTTGCAATTTTAAGTGAAAATTCTGTTTCCCTTGCGGGCGGTGTGCTTCTTTTTAATTCGTGATACGCATTGCTCAATCTACGGACAACGCACATCTGCGGTGCATCAAACGGTTCGATTTCTTCATTGGCAAAAAAGAAATTTGCCTTAAAATCTGTTTCTTTCTTATTATCTTTCATAGGTTTTCTCCTTTCGTGTGTTCGGCACTTCGCCCTCATCGGGTTCGCCGCCGACAATTTCGTTTTCTCGCTTATCCATATTGAGCAGAATATTCAGCTCGTCCAGTCGGGCAAGCTTTGTTTTCAATTCTTCCTCTTGGATAAATGGTTTTTGGACTTCTTTCTTTGCGGTTTCCAACTGATTTTTGGTGTTCTCAAGGTCGTTCTCCGCAAGTGACAAGCTCTCGGCAAATCTCTCAATTCCGTTATCAAGACGGATAATATTGCCGTATGCGTCATCGCCGAGAGGAACATTTCTGCTTGTTGCACCTTTCAGTCGAACCTCATAATTTCGCTCTGCGGTATTAAAAAGCAGCTCCGTTTCAAACCCTCTGTACTTGCCGAGAGGAATAGGGTCGGGGCTGTTCATCTGTTTGCAGGCTTCAATGATTGCTTTACCGGCGTCGGCTTTTTCGGAATAAAAAACACCCTTAACCTCCATACCGACAAAGCGGTCGTCCGTTGGTTTCGGGTGCTGTTTCGCAGTTTCTACATCTTGCTTCAAGCCTTCAATGCGGTTTTCCAAAGCTGTAATTCGCTGCGGATAATATTTGATTATCTTATCTTCCAAAGCATATCTTTCAGAGAGAAAGTTGGATTTTAAGAGCTTCAGCTTTTGGACTTGAATATCCAAATCCATCTTCTCCTTAATATACGGATTGCCGGTGGCAAGCATTTTAATTTCTGCATAGGACAGAGCGGTTTCATCAATATCCTCGGCAGAACGCACCGGAGATTTGCTCGTCATAATCTGACTGGCGAACTTTTGCTTTCCCTCTACAAGCTGATAGAGATATGCGTCAAAGGTCTGCTCTGTTACATAGCGGTAAATATCTACATCGGGGTTTGAGTTACCCTGACGGATAATTCGACCGGAACGCTGCTCCAAGTCTGACGGTCTCCACGGACAATCCACATCGTGAAGTGCGATAAGTCTGTCCTGAACATTCGTGCCAGCTCCCATCTTCTGCGTAGAACCGAGAAGCACTCTGACCTCGCCTTTACGGGTCTTTTGGAACAGTTCTTTTTTCTTCACATCGGTATCTGCTTCGTGGATAAAGCGGACTTCGCTTTCGGGGACACCACGCTCTATGAGCTTCTTTCTGATGTCGTTATATACCGAGAATGTGCCGTCGTTTTTTGGCGTTGAAAGGTCGCAGAACACAAGCTGTGCTGATTTTTTATCGGCTGTTTCCTCCCAAATACGGTAGATGTTATCGACGCAGGCGTTGATTTTACTGCCCTCAAAATCAGGCAGCATATCGTTGAGCATACGCTGGTCAAGAGCCAACTTTCTACCGTCGTTTGTGATTTTGAGCATATTATCTACACTCGAATCCACACCGCCACCACGGACTTTCTCGGCTCGCTCCGCAAGGGAAGCAACCATTTCTTTCTGCATTTCAGACGGCTTGACTGCAACATTGTGGAAGTGTGCATCCGGCACAGGCAATTCCAACATATCCGCCGTCTTAATGTCGGCGACCTCCTTAAACATCGCCATAAGCTCCGGAAGGTTATAGAATTTTGCAAAGCGGGTTTTCGCTCTGTAACCCGTTCCCTCCGGGGTAAGCTCAACCGCAGTTACAGTCTCTCCAAAGGTACTTGCCCACGAGTCGAAGTGCTGCAAGTTGTTTTTGACAAGCGTGTTGTACTGCAAGTATCGCTGAATGGTATAGAGTTCCACCATACTGTTTGAGATAGGAGTACCGGTTGCAAATACCGTTCCTCGACCGCCTGTAAGCTCGTCAAGGTATCGGCACTTCATAAACAGGTCGGAGGATTTCTGTGCTTCCGTCTGAGCGATACCGCCCACATTTCGCATTTTGGTGTAAAGATACAGGTTCTTGTAATAATGACTCTCGTCAATAAAGAGCCTGTCCACACCGAGTTCTTCAAAGGTAACAACATCGTCCTTGCGGCTTTGGTCGTTGAGCTTTTCCAGCTTTTGCTTCACGGACTTTTTAGACTTTTCAAGCTGTTTTATGGAGAAGTTTTCTCCACGGTTTCGCTTCAAATCCATAATACCGTCTGTCAGTTCTTCAAGCTGCTGCTCAAGAATTGCTCTTTGTCTTTCAATGGACATTGGTATTTTTTCAAACTGAGAATGACCGATGATTACTGCGTCATAATCTCCCGTAGCAATTCGCCCGCAGAACTTTTTGCGGTTCTTGGTCTCAAAATCTCGCTTTGTCGCAACAAGAATATTCGCCGCCGGATAGAGCTGCAAGAACTCCGCCGCCCATTGTTCGGTTAAATGATTCGGCACTACGAACAGAGACTTATTGCAAAGTCCCAGTCGTTTGGACTCCATAGCAGCAGCCACCATTTCAAAGGTCTTGCCCGCACCGACTGCGTGTGCAAGAAGCGTATTTCCGCCGTACAGAATGTGTGCAACCGCATTTTTCTGATGTTCACGGAGTTCGATTTCCGGGTTCATACCATTGAAAACAATGTGGCTTCCGTCATACTCACGGGGTCTTATGCTGTTGAACTTTTCGTTATACATCTTCGTGAGTTTTTCTCGGCGGGTAGGGTCATCCCATATCCAGTCCTGAAAGCCCTGCTTTATGAGTTCCTGCTTTGCCTGTGCGATTGCCGTCTCTTTTTTGTTGAGAACGGCTTTCTTTTTGCCTTCGTCATCTTCGATATAGTCAAAGATACGGACATCTTTCAGGTTCAGCGTTTCCTCAATTATCTTATATGCGTTGATGCGGGAAGTACCGTATGTGCTGTACGCTTTTACATTGGAACGGTCATAGCTCTTTCCCTCAATGTTCCATTCGCCGGTAAACTGAGAGTAGTGAACCTTGATATTCCATTGTGCATAGCGTGGGGTGTCGAGAAACTCAAACATAAACTGTTGGAATATTTCGGGCGGTATCCAAGTCGCACCGAGCCTTACGGAAATCTCGCTTGCCGTCAAATCCTTTGGCTGCACCTTTTCAAGTGCCTGCACATTGACGGTGTAATCTTCGGGATACAATGCCGCAGACCTTTTGGCTGTTGCCAGCTTCTCACGAACATTGCCCGACAGATATTCGTCTGCCATCAGATACTTCGGCTCATAAGAATTACCGTACTCATAAAGAGGATTTAAAAAGATTACACCCTTTAGGTCAGCGAATAATTCCTCCTCGCTTTTGCCGGAAAGCTCCATCATATATTCCATATCAATGGCTGCTTTTTCACCCATAGAGACAGCGAGAGCTTCATCTGCGGTATCAACCTCCGTTACCGGCTTGTGCGGTTTAATCGTCCTTTTGAAGAACATATCTGCCTTGCGTTCCAGTTCGCCATCTTCGTTGATGACCTCAAGAGCAGAGAGCAGAGCATAGGAGCTGTCGTCGGAAAAGGCAGAAGTATTGGCACGGCTGTTAATAAGTCCGTACTTCTTTGTAAAGCCGTCATACAGAGTGTTCAGTTTTTCCTGTGCCTGTTTGATTTCGCTGTCCGGGTAATCCTCGGTTTGCAGTTCAATCAGGTTGCGGACGCAATCTCTTATCCCAATCATACCCTTGATACGGTTCTCGGCGGTTGCCGATACCTCTACCGGGGACATACGGGAGTTCTCACGGAAATAGATTTTATCGTCCAAAACCGTGTAGGAAAAGTTTCTTACCGTAGGGTCTGCCGGGATAGAATTATCTTCTTCCTCCAGTTCGTCGGCAACCTCGTATTCGGAGATTTCTCCGTGAATGTTCGAGACTGCTTCATTCAAAAGCTCCGAAAGGTCGGCGTTTTCAAACGGCTCACAGGTTGCTTCCGGTCCGAAGCGACCGCTTACCATTTTCATTTCGCCGAGTATCATTTCCGGGTGCTGAACAAAATATGAGTTCATCCTTATACCGTTTTCGTCGGTGTCAAGATGAACCCAATCCGGCTCAATATCTATTAGCCTGTCTCGCTTTTGCAAGAACAGAATATCGGATACAACCTCTGTTCCGGCATTGCCTTTGAAAGTGTCATTCGGGAGCCTGATTGCTCCGAGAAGCTCCGCCCTCTGTGCGATATATTTACGCACATTGGAGTTTTCCTTGTCCATAGTTCCTTTGCTTGTCACAAGAGCCATCACACCGCCGGGGCGTAACTTATCAAGCGATTTTGCAAAGAAATAATCGTGGATTAAGAAGTTGTACTTGTCATATCGTTTATCGGAGACTTTGAAATCTCCGAAAGGCACGTTGCCGATAACACCGTCAAAGAAGCTGTCGGGGACATTTACTTCCTCAAAGCCCTGTGCCGCAATGGAAGATTTCTGATAAAGCTGCTGAGCGATACCGGCTGAAACGGTATCAAGCTCAACGCCGTAAACCTTTGCGTTTTCCATTGACTTAGGCAGCATACCGATGAAGTTACCGATACCGCAGGACGGCTCAAGCAGATTGCCCTCCTGAAATCCCATCTGTTCCAACACCTTATAAATGGCGGTAGATACTTCGGGCGGAGTGTAAAAGGCGGTCAAGGTGCTTTCTCTTGCCGACGCATATTCCTCCGGCGTCAGGATGTTTTTCAGCATTGCATACTCTGTATGCCAAGCTCCTGCTCGTTCGTCAAAGGCTTCGGGAATACCGCCCCAACCGACATATCTCGACAAGATTTTCTGCTCATCGGGTGTTGCAAAACGGTTTTCGTTTTGACAATCCTTCAAGACCTTAATCGCTGCATAGTTTCTGTGAAAACGCTCTTTCTTGTTCACTTCCTCAACCTGATTATTGGCAAGGTCAAAATTGTGTCGCTCCGACATAGGAATATCCGGGTGGAGGTCAAAGCTCTTTACCTTTGACTTTTTCTTTTGCTCCCAAGCGGGTACAATCGGTTCAGGCTCTTTGTCGTAACCGTTGCCGATACGAACACCCTCGTTATACATTTCCTCATAACTGTCAAAACCGTTTTGAGTAGCAACGATTTCTCTGTAATCCTCAATCGGTACATTTCCGATGTTCGTTGCCACCATATCAGCTCTTTCAGTGTTTTCAATAAGAGCTTCCATTGTGGCAGAGGTACAGTCGGTCAAATCCGGTGTCCTGTGAAATTCTCGGTCTGCGTCCTCAAACCATTCCGCACCTACATCGGCAAGCTCCTGATTTGCAATGCTACCGAGGTAATCAAAGAAATCCTCTGCCGAGTCATACTCCCGTGCGGCTTGCTGTATCTCGTCAAAAGAAAGCGTATTTGTAACATACTGACCTCCGGCATTGCTGTCGGGGTTATAGTACATCCAAGTTACACTTTCATTGTCCCGGTCAATAAAGAAGGCGTCGTCATAACCGGTTTTCGGACTGAAATCTGGTACGGTTTCAGTATCGTTTTGAGCTTTATTTTCGCTTGTAACGGTTTTTTCTTCCGCCGGTAATACACTGACCTTCAAGTGGTCGTTCATTGGATTTTCACGCACTTTGCGGTCAAATTCTTCCCTTGAAAGTTCCTTGTTGAATAAGGGCATATCGAAGTCATAGAGCATTACACGGTTTTCATCAAAGGACAAAATCTCATACTGAGAAGCCCCGATATACACGCTGTCACCGAGATGATATTCATACTGTGTTTCCGGTTCGTCCTCTTTGTTTTCAGGCTCAGGCGGTGCGGTAGAGAGTATCTCACGGTTTTTTCTCTGCTCTGCAAGCTCGGCTCGCCGTTCTTCCTGCTTTTCAAGCCATTCAGGATACTTTTCTTTTTCCTTTGGATTTAAGTATCTGTCCATACGGATAAGGTCTCCGATACGCTTTTCCACTTGAGACCAAGAAAGCGTAATGTGCGGCTTGTCACTTCCGATACCTTTTGAGATTGTGATACCTTTTCCGTCGTGCTGTTCGTCGATACCTGCACCGATAATAACCGGGTAAGAGCCGCCCCAACCATATTCATTTTTCAAGAAGTCGGCATTCTCTTTTGCGGAAAGGCTCTTTTCAAACTGCTCATAGATACGCATTTTGCCCTCGGAAACTCCGCTTCCACGGGTCAGTACGGTGTCAATGATTTCCTGAGAAAAAGTAAAGGCAGAGGTTTTTTGTTCCTCTGCCTGATTGCCCATAATGAGAGTCAACTGACCGTCCATAGACGGAAGCGGCTTCATTGTATCGGTCAATTCTCCCAAAAGTCTCATTGCTTCAAAATGCTGTGCGATAACGCCCCAGTCATAGAAGCTCTGAGCGGTTCTGTTTTCATATTCGCCCTTCCACAAGTGGAGAACATTCTGAAATGTCTTGTATCCAACAAGCCTGCCGTCGCTTAAAGTAAGCTGGGTGTAATCGTTGTTGAAAATACCCTTGATATATTCGGTACGGGTCGCATTATCCGTATTTCTCTCATAGAAGTCTTTGATTTCTTCCTTTGAAGCGGACAAATGCGGGGTAGTACCGAGTATCTCTCGGATAGTATCATCGCCACCGAAAAACGGCAGGCTCTTGTCCTCGTGGTTTCTGTCGTAATACTCTAAGCGAATATTACCTGATTCTTCACGATTTCCTGTGCCGAGTTCCTGATGTTGTTCATCAGGCGAACCCACTTCATCATATCTTCCGCTTTCATCTGCTCCGTCAGCCCGGCTTTCTGTGCCATCTGCTTCACGAGAGTTTCCTCCAGTTCGCTGGCTCTCTGCTGAACCTCCGCCAAGTGACTGTTCAGAATCCCTTTCGTCAGAAGATTGTAGTACAGGATTTTGTGATGTTCCTTCAGATAAGTTCTCCTCATCTGCGACCATCTGCCGAGAGTCACTTCCGTCTGCTCCGGCAGTTTCAGGTTCGGAAGATTGTAATCTCCCACCATCGTGTATGTGATTTCGCTCATCGCTTTGACTCCTTTCGTCTTTGATGTCTTTATTGTATTCGGATTGCTCCTGTTCATCAATTATGCGATTTTCCTTGCTGAGCGTGCTGATTGTTCTGCTGACAGGGAGCAACGCCATTTCAGCAATGTCACTTGTAGCAATACCCACCGCATTGAGAACTTCCTGTGAATTGAAGTTTGAAATACCGGCAAAGTCATCGGGAGAATACACCTTGTCTGCGTCCAGTCCCAATCGTGCCATAACCATATATGACACGCTGTTTCTGACAAGCTCCAAATACAAGGCATTTGCTTCGTCAGCAGACAAATACTCCATATCGCTTCCTGCACCCAAGCTCATAAAGTCGGTGATATAGTCTGCGATGTTGTCCTCGACGGCATTGGCAATGCTCTCTTTAACGACATTTTCAATACTCGTTGTATCGTTTACCGCACCGAAAGTGTTTTCAAGCGTTTCAATAACCTCTGCTTCAAATTCGGGTCTCATCTCCCAAATCGGAACAGGGCGGGAATATCTGCTTTCGTGAGTGTCCGATATATCAAAGTAATGAATCAGCCTTTGACGGCTTCTGTCTGCGTCCTCAAATACGGCAATACCTTTTGCTCCTCGATTTACCCAGCGACCGAAAGTGCCGTTCCATCGTTCGATTTCAAGCACGGCTGTTGCGTCGGGTCTTTGGGCATAAATAAGAAGCTGTTCATCAAATCGGAGCCTGAAATTTCTGCCTGCTGTTTTCAGAAACGATTGCCAGTTTACCGGGTTGTCGGTAACTGCAAAACAGGTTCTTTCATATAGCTCTGAAATCAGGTCAAATTTTCTTGCCACCTCGTCTGCACCTCCTTATCGTGATTTTTCTTTGTCCTTTGCAGGCTTCGTGTTTTCTTTTGCGGCTGGTTCTACGGTATGACCGTTTCTCTCGCAAAGCTCGGCAAATTCGCAGATGTGGTAGAGATTTGTACCGACCTCCAAATGGTAGTCATCAATATATCTGCAAGTCCTCTCCATTGTTTTTCCGTCGCCGAGCTTAATTGAAATTTTCTCTCCGTCCGCAATGCGAAACTGCTCCTGATAGTGCGGGTCGATAAATCGGATACCACGCTCGGCATTTTTCAAGTGGCTGTTCAGCCACTCTTTCTGATAGCAATAGCAGTACAGATTGTATTCGCCCCTGTTGGGGTTAAACCTCATAAGATAGCTGTACTTTTCCGTATCAAGACGAATACCGTAGTGGTTGCGGTCATCATTAAAGGAGCTGTCGGGAGTGGAATAACAGTAAGAGGACATAGCCTTTCTGCCGGACAATACATCGCCGTCACGCAATCCGTTTATCACATCGTCAAATTCAGCCTTAAATTCATCTGTTTTCAAGTCTTTTCTGAAATCGTTCCAAGTCGTCCAAAACTCGTTCCCGGCAGAACCGAAGTCCGCTCTCAAATATCCGACAAGACCGGTCTGCATAGAAAGCTGCTGACTTTGGCTGAAGGTGTATTTACGCTCTGCTTCGGTCAATACTCTGTAATCCATTTTCATCACCTCGCTTGTTCGTTTGGTTGTCTTTGCTTTGGAATAGAAAAACCATATACGCCGGCAATATCATCGCCGAGTCTTTTGGTAACTCGTGTGATGTCGGCTCTTGTGGCTTTTCCGCTATAGATTTTATCTTGCAGATTTTCAATCTGCGTATCGGTAACACCGTCTTTGAATACACGGTATAGATAATGGTTTGTGCCGTCGTGATGAACGGCGTCGGCTCGAAGGTCGCCGTACTTGTCCACATACCATTCGGTGTAATCGGTATCGGAATAAAGGCAGTCCTTAATGTTGCCGGAATCAATCATCTTGTAGCCCGACACTCTGCCGTTCCATCTGCCGAGGTCGCCGATAACAATAATCGGCTGTGAAAGCTGAATATTGAGATTTACTCGTTCATCATATAGGTTTTCGGCATTGGATTTTACCATAATGTCGTACAGTTCATCTTCGGGGTAGTCAGGGTACAGTTCCTCTAACGACTCTCGCCAATCATCAAGGTCAAGGTTAAGGTCGCTCCAAATGATATGACGGTCATTCTGTTCCTGCCTGCTCATCACTGCCACCTCCCAAAAAAGAGAACAGCTTATTGGCTTTGGTCTGCTTCTGAAGCTCGATAATCAGGCTCATATCCGGAATAGTGATACCGGGAATTTTCAAAATGCTCTCCATATCAAGCTGCTGCAATTTCTTTTCTGTATTGCAGCCTGCGTCAAACAGTTTTGTCAGAAGCTTTGTTTTCTGCTGAAAAGTGAATTTCTCCTTCATTGCTTTGTCCTCCTTATCGTTCTTTGTCTTTGTTTCGCTTCTTGTTTGAAAGCTCCTGTGCCTTTTCCTTTGCCCATTCAGGCAGACGCTCAGGCTTTACCTCGCCCATAACATCCATTCTTTCATATCGGGTTGATTTGCCGGTGTGAAGATTGGTACAAAACACGGCGCTTCCACGGCTGTTTGCCGACGCACCGAAACCACCTGTAACATAGTAGAGCTGTCTGTCGGCTCTCTGAAATTCAGGCTTTAATACCTTGGGGTCAATGGCTATGATTTTGCCGTTGATGTCTTTGGAATAGTGGTCGGGGATACAGTCGGCTTCTGTTATGAGTGTGATTGGAATATCCAGTTTTTCGACCTGTTCCTTGAAAAGCTCCGCTTCATTTGCCACACGGCTTCCGAAAAGGTGTACGATTTCGATATAGTCATCGCTTACCATACATTCCGAACACAGTTCAAACAGGTCGTTTCGCTCTGCAAAGCCGCACATAAATTTATCGCCGTTTGTGCTTTGCTCATTGGAAGCCAAGATAACTTCCTTTTCGCCCACATTGACCGAGCAAAGAACAGTGTATTCACCGATTTTTCTTTTTCCCTCGTTCATATCCACACCTCAGCTTACTTCAATCACAATTCTGATGTTTCCGCAGTCGCAGCCACTGCACTGCCTTGACAGTTCGGGAAATAGGGATTGCACTCTCTGTCTTGCTCTGCGGATAGTCTCAAAGCACGGCAAGCCGTAGCCTTTATAGTTGTTGACTATATCCTCAAGCGGTAAATCTCCGACTCTCATATAGCTGTATCGGTTGTAATAGCAAAGGATAAGCTGCATATCATCATACCTCGTTTCGGGGCATTCTCTGAGTATTGCAAGCACCTTGCTGTCAACCGTCTTTTGCTTATTCATAATGCACCTCCGTAAAAGAACGGTGGGCGAAGTTTTCACTCCGCCCACATAAGCGTTCCTTATTTCTTTCTGTTCTTAATCTGCAAGAAGATAAAGCCGCCGATAATAAAGGCGACTAATACAACTGCTACGATTGTTTTAGCGTCCATTACTCATTGTCCTCCTTCTTCTTTTTTCTGTACGCAACAACGGCTGTGCCTACAATACCGAGGGCAGAAAGTCCCGCAAGTGCAGTCCACAAGCCGACATTGCTGTTATCTCCGGTCTTTGGTGTGTCTCTCAGCTCATTGTGCATTTCCACAACGGTAGTAGAGCCGACCTTTACGGTTGCAATCTTATCCGCAGGAAGCACATAGGAAGCAGAAACAGTATCCTGAACCTCGGAAACGGTGTAATCTCCGATACGAAGTCCCTCGATAACGATTTCGCCGTTCTTATCGGTCGTGAAGCTGCGGTCATAACCGTTTACTCCCGTGACTCTGAAAGTGAAGCCTTCAACCTTACCGTCAGAGGAAGTCTTAACGATTTTCAGGCTTCCTTTCATTGCCGTGTTAATAAAGCCGACGCCGGCTTTGTTTTCTACCTCATATGTGGTTTCATCTTTTTCAATGAAAACAGAGTACACACCCTTATCAAGTTCAAAGCCTTCCGGTGCTTTGGTTTCTCTTACAAGGTATTTTCCGTAAAGAAGCTCCTTCATCTCGAAAATACCGGTAGAGGTTTCGGAGAGCGTTCCGATAAGCTTGTCGCCGTCGTCCAGTTTACCGTCGCCGTTCACATCTTTGTAAACCTCAAAGGTTGCACCCGTCAGCTTGTTGTCCGGGTAATCTTCATCGACCTTTGTCAACTTGATATTGCCGTGAACATACTCATTGACGATTTCAACCTCAATGACCTGACCGACCTCGGAGATTTTAACTTCATAAGAAGTTTCATCAAGAACAAAGCCCTCCGGCTGTTCGATTTCTCTTACAAGCCAGTTGCCATACGGTACTTTCTCAAAAGAAAAGCTACCGTCTTTTTCAGAGGTAGCAGTCATCAAAGCATTTTCTTTTGTAAATTCGGTTTCATCAGCATTAAACAGTCCGATTACTGCACCGCCGAGTTCTTCGCCGTTTTCGGTAATCTTCTTACCGGAGACAGAACCGTAGATGAGCTTGTTTTCAATCGGCTTGCCGTCATTGACTGCAATCTCAACAGTTGCGGTGTCCTGTCCCGCATAGCTGAAAGTAAACGGATACTTGCTGTCGGAAAGGATATAATGCTCATCGGTGGCAAGCTCTTTTACATAGTAGCTTCCGAAAGGAAGGTCGGTTTTGATAACAGCCTTGCCGTTCTCGGAAAGAGAGATAATCTCAATTAGTCCGTCTGCCGGGATAGAAGTACCGCTTGCAGAAACAAGTTCCTCGGCGGCGAAAAGTCCGAAGCTGATATTCTTCACTTCATCGCCGTAGCCGATATTGAAAATGTCATTCTTTTCGATAGCCTTTTCAAGACTTACCGTAACCTTTTGTCTCTCATTTACGAAGCTGGTTGCGGTTTCCGTCACAGCGACTTCCTGACCTGCGTAGGTCAGCTCGACCTCGTGTGCTTCCTTGTTGATTACCATACCCTCCGGTGCGGTGATTTCAACTACCGTATATCTGCCGAGATAAAGCTCCTTACTCTTGGCAAGTCCGTTTTCATCTGTGGTTACAGTATCTACGACCTCGCCCTTTGCATAACGGAGTGTACCGTCGGGAGTGATAATATCTTCTGCTGCGGTAATCTCATAAACCGCACCTGCAAGACCTTTCACTTCATAGACAGGCTGATAAATCACATCGGCGTTTTCCTCTCCGGAGATATTTACCCCTGAGAATACCTCGCCGGTCTTTTCAATGCTGACAGTACCTTTCTGTGCCATATTAGGCTTATCGACCTTAATCACGGTAATACCACCCTCATCGGAAGAATGTTCCTCTGCCACATCAAAGTACACCGGTGTGCTGTCAAGCACATATCCGTAAGGAGCCTGAACCTCAACAAGTGAATACCCCTTGCCGTATTCCAGTTTTTCCGGTGTAACAAGCTGTCCGTTTGCGTCGGTGTAGAAAGTATCAATCGTTGTCGGAGTAGGATAAGTGAAAGTCATTGTTACCTGATTGCCGTTAGGGTCAAAAATTTTGAAGCCTGCACCGGCATACGGAATGTTTTTACCGCTTTCTGCGTCCACCTTAACAACCTTGATATAGCTTTCAAAGTTTGCGTTGTTGATGAGATAGCGGTAGGTCTGTCCGTTCTGAGAAATGAACACATCGAAGTCGTCCATTAACTCACGCCCCTCCCAACCGGAGGTCTGATAAACGGTATATACGCCGTAAGGCATATCCTTTGTCTGACCGAAGCCGTTTTCATCACAAACAATCACATCTCTTTCATCTTCTTCTGCTGAATCAAAGCTGCCGGAAGATTTCAGATAGATTTCAAAAGTTGCACCGTTTTCCGGTGTTTCAATCTTTGTTTCGCCGTCATCGGTGTGCTTGATAATGGCGATATTGCCTTTCATAACCTGTTCGGTAACATCATTTGCGGTCTGATTGTGTTCCACCGTATAAAGCTGCGGTTCAGCACCGACCTTATGGATTGTACCGTCGAGCAGATAACCCTCGGACGGCGTGATTTCACGGATTGTCCAGTCATTATCACAGACATATTCCTTTGTGGTAAACTGACCGTTCTTATCCGTAACATACTTATCCACAAGGGTTTCGCCTTTATAGATACCGTAAACTGCTCCGGCAAGGGTAGCGTCGCCCTGCGGTGTGCCTTCCTCTCGGTCGCTCTTTGTTACGGTTACGCTGAACTTTTTGAGAATGTTCGTGAAGTTTCTTGTGGTAACTTCTTTCCAGTTAATCGGTGCGGTCTGATTTGCAGGCACAACATAACGGATTGCGGTATCCACTTCCTCAATGGTGTATGGGGTAGTGCCGCTGATAAGCACATCATCAAAAGAAGCAACACCGTTTTTGTCTGTTACGGCATACTCATCGACCTCAATACCGGCAAGCGAAGTTCCGTAAAGGTGGAAAGTTACACCCTCGACCAGATTATCCTCCGAAGATTTGATAACCTGAAGCTTACCTCTTTTAAGAACATTATTGAAGTTGACCTTTGCCACCTGACCGGCAACAACAGTAACTCTGTGAACCTCCTGCGGTACATATTTGTCGATAGACTGCTCTGTGACCGTGTAAACACCGGGCATAAGGTTATCCAGTTGGAATTTACCGCCGTTTGCGGTTGTTACTGTCTGATTGACACCGTTACCGCTGACAGTAAACTGAATACCGTCAACCTTTCCGTCCTCACTTGTCTTTACAATCTGACAAGAGCCGTAGCTTACCTTCATTTTGACAAAGCCGCTGACCGGGTCGCTGACCTCCTGAGCATAAGTAACCACGTCCTGAATACCGTTGCCGTTCTGGTGGATACCGTCAGACCATACAACTACACCTCTGCGGACGCCGTTCTTTTTTGCGGCAGTGATGGTAAATTCCTTGCTCGGAGCTTTTTCCATCGAAACAGTCAATTTGTTTTCGCTGACTGAGAACGAAACGCCGTCAATATTTGCCGAGAAATTGTAATTGCCAAGCACACCGTTTGTATCGGTGAGAGTTGCAACATACTTGCTTCCGTTCCATTCAAGCTCGTTCACCTTGGCAGAACCGCTTGACCTTGTGCAGAAGCTCGGTACTTTGGTGTGATTCTGAACGCTTGTTACCATACTGTTGTAGTAAGACAAGATTTTACTGCGGAGTGGGTGTGCGGAGCTTACACATTCAAGCACGGCATTGTACCCGCCGGTAGAAACGTGATTAAAGCCTGCGTCTCTTTCGCCGACAATCGTTTCCCAAATCAAAATCTGAGTGGCATAAGCGTGTGCGATACAATTTGCGTCGCTTTCATTCTGCGACTTCCAGCTTGTCGAAATACCTCCACGGTAGCCGTACTGCAAGATACGACCGATAAGCAGGCGAATATCATCGCCGGAAATCGTACCGTTCGGACTGATGTTGTTGAAGAAGTTCTCGTCCTTTTCGGTGAGAGTATCTCCAGTCCGCTGACCTGTACCCGGCTCGATACAGTAGGCGATATTGCCCGAATACGAACCCATTGCACGAAGTCCCGTATATTTCGTGGACAAGCCTTTCCAACCGTTCATATAGTTGAGATTGCCGTGTCCCCATTTGCCGTTGTTATTGGTATCTCCGCTTCGGGGATAATCGACGAGGTACACATCGGCTTTTTCTCCTACGGCTGCAAAGGCTGTCGTTGCCCCAATGCCCATAAAAGCAGTAAGGCTCATAACCGCCGCCAACATAAGCGAGACGGCTTTCTTGAATTTTGTTTTAACCATTGCGTTTTCCTCCTTGAAATGCAAAAACGCACCGATTTTACTCAGTGCGTCCGCTTAAAATTTATTTTGTTTTAGCAGTAGCCGATATAGATGTTGTACTCCGTATCGGATAGCTTTTCTGTCCATATCCACACAGCGGTAAAACCTTCGCTGTTTTTGTATCGGTTCAGTCTGCTTTCAATATCAGACTTAATACCGCTTCGGTTAGGATTTGCGGATATGGGATTGTCCCAACATTCTGTCGCCGTGCTGTCAAGAGAAAGCCCTATGCTCACCGCATACTCTTTTGCGTAACTTACATAAGGGCTGACATCAAATGTCTGCTTGGGCGGCTCTGTCGGTTTCGGTTCTGCCGGCTTCTCAGTCGGTTTTTCAACCGGCTTTTGTTCGGCAGTTGTCTGTTCTTTCGGCTGTTCCGGTTGTTTTTCGGGTTCAGCCTGCGTGGTTGTCTGCTTCGGTGGCTCTGCCTTTGGCTTTTCGGTTGCAGGAGTATCAGCCGTTTTATCTTCCGCCGGTTTTGTCTGAACAGTTGCTACCGTCTGACTTTCAGCGGTTGATTTGCTTTCTTCTGCCGTAATCGGTGTTTCCTCCTGAACTGCCGTGCTTTCCGGTTCTTCTGCCGTTTCTTCCTGAGAATCTGTTTCGGTATTACCAGCCGGAAAAGAAGTCTCTGTTTTCGTAATCTCCTGTGCAGCTTCTTTGGCTGTGTTACCGGTACAACCTACGAGGAAAATCATCAGGCAGGCAAGAACACAAGGTATCAGCCTGTTTTTCATATCCATCGCTCCTTTCTGCTTTAATCGTAATCAAAACCGGTCAAAACATCAAAGGTGCGATTGGCTGAACTTTTTATCGTAGCAGACATTTTGCTTTTGCTCCAAATGTGCGAACCCTTTTATAGACAGCTATATGTTATTAGAGATAGATATACTCAAGGGAGATAGAGTATATTTTTTCAGCAGGTTAATAGCCGGTATATATAGGGGTTAGAGTGTGAGAAAGGGGGAAGGCTATCGGCTGTCACGGTCGGCTCTGCTTCGCAGAAACTTGTTGTAATGCTCCAATGCCTTGCACACAAAATCCTCCGTTTGGCTTATGGGAATATTCTTCGGGATAAGCTGTCGAACCCTGTCGCCCCTTAAAACAATTTTCTCCCTTTGGTTTGGTTTTTCCTCCGACATAATCGCTTGGATTGCTTCGGTTGTGAGTTTGCCCTCCTCAAAGAACTTTCGCATACGGATTGTTTGGTCGTGGGACGGGGTTGCATCGTTCAGGTCGATTTCATCAACCACATCACGCTGACTGTCCTCATCGAGAAAGGACAATTCAACCGCCGGTCGCATTTTAATTCGCCCCTCATCAACGTATTCCAAAAGTTCGGGAACAAGGTTTGTAAGGCGAATATATCTGTGAACTTGTCGTTCACTATCGCCCACATCATCAGACACTTCCGACACAGATAACTTCTTGCCCACTGGGCGAGAAGTGAGGTCTGTTCTTTGTCCTTGCCTTTTAATTGCTTCCAAACGCATTTTGTAGGCATAGGCTTTTTCAGAGGGAAGTATTTGCGACCTTTGGTAGTTGCTCTCAACCATTAAAATAGTGGCTTCATCACGGTTCAAGTCAACGACTTCACAACGGAGCGTATCAAACCCGGCAAGCTCACAGGCTCGTTTTCGTCTGTGTCCTGAAATGAGTTCGTATCTGCCGTCCTCTTTCTGCCTTACCGTCGCCGGAGTAATAACCCCTCGTTCCTTGATACTCTCAATGAGCTGTGCCATATCCTCGTCATCACGCACCTTAAAAGGGTGGTCGGGGAAATCGTCAATCTCAGTCAAGGGAATATCTCGGATTTTTGAAAGCTTTTCTTCATCTCTCTGTTCCTGCGTTGAGAATAAGTCATCGAGCTTCGTGAGAGTGAAGTCGCTCTTTCTTCCTGCCATCGGCTAACACCTCCTTTGTAAATTCGGTGTACGCCTTTGACACCGTACTGTTGGGTTCGTAGGCAAAAATGCTCTTGCCTTTGGAAGAAGTCTCTGCGGCTTTTACGGCAATCGGGATATATGTTCGATACATCTTGATTTGACTACCGAAGTTCTCTCTCAGAGCTTCTACCGTGCTTTTGGCGAGGTTGGTGCGGCTATCCACCAAAGTGAGAAGCATACCGTCAATCTTTAAGTTCGGATTGATACGCTTCTTAACTCGTGAAATAGTCCCCACGAGCTGCGTCATTCCTTTTGCCGGTAAATACTGAGCCTGAACAGGGATAATAACGCTGTCCGCCGCAGATAGAGCATTGATTGTTACCATTCCGAGGGAAGGCATACAATCTATTAAGATATAGTCGTATTTGTCCTTCACTTCGCTGAGATAGTTTCTCAATGCCGTCTCTCTGCTCATTGCGTTTACAAGGTTAAATTCCATTGCTGAAAGCTCAAGATTTGCCGGAACAAGGTCAACACCTTCTTCGTGGTGCAGGATACCAACCATAGGGTCTGTCATCGTTTCATTGATTACATCTGTGAGTTTCGTTGCAAGCGTGATACCCAAGCCGTCTGTATCCTGCCAACCAAGACAAGTCGTTAAATCGCCCTGCGGGTCTGCGTCTATGAGCAATACTTTCTTGCCCTGCATTGCAAGCCCGACTCCGAGATTAACTGTTGTGGTGGTCTTTCCGACTCCGCCTTTCTGGTTACATACGGAAATCGTTTTGCAGTTTGACACTTCTTTTTTCCCTCCTTTCTGAAAATTCATAGCCACCGCATTATGGCTATGTACCTGACCGACTCATTTCCTAATCGGTCATAGCAATATTTGTTCTCAACACCCCTTGCCAAGCAAAATGCTTATGGGAAGTCACTAAGGAACAGACTGCTTATCTGTATCATAGGATTCTAACCTCTGCCGGGTACTCCGCCAGCTCCGTAGAGAAGTATCATTATCATTCTGACT
>ERZ780207.360-NODE-360-length-52873-cov-4.516528_pt1 | contig 52873 bp, 39 predicted proteins | sample MGYA00510977_ERZ780207 | MGnify/ENA primary metagenome ERZ780207 (study PRJEB29588, sample SAMEA2151383) | human gut metagenome | biome: human gut; feature: human-associated habitat; material: faeces | place: Denmark | collected 2008/2010 ...
CGTAAGGAACAGCGATACCGCCAGACATTCCGTAAGGATTTCGACTGGCTGTGCTTCAACATGAATCTCGCCGCCGACCGTTTCCAGTATGGCATGAAACGACTGGCTATCGCCATCGATCCTGGCTATGTCTCCAAAGCGGGCAAAAAGACAGACCATGTCGGTCGGTTCTGGTCCGGATGTGCTTCGGCTGTGAAGCATGGACTTGAGATACTTGGTATCGCTGTGGTCGATGCAGACATCAAGGACGCGATGATGCTTCGTGCCGTGCAGACTCTTAACGCGACAGAACTTAAAGCCAAGGATATGACGTTGAGCCAGTGGTATCTGTCAGTATTGGAGAAGTATCGTACTGATGTATTGAAAATCACTTCATTGCTCGTTGCCGATGCCGCTTTCTCCGTACTGCCGTTTGTCGAGGGTCTGAAAGAAATCGGCTTCTCACTGATAAGCCGTCTGCGTTCCAATGCCGTGCTGTATTACATTTACGAAGGCCCGCGAACCGGCAAAAGAGGACGCCCCAAGACCAAGGATGGCAAGATTGACTTCTCCAATCCCGACAAAAGCAGGATGACCCGGCTTGACATCGCGCCCGAGGAGGGCGAAGCATTTGAACTTGTGGCATGGTGCAAGTCACTGAAGCAGAAAATACGGCTGGTAATCCATTATCTGCCCGGAGGTGTACACCGACTGTATTTCTCAACAGACACCTCTGTCTGTGGCAAAGATGTCTATGACATATACCGGACACGGTTTCAGATCGAGTTCTGTTTCCGTGTCGGTCACCAGTTCACGGGATTGCTCGACTGTCAGGCTCGCAATGAAAAGGCTTTGGATTTTGCCTACAACGCTTCGCTTGCCGCCGTCAACATCACTAAGGTGCTCAGCAAGCAGACGAAGATGCCCTTTTCTATTGGTCAAATTAAGTCTCTGATGGTCAACGCTCATTTCATAAAAAGATTTTTTTGACCTGAGCGAAATTGACCCGAACAAGACTTTAAATGCTAAACTTGTCAAAGAACTCTTTGGCTTGGCGGTAGATGCCGCTTAGCCTATGAATAATTTTTTAACGAACTATTGTCATATTAAACCGATACTAAATGAAAGGTTAATCTCACATATCATAAACTTGGCCTTTTTGGCGCTTTCATCCAAGTTTCATCAGTCGCGATGCCCGCATCGCTCCTTCTTCAACTCGATGAAATCGCTCAAAAATGCCGAAGTTTCTGATATGTGTTTAATCTGACCATTTACTTATTAACAAACCTCGCGCCGAATAGTTAGCGCGGTTCCTCGGAATCGGGGTACCGAAATGCTTGTTATGCCACGGACTCAGTCTTCGCAGGTCATTTCGCCGCGCAAGGAACGTTTCATCTCGCTCTTCACCTCGTCGGGGGAGAGTCCCTTGCCGAAGAGATACATCAGCTTGGTGATGGCGGCTTCGGAAGTGAGGTCACGGCCGGAGATTACGCCGGCGCGGGCCAGCTCGTAGCCGGTAAGGTAGCGCATCGGGTGCACCGAACCGTTGGAGCACTGCGTGATGTTGACGATCACCAGGCCGCGTGCCACGGCTTCGGCTATGGCGTCGATAAACCATTTGTCCGTGGGACCGTTGCCGGCGCCGAAGGTCTTGAGTACCACCCCCTTTATTCCGGGAGTGGCGAGCAGATAGCGCACGGTGCTCTCGCTGATGCCGGGGAAGAGGTCGAGGTAGAGCACGTTCGGGTCCATCTCGTAATGCACTTTCAGCGGGCCGGTGACGGGCTGGCGCCACAGAGCCTCCTTGGCATACTGGATGCCGAGGCCTATCTTGGCCAGATGCGGGTAGTTGTTAGACTTGAAGGCGTTGAAATTGTCAGCGCTGTATTTGGTACTACGGTTTCCGCGCCAGAGGTAGTTTTCGAAGAGGATGGCCACTTCGCGCACTATGTGGCGCCCGGTGCAGTCGCGGGCGGCAGCCACCTGGAGTGCAGTGATGAGGTTTTCTTCGCCGTCGGTGCGCACTTCCCCGATTGGGAGCTGCGAGCCGGTGATGATTACGGGTTTGTCAAGGTTCTCGAACATGAAACTCAACGCCGAGGCGGTATAGGCCATAGTGTCGGTGCCGTGCAGGATAACGAAGCCGTCGTAGAGGTCGTAGTTACGGTCGATGTGTTGTGCAATTTCGGCCCAATGTCCGGGATTCATCGCCGAGGAGTCCAGCGGGTCGTGGAACTGGATATTGTCAATGTCGAAGTCAAGAAGCTTGATTTTTGGAACATTTTCAATCAGGTGGTCGAAATTGAAAGGTTGGAGCGCATGGGTAGTAGGGTTCTCTATCATTCCGATAGTTCCCCCTGTGTATATCACAAGAATTTTGGTGCGAGGCATCAATGTGTCGTTCATGGTGCAATACGGTTGTTCGGTGCAAAGGTAACATATTGCAAGCAACCGTGCAAATTTTTAGGGAGAAAAATTGAGGTAAAGTGATATTTTTTTATTTTTACGGGGTTAAAGAGGCAAAATCCCCGGTCGCCAATGGCAAACCGGGGATTGTTTTTCACTAAATCGACGAGCGGTTCAGGATTCGAGATACCAACGGGTGAGGCGGTCTATGCCCTCTTCGAGCTCTACGGTGTGGCGCCAGCCGAGATTATGTATCTTGGTTACATCGCAGAGTTTGCGCATCGTGCCGTCGGGCTTGGTGTTGTCCCACTCTATGCGGCCGTTGTAGCCGGCCGATTTTGCGACGAGCGCCGCCGTCTCGGCGATGGTGTGCTCTACGCCTGAGCCGATGTTTATGTGGCAGTTGCGCACTTCGGGATCGGTGCCGCGCACGTCGTCGAAGTCGATGTTTTCGAGAACATAGACCGAAGCGTCGGCCATGTCGCGGCTCCACAGGAACTCGCGGACAGGCGTTCCGGTGCCCCACAGGCGGAGCACGCCGGGCATGATGCCGTATTTCTCGAGTATGGCAACTATCGCGGAGGCAGAGGCGTTGCCGTCGGTTCCCTCCACCGGGCGGCGGTCAAGGTCGCGGCGTATCTCCGCCATGTCGCCTTCCATGAGGGCTTTGGCAAGATGCACCTTGCGGATCATGGCCGGCAAGACGTGGCTCGTCTCGAGATTGAAGTTGTCGCCCGGACCGTAGAGGTTGGTGGGCATGACGGCTATGTAGTCGGTGCCGTACTGGAGGTTGAAGCTTTCGCACATTTTCAGGCCGGCTATCTTGGCTATGGCATACGGCTCGTTTGTATATTCGAGCGGCGAGGTCAGTAGCGCGTCTTCGGTGATGGGTTGCGGCGCCTCGCGCGGATAGATGCAGGTACTGCCCAGGAATAGGAGCTTCTTCACGCCGTGGCGGTAGCTCTCCCCTATCACGTTCTGCTGGATCTGGAGGTTCTGCCAGATGAAGTCGGCGCGGTATTTAAGGTTGGCCATTATGCCTCCCACATGCGCGGCTGCAAGTACCACGTATTCAGGCTTTTCGCGGTCGAAAAACTCGCGCACGGCCACACCGTCGAGCAGGTCGAGTTCCTTGTGGGTGCGGCCTATGACATTGGTATAACCGCGCTCGCGGAGCGACTCCGAGATAGCAGAGCCGACCAGGCCCCGGTGGCCGGCCACATAGATTTTCGCGTCCTTAGCAATCATGGCAGTCCTTTTTTACCAGTTCCACATCGGAGGCCACCATGAGGCGCACCAGTTCCTCGAACGACGTCTTGCGCGGGTTCCAGCCGAGTTTTTTGCGTGCCTTTTCGGGATTGCCGAGCAGCGTTTCCACTTCGGAAGGACGGAAGAAACGAGGGTCTACCTCCACCAGAACGCGTCCGGTGGCGGTGTCGATGCCCTTTTCGCCGAGTCCCTCCCCTTCCCAGCGCAGGTGGATGCCTACATGGCGGAAAGCCAGGGTGGTGAACTCGCGCACGGAATGCTGTTCGCCGGTGGCTATGACGTAGTCGTCGGGTTCGGGTTGCTGCAGGATGAGCCACATGCACTCCACGTAGTCGCGGGCATAACCCCAGTCGCGCAGGGCGTTGAGGTTACCGAGATACAGCATATCCTGCTTGCCGGCGGCTATGCGCGCGGCCGCGAGGGTGATTTTCCGGGTCACGAAGTTCTCGCCGCGGCGCTCGCTCTCGTGGTTGAAGAGAATGCCGTTTGAGGCGAACATGCCATAGCTCTGGCGGTAGTTTTTCGTTATCCAGTAGCCGTAGAGCTTGGCGCAGGAGTACGGGCTTTGGGGACGCATCGGGGTGGTTTCGGTCTGAGGCACTTCGGCCACCTTGCCGTAGAGTTCGCTGGTGGAGGCCTGGTAGATGCGTGTCACCTTCTCGCGGCCCAGAATACGCACGGCCTCGAGCAGGCGCAGCGTGCCTATGCCAACTACGTCGGCAGTATATTCCGGCACCTCGAACGACACCTTGACATGGCTCTGCGCCGCCAGGTTGTAAATCTCGTCGGGCTCCGTCTCCTTGATGATGCGGATGAGCGACGAGGAGTCGGTCATGTCGCCGTAATGGAGGTGGAGCAGACGCTTGCGGTGCATGTCGCGCACCCACTCGTCGAGGTAAAGGTGCTCTATGCGTCCGGTGTTGAACGAGGAGCTGCGGCGCATCACTCCGTGCACCTCATACCCTTTTTCGAGGAGAAACTCGGCCAGATACGAGCCGTCCTGGCCGGTGATTCCGGTTATCAATGCTATTTTCATACTTTATCACAGTCTGAGTTTCAATTCGTTAAGTGTAGAAATAAGAGGGACGTCGGTCTGCGGCTGCGCGTGTATGTTGCCCTTGCGGGCACGCAGGCACAGACATTCCCACCCGCGGCTGCGCGGCACCGTGAAGTCGCGCGCGGGATTGTCTCCTATATATATATAACGTGCGGCGCAGGGATAACGGTTTTCCACGGCGGCGAAATTGCCGGATTCCGTCTTCCGGGCGCCGGTTTCTCCGGAGATGAGGATGTCTTCGGGAAGGAAAAATCCGGAGACGCCGAGGGCGCGGAGTTTGGCGCGCTGCGTCAGCGAGCGCCCGTCGGTTATCAGGGCGCGGGGAATACCGCGGCTTTCCAGTTCGCACAATATTTCCAAAGCGTCGGGCCACGGCGTAAGCTTTTCCGGCTGCCACGAGCGGTAAAGGGCAACGAGCGCCGGGATACTTCCGGGATAACTCAGGGAGTTGGCCGCCATGTAGGCTTCGAGGCGGTCGAACGGATTTTCGCGATGCGTCAGGGCATCGGACATCAGCTTTTCGATAGCTGCGGAATGACCGGCGAACTGCGGCTGCGAGGCCACGAGGCGGTAAGCGCCAACAGCCCATTCGCGCTCCGGAAACAGTGTGTCGTCAAGGTCGAAGACCACTACCGTACCCCCGTATTCCTCACGCTCGGTCATAATTCTTCGGTCCTTTCCTGAATGAACCACCGCGGTCGGCGTTTCACCTCTATATATATTTTACCGATGTATTCGCCGATAATTCCCACCGCCATTAGCAGGATGGAGCCGAGGAACCACACCGAAAGCATCAGTGAGGTCCAGCCCTGTATACTGTCACCGCGGAAGTAGGAGATGAAGACGTAGAGCGCCACCGCCACGTCGAGGATGAGCAACACCAGCCCGACGATGAAGATGGCGCGTATGGGACGCGAAGTGAAGGAGGTTATACCGTCGAGGGCAAGAGACACCATGCTGCGTCCGGCATACTTGGAGCGTCCGGCCACGCGCTCGGCGCGGTCGTATTCCACCACGGCGGTTTTTCCGCCGAGCAACGGCAGCAGCCCGCGTAGATATAGGTTGGCCTCGCCGTATTCCGCCAAACGGCGAAGCACCGTGGCCGACATCAGGCGGAAGTCGCTGTGGTCGCGCACGTTGTCGGCGGCGAGCTTGCTGCGCACCGAATAGAAGGCACGTGCGCTCCAGCGTTTGGCACGCGAGTCGGTGTCACGTGAACGTCGCACGCCGTAGACAGTATCCGCTCCGTTGGCAAACTCGCCGAGCATCATGGGAATAACCGAGGGGTCGTCCTGCAGGTCGGCGTCGAGGGTGAGCGCGGCGTCGCAACGGGCGGCCACCTCTTCGAGCCCTGCCATTAGGGCCGTCTGCTGGCCGCAGTTTCGTGCCAGCCGCAGCCCGGTGATGCGCGGCGTCAGCGATGCGCCGCCGGTGATTATGCTCCACGTGGTGTCGGTGCTCCCGTCATCGACGCACAGTATGGCACTCTTTGCCGCAATCTTCCCTTCCGTAGAAAGGCGGTCGAGCAACGCCGTCAGGCGCCGCAGCGTCTGCGGCAACGCGTCTGCCTCGTTGTAGCAAGGCAATACCAAAAATATTTTAGGCCGGTTCCGTTCCATATTTTGCCACAAAGTTAGTCATTATTTCGCGAACAGCCAAGATCCGGGGTCGCTTCATCAAATAATCCGCGAGGTTCGTCATATTTATTGCTTTATATTTGCCCAAATACGAGATTTTTTACTAAATTTGCAACGTAAACGGAACGGGAAAAACCGGACCAAAAGAGACCAGAACCGACCAAAAACTCATAAATCTACCGAAAAATGTCAACGACACGCATCTTTCCGATCTACACCTTCTTTTGGGAATGCACCCTGCGTTGCAACCTGGAGTGCCGCCACTGCGGCAGCGACTGCCTGAAGCGCTCGGAAAGCCACGACATGCCGTTCGCCGACATTGAACCGGTGCTCCGCTCCATCCGCGCACACCAACCCGGAACCCGCTGTGTGGTACATACCATCGGGGGTGAACCCCTGGTGCGCAAGGATCTGCCGGAATGCGGACGCAAGATTACGGAGATGGGATTCCTGTGGGGAACGGTATCGAACGCGATGCTACTTGACGGCCCCATGATGCGCGAACTCTCGAAATCGGGACTGCGCTCGCTGGCAGTAGACCTCGACGGGCTGCGCCCCGAACACGACTGGCTACGACGCCAGCCGGGAAGCTTCGACAAGGTGTTCGACGCCATAGCCCACATACGCCGTGCCCCGCACCTCACCTGGGATGTCATCACCTGCGTCAACCCTCGCAACATCGACTCCCTGCCGGAACTGAAACGCCTCCTGACAGAGGCCGGTGTGCAACAGTGGCGCTGCTTCGCCATCGCCCCTATGGGACGCGCCAAGGACGAACTCGGGCTGCAACTCTCCGCCGACCAGGTACGCCAGCTCATGGAGTTCATCGTCGAAACGCGCCACGAGGGCAAGATCAACCTCAGCTTCTCGTGCGAAGGCTATCTGGGCGACTACGAGAAACGCGTGCGCAGCTACGGCTACAACTGCCAGGCGGGCATCTCCTGCGCTTCGGTCCGCGAGAACGGCGACATCTCGGGTTGCCTCTCCATACGATCACATTACACGCAGGGCAACATCTATCAGGACGATTTCTGGGATGTGTGGGTGAACCGCTTCGTGCCTTTCCGCACCTTCGACTGGCGCCGCAACGGCGACTGCCGCGACTGTGACGTTTTCCTCAAATGCAAAGGTGGCCCGATGCACCTGCGCGACGACGAGGGAAACCTCATGCTCTGCAATTACCAACGATTATTCAAACAAAACATATAACGTAAAAACTCAGGAAGTTATGAACGACGACACTTACAACATGATGAGCCACAAAGCTCCGAAGAGCCCCCGACACGGTGACAACCAGGCCGCTAAAATAGCCGCGGTAGCCGGTGGAGCAGCCATACTCGGCGCCGGCGGCGCTTACGCAGTGACAAATCTCCCCCAAGGAGAAGAGCAGGATGACAAGGATGAACAGAAAGTGGAAGAACAGCCCAAGGCTGAAGAGCAACACGAACCCACCACAGTGATTGAACACCACTACCACGAAGCCCCCGTCCACATAGTGGAACCCACAGACCTCTCAGAAGAGCCGCAGATTGACTCCATCATGGAAACCATCGACAACGAAGACGGCGACCAGCCCGGAGTAAACCTCGGCACAGTCAATATGATTCCGCCTAATATCTTCGGCTCAGAGCCTGTAACAATCGTAGATCCCGGCGCCGACCCCGGTTATGAGCCCGGTTATGAGCCCGGTTATGAGCCCGGTAATGAACCCGGCATAAATCCCGGTGCCGACCCCGGTAATGAACCCGGCATCGATCCCGGTTTCAATCCAGGCGGAAACCCCTCTGGTCCTGCCGTATTACCGACCAACATCGACGGTCCCGAACCCGAACCGGATCCTTACCCCATCATGGAATACGCAGGCCCGGATCCAGATCCGGAACCTTGGGAAGACGACATCTTCACAGACATCGACGACGATATAGACATCGACGCTGAAACTGACATCGTTGACTTCTGAAGGATTCCACCATATTTTAGTATCGCCACCTCGGTCGCCGCTTCGGCGCCCTGGGTGGTTGAACGCTTTTATGGCATCCACTATTATTCACGCCGGTCAAGCAACTGAGTGTCATCGCTTTACTCAAGATTCATCAGTTTTCTTGACATTCTTTCCTTGCCTCTCTTTCCGACTCCTTTCCTCCTCTAACTGACGTCATTCATCACTTTCCATACCATACAATTGAAATGAAACAGAAATACGGACTCCTCCTCGCCCTGGGAATAGCGGGCGCCGCCGGAATAACCGGCTACAGCATCCCCGCTGCGGAATACCCCGCCCCGCAAGTCTCGTACTACGAAGATGAGGAGGAAGCCCCATCGCCCGAAGTCTACGATTTCCACTGCGGCCAAGACACCGTCGACATCACAAGTATGCTGTCGGTTCTGGAACCGTATGCAGACGAGCCGATGGGCAAACTCCTGTGCCGCGCCGCCGAACTGCTTGAAGGTCGCCCCTACGTGGCAAACACTCTCGGCTATGACGACAAAGCGCTGGTTATCAACGTACACGGTCTGGACTGTGTAACCTTCGTGGAATCATGCTACGCACTTGCCAACACTGCGCGCTCCGGGTCCGGTTCGTGGCGCGACTATGCCCGCAGCATCGAGAACATACGCTACCGCCGCGGCCGCCGCGTGGACTACGCCTCGCGCCTCCACTACGCCACCGACTGGTTCGGCGACAACATCTACCGCGGCAACATCACCGACATCACACCCACTATCGCGTGTCACCGCTCCGTGCTCAAGACGCTCGACTTCATGACCAAACACCCGGATTCGTACCCCGCCTTCAAGGATAAGGAGCAACTTCAGAAATGCCGCGACCTGGAGATGGGCTTCCGCTCGATGAAGATTCCTTACATACCTAAATCGGCTGCCGGCGAAAAGGCTGTTGTCGAGGCTCTCGAAGACGGCGACATGATCAGCTTCGTATCCAACAAAGAGGGTCTCGACTCAAGCCATGTGGCGCTGTTGCGCAAACGCGACGGCAAGCTCTACATGATGCACGCCTCCTTGAAGAAAGGTAAAGTCACCTTCGAGACAGCCCCGCTTTCCGACTATTTCAAATATTCCAAAAAGGATTCCCCCGGATTCCGGGTGGTCCGTTTCAAATAACGCAAGTTTCTCCCCGTGTTTTGGCGGGGACACCTAAAAACGCACCTATTATGCCACAGCCGCTCCTCTCCTTCATAATAACGATACGTCCGCACCAGCGCGTATTGCGCCGCTGCATCTCCGCCATCACTTCGCAGACTTTCACCGACTTCGAGGTGATAGTCTCCGACCTTTCGGACCACGGTTACCAAAAGGTGATGATAAAGCGCCTCTGTCCCGGGTCCGACAACGTAAAATACGTGGCAACGCAGCCGCAGATTTCTCTGTGGGAACAATTGCGTCTCTGCGTCGGCAATACATCCGGGAAGTACATTATCTTCATCGACACAGATTCGTGGCTCGACACCGACACGGCGGAAACGCTCGTCTCCGCCATGGAGGAGCGCAACATAGACCTTGCGGAGATGCAGACACGCTACCGCGAAAGCGTGCTTAAAAAACGCGGCGCCGAAATGACACAGGGGCTTTCGGAACTCAGCGACACCATCATTTCGGGACAAGAGCTCAGGCAATACATCCGCTTCATCGGCGACGGGAGCTACCTCAATCCGCAGATTCATAACAAGATATACCGCCGTGAACTGTTCTCGGAGGCCTTCGCCATATCCTTCCCCGGGAAGGCCGGTTGTCAGGAATTGCTCAATATACAGTATATGCGCGCGGCACGGTCCATGCTCTTCCTCTCATATGCCGGACTGAATTATAACCGCACGTCGGCCGATTGCCGCCCGGACTACCGCTCGCTGGAAGACGCCAAGCATACCTATTCCTACAAGCTGCTCTGCAACCAGGATCGCTCGTGTGCCGCCACGGAGCTTCTCGACCGGCTGCAACGGCACATGCGGTATCTCATCCAGGAACAGGGATGGACACGCGAAGCTGCGAAATTCTTCCTTGACCGCGAGCTTAAAGACCAGCGCTACAGCGAAGCCGGACTCTCCCAAACCGCCGACGAGATAGTGTCTGCCATACCGCAACGCAGCCCAGGCCAGACCCTCCGCCTGATTCTCAAATCCTCCTGACCTTTCCGCTTTAGCCCGGACGGAGAATAATAAAGCAAAAGCAGCTGAGGAGCCGCAGGCTCGCTTAGCTGCTTTTGGTTATTTGAGGTTGCTTTTTTTTGCTGTCGCGGATTATTTGCCGCTTAGGTTGAAGCGGTAGGTGGTGCCTTTGAAGTTGACCATGCTTCCGGAGATGGAGAGTTTGTTGCCGCTCAGGTGGTAAGTACCGGACCAGTTGCCGCAGTTCTCGCCCATATCATTGTATTCCGAGATATAGAGTTGGCCTTGCGTCTGGCCGCCGCTGCGTTCTCCGGAGATGGTGAGCCAGCCGCCGGCACCCTTCATGCGTGTATAGCGGTATTTGCCCGAGATGTAATTCCCGTCGATGTTGAGCTGCATAACCACGCCATATTTGCCCACGCTGCCGCTCAAGGAATAATTGCCTTCCAACGGACGTTGCATTTCCTCCTTTGCCATCTCGGGAGGTTCCGGTGCCTTAGGTTGTGCTACGGGTGCCGGAGTAGCAGAAGCAGTGTCTACATTGACAGTCCTGGTTTCAACCACTTCGGTATTCTCTGTTTCCTGCGGCGTCGGCTCCTTGTCCTTTACCAGATAGACAACGAGCAACGCCACGACAATGACGAGCAATACGGCTATCACGATGAGAGCCGCCAACACTCCATTGTTCTTTTTCGGAGGGCGGGGATAATTGCCCTGGCCTCCAATGTACATTTGAGTTTCCGACATATTATTTAGTTTAAAAAATTTTGTTCCGCTAAGCGGAAGCTGTACGGGGTGCTTTGTAGTTCATTGCACAGGAAACTCAGTTCCATTATTAAGTGCCATGATATTATTCTTTTACAAACTGCAAATTTAGTTAAAAAATCCCAATAGCCCAAATCAAATTCGGTTCATTTCCATCCATTACTCTTTTTGGTGATTGAAATTTATGGAAGCGGCCGGAATCGGGTGTATTCCGGCCGCTTTTATAGAATTAGCGAGCAACTTTGACAGTTGCAGGGTTTCAACTAATTTCAGTCACTCTTGGGTTCGGTCAGCGGACGTTCAGTTTCAATGTTACTGCGCGACCACCGACCGTGGCTTTCACTATGATGATGCCGGAGGCACGGACGTCGTATTCTGCGGCTTCATCGGCCGAGAAGATGGTCTGACCGGACGTGTTGCATATAACGATGTCGCGTGCTCCTTCGGGGAAGGCCACCTTGCCGTCGCGGTAGAGGATGCCGCCGTTGCCGGCAACCACAGTCTCAAGACCGTTCTGGGTGTTCTTCTCTATCGAGAAAGCCGAGAGTTTAAGTGAACCGGTCGAAGTGGGAAGGATACCGAACGATGTCTTTCCGGCGCTGACGTAGTTTGTCTGTTGTTCTTCGACGTCGAGGGTCATGGCTTCGCGCGTAGTGACGTTGAAGTCGTAGATCTGCGCTCCGGGGAGCTCTTCGCTCGATGCCGGAATCGAGAACTCACATACATTCTCGATGGCAGCGAGAACGCGTGCCTTGGAGGCGCAGAAGTTTGCAGTACATGCAGAGTAGGCGCTATTGAGCAGAGTGAAGCTTACCTTATAGTCGGTGTTGGCTTCGAGGTTAAGCATCGGTGCCATGGCGTAAGCCTTCGGTACATTGGAATAGTAGTAATTCCAGTTGAGGGTGTTGTCCTCTTCGTCGAGGGTCCAGGCATAATAGCTGCTCTCGCTCACGGGGAGGAACTCGGTGAACTCTTCGGTAGCGTAGGGAGCATCCTTGGCCGTGCCTATGAAGATACCTGCCACAGCAGGGGCGCTTGTAGCTTCGCCGGCAGACGTCTTCACGGAGATAGTATAGACAAAGTCGCCTTCCGTGGCTTCGGCATCGGTGTAGCTCATCTGCTGTCCGGCTATCGATGCGGAGTTAGGCTCGATGGTTGCGATGGCAGTGCCGTTGCGTTTGATTACGTAGCCAACCTGAGTTTCTGCGGGAAGTACGTTGCCGAGGATGTCGACTGCGGGGTTAACCCATGCGAGATCTACGCCGCCGGCGGCTGCCTCAGTGGCTACGAGAGCCTCGGGCTGTGCCGGGAGTTTGGGATATTCGGCAATATTGAGTGTGCGGACCTTGATATTGTTGTAAGCGCCTTCGCGGATGGCTCCATGGCAGCGGACCGCCAGAGCGTATTCCCCGGTAGCAGGTATCTCGAAGATTACCGCCTGGGTGGTGTTTCCGTAATCCTGCACATTCTCGAAATCTTTGAGAACTTGGAAGGTGTTTACGTCGTTGCGCTTGGTCAGGTATCCCAGCTGGAAATCCGTGAACCGTGCGTTGATGCTTGTGCTGAAGCTGTAATACTTTCCGGCTTCGAGCGTTACGTAGGGCGTAGCGAGATAGTCGTCGGCCGTTCCCTCTTCGGGAAGCGTATTGGTGAAATCGCCCCACCATCCGAATGAGGGAACCCATGTGAGACCGTCGCTGTTAGCGTCAATGACGGTGATTTTCGACACATCTTCATCGCCTGCATCGTCATAATCGCTGATGTCGAAGTCGTAAGGCATCGCTGCCGTGGGTTTGCCCACATAACCGGCCGATACCCTTACAATACCGTCAAGCACGGAACCGTTCTCGTTGTAGGCCAGGACATGGTAGGAGCATGTACCGGCTTCTTCAGGAATATCGACGTAAGTTTCCGAAGCCCCGGGAGAGGGATTCAGGATGGTGTGGATGAGCACATCGTTGCGGTAAATCTCGGTTTTGGTTATTGAGGGGAGCGACGCCCCGTGGTGGTCCAGGGAAGGTTCGGTCCAGGTGACGGTTACTTTCAGGGCGTCGTCAGGGTCGGCCACAGCCTTGGGGTCGGCTATCGCGGCCGGAACCGGTGCATCGCTGGTTACAGTGAAGTTATTCAGACGGTAACCCATCATGGTGCCAGTTTCGGCACATGCACGTGCTGCCAGGCGGTATTGGCCCGGCGTTTCGATTGTGAACCAATAGGTGAAGACATTATCGAACTCGGAGATTACCCCCGTGCGTCCTATCGAGGTAAACGAAGAGACGTCGGTGGCATCGGTACCGAGCATAAGGTCGAGTTCGCCGTAGACAGAGCCATTGAATTTCACTTTATATGTACCGGCAGCGGGGAAATTCATGGCGGGGGATATGAAGTAGTTGTCTTCCTTATATCCTTCGGCACTGTCGAACTCGGCGCAATTCATGAATGAATTGAAATGCCAGCCGGTTTTGACTACGGCATCCGGTCCGGCAAGCGATGTCCACGTGTTGAAGACGTCGGTGCTGTTGAACGCGATGTTGTAAGGCAACTGCTGTGCTTCGGGATTGTCAGGATTATCCGGGTTTTCGGGATTGTCGGGGTCAACCGGACCGGCGCCCTCTTCGGTAACGCTGAGACCGGTGATGTAGAAGGTGTAAGAATTGGCTTCGCTAAAGCAGTGTATGCCGAAATAGCGGTCACCGCCTTCTGTAACGGTATATGTAGCTGATTGGAGTGTGAAACCGTCCGGCGATTTGAAGAAGGGCTTTTTAATAAGCTCGTCGCCGGCTTTGAGATTAGTGGAATTTTGTTCAGTGCCAGCACGCAATTCAAACGCTTCGGCATCGGCATCGCGCGTTTTAGCCCAGAAAGATACGGTGTATGTTTTTCCGGCTTCCAAAGAGATGGCGGGAGAAATAACCCAGCAGTCTGCGGCATTCTGGGCGTCGTAAGCATGGCTCATTCCACCCTGAGTGCCGGCCACAGATGTATCTGTGCCATCATCGCCATTTGCAAAATAGCTGAACGGGGTACTATTACGGGCTGCGGAAGTTATCCAACCCTCGTCAACACCGTAGTTGACACCGATGTCGGAGGTGTAAGGCACAGTCTTACCGGCCTGAATGGCCGGTACGGCAAGTGCGCAGGCAAGTAATAATGTAACTGTTTTATTCATATATAATGTATTATGGTGTTTACGGAAAAGAAAGGAGGGAATACCCGGGAACCGTTTTTCCCGTCGGTATTCTCTCCTTTATTATAAGGGATTATTTAACGATAACCGTTTCGGAGAATGATTTCTCGGCGGTGCGTACGCGCACGATATATGTTCCGGCGCCCAGCGGGAAGCTGGCTTCGCCGTTCACCTTGGCGCCGTCAAAACGGGTGACACCGTTAAGGTCATAGATTGATACGGAAGCGTCGTCGGCTATGACGGCTATTTCAGAGGGTCGTGTGCCGATAACCACACCGGCCATTTCGGCATCGCCGATACCCTGACCGGAGTCGAACTTGGTGCGGAGCTTGGTGTAGATTCCGGGCATCTCGAACCGGTTGCTTTGCACGGATTCTTCGCCGTTGAGGCTATAACTTACATAATGCCAGTCGGCCTCCGGAGTCGCCTCGATGGTTAGCGGGAGATACTTGGTGACCTTTGAGCCGTGGAAGTATTCGTTACCTTCTGCGTCTACCACACGTATCGTGCCGTGTACCGGCGAGATGATGTCGAGGTAAGCCCATTCGCAACCGCCGTTGGTGCCCTGGAGGCTCGGTGTCCAGTTGCGGTCAATGGCTATCGAGGAGTCACAGCGACGTCCGTCGTTGGGTGTAGCCTCTTCCCCCTGGAGCACACATATGTTCCATGTGAGCGACGGGCCGCCCTCCTCCTGCTCGATGTCCTTGCGGCGCGGCAGGTTGTAGTACACTTCGTTAAGGTCAGCGGCTGTCATGCCGTTGCCGTTCAGATAGATGGTCTGCAGCTCGGGGAGCATGCTCAGGTCTATGGAACGGATGGCGTTGTTGTCGAACATCACGCTCGTCAGTTTGGTGTTGTTCGAGAGGTCAAGGCCGGTGAGCTTGTTGGCGCCCACGTTCAGGTCGAGCAGCTCGGTGTTCTTCGAGAGGTCCACTGCGGTCAGCTCGTTGCGGCTCAGGTTCAGTGATTCGAGAAGCAGGTTGTTGCCTGTGTTGATTGAGGAAAGCAAGTTGCCGTTGGCGTCCAGATAATAGAGGTTGGGCGAGTTGGAGACATCGAGCGTGGTCAACTTGTTGTTGTGCATATCCAGATACTGGAGGTTTGTCTGCTTGGAAAGGTCAATCGAGGCAAGGGAACGGATTCCGCTTTCGGGGTCGTCGAAGCCGTCGCTGTAGGCGCGCAGGTAATAGAGGTTTACCGGGCTTAGGTCGAGTGTCTCGAGGTTGGTGAAGGAGACGTCCAGCACCTCGAGGCCCTGCATCTTGCTGAGGTCGATGCTTGTGATGGGGTTCCAGTAGAGGTTCAGGAGCTTGAGGCCCGGGGCGTTGGAGCCGTCGAAGCCGGTGATGTGGTTGTCCCAGAGTCCGAAGTCGGCGGCCACGTCGCCGAAGCCCGAGAGGTCGATGGCGGCGATGTCGCCGTATACGGTGACGCGGTTGCCGGCGGCTGTGCCGTCGATGCGGACGCCTCCGATGCGGATGGTACCGCGCTGATAAACATATTGTCCGGCATACTCAGTACGGGAACCGGTGCCCCAGTCTATCCATACACTGTTGTTCTTGGCGTTGGACACGTTGACAAGGAACGATAGTTCCTGACCGGGGGTAACGTCGAAACTTACCGACTCTTCGCCGGTACTGAAGTTCACTTTAATGGTTGAGTTGGGTTCGGTCACCATGAACCACGGGCTGTATATTTCCTTGCCGTTGACAGTAACGCTCTTGAAAGAGAGTCCTTCCTCGGGGTATGCGTAGACGTACATCGGCACGCCCTGATAGGCTTTGTCACCTACACTCTGAACGCTCTGGAAATACTGCGGCTGCCACTGGCAGAGGATGAATTTACCTCCGGTGGTTTCCATTACGTCCAGGTCATAATCCATACCCATTCCGAAGTTGGGATAGAGGCGGTCCAGGTGTCCGGTCCTGTTTTCGCCGGTGTCGGTGGCGTCCTGCAAGGTGACGTCAAGTTTCGGGAGGTTGTCGGCCGTAATTGTGCCGTCGCCGGTGATGTCGCACATCCACTGCATGTCGGCGCCGGTGAGGTATTCTATGTCGCAATGCTCCGCGTTGGAGCCTTCCAGGAAGAGGTTGGTGGAGTATGTCTTCTTGCATGCGGGCAGCGTCTGCAGCGTGTAAGCCATGGACTGCGGCGTGAAGCACTTGTTGTTGCGAAGGTCCACCTTACGCATGATGTTGATGTTCACACCATTGAAGTCCAGAAACTCCAGTTTGGTGTTTGCAGCCTCGAGGGTGTTGAGATAAAAAAGTTTATGAAGTTCGAGACGCGAGATGTCCGTGTTGCTGATGCTGATGGACTTAAGCACGGTGTGATCCTTGATGTCCAGTTCAGTCATGGGGTTTCCGGCCACGTAAATGCTTGAGAGCTTCTTGTTGTTGCCAATGTCGATTGAACGGAGTTTATTGTTGGAAGCCGAAAGATTCAGCAACTCGGGGCACTGCGACACGTCGATGCGTTCGAACGAGCAGTCGCTTATATAGAGCTGTTCGAGTTTAGGGCATTTGGTGACGTCAAGGGCGCCGACATGCGGGTTCTCGGCCACGTCGAGACGCGTAAGCTCCGGGTACGTTCCCATGACGAAAGGCTGGTCAGTGCCGCTCGTCATCAGGTTGTTGTGGCGCAGCGAGAGGGTACGCAGGTTGGGGAGCGTCACCGGATAGAAGTTCGAGAGGCTGCAATTGTCGAGGTTTATGCTGCGCAACGCCTCGCGGGAGTCTTCCGGCATACAGATGAAGACCGAAGCCATCTGCGGGCAGTCGTTGGCCGTGAAGTACACCAGATTTGTGAGGTCGCGTATGTCCATGCACTGCAGGTCCGTGTTGTACGAGACATTAAGGTCCGTCAGAGTCGATGCGCAGTTTTCAAGGCTGAGCGTCGGGTTATTGGTGGGAGAGTTCTGCAACTTGTTATGGGCGACGTCAAGGGACTCAAGCGGAGAAAAGTCGAGAAGCATGAAACTGGTGAGTTCATTTTCTCCCAAATCCAGCTTCGTAAGGTTAGCCATTCCGGTGATTTCGGCCGAAGTAAGCTGTGCCTCGGTGAAGGTGAACTCTTTGATGCATGCCCCTTTCACCACAATCGTCTCTCCCTCGACTGTGCCGGTTACCCACCGGGTGTAAGCCGCTTGTTTAGGGTCTGAGGTGTACTTCACCTCCACTCCGTTACCCCAGTCCACGGAGAAAGAAAGTGTGGCCGAAGTGGTCAAAGGCTGGAACTTGACTTCCGTACCCACCGGTGCAGCGGTGGTGAAAGTCATCGTCTGCGCGACACTTGTCAACGCCGAAGCGCTGAGTAACAGTGCCGATAAAGCAATTTTGTAAAATTTTGACATAAAATAAGGTTAATTAGCTCTTCTTTGCAAAGAACATGAATTACAAGAATTTCAAATCAAGTGCAAATCTAACTACAAAATTCCATATGTACAAATAAATAACCGAAAAAGTTTTAAAATTCCTTTAAGATAGTATGAGGTGAAGTGTATGGAAAGCAAGTGGGGCGACGTATTAATTCAACTGGAGGTCACTCCGCATTTTTCAATTGCCTACGGCGCAAATAGCGTGTGCTCAGCAGCCAGACAGCAATGTCTATGGCAAGGACTATGTTCACGTCAAGGAAAAACGACAGCAAGAAGTTGAGCGTACATAAAACGACGGCTCCCGAGAAAAGCACGCCCAGCGTGCCCCGCGCATTGAGCCCGCAATCCATCAGGCGGTGATGTATATGGTTGCGGTCCGGAAGGAACGGGCTGCGATGATGCCTCAGCCGAAAGAAATAAACTCTCAGCACATCGAAACAGGGAATGATGATTGGAGAAAGCGCCACGATGACAGGATTGACCTCCGGTTCTCCAAGATGCTCCACGGAATGCATTGCGCGCATCCCGAGGATTGTCACCAGCAGGCCGAGAGTCATGGAGCCGGTGTCGCCCATGAACAGTTTGTTGCCCCGCGAGGCATGACCCAGCATATTGAAGCGGAAAAATGGCAACGTGGCGCCGAAAGACAGCACCGCGATGAGCATCGAAAGCACATCGCCGGTGAGCCACGCGACAATGAAGTAAACCCCGGCAGCGAGTATAAACAGCGAGGAGCAGAGGCCGTCGATGCCGTCGATGAGGTTGAAGGCGTTGATTATGAAGACTACCATCAGCACCGTGAAGCCGAATCCGACCCACGTAGGCAACTCGTTTACGCCGCAGACACCGTACAGGTCGTCGATGAATGTGCCGCTGCAAATCAGCAATATAGCTGCCACTGCCTGCACCGCGAACTTGGTGCGGTAACGTATGCAACTGATGTCGTCGGCCACACCTGCGGCGTAGATGGCAGACAGCGAAAGGCCGTAGAAGAGGATGGTGCGCGCCTCATGGGAGAAAAATACCAATTTTTCGGTCTCGTCGGCGAGGAAATCGTAGGCGAGCAGCGACATCAGCCCGAAGAGCATGGCCGGCAGGAAACAGAAGCCGCCGAGCCGGGGCACCTTCTCCAGGTTCTGCTTGCGGGCATCGCTGAAGTCGTATAAGTCCTTGAATTTAGCCACCATAAGCACAATAGGATACATTGCCCACGCCACAGCGAAACTCACTGCGAAGGCTATCAATAGTTGGATATAGAGCGCGGTCATGTCCTGATTTGTGCGTTTTGTGCGTAGCGGGAGAGCAACAAGTTTGGTAATCAGATAGTTCTGCCGATTCCGCGCCGCGAAAGCGCAGATTCGTTGCAAAATTAACAAATAAAACCGAAATAACCAATTATTCCGTCATGAATTTGACGGGAATTTAACGATTCGCCCGGTCAATGGCGCTGTTTCTCTTCTATGGGGATGGAGGGGTTGAGGAAGAAGAGGCGGTCCACGGCGCGGGTCACTGCGGTGTAGAGCCAGCGCAGGAAGGTTTCGTCTATGCCTTCGAGCATGAGGCTGTCAAGGTCCACGTAGACATGCCGCCACTGTCCGCCTTGCGCCTTATGGCAGGTGATGCAATAGGCGTATTTGGCTTGCAGGGCGTTGAAGTACGGGTCGGTATATGCGGCCATCATCTTCTCGTTCTCGGTGCCGGGATGTCCGGCCATTACGCTTTCGTAGAGTTGCTGCATCTTTTCGCGCGGTAGCGCCGGCCCGTCGGCCTGCAGGGAATCGAGGAGCAGTTTCGCCGCTACGGTGCTTTCCGTGCCGGGGACGCTAAGCTCCACGTCGACGAACCAAAATCCATAGCGGAACTCGCGCTTCCCTATCCACTCGACGGTGACGGTTTCGCCGTTGGCCAGGAAGTTGATGCCGGCCACGTCACGCGTCCAGAAGTAGTTGTTCTTGGCCAACACGAGTCGTTCGCCGCGTTCCAGCGGCTCTTCGGCATAAAGCAGCTGCCGGCGAACGGCGGCGTTTATCATGTTGGCGCGGCGGTTGCTGCGGGTTATTATCACGCTCTCCTCGCGGCCGACGCGCGACCATGAACCGGACAGTGCCTCCTCGAAGTCGTAGAATGTAACTATTTCCGTATCCGGGTATCGCGCGGAAAGTTTCGGCAATGTCCACTGTTTTTCCACCAGATGCGAGCGCACTTCGGTGGCGTTCATGAGTATTCCGCTGTCGCCCTGCTGCCGCGCAATGTCGGTAAGTCGTACGGTCTCCGGGGTAAGTCCGAGGGCGCCAAGCCGATCAGGATTCATTGCGGGTGCGTTCTCGCCGCCGACGGGAGGAAGCTGCGCCTCGTCGCCGACGAGAATCATGCGGCAACCCGGAGCCGAATATACGAACCGGACAAGGTCAACGAGCATGGAGTGACCCGGAAAGTCGGTGACCATTGACGACTCGTCTATTATATATAAGGTATCGACGGCGGAATTGTGGCCGAGTCCGAAAGTGGCGGAAGGTCCTTCCCCCTGCATACGGTAGATGTGCCGGTGTATGGTGGAGGCGCGGCGTGCGGAATACTTTTCGGCCACTTTGGCGGCACGGCCCGTAGGAGCCAGAACGCGCGTCTTCATCTTGTAACTGCCCATGGCAACTATCAGGGCGCCGACGAGCGACGTCTTGCCCGTGCCGGCGTAACCGCTGAGCACAAGCACGTCGCGCGACCGGCCGTGGCACGCGAACTCCACGAGCCGCTCCAGTGCCTCCTTTTGCGACGGCAACGGCGCGTAGGGCAACTTCGCGAGCGAAGCCGCCAATAGCTTTTCACTCTCCCCCATTGTTGCCGGAATTAAGGATTTCAACCTGTCGGCGTACCGACTCTATGTGTATGAGGCGCATGATTTTCTCCGTAAACTCCGGGGGCAACCCGAGCGACTCCCCCTGTCCGGCACGCGAACGCATCACCTCGTCGTGGCGATCGATATGAACGGCCGGGAGATTCTTCTCTTTTTTCAGCCGGCCGATTTCTTGGCTCACCTCCATGCGGCGGGCGAGCACGGCGAGGAGTTCGGCGTCGCAATCATCTATCTTATGACGCAAGGCGTTGAGCGACAACGTGTTTCCTCCCCTGACGGGCAAACGCAGGGAACCGGTCATGTCGCAGAACTGAGTGGGGGTTAATTGCTGCTTGGCATCGCTGAGGGCACAACGGGGATTAGGATGCACTTCCGTCATCAGGCCGTCGAAACCGAGGTCGAGGGCTTCCTGCGCCACAGCGGACACCATGTCGGCACTTCCGGTGATGTGGCTCGGGTCGCAAAGGAGCGGCAACCCGGGGAAACGGCGCCGAAGTTCTATCGGGATGCTCCACTGCGGGGGGTTGCGGTAAACGGCCGAGCCGTATGCCGTGAAGCCGCGGTGAACCGCAATCAGGGTCTCGACGCCGGCGAGACGCATACGCTCCAATGCCCCTATCCAGAGCTCGAGGTCAGGGTTCACGGGATTCTTGACCATAACAGCCACGGGGGCAGCCGCCGCGCTGACTACATCGGCTATCTCCTGCACGGCGAAGGGATTGGCGGTGGTGCGCGCTCCTATCCAGATGGCGTCGAAACCGTTGTCAACCAACAGTTGCGCATGGGAGGCGTTGCCTGCTTCCGACGCTATCTTGAGGCCGGTTTTCTCTCGTGCCTCCAGCATCCAGGGTATCCCTTCCTCCCCTACTCCCTCGAAGCCGCCGGGTTTGGTGCGCGGTTTCCACAGTCCGCCGCGAAGCACCGTCACGCCGCAGCCCTTCAATGCTTCGGCGATTTCGAGAAGCTGCCCGCGGCTCTCCACACTGCACGGCCCAGCAATGAGCGCCGGGTAATGCGTGCCGCAAAGCGGCCCGATGTCTGATTTCAAATCCATGTTGCAAAGATACCTCTTTTAAAGCAAACACGCAAAAAGCCGGGCGGAAATTTCTCTCCCTCCGGCTGTTTTTATTCATTTGCGGAATGACGGCCCCACTAAACGTTAGCAATCAATTACACAAGGCCCGGCATCCGCAGGGATTGTCAATAGCTCTGTCTCATGTCGATGAGAGTGCGCGGATTGACACGCGTCATGGTAATCAGCGTATCTCCCTTTTCACCAAGGAGATAAAGTGTGCCGGTAACGCCGTTGATGCTGTATGACTTGACCTGCGGCAGGGCTTTCTGTAGATTATCTTCGAGCGTCATGTCGGGGCACATCATGCGTGTCGATGCCATGTCGTCGAAGTGGATGGTGCCCTTGTTGGTGAAGTTGAAGTTGCCCATCACTTGGTTGCAACCTGTATTGCCGGCGACAGAACCAGACTGTGTGTTGAACTCGAGGCGCGGCCATTCCTCGGCCGAAGTCTGCGGCACCTGATTGCCCATCACCCGGGTGAAATACCAGTTCCCGGCCAGCAGGGCGTTGCTCTGGTTATAGGTGACCACCGAATTGTTTGAGTTGCAAGAAACCGCACCGGCAGCGAGAAGCGCCGCACATGCCAATGCTGAAAATATACTTTTTCTCATATCGTGTTTTCCTTTCCTTAAAAAGTAATTATCATTTTAATGATAGAACACACCTCACCTGCGAAAGTTTAAAATGCGACAGCGGAGAAAGAGGTAATGCTTGTGGCGGACGCATGGGATGTACGGATGTTTTTGTGACGGCACAGAAGCGGATGGGAGGGGAATTTGCGGGACCGCTTATTAAAAAAACTGAAAAACGGGTAGATTGGCTTAAAAAAGGGAAAAGAGTGAGCATTAACTCGAAAAAAATTGTTAACTTTGCAGCCGGAAAATCCCGAAGGGTGCCGCAGAGACGGCTGCCCGGCGGGATACATGGTAAAAAAAGGTAAAATATATAATCCGAATCAGAAATGAAAATCGCTAAGATTCATGGCCGCGAGATCCTTGACTCGCGCGGTAATCCGACAGTTGAAGTTGACGTAATACTGGAAAGCGGTGCACGTGGTCGCGCAGCCGTTCCCTCGGGAGCTTCTACAGGTGAAAACGAAGCTCTTGAACTCAGAGACAATGATCCTAAACGCTATATGGGCAAAGGCGTGCTCCGTGCCGTTGAGAACGTCAACGGCCCCATCGCCGACGCTCTCGTAGGCATGAGCGCCCTCGACCAGGTGGCCGTAGACCGCCGCATGATCGAACTCGACGGCACTCCCACCAAATCCGTACTCGGTGCCAACGCCATCCTCGGCGTTTCACTGGCCGTAGCAAAGGCTGCCGCCGACTACCTCGACCTGCCCCTCTACAAATACATCGGCGGCGCCGACACTTACGTGCTCCCCGTGCCCATGATGAACATCATCAACGGCGGCGCACACAGCGACGCCCCCATCTGTTTCCAGGAATTCATGATCCGTCCCGTGGGCGCCTGCTGCTACCACGAGGGAATACGCATGGGCACAGAGGTGTTCCACAACCTTAAGAAAGTGCTCAAAGCCCGCGGCCTCTCTACGGCAGTCGGCGACGAAGGCGGTTTCGCTCCTGCCCTCGACGGCACCGAAGATGCCCTCAACGTAATAGTCGAAGCTATCCGCAAAGCAGGCTACGAACCCGGCAAGGACGTGACCATCGGCCTCGACTGCGCCGCTTCGGAGTTCTACCAGAACGGCGTTTACGACTACACCCACCTCAAGAACGGTGCCGTAAAGGAAGTCAACGGACGCAAGCTAACCTCCAAAGAGCAAGCCGAGTTCCTCCGCGACCTCATTGACAAATACCCCATCGACTCCATCGAAGACGGTATGGACGAGAACGACTGGGAAGGCTGGAAGATTCCCACCGACATGATCGGCAACCGCTGCCAGCTCGTCGGCGACGACCTCTTCGTGACCAACGTAAAATATCTTGAAAAGGGCATCGAACTCGGTTGCGCCAACTCTATCCTTGTAAAGGTCAACCAAATCGGTTCCCTCACCGAGACACTGCGCGCCGTACAGATGGCACAGCGCAACAACTACACCGCCGTCATCTCCCACCGCTCGGGCGAAACCGAGGATGCTACCATCGCCGACATCGCCGTCGCTACTAACGCCGGCCAGATCAAGACCGGTTCCGCAAGCCGCTCCGACCGTATGGCCAAGTACAACCAGCTGCTCCGCATAGAGGAAGAACTCGGCGCCGATGCTGTCTACGGTTACAAGAAAATAGCCCGCAAGAACTGAAGACTCCTTTAAAACAGAACTAAAAAAGCAGACGCGAAACCCCGCGCCTGCTTTTTTCAGCTCTGTCATTTTGGCTAATTGCCGCTGCGGAGGGCACCGGAGGATCGTTGCGGTGCCGGAGGGGTGTTAATTTTTTATTGGTTTTGTTAAAGTGGGGTTAAAAGTGGGGGCGGATGTTTGAAAATCGCTCCCGCTTTGTTAATTTTGCAGTGGAAATCGGGAAGCAGGTCAGCTCCCGGTTCCCCATGCCGGTTAGCTCCGGCTGTTCCTGTAAGTTATAACCCTATATTCAGTCTGCTGCGATGCGTTCGCGCAGCCCGTTTGCAGCCAATGGCGCTGCACTTAATTTTTACACTTGGATAAATGAAAATATTAACCTTGGGACTGTTCATGGGACTGGGGTCGTTGGCAGCGTTAGCCGACGGGAACGTCACCGGAACAGTCTTCAGCAAAGAAACCAACACCCCTATCGATTACGCCAACGTGCAGCTGGTAAACGCCGTGACGCAGAAACCTACCACTTATGGCACACAGACCGACGACAACGGCAACTTCACCATCACCGGAGTGAAAGACGGCAAATATGTGCTGGTGATATCCAACCTCGGCTCGGTGAGCCAGGAACGCCCCGTAGTGATTGCCGGTAAAAACGTTTCGGTGGGCAGAATACAGCTTGCCGACGACACAAAGATGCTCCAGGAAGTAGTAGTGACCGGAGTAAAGGGTCAGATGCGGTTCGAACTTGATAAGAAAATCTTCAACGTGGACAGCAATATCTCTGCGGCCGGCGTGTCGGCCAGCGAGTTGCTCGAGGAAATTCCGTCGGTTGAAGTGGACCAGGACGGGGGAATCTCGCTGCGCGGCAACGAGTCTGTAACCGTGTGGATCAACGGCAAGGAATCGGGAATGACAGCCGACAACCGCGGCCAGATCCTGGAACAGATTCCGGCCGAATCCATCGACCGTGTGGAGGTTATCACCAACCCGTCGGCCAAATACAGCCCCGAGGGGACAGCCGGCATCATCAACATCATTCTGAAGAAAAACCGCAACAGCGGATACTTCGGCAGCGCCGAAGTGGGTGCCAACACACGTGGCGGCGCCAACGCCAACTTCAACATAAACTACAACACCGGCCGCTGGGAGACATTCGTGGGACTGGGACTGCGAATGCGCCACAACAAAGGGGGCTCTGAAAGCAAACGCGACTATGACGACGGAACATGGCTCAACTCCGAAGGCACAAGTCGCAACCACGGCGTCAACGGCTTCCTGCGCCTCGGCGCCACTTATCACCTGACGGACAACGACGAGTTCTTCGCCTCCGCCTTCGGGATGCTCGGACACCGCTGGGGCAACAGCGTTACCGATTACCAAAGCAACGTCCCCGGCCAATGGCTGCGCAACACCAACTACACACACAACAGCGGCGACAACCGCGGAGGACACATAGAATGGGGCTACAAGCACCGCTGGAACGACAACCACTCGCTGGAAACCATGGTGGGATTCAATCGATGGGGCGGACCGTCGTGGGAAAGCTACCTCCAGCAACAGCAATGGCCCGACGAAGCCGAAGGACAGAATGTGGACGTGTACCGCGAACAGGACCAGAGCGTGAACGTAAACAACTGGGAGGCAAAACTCGACTATACCAACCAGTTGCTTCCCTGGCTGAAACTCGAAGCCGGTTACAACGGAAACTATAACCACGAAAACACACCCGTGATGTACCGCACCGGCACCATGAAGGAGGACATGATGACCGACCCTCACCTGTGCAACAAATTCGTGTATAACAACAACATCTCGGCACTGTACCTCACCCTGGGAGGCAAGTACCGGGCGCTGAGTTTCTCGGCCGGGCTGCGCGGCGAGGCATGGCAGGGGCGCACCACCTCTTACAATTACGGCAACGACGGTTGGGTGAACACCGACGGCACCTACAAAAAGAACAACTTCGCGCTGTTCCCCTCGGCTTTCATCTCCTGGTCGCTTCCCCACGACAACGAGGTGCAACTCAACTACACGCGCCGCATACGCCGTCCCTGGGGACCGCAACTCAACTCCTTCAAGAACACCTCCGACCCGACCTTGATCCATACCGGTAACCCGGAACTGGAACCGGAATATACCAACGCCTTCGAGCTCAACTACATCAAGTCGTGGCAAGACCACATGGTGTCAGTCTCGGCATATATGCGCACTTCCGACAACATGATCAGCCACCTCTCGTTCATGGCTAAAGCTCCCGGTTCAGACGAGCAGATAATGTACATCACCCACGGGAATGTGGGGAAACAGACCAATTCGGGTGCCGAAATCGTGGTAAAGAATAACTTCTTCAACCGCGTGTTCGACCTCACGACCACCTTCAACCTCTACAACAACCACGTCAGCGCATGGAACATCCTTTACCCGATAGACGGGGTGGATTATCCGGTTTCGCGCCCCAAGCAGGACCAGTTCGCGTGGGACGTGCGTTGCATGGCGTCGGTACGCCTGCCGTGGGATATGTCCATCCAGGTGACCGGCCGCTACAACTCGCGCACACTCACCGCGCAAGGCGCACGCGAGCCGGGCTGGGACGTTCAGGCCGGCATACGCAAGAACGCCGGTCCCTGGACCTTCTCCGTAAACTGCCGCGACATCTTCGATTCGCGCAAACGCCACAGCATGACCTACGGAGACAACTACACGCAGGAAGACAAACGCTGGCGCGGCGGACGCACTTTCCGCTTCACCATAAAGTATAGTTTCGGCAACATGAAGTCTACCAAGAAAGGCCCGATGCAGGATTCCGAACCGATGGACGGCAGCGGATATGGCGACGGCGGACAATAATGACAACGTCCGGCTTTGATGGTCGTTTGCCACATTAGCATTATCATATTTTAATCAAAAACGCGCATCCTCCTGACCGGGGGATGCGCGTTTCTCTTATCTTGAATTGCTTTAGCAGGGTTTCTATAGGTTGAAGTAGTACGTGCCGGTGGAGAGGTCGGTGTAATAGTTGTAATAAGTGCCGCGCAGATAGTAGTAGGTATTATATGCCGGCTCGTAAACACCTGTGTTCCAGGATAGTGTCCACGGGTCGTAAGCATTGACTACCGTTACATCATACTGCGCGCCGTCGTAGCTGTACTGCACCGTCATGGGGATGGTGCGCCACACTCCCTGATAGTCGTAACCCACCCCGATGACATTTTCTGTGCCGGCGTTCTGCCAGTAAGGCGAGGAAAGAGGTGCGCTCACCACATAAGGGTTTCCATAATAGGGAGGTCCCCAATACGCAGGTCCCCACGATGGAGGCCCCCACGGACCGGGATTGGGTGCAACCGGAGCGGGGTGGAACGAACCTCCCGTGCCGGGAGCAGGAAGACTGTTGCCTAAGCCACCGCTTCCGGGGGCAGCTACACTGTTCTGAGCCAATGCCACGCCGAGTCCAGTTGTGGCTATAAGAAGCAGCAGGAGGGCAAATGAGTATATTCGTGTGCTTTTCATAACATTCTTCGATTAAAATATTTTATCTTTATAACAAGCCGAGGCCTGTTTGGTTTTTACAGAAACTTCAATTCCGAACACCACGAAGCACGGGAAACGAGGAAAACCGCCTCGACGCACTGTATGCAAAGGAGAGTTGGAGACATAAGCTTTCTTGACGATTTATTTGTTAAAAATTGCTTTGGTTCAAGATTTTTTTATTATCTTCGCATTGTGAAAAGTACCGGCTGTGCTCCGGTTCTGTTTCGATTCCAATAATATACTCAATATCAGCTAATTAACCGAAATAATAATCAAGTAACTAACCGATATGAATCAAGACGAAGAAAACCTTAACACCGGCACAGGCTTGCCCGAAAACGCATTTCGCGAACTCGGCGCCGATGAGCAATATGTGCCCGTGATGCACCCGGCGCGCGACCAGAAGGAAGTGACGCCCTACTCGGTGGCGACGGGTCTCATCATGGCCATCATCTTCAGTGCCGCGGCTGCCTACCTCGGACTCAAAGTGGGCCAGGTATTCGAGGCCGCAATCCCCATCGCCATCATTGCCGTAGGCCTATCCAACGCCCTCGGCAAGAAGAACGCCCTCGGGCAGAACGTCATCATCCAGAGCATCGGCGCCTGCTCGGGCGTAATCGTTGCCGGAGCCATCTTCACACTGCCCGCCCTCTACATCCTGCAGGGCACTTACCCCGACATTGTCGTGGACTTCTACCAGATATTCCTCTCGTCGCTGCTCGGCGGCGTGCTGGGCATCCTCTTCTTTATCCCCTTCCGCAAATATTTCGTGAAGGACATGCACGGCAAGTATCCCTTCCCGGAAGCAACGGCCACCACGCAGGTGCTCGTGTCATCGCAGTCGAAAGACGGCGGCCAGGCCAAGACGCTGGTCATCGCCTCGCTCATCGGCGGTATCTACGACTATATCGTGGCTACCTTCGGATGGTGGGCCGAGACCGTAACCTCCACCGCCTCGCAGTGGGGGCACACGCTTGTTGAAAAGACAAAACTCGTGGTCAGCTGCAACACCGGCGCCGCGCTGCTCGGCCTCGGCTACATCGTGGGCCTTAAATACGCTTTCGTAATCTTTGCGGGTTCCATCTTCGTATGGTGGATAATCATCCCGCTGTTAGGCACTTACGGTTCGCCCGAGTTCCAGGCAATGGCACCGGACGTCCTCTTCAAGGACTACGCCCGTATGATAGGTATCGGCGGTATCGCCATGGCCGGCGTCATCGGCATCGTGAAGTCGTGGCCCATCATCATGCAGGCCATCGGCCTCGCCGGACGCGAACTTAAGGGCAAGAGCACTTCCGTAAAAGAGGTACGCTGGCAGACCGACATCTCCATGAAGCACATCGTGGCCTTCATCACCATAGCCCTCATAGTGGTGCTCCTCTTCTTCTGGTTCGGAGTGATCCACAACGTGGCACAGGCAGTGGTGGCATGGCTCGTGGTAACGGTCATCGCCTTCCTCTTCACCACGGTGGCTGCCAACGCCATCGCCATCGTGGGTTCCAACCCGGTTTCCGGCATGACCCTGATGACCCTTATCATCGCTTCGGCCATCTTCGTGGCTATCGGCATGAGCGGCACCTCCGGCATCGTGGCATCCATGGTAATCGGCGGCGTTGTCTGCACGGCCCTCTCTATGGCAGGCGGCTTCGTCACCGACCTTAAGATAGGCTACTGGCTGGGCACGACCCCCAAGAAACAGGAACAGTGGAAATTCCTCGGCACACTGGTATCGGCAGCCACCGTCGGCGGCGTCATCCTGGTGCTCAACAAGGTTTACGGCTTCACCGGGGACAACGCCCTCGTCGCCCCGCAGGCCAACGCCATGGCTAAGGTAATCGAACCATTGATGATGGGCGGCGACACCCCCTGGATTCTCTATATGGTCGGTGCCATCCTGGCGCTTATCCTCAACTGGCTCGAAGTGCCTGCCCTGGCCTTCTGCTTGGGTATGTTCATCCCCTTGCAGCTCAACACCCCGATGCTGGTGGGCGGCGCCGTTTCCTATTTCGTATCGCACAGCTCCAAGAACCCCAAAATCAACGACCTGCGCCGCGACCGCGGCACACTGCTCGCTTCCGGCCTTATCGCCGGTGGCGCACTCTTCGGCGTCTTCGCCGCCATTACACGTTTCGCCGGTTTCGAGTACCAGAACCCCATCCCCATGGAAACTTCGCAGATACTCGGCTGTGTGGCCTACGCCGCTCTGATAGCCTACCTTATCTGGGACAGCAAACGCGTAAAAATGCCTGCTAAATAAGACATTTTTGACTCTTTAAATATGGCAGCCGCCGGTCTTCGGGCCGACGGTTGTTTTTACGCCACCCCGCTGGGGTCGTTAAGGGCATTGGTGTCCTTAAGGGCACTAATGACGCAGTGCCCCGTTGCCGACGCCCGGGGGCTTCTGATTCCGGGGTTCGGGGTCACCGCACGGGAGCCACGGTTTAAACCTTTCGGGATGAGGGGCGTTTTCTTTTTGAAGGGCCGCTTTCCACTCGGTCCTTTCCGTTATACTATGCCAAACACACTTTACACTGCACGAAAAACGCTAAAAAACTATACCAACGGCGGCACTGTGCTAATGGTAGCCACCGTCCTGGCGCTCATCGTGGCCAATATTCCCGGAGCCGGCGAAGTCTATGACTCGTTGTGGGACCACACCATTGCCCTGCGCGTGGGCGGTTTCAACCTCTTCAGCCACCACTGGGAACCTATGTCGATTCTCGAGTTCATCAACGACGCCCTTATGGCCGTCTTTTTCTTCTCCGTAGGATTGGAGATAAAGCGTGAAGTGCTGGTGGGCGAGCTGTCATCGTTCCGGCAGGCGTTGCTTCCAATAGTAGCGGCCATCGGCGGCATGGTTATGCCGGTGGCTATTTTCTTCCTCGACGCCTACGGCTCCAACTATGTCAACGGAGCCGCCATACCTATGGCCACCGACATTGCCTTTTCGCTCGGAGTCCTGGCCATGTTAGGATCACGTGTACCCACCGGCCTTAAGATATTCCTCACCACACTGGCCGTCGTAGACGATATAGGCGGTATCCTCGTCATTGCCATTTTCTACAGCCACGGCATAGTGTGGTGGATGCTCGGCGTGGCGGCGGCATTGCTCGTCATCCTGGCACTCGGCGGCTGGTTCCGCATCCAGAGCAAGATTTTCTACCTGGGAATCGGCGCTTTCGTATGGTTCCTGTTCCTGAACGCCGGAATCCATCCCACCATCGCCGGTGTGCTGATATCGCTCTGCGTCCCCGCACGCCCGGTGTATGCACCTAAGAAGTACATCAAGGCCATCCGCCGCAATATAGCCTTCTTCTCTCAGGAGAACGACGAGACCCTCAACTCAAAAACAATACTCGACAAGGAACAGCTCAACCACCTGAAGGAGATAGAATCCGCTTCCGACAAGGTGATTTCGCCGCTTCAGGATATGGAAGACTCGCTTCACCCGGTGGTCAACTATATGATAGTACCGCTGTTCGCCTTCGCCAACGCCGGGATACCGTTTGCCGGACTCGAGTTCGCTTCGATATTCTCCGGCGTCAGCCTCGCCATCATCCTCGGCCTGATAGTGGGCAAGACGTTGGGTATTTTCAGCTTCTCGTGGCTTTGCATCAAGTTCGGATGGGCGCCTATGCCTCACGGGGGCAACTGGAAACGTCTGTTCTCCATGTCGATGCTCGGCGGTATCGGTTTCACGGTTTCGCTATTTATCGCTAACCTCTCGTTCGGCACCGGCGACCCGTGGCAGTCGGCGCTTCTCGACCATTCGCGCCTCGGCATCCTCGTCGGTTCATTGTTAGCCGGAGTCCTCGGCTTCCTGAGCCTGCACCACACGTTGCCGAAAACAACGGCCGAAGCAGCGGCGGCAGACGAGGCTTAGCACAGATACTCAATAACGGAACAACGGCCCCGGTCTCGATGACCGGAGCCGTTTCCTCTATCTGATAACCAGCGGATTACTTCACGCGTACTTTCTGCGAAGCGTTATTGCACACCTTGATGTAGATCCCGGCGGCAGCAGGACGTGAAATCTCGTGGCCCTGAAGGTCGAACCAGCGAACGTCGCCCTCTTCGATACCAATTGCACCGATACCTGAAACAACGGTCAAAGTCACCGGGATGTCGGCCAACGGATATGTAACATTATTGTGTGTGAGACGCAGCACATAGTCCAGGTTCGTGTCTATATTTGCATCTACAAACCCGGCAAACTCGAAAGTCCTTGTTTCGCCGGCTTCCATTACGCAACTCCGGGTGCCAAAATCTGCAACTTCTGTAAAGTTTGTGATTACGTTACCATTGATATAACCAAATTTGAGTTTGAAGTCTACTTCCGGTGAAGCGGCATTACCTATATTTGAAATTGTGACAGCCACAAGGTTATTGCCTCCTGCCACTATGCCAATAGTTTCTTCATTGACCTCAAACTCGGCATAGCGATGTTCTTCGATTACAACCGGAGCTGAAACAAACGTAGTCTGGGAATCGTCAATCAGGCATATATTGTATCTCCCGGGTGTAGTATTGAAAGGAATTTTAAGTGAAAAAGCTTTAGTAACAGTTTCTCCTGCATCTATAGTGACTGTTTCATAATTCGTAACTTGAACACTTGTTTGAGCGTCGGCTGTGCCGCCCGACCGGCATGTTAATCCAAAATTCTTTGTAATGCTTTCCGAACCGTTATTCTTAATTGAGATAGTCCAGTCAAAAGTGGAGTTGGCATAAATAACTTCAGAAAGATGACCGGCAGTAAATTCAAGTTTATCATCAGGAATTTCCTGTCCGTCGGGAGAATCAAGATTGTCAACGGGAGTGATGGAATATGAATCGTTGTTTTTTATTATGCGGAGGGTTTGGGCAGCTCCATATTTACCGGTCACCGGACTCCAATTGTCCTCTCCGTCATTTTTATAATACAAGCGGAGATGATACACTCCGTCACTTAAAGCCTCAAGGCTTGCCGTAAACGAAGGAAAACCATAATTGGCAGGAAGAGTAGAGGATATGATAGTCTGGACATCCAGGTTTCCGTCAGTGCCGACAGCTGCATATCCAATCGTTCCCTTCCAGTCCAGATAGGAAATGTTGCTACACATACCATTATTTGCGAAAGTGATTACCAGCCGGTCCCCGTCCACAGAACCCTGTATCGCTCCGGTCAGGAAGGGTCGTACGGAAACGGCTGTAGAGCCTTCCACCGGTGGCTGTACGCCGAACATGGCAGATTGATCATTCGTATATCCTGCAGCGCTGCCTCCCGTACCGGAACCGTCGGGGACGAGATAATTCATGGCGAAGTAGCCGTCGTAAGCACCGTTCCAGCCCCAATTGAAGTGGAAACCGTACTTATTGTTATAGCCATCGCAGACGAAGGCATGACCCGAACTGGAATTATAGCCCGAATAGTAAAGCGGACGCGAAGCCGAAAGCTCGTCATAGACCTTCTGTTCCCATTCATCAGGCGAGAAATAGTCGCGGCACAAGAATTGCAAGCCTTTATCGTAGCCGAAGTTATTGACGAAGGCAGCCGCTACGTCGAAAGCGTATGCCCCGGTAGAGGTGGTGCTGTAAATGCTCTTGATGGCATAACCGCACGCTTTCATCAGATTTGCAACAGCCCTCTTCTCTATGGTGTTGCCGCTGCTGCTGTACTGATATGTGTCGAGCATATTATCCCAGTCGAAGGTTATCTCGCTGAGGTCCATGGTATATTCTGTGTCGTTGAAAGTACAGGTTACTGTGCCTGTACCGGAGGCGGGCCATTCATGGTATTTCATCACCTGTGCCATGGCGGTTGCAGAGCATCCTGTAACGGATTTACCGGGACACGCATTGTTGTAGGGAGCCGTTTGATTCCATTTGGTTGAAAGAAGTGGTGAAATATTTGCGAAATCAGAGGTTTTGGGCGAAGCCTCGCCGGCGGGTTCGGCGGCATCGCGGGCATCGCGGGCGGCACATTCGAGCCACCAGAGGAGTTGCGGCGGAATCTGCACGTTTTCGTCCACCGGAGCATCGAGGTAGCCCAGGACGGCAACGGCGCGTGTGTCGGCCGAGAGAATCATGGAGCCGCCGTTGCCGGTGAAGATGTAATACGATGGAGTGCCGTCGAGTTCTCCTGTTTTTACGAGACGCATCGGGGCGGATTGGATCTTACGGGCGGCCGAAGGGGTGCCGGAGGCGCGCTGCATGGCTTCCCCGGGAGTGACCGGAGCGGCAAACGAGGGCAATGCCAAAAGCGCAGCTGCGCCTAAGAGTAATGCTTTCTTCATTCAGTTGGGTGAATTTTGTTTAGTTATTTGACCAAAAGCCGCGAAAAGTTGACTGGTGTTCTATTTTGCACGGCGGTTAGCTTTTAAGGTGGGTTAAAATAAGATGTTTAAGTATAACCTAAAAAGGAGCGAAAGCTCTTTCGAAGTATTATCTAATGCAAAATTACGAATAATCCACGAACCCACATAATTCTTAGCCACATTTTCCACAAATCCACGCATAAAACTGACGAAAGCCGCCATCTCAGAGTCCTAAATGCCGACCCATAATGCGCCTTAGTGCGTCTTAGTTATATGATAGCTTTTTCAGCAAATCAACTTCGCCTAAAACTCCCGATGCGGGCCTCCCTGTGGTCCGTACAGTTACTCCTCTTTCCTTTTGTCGAGCTCGGCCTTTATTTCGGCGGCTTCTTCGTAGCGCTCGGCGGCTACGGCGTCAGCCATCGCTTCTTCGAGTTCCGGCACGCTCATCTCTTCGAGCAGCCGCACATTGCCGAGTTTCCGCAATGCTTCTAAACCGTCGTCGGCTTTCTCTTCACTCTTTTCCGGCTGAGATGCTTCCTTGCGCGATGCTTCGGGGTCAAAGCCGGCCTCGTCGAGTGTTTCGCGGTTGGTATAGATGGGTGCGTTGCAGCGTATTGCGAGCGCTATGGCGTCACTGGAACGCGAGTCGATGCGCACTTCCTGCATTCCGTTGGTCATCACCAGGTCGGCGGCGAAGATTCCGGTGGGGAGCCGGTAAAGGTTCACTTCCTGAAGTTCGAGGCTGAATGCACGTATCATGGAGGCCATAAGGTCGTGGGTCAGCGGACGCGGCGTTATCACGTTCTGCAACTTGCATTCTATGCTCTGCGCCTCGGCGGTGCCGATGATGATGGGAAGGCGCAGGCAGCCGCCGCTCTCCTGGAGCACTACGGCATATACGCCTGATTCTATCTGGTTGTAGGTTATTCCGATTAGGTCGAGTTTGATTTTATTTTCCATTTTGTTTCGGTTTACGTTTTTGTGCCGGAGGCAGAATCTGGGCGGAGCCTAAACAAAGTTTTCTGTCGGGCGAATAAATTATGGCGAATTGTCCGGGCGCTATTCCCTGAATATCCTCTTGCGAGCGCAACAGATAATTGCCGTCGGACAGCAGTGTGAGTTCGCCGTCGGCAAAGTGGGGAGTATGACGGTTTTTGAAGGATACGGAGAGCGGAGCGCCGTCCTGCGGCATCGGGTTGCGCGTTATCCAGTGCATCTCGCCGAGATGCAGTTCTCGGCCGTATTGTGCCGCCGTGTCGTAACCGTTGGAGACGTACACCACATTGTCGCGCACGTTCTTGCGCACCACATACCATGGGCCGCCGCTGAGTCCCAATCCTTTGCGCTGGCCTATGGTATAGAACCAGAAGCCGCGGTGCACCCCGAGTTTCTTGCCGGTCTCGAGTTCTATGATGGGACCTTGACGCGTTCCCAAGTGTCTCTCTATAAAGTCATTATAGTCTATCTTTCCCAGGAAGCAGATACCCTGCGAATCCTTGCGTGTGGCATTGGGGAGATGCGCTTCCATGGCCAGGCGCCGCACTTCGGCCTTCGGCAGTTCGCCGAGCGGGAAGATGAGATGCTTCAGCTGGTCGTAGCTAATCTGCGCCAGAAAGTCGGTCTGGTCTTTCACCGGGTCGACGGCGGTCGCGAGATATTTAAGCCCGTCCTTCTCCACAACGGAGGCATAATGGCCGGTAGCCACGGCATCGAACTCTTGTCCCCAACGCTCCTCGAAGAAGCCGAACTTTATCATTTTGTTGCACATCATGTCGGGGTGCGGCGTAAGTCCCTGCTTCACGGTATCGAGGGCATACTTCATCACGTAATCCCAGTATTCCTGATGCAGCGACACAACGCGGAAAGGCAATCCGTACTTCCGCGCTATGAGGGTGCACATCTCTATGTCTTCTTCGGCCGAGCAGTCACCCTCGCCGTTGTCCATCCCTATCCTTATGTAAAAGAGGTGTAGTTCATGACCCCGGCGCAGCAGCAGTTCCGTTGCTACCGCGCTGTCCACACCTCCCGAAATCAGCAATGCCACTTTCATACGCTATACCTCCTCGAGAGCCGACTCGCTCTTGTTGTCAGTGTGGATAATATGCAGCGACAGGAAGTAGTCGCACGAAATCTTGCCCGGCCCCACAAGGAGCAGGAAGAAGTAAATGCCGAGGAACATGACGGGGAGATAGCCGGGCTGATGCCACGACAGCATGTATCCTGCTTCGCCAAGATAGTCGTGCAGCAGATAATATTCGGCGAAAAACATGGCGGCAAACGGCGGCAGGATCATTATGCGCATCATCAGCCCCAGCATTATGAACACCGAGCAGACTATCTCGATGGTAATGAGCACCACCATCGAAGTCTGCTGCGACATCCCGAGCACCGCCGGGAAGAGATGCTCCAGCTCTGAAAAGTGAATCCATTGTATAACGCCGAAGTGGAGCATCATCACCCCCGCGAAGAGACGCAGGAAGAGCCGCCCCAGGTTGGTATAGCTGTAGCCTGTGCTCCAGAAATATATCCTTTTCAGTTGTTCTATTATCCTTTTCATCGTGACTTATAACTGTATGCCGGCGCCGTTGAGCACATCGGCAATCGACTTGTTGCGCATCACTATCACACCGTCTTTGTCCAGGAGATAGCAGTCGGGCAGGAAAGGCAGGTCGTAGCTCTGCTGCGGTTTTTCGCAATAAACACGCTTTATGTACGACGGCATTTCCATGGCAGGCTCCACGCTCTTATCTATAAAAACTATTTCAAAATCCCCGGAGTTCACCGCTTTCTCGGCGCGCACCGAAGTGGCGAAGCGGAGCAGCATCTGGCGCGAAAGGTCGTCGCCCGTATTTCCGAAGATTACCACCGTGCCGCGGCTTCCCATGGCCGGGAGCGTCACCCCCGTGCCGCCCTGCGGGAAGTTGTTCCCCGGTTCCGTGGCGTCGAGGGCCGCAAGCTGCATGGCGTACTTGGTCTTACGGTCTTTCTTTATCTTCTTATTACTCAAAAATTTATTAAGGAATATACGGTAAACCTCATCGATATAGACAGTGGATCGCTGCGAATGGAACTCCTCCTCGGCAGCCTTCATAAGCTGAATCATCAGCGTAGGATTCTTTTCGGCCTTCTTGCAGAGGTTCTCCACGGAGTTGAGCACCTTGGCTTTCTTGGCGTAGAGCATCGGTCCGGCGTATACCCCGAAGGCATGCTGGAGCGCAGCCTGGTTAACCCCTTTTTTATTCTTGAAATCCATGTCGTTCCAAAAGTTGTCCATGAGCCAGTCGCTGCGGGCTTCGAGGTTGTCGAGATAGTCGGGGGCAACCGGGTACGTGAAGAGCGACTGCACGTACACAGTGCCGTCTTCGGCTGTCTGCTGTGCCGAGGCGGGGAGAAGCACGCCGAGGAGCATCGTTGCCAGTATTATGAATCTGAGTCTTTTCATTTCAGAGAGTTATATTCTTTATCAACCCCTCTATGGGGTCTTTGGTGATACATGAAATGCGGTAACCGTGCTCGCGGCACACATCTACGAGCACCGCGCTGAAATGGTAGGCCACACCGCCGGTGAATCCCAAGAAATAATTGCGCGACCCGGGATAAAGCGCCACGTTGCGCTCCACAAAGGAAGTGAAATTTTCCCTCAAGATGCGCTGCACATCCCGGTGTCCTTCGTGCTTTTTGAGGAATGGCACGAACCGCGCCAACCATGCCGACGCGCCGGGCCGGCGATACACGTTTTCAAGCGCCTCGCCTTTATCTACACCATATTCTTCGAGGAAAGCATGGGTAAATTCCCGGGCAAGGATTCCGCGCAGGGCGTCGGCGAGCAGCCGCGCACCGAGACGCGCGCCGCTCCCCTCGTCGCCGAGGATGAACCCGAGCGGCGGAACGTTGGCCGTAATCCCGTTGCCGTCCCAAAGGCAGGAATTACTTCCCGTGCCGAGAATACAGGCTATACCCTTCCCGGAGCCGAAAAGGGAACGCGCCGCGCCGGCAAGGTCAGACTGCGCCGTGGCTTCCACGCCGGGCAACTGCCGCAACCACGCCTCTTCCACGCGTCGGCAGACTGCCTCTGTGGCACACCCGGCACCATACCATTCCACGGTTCCCTCTCCGGCCACATTGCTGCGTTCCACTATCTTTCTTACAAGAGAAGAGAGCGCGTCATCGTTGACAGTCAACGCATTGCAGCCTTCGAATTCAAACCGCGAAAGCTCGGGCGCAACGTCTCCGCGAGCTGCCACACAAACCGCCGTCTTGGTAGAACCGGCATCCACAATTATCCTGAAATCCTTCATCCTGTTATCCTGCGCCTCCACGCCCGGCCATAACGCCGGAAGCGTAAGGCAAATTCAGCTACAAAATTAGCAAAAAAAACGCGGTCATGCAAATTTCGGCGCATTACCGCGAAAAATTTTGCCGTTCGGGAAATTATTATTAACTTTGCTCCGCTTGTTGTGCACCCATTTTTATCGGCACCGTGCACGGCACGCGCTTTTTTCACACCCGAAATCAGAATCACAATGGCAAAACAAGAAGATGTTTTCAAAACCATAGTGGCTCATGCCAAGGAATACGGTTTCGTTTTCCAATCAAGCGAGCTTTATGACGGCCTCTCGGCCGTGTACGACTACGGCCAGAACGGCGTAGAACTCAAAAACAACATCAAAAGATACTGGTGGGAAGCAATGACCATGCTCCACGACAACATCGTGGGCATTGACTCCGCCATCTTCATGCACCCCACCATCTGGAAGGCATCGGGCCACGTAGACGCTTTCAACGACCCCCTCATAGACAACAAGGATTCCAAGAAACGCTATCGCGCCGACGTGCTCATCGAAGACGCCATAGCCAAATTCGACGAGAAGATAGACAAGGAAGTGGCCAAGGCCCGCAAACGCTTCGGCGAGAGCTTCGACGAAGCCATGTTCCGCCAGACCAACCCGCGCGTGCTCGAAAACCAGCGCAAACGCGACGCCCTGCACGAGCGCTTCTCGAAGGCGATGAACGACAACGACCTCGAGGAAATCAAGCAGATTATCGTGGACCAGGAAATCGTGGATCCCGTGAGCGGCACACGCAACTGGACCGACGTGCGCCAGTTCAACCTCATGTTCAAGACCGAGATGGGTTCTACCGCCGACGGTGCCATGACGGTGTACCTGCGTCCCGAAACGGCACAGGGTATCTTCGTCAACTACCTGAACGTGCAGAAGACCGGCCGCATGAACCTCCCCTTCGGTATCGCACAGATAGGGAAGGCGTTCCGCAATGAAATCGTAGCCCGCCAGTTCATCTTCCGTATGCGCGAGTTCGAGCAGATGGAGATGCAGTTCTTCTGCCGTCCCGGCACCGAGATGAAATACTTCGACTACTGGCGCCGCACGCGCCTCAACTGGCACCGCGCCCTCGGCCTCGGCGACGACAAATACCGTTTCCACGACCACGAGAAGCTGGCCCACTACGCCAACGCCGCAACCGACATCGAGTTCAAGATGCCCTTCGGTTTCAAGGAGGTGGAAGGCATCCACTCCCGCACCGACTTCGACCTCTCGCAGCACGAGAAATTCTCCGGCAAGAACATAAAATACTTCGACCCGGAGCTGGGCGAAAGCTATGTACCCTACGTTGTGGAGACATCTATCGGCGTTGACCGCATGTTCCTGAGCGTGCTTTGCAGTTGCTACGAGAAGCAGGACCTCGGCAACGGCGAAAGCCGCGTGGTGCTCCACTTCCCCGCGCCGCTGGCTCCGGTAAAGTGCGCCGTGCTGCCGCTCGTCAAGAAAGACGGCCTCCCCGAAAAGGCACGCGAGATACAGCACCGCCTGCGTTTCGACTTCACTTGCCAATATGAAGAGAAAGACTCAATCGGCAAACGCTACCGCCGCCAGGACGCCATCGGAACGCCTTTCTGCGTCACCGTCGACCACCAGACGCTCGAAGACAACACCGTGACCTTGCGCCACCGCGACTCCATGGAGCAGCAGCGAGTCTCAGTCGATGACCTGGAAACCATCCTTGCCAAAGAGGTAAGCCTCAACAACCTCCTCCGCAAACTCGTGGAAGAGTAAATCCCGACACAGCAAAGCACCACATACCCGCCGGAACCGCACCCCGGTTCCGGCCATACAAAAACCTTTTACAAAACACAATACCGCACTGCCGTGCAGTGCAGCTTCCAAAAAATCCTTCCCCTCCTTAATGAAATTATGAAAAAAATGTTCAGACACATCGTGATGGTGGCCGTGGCCATGCTGGCCCTCTCGTCGCTTACCTCGTGCAACTACAACTCGCTGGTGGAGAAACGTGAGAACGCCGACCAGCAGTGGGCTCAGGTTGAAAACGTGTACCAGCGCCGCGCCGACCTCATCCCCAACCTCGTGAACACCGTGAAAGGATATGCCTCGCACGAAAGCGAAACACTCCAGGCCGTGGTCGAAGCCCGCGCAAAGGCTACCTCGATCAACATCGACCCCAAGAACCTCGACGAGGCGTCGCTGAAGAAATTCCAGGACGCGCAGGGCGAACTCTCCGCAGCATTGGGCAAACTCCTGGCCGTCACCGAAGCTTATCCCGACCTCAAGGCCAACCAGAACTTCATGGCGCTCCAAGCGCAGCTCGAAGGCACCGAAAACCGCATCGCCACCGAACGCAAACGTTATACCGAAGCGGTGCGCGACTATAATGTGGCCATAAAGAAATTCCCCACCACCATCTACGCCGGATGGTTCGGATTCGAAGAGATGCCGCAGTTCAAGGCCGAACCCGGCGCCGAAAAAGCACCCGAGGTGAAATTCTAACATTACCCCAGAATGAACATCAACAAGACGATAATTCCCCTCTCCCTCATCCTCCTCTGCACGGCGGCCGCCTGCAACATGGACGACAAAGACAAGGACTACACCGACTGGAAAAAGCAGAACGAGCAGTACTTCGACGAGCAGAAAGCCCTGCGCACCGATGACGGCAACCTCTATTACAACTACGAAGCTCCCGTATGGGCACCGGAAGCCGGCGTGCTACGCCGTTGGCACGTGCGCAACCCCAAGCACGCCGAAATGCTCAAGCCCCTTAGCAACTCAACCGTCACCGTGAAATATGAAGGACGCCTCTGCGACGGCAGCATCTTCGACTCCTCTTATACTAAACAGGATAGTGCATACACCTGCCGCCCCTCCGCTTTGGTGACCGGATTCTGGTCAACGCTCACCGAAATGGTGCCCGGCGACTCCGTGACCGTCGTAATCCCCCCCGTGGCCGGATACGGCGCCGTGCTGCACGGCAACATCAAGCCGTTCTCGGTGCTCGTCTTCGACATCAAAATGAAATCAATCGACTCCTACTATAAATAACAGACTCTCCCCATTATCAATCTGTACACCATGAAAATAACCGGATTTCCGCTGGTAACGCTCGGCCTCACCGCCGTCTGCGCCTACGCCGCGCCCCACATCATCACCTCCTATAAGCAGGCCGACGCAATCCCCGTCATGATGCCCGCAATGACAGACTCCGTGGACAACAAAGGGGAAAAGTTTGAAATCGGCGGGTTGCTCAATACCCGCGTCACCGACGACTTCACCCGCCTGCGTACCACCCCCGTCGCTGCCAAAGACTCCGGCCTCGTGGCACTCAAGGCACCGGCCAAAGGGTATGACCTGGACATGCTCCAGACCAACCTGCGCGCCGCCCGCTTCGCCAAAGGCACGCTGAAAGTGACCTCCCCCGCCCGCTTCGAAGTGCTCGTCAACGGCGAGAGCAAAGCCAAGAAAACAACGGCCGAAGACTCCATCGCACCGGCTTCCACCCAGAGCATCCCCCTGTCGCTGGAGCCGGAACGCGACTATACCGTAACCATCCGCGTGCTTGCCGACGCCAATTCAAAGACCGAACCCACGGTGAAAGCCGTCTTCGAGCCTGACAAGGACTTCGAAAACATAGAGATCTTCTCCGGCTCGGGCATGAAGCAGCGCTTCTATGTAGACAACTGCGTGGAGGGGACGCGTGTTCGCTCTGTGGACATTTCCCCCAACGGCAAATATGTGCTGGCAAGATATGCCGAATACTTCGGTCCCAATGACTACCAATACACCGCCACAGTATTCGACACATCGTCGGGCGCCGCCGTGGCAGCCGACCTACCCTACCCGGCGGCTTGGCTCCCCACAACCAACGCCCTCTATTACACCAAAAAATCTCAGAAAGGACAGAACCTCTACCGCCTATCCTTCCCCTCGATGAAGACGGAATGTCTGCTGCGAGACGTGGAGAGCGAAAGCATCACTTTCACCCCCGACGAGAAATCCATACTCTACTACCGCCGCCAGGAAGGGAAAAAAGAGGAGGGAATCATGCGACGCGTCACCAATCCCGACGACCGCCAGCCCGGCAACCGCGACGTCTACTATCTGGTGAAACAGGACATCGCCACCGGCAACACCACCACGTTGACCTACGGCGCACGCAAGAACACGATGCTCGACATTTCGCCCGACTCCAAGCGCCTCCTCTACATGGCGTCGAAGGAAACGCCGTCGAAGTGGCCCTTCTATTCGCATTGCCTCATACAGATGGACCTCGCCACCCTGGCCACGGACACCATCGTGCGTGAGGACGGAGCAATCACCGGCGCCGTATATTCCCCGGACGGACAGCGCGTCCTCGTGCTCGGCGGCCCCAACATGCTCGACAAAGGCAACCTCAACATCGGCGACCACCCCATCCCCAACGACTTCGACACGCAGGCCTCGATTCTCGACCTGAAGACCGGCAAGATAACCTCACTGACACGCGACTTCGACCCCGCCATCACCGGTACGCCGGTATGGAACGCCGCCGACGGTTGCATCTATTTCACCGCCGAAGCCGGCTTCTACCAGAACCTCTACCGATACAATCCCAAGACGGCACGCTTCAACAAGCTCGATATAAATGTAGACGTGGTACGCTCGTTCAGCATCAACCAGCATGAAGACAAAGCGCTCGCTTATGTAGGCTCTACCCTCGACCAGGACGGCGCCGCTTACATCCTCGACCTTAAGAAAGGCACCAACCGCCTCATTGACAATCCCCTGGCACCGCTGACCGATAAAATAGAATGGGGCAAGACCGAGCCGTGGACCTTCACAGCCTCCGACGGCACCGTAATAGACGGCGAAATAACGCTGCCCCCGAACTTCGACCCCAACCGCAAATATCCCCTCATAGTCTATTATTACGGCGGGACCTCCCCTTCCAACCATCGCATAGACCATCCGTACAACCCCAATGTATTCGCCTCGCGCGACTATGTGGTGTACATCCTCAACCCTTCGGGTACCACCGGCTACGGGCAGGAGTTCTCCGCACGCCACGTCAACGCCTGGGGTAAACGTACCGCCGACGACATCATCGAAGGCGTGAAAGCGTTCGTCAAGGCTCATCCATTTGTCGATGAAAAGAAAATCGGTTGCCTTGGCGCCAGCTACGGCGGCTTCATGACGCAGTACCTGCAGACGTTGACCGACATCTTTGCCTGCGCAGTCTCGCACGCCGGTATTTCCGACGTGACATCCTATTGGGGCGAAGGTTACTGGGGTTACAGCTACAACTCTGTAGCAGCCGCCCAGTCATACCCCTGGAGCGACCCCGAACTCTTCACCAAGCAAGGCTCGCTCTTCAACGCCGACAAGATACACACGCCGCTGCTGCTACTCCACGGCAACGCCGACACCAATGTGCCCATCGGCGAAAGTATCCAGATTTTCAACGCCCTCAAGATTCTTGGCCGCGACGTGGAGTTCATTGAGGTAGACGGCTCCAACCACGTGGTCACCGACCCGGACAAACGCCGCGTCTGGCAGAACACCATCATGGCATGGTTTGCCAAATACCTTCAGGACGACCCCTCCTGGTGGAATGACCTTTACGGCAAATAATCCTTCCGTCCCCCAGTTTACCCTGCCAAGGCAAGGCAAGTTCACCGCAATTAGCCTTAGCTGAAATAGCGTGTCTCAGCCAAATCAGCAGAGACACGCGGAAAGGGCGGGCTGCGACTAAGGAAGCTGTTTTAACGCAGAAGTCATAAATAAGCAAGAAAACCGCCGACATCCTATCGGGAATGTCGGCGGTTATATTGCTATAAGCAACTAAACATACAAACAGATGCGCAAATATATCTAAATCACAAGATATCACATCTAATTTGCTAAAATTTCTTTAGTTTTGAGCTAAATATTCTCTGTAATATTAAATATTGTTAAAATAACAAATCTAATTAGCCTGATTAAGTAAAGATATAAATAATATTTGCTAATTTTGCAATGTGAAATCAGCCGACACGTAAAAATAGAGTTGAAGCATACTGAAACAAATGCAAACGCCATAAAGTAATTTAAAACCAAAGCATTTGTGAATATTTTTTTGTTTCAAGATGCATAACCCAAATTAATCCTTGGAGGCCGTTTTCACGCTGAAATTACAAGATAACCCTACACAATAGAAATAAAAAGCACAGAGTTCCGTCCGGCGGAGCGACACGGTGTAAAAGCCTGACATCTCCACCATTGCCAGAGGCGGACAAAGCGACCCAGAAGGCCGTTACTCCCTCAGCCCCTCCGCTGAGTAAACCTCACGCTACCGGCCCATCGGCACCACTGTCTGCCGGCAGCAACGACACATCCGGTCTTGAAGACACCGACGAATGGCAGCGCCCGACAGACCGTGAACTTTGGCTACCATAGCCCTCCATCAACCGACTATGCCAGCCGAATACCAAGGTTAACATCACCAGGCATCCTCCCGGTGGAGATTAACCGAAAACCATGACTAACGAAGCTGACATAACGCCGACGGGAGTAGCCGAAACCTCAGACTGACAAAGCCGCGTCTGCCGGCCGGAATCAGCCGACACACGAAGGTCGCCACGCGACCGTCAACAGGCTTTTATGCCAATCAACCGCACGGCTATTACAGTCGTAAACCCGGCTCCCCCGGAAGCCGAGAACCCGCCGGACCTCAAATCCGGCAGACGTGAACGAGACTATAAACTGAATCCATTATCATCTCTTAACGAACAAAGATTAAAGAACATCTATAATGAAGAATCGCAAACAGAGGGTCGAACTTATCGTAGACCTAATCAGAAACAGATGTATTTCCAGCCAAGAAGAGCTGGCCGGTATCTTAGCCGAAAAAGGATTTTCAGTAACGCAAGCTACCCTTTCACGCGATCTGAAAATGCTTAAGACCACCAAGGTCCCCACTGACCGTGGCACGTATATGTACATCCTTCCCGACAGCAACTCGCTGAAGGATAAACTCCTCTCCACCGGTCAGATGTCCATCAACCCTAATTACCAAAGCGGTTTCATCTCCATTGATTTTGCCGGTAACCTCGCCGTTATCAAGACTCGCAACGGCTATGCCGCAGGTCTGGCTTACGACATCGACATGAGCCGTGCTCCGGAAATTCTCGGCACGATCCCCGGCTCCGACACAATCTTCGCTGTTATCAAAGACGGCGTGAGCCACGAGGAGGCTCGCGAAATCTTCGCCCGTTTCCTCCCGCTCGATGACAAAATCCCCATCATCAAATGATTTTTTCTCAAACCTTTTGAACTTTTACCCCGGGTGGCGGTCATACTTATAGTGACCGTCACCCCCGGTGCTTTTTAAAAGCCGTCACCTTAGGCGAACAAGCCGAGCCTGCGGGCGCCGGGCATTTGGATGCGGCGCCCCGGATACCGGGAACGGAGCCAGGCGCCGTTCAACTGACAGTTGCACTATTCCAACCATCGGTTAACTGCGAGAAAGTGCGGCACGCCGCGCACTTTCTGCCAAATATTTTCTTATGATAAAAGTAGGAATACTCGGAGCCGCGACCCCTGTTGCGGGAGAAATTATCCGAATTCTGGTACATCATCCCGAAGTGGAACTAAGGACATTGCACGCCCCGTCGCTTGCCGGCCATCCGGCGACCTCGGCACACCACGGCCTGTGGGGCGAGGAGACTCTTCTTTTCACTGAAAAAGCGGACTTTTACCACCTCGATGTGGCCATAATCTGCGAACCGTCTGACGTCGCCAAAGCTGCCATCGAAGCCTGCGGACGCAACCCGGAGATGCGCCTCATCGACCTCACGGGCCGTTACGGCCCCTTCGAGTTCGGCCTTTCCGAGATAAACCGCAAACCGCTGGTGCGCGGTGCACGCCGCGCTTCCGTCCCTGCGCCGCTTGCCGCCGTGGCACTCATCGCCCTATACCCCTTCGCCGCCGCGCTGATGCTCAACAACGACATCGCCGTCACAACCGAAGGGAGCCTCGGCACGTCGCGACCCGCCGACGATGCCTCTACCATAGAGAAGCGCCTCGCCGCCGTGCAGAACAGCTTCTCCAGCCGGGTCATAATAGACGACAGGAGCGCAGGCACCGGCCGCGGAATGAGGCTGCGCATCTCTTTCCCCTCCACCCTGACGGTGGCCGACGCATGCCGCCTTTACGACGGTATCTACGACGACCATAACTTCACCTTCCTCACCCCGCGCCCGGTGGAGCTGAAAGAGGTGGAAGGGACTCAGAAGTGCCTGGTAAACGTCTCGAAACCGGACGCCGGAAGCATCCTGCTCGACGTGGTGGCCGACCCCACGATGCGCGGCGGCGCCGGCGAGGCGGTCCATCTGCTCAACCTCCTCTTCGGACTGCACGAGCGCACCGGCCTCGACCTCAAAGTCTCCACATTCTGAATATCAAAACAATATCCAATGTCTGTCAACAAAGCAATATTGCTCGGAAACGTGGGTGCCGACCCTGTGGTCCGCAACCCGGTGAAAGGCCAGACCATCACCACCTTCCCGCTGGCCACCAACGAACAGCAGCCCAACGGGATGCAACTCACCGAGTGGCACCGCATCGTGTGCAACGGCCCGGCTGCGGAATATGCCGAACGCTACATACGCAAAGGCACCAAACTCTATATAGAAGGCCGGCTCCGCACCCGCTCATACACCGACCGACTGAAGATAGAGCGCAAAATCACCGAAATCTACGTTGACAACATCGAGATTCTCGGCCGCGAGAATGCTTAATCTCCTTTTAACAATGGAAGTTGCCTGAACTTCTTAAGATTCACTGCTTCGTAAAATTCACACAGACAAGATGAGAAAATGGCGTATAGAGGACTCTGCCGAAATGTACAACATCTCAGGATGGGGTCTCAAATATTTTTCAATCAACGACAAGGGACACGTGCAGGTTACGCCATGCGCCGACGCTGTGCCTATAGACATCAAGGACGTCCTTGACGAGCTGAAACTCCGCGACGTCTCGGCTCCTCTCCTCCTTCGCTTCCCCGACATTCTGGACGACCGTATCCGCAAAATCTCAAACTGCTTCAAGCGTGCAGCCGAAGAATACGGGTACTCCGGCCAGAACTTCATTATCTATCCAATCAAGGTGAACCAGATGCGCCAGGTGGTGGAAGAGATAGTGAGCCACGGCAACAAGTACAACATCGGCCTTGAAGCCGGCTCCAAACCGGAGTTGCACGCCGTATTGGCCGTCAATACCCACGAAAATTCCCTTATCATCTGCAACGGCTACAAGGATGAGGATTATGTGGAACTGGCGCTCCTGGCGCAGAAGATGGGCCGGCGCATCTATCTGGTGGTGGAGAAACTTCACGAACTGAAACTCATAGCCAACGTGGCCAAGCGCCTCGGCGTGCAGCCCAACATCGGCATCCGCATAAAGCTAAGCTCCTCCGGCTCCGGCAAATGGGAAGAGTCGGGCGGCGACGTCTCTAAGTTCGGCCTCAACAGCTCGGAACTGCTCGACGCCCTGGAGTTCCTGCGCAAGAACAAGATGACCTCGTGCCTCAAGCTCATACACTTCCACATCGGCAGCCAGATAACGAAAATACGCCGCATCAAGACCGCCCTGCGCGAGGCCATGCAGTTCTATGTGCAACTGCGCAAGATGGACTTCGAGGTGGAGTTCGTCGACGTGGGCGGAGGACTCGGGGTGGACTACGACGGCACCCGCTCTTCGTCGGGCGAGAACTCGATGAACTACTCCATTCAGGAATATGTCAACGACGCCGTCTCGCAGCTCGTAGATGTCTGCGTGAAGAACGGGCTCCCCCACCCCAACATCATCACCGAGAGCGGCCGCTCGCTTACGGCACACCACTGTGTGCTGATAATAGAGGTCCTGGGCAACTCCAGCCTCCCCATCTGGAACGACAACGAGACAATCCCCGACGATGCCCACGAGCTGCTGCGCGAACTCTACGGCATCTGGGACAAAATAAACCCGACGCGCGTCTTCGAGGACTGGCACGACGCCCTCCAGATCCGCGAAGAAGCCCTCGACCTTTTCAGCCTCGGCCTGCTCGACCTTTCAACCCGCGCACAGGTGGAGAAACTCTTTTGGAGCGTGGCACGCGACGTGGCCGAAATCACCGCCTCCATGAAGCATCCGCCCGAAGAGCTCCGTAAGGTGCAGCGTATGCTCCCCGACAAGTACTTCTGCAACTTCTCACTCTTCCAGTCGCTCCCCGACGCATGGGCCATCGACCAGATTTTCCCCATCATCCCCATCTCCCGACTCGAAGAGAAACCCTCCAACCGCTGCACCATACAGGACATCACGTGCGACTCGGACGGCAAAATCAACCGTTTCGTGGCGCCGCAGGGCATGTCGTCGTCGCTGCCGGTGCACAAACTGCGTCCCGGCGAGCCTTATTATCTCGGCGTATTCCTTGTGGGAGCTTACCAGGAAATCCTGGGCGACATGCACAACCTCTTCGGCGACACCAACGCCGTGCATATCTCCATGACCAAGAACGGATACGAGATAGAGCAGATAATCGATGCAGAGGCGGTGGCCGATGTGCTGGAATATGTGGAATACAACCCCAAGAAGCTGGTGCGCAACCTGGAATCATGGGTTTCCGTCTCCATGAAGAAAGGGCGCATCACCGCCGAGGAAGGACGCCAGTTCCTGAACAACTACCGCTCGGGACTATACGGCAATACTTATCTCGAAACGAACTGAGAGGATGCGGTGGTTTCTTAAACTGTCATACCGCGGGGCGCCGTTCCACGGCTGGCAAAGGCAGCCCAACGCCGGGTCCGTGCAACAGAGCGTAGAGGAAGCACTCGCCACGGTGCTACGCCGCGAGACGCCCATTGTCGGCGCCGGTCGCACCGACACGGGTGTAAACGCACGCACCATGTTCGCGCACTTCGACACCAAGTCCCCAATAGAGGACCGGCGTCGTTTCCTGCTGTCGCTCAACCGCCTATGCGGCCGCGACATTGCGTTCCATGACGTCCTCCCCGTCCGGGATGACGCCCATGCCCGCTTCGACGCCACCGCCCGGCAATACCGCTACTTCGTGACCGAAGAGAAATCGCCCTTCCTATACCCGCTGTCATGGCAACAGACGTCGCTGCTCGACTATGCCGCCATGAACCGCGCCGCCGGACTGCTGCTCACTACCTCCGACTTCACCTCCTTCGCTAAGCTGCACACCGATGTCAAGACCAACATCTGCCGCGTGACCCGAGCCCTGTGGGAGGAGCCCTTCCCCGGAGTGCACGTATTCACCATAGAAGCCGACCGTTTCCTGCGCAACATGGTAAGGGCCGTGGTAGGAACGCTCGTCGACGTGGGGCGCGGAAAGCTCGGCACCGACGGTTTCCAACGAATAATCGACACCCGCGACCGCTGCGCCGCCGGAACATCGATGCCTCCCGAAGCGTTATATCTTTGGGACGTTACGTACCCCCAAGAAATTTTCATCCCATGACAGAACAAGACGCCAAATCACGCATAGACACCCTCCGCTCGGAACTCCACCGCCACAACCACAATTACTACGTGCTCAACGCACCGGAAATCAGCGACCGCGACTTCGACTTCATGCTCAAGGAACTGGAAGCCCTGGAAAAGGAATGGCCGCAGTTCGCCGACCCCGATTCCCCGACGCAGCGCGTTGGCTCGGACCTCACCAAGGAGTTCGGGCACGTCGTCCACGAGCGCCCAATGCTCTCCCTCTCCAACTGCTACTCCGTGGAGGAGGTGGACGAGTGGTTCGACCGTGTGCGCAAAGCCCTCGGAGGCGAGAGTTTCAATGTGGTGGGGGAACTGAAATTCGACGGCACATCGATAGCCATCACCTACCGCCACGGCAGGTTGGTGCGTGCCGTGACACGCGGCGACGGAACGCGCGGCGACGATGTCACAGCCAACGTGCGCACCATCCGCTCGATTCCCCTCGTGCTTCAACCCGGCGACTGGCCCGAGGAGTTCGAGATTCGCGGCGAGATACTCATGCCGTGGGAGGTTTTCGAGAAGCTCAACGCCGAGCGCGCCTACAACGAAGAGCCTCTCTTCGCCAACCCGCGCAACGCCGCTTCCGGAACACTGAAAATGCAAGACCCGCGCATCGTGGCCTCGCGACACCTCGACGCACGGTTCTACTACCTGCTGAGCGACGACCTTCCCGCCGACAACCATTATGACTGCATGGAAAAGGCCCGCACATGGGGATTCAAAGTGTCGAAAAATATGGCATTGCTCTCTTCACCGGAGCAGGTGAACGACTTCGTGGGCTACTGGGACGAGAACCGCAAGAAGCTCCCGGTGGCCACCGACGGCCTCGTGTTCAAGGTGAACTCGCTGCGGCAACAACTCAACCTTGGCTTCACAGCCAAGTCGCCGCGCTGGGCCATCTCATTCAAGTTCAATCCCGAACGCGCCTGCACTCCGCTGCGATTCGTCTCCTTCGAGACCGGGCGAATGGGCATCGTCACTCCGGTGGCAAACCTCGAGCCGGTGCTCCTCTCCGGCACCATTGTGAAGCGCGCCTCGCTTCATAACGAAGACATAATGCGCGAGCTCGACATACATACCGACGACTGGCTTTATGTGGAGAAGGGGGGCGAAATCATCCCGAAAATAACCGGTGTCGACAAGGAGCAGCGTAATCCTGAAAGCACGCCTGTGCGCTTCGTCGCCACCTGTCCCGAGTGCGGCACGCCGCTGGTGCGTATCGAGGGGGAGGCGGCATGGCGTTGCCCCAACACTTACGGTTGCCGCCCGCAGATTACCGGCAAGATTGAGCATTTCTGCGCACGCCGCATGATGGACATCGACGGCATCGGAGAGGAAACGGCCGAACTCCTTTACGCCGCAGGCCTCGTGCGCCGCATAGGTGACCTATACCGTCTCACAGCATCACGACTCGAAAAACTTGAAAAGATAGGAGAGAAAACCGCGGCGCGCATCATCGCCGGAATCGAGGAATCGAAAAACGTGCCGTTCGAGCGCGTCGTCTACGCCCTCTCAATCCCCAATGTCGGCGAGACTACCGCCAAACGCGTGGCGCTTGCCGTCAAGTCGATGGACGCCCTGCTCGCCATGAACGTGGACATGCTGAAAGCTATACCGGACGTCGGGTCGACCATCGCGCAAGGTATATACGATTATCTGCGCGACCCGGTGAGCATCTCCAACATCGCAGACCTGCGCGACGCCGGCGTTCAGATGCAACTTTCAGAAGAGAAAATGCAACCCGCCGGAACAGCCCTCGAAGGAAAATCAATCGTGATCTCCGGCACCTTCGCATACCACTCGCGCGATGAATATAAGGAACTGATAGAACGCGAAGGTGGCAAGAACGTGGGCAGTATTTCCAAGAAGACATCATTCGTCCTCACCGGCGAGAACATGGGTCCCTCCAAGCGCGAGAAATGCGAAAAGCTCGGCATTCCCATGGTTCCCGAGGAGGAATTCCTCAAAATGATAGGCGAAAAATAAAGCCATGGACGAAATTACCATACGCAACGGCCAAGCCGGGGACTATGCCGGCATAGCCGAAATTTACAACCACTACGTGCGCACAAGCACGGTCATATTCTCCGACCGCGAACTGACGGCCGAAGATTTCGCAGAGAAACTGCGCCCCGTCATCGACGGCGGCTTCCCCTTTCTCGTCATCGAAAAAGGCGCCGGACTTATGGGCTACGCATACGCCCACAGCTACCATCCGGACCCGGTATATGCCGGCACTTGGGAACTGACCGCCTACTTGTCGCACCGCGCCACCGGACGCGGACTCGGCACACGCCTCATCAGCGAACTGATAGAACATTGCCGCCGCGGCGGGGCACATGTGCTGATAAGTTGCATCACAGCCGGCAACGAGCCGTGCGAAAGGATGCACCGCCGCCTCGGCTTCACCCTGAGCGGCGTACTGCCGCAGGTAGGCCGCAAATTCGACCAATGGCTCGACGACGCCCTCTACACACTCCGGCTCAAAAAAGACACCATGAAATAGTAAAAGGAGCCGTGCGGGGCTCCTTTTGCCATAAGAATATCAAGTATAAAAGAGAGGTGTCCCGGATTAGAAGTTTTCAGCGCGGAGTTCGAAGAATGCCTGCGGATGCTGGCACACGGGGCAAACTTTCGGCGCTTTCTGCCCGAAGTGGATGTGGCCGCAGTTGCGGCATACCCAGATACGGTCGCCGTCGCGTGAGAACACGATACCTTCGTCGATATTTGAAATTAGCTTGAGGTAACGCTCGTCGTGCGTTTTCTCGATAGCCGCTACCTGACGGAAGCGGTGTGCGAGTTCTGTGAAACCCTCTTCTTCGGCCTCTTCGGCCATCTTTTTATACATGTCGGTCCACTCGTAGTTTTCACCGGCGGCAGCATCCTTGAGGTTGTCGAGGGTGTCGGGCATTTCGCCTCCGTGGAGATATTTGAACCACAGTTTGGAGTGTTCCTGCTCGTTGTGGGCCGTTTCTTCAAAGAGTGCGGCTATCTGTTCGTAACCGTCCTTGCGTGCCTTTTTGGCATACATCAGGTATTTGTTAAAAGCCTTTGACTCGCCGGCAAAAGCGGTCCAAAGGTTTTGTTCTGTCTTGGTACCTTTCAGTTCTTTCATATTTGCTTTAAAAATGTTGATTTCATAAATACAACAATGCGGCCGCAAAAAAGTTTGCATCTGACGGCAAAATTAGGGACACCGCCAAACTTCCGTGGATGAATTTTTAAGATTCAGCCGAAAATGCGGG
>ERZ780207.361-NODE-361-length-52817-cov-4.463364_pt1 | contig 52817 bp, 45 predicted proteins | sample MGYA00510977_ERZ780207 | MGnify/ENA primary metagenome ERZ780207 (study PRJEB29588, sample SAMEA2151383) | human gut metagenome | biome: human gut; feature: human-associated habitat; material: faeces | place: Denmark | collected 2008/2010 ...
CCCTTACCTGCTGCCAGTACCCGCGGTTGCGGTTGAACTCTTCGAGACGACGGTTATAGTCCTGGAGTTTTTCGGCGTTTGCTTTTGCGTTGGCGCCGAGTTTCGGTTTCTTCGGCTCTTTGGCATCGGTGTTGGCATCGGCGGTGGCGATTACGTCATCGGCTGTATATCCCTGCCGGCCGGTGAGGAAGCGGTATGTATGTTCGGGCGTCACCTTGTGGAACTGCCAGTTCCCTTCGGCATCTTCGGGGATACCCCCTTCGTCTATGATGCGCCGCTCTTCTGCCTGGCGCTGTTCCTCTTCGAGCCGGTCCGCTTTTGCGCGCCATTTGAGGACGAGTTCGCGTAGCGGCGGGAGCTGGTCTTGGAGTTCGTCCATTTTCTCTTGCCACTTGGCGTGTTTTGCCTCGTAAGTGGTACCCGCGGAGAGGCGCGAGGGTTCTTTGGCGCGGTGGGATTCTATCTGTTTTTCAAGGGCGTCGATGTCCCGCTGTGCGCGGTCCGCGGCCTCGCGCAGGCCTTTCGGGTCGGTAGGCTCAGCGGGCTGTGACGGCGGGTCGGATTTCGGGGGTTCGCCGCCTCCTTCGCCTTCGGGTTCTCCCGGCGGGTTTCCGCCGTTACCTTCGGGGCGTGACGGGGGATTACCGCCGTTACCCTCTCTTGGCGGATTGTCACTGTTACCCTCTGCGGGCGCGTTCGAGCCGGGCTGTTTGGGTGTGTCTGTCGGTTGAGCAGGGTTGCCCGATTCGGGCTGTTTTGGCGCACGGGTTTGGTCTTGCGGAGCGAGTTCTTTCCCGTCGCGGATGACGCGCATCGAGCCGTCGGGGCGGTGCTCTGCGGCGGCTTCGAGGGCTTCGCGCGAGGGGAAAGTGGTATAGTACCGTCCGTTGTCTTCCACGGAATTTTCGTTTATGGGGAGGACCGACAGCGTTTCTACGGAGCCGTCGGGGTTTATGAACATTATGGGGACTTCCTGGCCGCCGATGAAGACGGAGTCTTCAGGGCGCAGTTCTACAGGTTCAGGAGGGGTCGCTGGCTTCTGCGGTGTTTCGGAGGTCGGCTGTGAGGGTTGTGGCTGGTGGGGTTCGGCGGGTATGACATCGGATTCGGCGGGAGCTTCCGATATGTCTGATGTTTCGCGAGGGACTTGAGAATCCCGGTTTGGTTCGGCGGGAACTTCTGCGACGGGCTGCTCAGACCGTTCGCTCTGTCGGGGTTCCTGCGATTCTTCGGGTTCCGACGGTTTGTTTTCCGGGTTTCGGGATTCCTTTTCTATGGCGTCGGCCACCTCTTTTTCAGCTTCCGGGCGCATCCATATCCGGCGTCCGCTTTTCTCGTCGAAAGTATATTTCCAGCCGGCGCGTTGGAGCATACGGTCGTAGGCGCGCAGCGATATTTCGTTTTCATAGACTTTGCGGTCGGGTAAATCAGGGAACAATTCGCGGCCGAGCCGTCGGCTGTCTCCGGAGATTGGTTCATCGTAAGTTAAGATGCGGATGGTGCCGTGCTCGCGGTCTACTGTCACGCGGACGGGAATGAACGTGCGGCCGTCGTATTTAAGTTCGGGGTTCCGGACAGTGTGCGAGGCCAGCGTCACCTGTGCGGGAGTCACGATGGGATCCATGCCGATGACGCGGCGGCGCACGCCCGCCGCCGTACAGGCGGCGACGATGGTTTCTCCCGGGAACAGCGCATCGTAATGGAAGGTGGAGGTAGCCTGGAGCTCTGGCGTATCGCCGGTGAACGGTTTGTTTACCGCCGACGGGATTATTTCCACTCCCGCTTTGTCGAGGCGCCGGCGCAGCCGTTCTATGTAATCCGCCTCATCTCCCGAAAGTGCGCTTTCGGCCCAGCGGCTTACGGCGTCGTATGGGAATGTTCGCGATTCGCTGATGGAATCCTGTATTTTGCGTTCCACATGGTCGAGGGTAAGGCACGGGGTGCCGTGTAGTTCGGGCCACGCATGTTCGCTGTTCACTCCGAAGCTCTACCTCACGCGAACGCGTTCCATATTGGCGAAGTCGGCTATGGTATTCACTCCTTCGAGGTACATTCTGCGCGAGAAGCGGCGTCCCTCGCCCCACAGTTCGTCGATGGGAAGGCAGGCGAGGGCAGCGGTGACGAACCGGCGGATGATTTGGTGCATCTGAATGCTTATTTCCTTATAAAAGGAGATGGTGACCGGAAAGGGCGATGAGCTGTCCCATCTTGATTCACATGCGTTTGGCATCGTTGCTGCGCGCCATGACAAAGCCGTCGTTATTGCCTCCGACGACCATCGGACGCCCTTCGAGGCCGGGGTGCACGGTGCGTTCGCAGGAAACGAAGAAGTTGTCGCAATCGGGCAAACCTGTCATGCTTTCTTGCGAGTTGAAAGTTTACCGTCATTGTCCGCCACGACGAACCCTTCGGCCATGAGATGTCGTAGCGCGGAGAGCACGTCTTCCTTGCCGCGGTAACGCTCGGCGAAGGCGTTGATTGTAACGGGACATTCGGCCGAAGAGAGAAAGACGTAGACATCGTTGACGAGTTGTGTGAAGTTTCGGCGTCGCGGGGGGGATTTCCGCTTGCGGCAAACGTCGCAGCAGCCGCAATCGCCGTCGGGCGTCTCGCCGAAGTATTCGAGAATCACCGAGGCGCGGCAACGCGAAGCCGTGGAGGCAAAGTCTATCATTCCTTTGCCGCGCACAAGGGCGGCTTCTTTGCGTTCCTCATAGGCGGAGCGCGGTATCTGAACGTATTGCGGCTCTTCACGTGAGGTGACGACATAGATGCAGGGGACGCGCGACAGCGGGATGTAGCTCAGCACACGTTGGCGCGAAAGTTCAAGAAGTGCCTCGTAAACCTCTCTTGTAGCAAGGTTTAGCTCCGTACCGAGTTTGGTTTCCGCAATGGGGGTATAGTCGGCGAAGAGTCCGCCGTAGTTGCGCATCAGCGACATGAGTACCCGCGAAGCGTTGTCTGAGAGCGCAACATTCATGTCATACATTTCGTCACGCTCCAGAAGCATGAGCACACGCGAGCGGTTCATCGGCTCTTCCAGATATTCGAGATAACCGGAGTTGCCGAGGATTACGAGCGCGGCATGCACCTGCTGCTCTTCGTAACCGAAGGTTTCGCAAAATTTGTGGATGTCGAATTGCAGGAGCCGGCCATAGCCTTCGCCCAGCGCTATGCCGAGGAAGTTACAGACACGCTCGTAGATTTTACGTATTCGTTCCTTTTCAGGAAAATGCTTTGTTATGTATCGGCGCAACTGCGCGTCGTCGTTGCGGCTGTGGAGCAGGACGGCGTAGGAGGGGAGACCGTCGCGGCCTGCTCGTCCCGATTCCTGATAATAATCTTCGAGCGATGGCGGCATGGAGTAGTGCACTACGGTGCGTACGTCGGGCTTGTCGATGCCCATTCCGAAGGCGTTGGTGGCCACTATAATGCGGATGCGGCCCTGCATCCAGTCGTTCTGTCGCTGTTCCTTGACCTCGAAGTCAAGTCCGGCGTGGAAATAAGTGGCGGAGAACCCTTTGCGCTCAAGCATCTCTGCGATGAGGCGCGTCCGCTGCCGGCTGCGTACATACACTATGGCGGAGCCTTCCGTGGCAGAGAGTATGCGCAGCAGTTGAGCATCCTTGTCGTAGGATTCGCGCACCACATAGCTGATGTTCGGTCGCAGGAAACTGCGGCGGTGTACGGCGGGGTCCTCGAGCAGGAGTTTGTCACATATGTCACGCGCCACAACCGGTGTCGCCGAGGCCGTGAGAGCCATAACCGGGACGCCGGGAAGGTATTTCCGCAATTCCCCGATGCGGAGATAAGGCGGCCGGAAATCGTAGCCCCACTGCGAGATGCAGTGCGCTTCGTCCACAACGAGGAGCCGAACGCCGAGTCGCCCCAATTCCATGCGGAAGTTGACGTTCTGCACGCGCTCGGGTGATACGTAGAGAAAGCTGATGCGGCCGTTGTGCAGGCGCTCGAAGGCATGGCGTATTTCGGCGCGGTTCATGCCGTTGTGCAGATATACGGCTTTAATGCCGCGGCTCCGCAGGTTGTCCACCTGATCTTTCATCAGCGAGATGAGCGGCGTTATCACCACGGTCAGTCCGCCCATTGCCAGTGCCGGAACCTGGAAACAGATGGATTTCCCGCCACCGGTAGGCATTAGCGTCAGCGTGTCGCGGCCTGAAAGCACGCTGCGGATGACCTCTTCCTGCGTATCGCGGAAGGAGTCATAACCCCAGTGTTTTTTTAGAATTGCGAATATGTCTTGCATATGTAACGTTTAGGGACGTGGAGAGGCTGAACTTTGGCTTTAGCTAAATTATTCATTTTAGCTATATTAGCAAAGAACCCGGCGTTTTGGCGGACGCATGGTGCGTCCCTGCTCTTCGGGGGAGTTTTGGAGGCTAATGGTCGGCCGAGATACGGATGTCTTTTATCAGGAGTTGCAGTTTGTCACCCTTCGACCCGTGCTTGGTCTGCTCTATGGTGTAGACTATGTCGATGGGTTTGTGGGCATGGATATGCTCGAAGTAGGGAGCCATGTTGAAGGCGATGGCCGAGATTACGCGGCTCGTGCTGTTATCTTCCAGTTCCAGTTTTATGTGCTCGAGGTTCCGCCCCACAAGTTTGCTGGTACCGAAGTCTATCACACGGCGCGTGCGGAACACCGGCTTCTGGTTGCCTGGACCGTATGGGTCGAATTTCTTCAGCGCGCCCATGAACTCGGGGGTGATGTCGGCGAAGGTGATGTCGGCGTCTATGTCGATTTGCGGCGAAAGCTGGCTGGGATGGATATGTTCGGACACATACTGCTCGAAACGGCGGCTGAACTCCGGGATGTTCTCCTCCTTCAGCGAAAGGCCGACGGCGTAGGGGTGTCCGCCGAAGTTCTCCAGAAGGTCGCGGGTGGAACTGATGGCATCGTAGATATCGAAGTTTCGGACCGAGCGCGACGAGCCTGTGGCGATGCCGTCTGAGCCGGTGAGCACCACCACGGGCTTGTAATAAAGCTCGGTGAGGCGCGAGGCCACGATGCCGATGATGCCCTTGTGCCAGTCCTTGTTGTAGATTACGATTGTACGTTTCCCCTGCACAACCTCTACATCCTTTTCTATCAGGTGGTTGGCTTCTTCGGTGATGCGTTTGTCCAGCTCCTTGCGGTCTTTGTTGTGGCGGTCAATGTCCTTACCTTTCTCGTAGGCATCGTGGAGGTCGCGCATAGTAAGGAGGTCCACCGTCTCCATGCCGCTCTGCATACGGCCGGAGGCGTTTATGCGCGGTCCGATTTTGAAGATGACATCGCTGATGGTGATATTCTTGTTGGTGAGTTTGCAAAGGCGGATAATGCTTCGCAAGCCGAGGTTGGGATTGGAATTCAGGCGTTTCAGGCCGTGGTAGGCCATTACACGGTTCTCGCCGACGATGGGAACAAGGTCGGCGGCGATGCTGACGGCCGCCAGGTCGAGCAGTGATTCCAGTTCGCCATGGTTGGTGAGGCCATTGCTCATGGCAAAGGCCTGCATGAACTTGAATCCCACGCCGCAACCGCTCAGGTCTCGGCAGGGGTAGGTGTTGCCCGGCAACTTGGGGTTGAGGATGGCCACCGCTTCGGGTAGCTCATCGTCGGGCATGTGGTGATCGCAGATTATGAAGTCTATCCCTTTTTCGCGGGCATATCGTATCTCGTCGTTTGCCTTTATGCCGCAGTCGAGGATTATGATAAGTTTTACGTTGTTCTCGGCGGCATAGTCAATGCTCTTGCGCGAGATGCCGTAACCGTCGTCGGAACGCGACGGAATGTAGTATTCTATATTGCTGTAGAAGTTCTGTAAGTACTTGTAGACCAGCGCTACGGCGGTTGTGCCGTCCACATCGTAATCGCCGAAGACCATGATGCGTTCCTTGGCACCCATGGCCTTGTTGAGCCGCTCCACCGCCTTGTCCATGTCCTTCATGAGGAAAGGGTCATGGAGGTCAGACACCGACGGTGAGAAAAACCTGTCAGCCTCCTCCGGTGTAGTGACCCCGCGGCGGATTAGCAGCTCGGCGACGGGCGGGCTGTCGCTGCAATAACGCCGCAACGCTTCCTCTTGCTCGGCCTGCCGGTGCGCCAAAGGTTCATAATTCCATTTTTTTATCATCGTATTATCATTTTAAGCATAGTAAGTTGTACACACGGGGGACGGCTTGTGGAATCGGGGAGGGAAATGGGTAAAGATGCGTCTAAAATGTGTCTGCCGAGGTAAAGATGTGCAAAAATAGCGAAAAAAATCGAAACCGCCAAATCTTGTAACCAAATTTAACGAAAGTCGTACATATTTTATTGCTCTGCTGTCCCGGGAAAGCAAACTCCGTGACCTTAACATGATTGAAAGCGATGGTCAGATGCGGTAAACTGTTTGATAAGGAAGTTTTTACTTAACAATGCAGATTTAAGAGCGGATTAGTGTTAAATTTAATTAAATAATGCGGAATTTTGAAGGGAGGAAAGGTGCGGGTTTGGTTATTTGCGGGAGATGTTGTAATTTTGTAGTTCAGAATGTGTGCGTGTTAAAAAATGCGTGCGCACATTTTTTGAGACTGACGAAGTTGTGGCCGGTTAATGCGGCGCACTCCGTAACTGTTTTGCGGCTGAAAAAGGTGTATTCCAAGTGGATTCGGCCCGCATGGCGGCGGAACTCAATTAACTTGAATAAACTTGTATGCGTAAGTACTTATGCCTACTGCTGTTGGCCTGTATCATGACGGCCTGCGGCGATTACAACAAAATACTGAAGAGCAACAACCCGCAGCTCAAGTTCGAGTATGCCAAAAAGTGTTTCGACAAGAAGCAATACGTGCAGGCGGCCACGTTGCTCGAAAGCGTCATTACCCCGTTGCGCGGCGGTCCCGATGGCGAAGAGGCGCTCTATATGCTGGGAATGTCGTATTACGAGCAGCGCGATTACCTCAATGCAGCCGTCTATTTCAAGACGTATTACCAGCGTTATCCCCGCGGTAAATATGCCGAACTGTCCCGCTTCTACAGCGGATACGGCTATTATCTCGACTCCCCGGATCCGCAACTCGACCAGACCGTCACCCTCAAAGGTATTGAGGAACTTCAAGGGTTCCTTGATTACTTCCCGAAGAGCAACAAGGTCACCATCGCGCAGAATGCCATCTTCGAACTTCAAGACAAACTGACGCTCAAGGAGTTGCAGAACGCTCAGTTATACTACAACCTCGGCAATTTCATGGGTAATAACTACGGCTCGGCGGTAGTGGTAGCCGAAAACGCCCTGAAGATGTATCCCTACTCCAAGTACCGTGAGGACTTCGAGTTGCTGATACTGAAGTCGAAGTATCAGGAGGCGCGCCAGAGCGTGCCCGAGAAACGGAAGGAACGCTTTCAGGAGGTGATAGACGAATACTACTCGTACATCAATACCTATCCCGATACCAAGAACCGCCATGAGGCGGACAATATATTCAAGATAGCTTCATCATACGTAGAGAAATAAAGGTAATTAACAGATATAAAATGGATTACAAGAAAACAAATGCGCCCACAAACACCGTGACCCGCGATATGATAGCCATGGCCGAGCAGACCGGGAACGTCTACGAGACCGTATGCATCATCGGCAAACGCGCCAATCAAATCGCCATAGAGATGAAAAAGGGCCTTGAAAAGAAACTTCAAGAATTTGCTTCTACCGACAACAATGAGGAAATGGCCGAGAACCGTGAGCAGATAGAAATATCGCGCTTCTACGAGAAACTGCCGAAGCCGACCCTCATCGCTACGCAGGAGTATGTGGAGCACAAACTGTACTTCACGAATCCGCTGAAGGAGAAAGACCGTCTTGACGACTGATTCGTAATCCTCCCCCACACAAAGTTAAGATACTGAAACCGCGGATACCCTTCGCGGTTTTTTTAATCCCAGGAATGTCAGCACCATTAACGCTACATATCTTCAATCCCGAAACCGACTATGCCTTGGCTTCGGGACGGACGCAATACACTCCGCCGAAAAACGTCAGGATGCTGAGAAAGATGCTCCACGCGTTGCCGGTTATATTCGCAAAACCCGGCGATGCGATTCTTGCGCTCGACGATGATGTGGACCACGAAGGTATGTATAGCCAGTTATGCCGCCTCCGCGGTGTGGAAATAATTACCTTAGGTCAGCTGAAAGGGTTGCATCCTCAAAGTATTTCTCCATGGGGATGGAACGCCGCATTACGCAACACACTGCTACGCAACGGATTGGAAAAGAAACTGATGCCTGCAGAAGAGGAAATGGAATTGATTCGCGCCTTGTCGCACAGACGAAATACCATCCCGTTCCTTCAAACTTTCACAGAATATGATATAGGCGAAATGCCATGCGAGCTAAAAAGTATGGAAGAGTTTGACGAATGGCTTGGACGACATCCCGACGGTTATCTAAAATCGCCGTGGAGCAGTTCGGGTCGGGGTGTTCTGCGAATTGCCGGTCAGTCGCCGGAGGCTGTAAGACGATGGGCCGGAGGTAGCATCCGCACGCAAGGAAGCGTAATGGCGGAACGGCCATGGGACCGCACTCTCGACTTCGCCTCCGAATGGGAAATGACAGCCGAGGGAAGAGCCATTTTCAAAGGATTGTCAGTATTCGAGACTAATGAAAGCGGTCGTTACAGCCATAACATCAGCGACAGCACAGCCGCCTTGCTTGCCCGCATCCGCCATATCGCACCGACCGTTGACGACAACCTTTTCCAAGCACAATCGCGCGCGCTCGCCAAAATGCTGAGAGGTTACGTCGGACCGGTAGGGATTGATATGCTCGCAGACAAGGACGGCCGTGTAAATCCCTGTGTGGAAATAAACCTGCGTCACACCATGGGAATGACTGCCGCCGCTCTATACAAGCTGACCGGGCGACCCCGAAATTTCAATCCGCTCACCCCGGATTTTATCATCTGAGAAAATGTGACGGATGTATCTAATATCTTATGTGTCTGGTGTGTCTAAGGCAATACAAAGTCAAACCGATAAGCCAATGGGGCAGAAGCTTTATGGCCTCAGTAAAATCTTGATAGACATGTAAAACCTATATATAAATGCCAACAGCCAAATAGCAAACCAACCTCCTGACTGCCGGTATTTAAAGAAGCTTTAGCCGTTGAAAAGGTGGCGGAAGAGGTCTTCTATTTTGCGGACTTCCACTATTTTTATCTTGTATTTGTCCTGGGCTGCTTTGAGGTTGCCGTAGGGGATATAGATGGTCTCGAAACCGAGTTTGGCGGCTTCCTCTACGCGTTGCTCTATGCGTGTCACGGTGCGGATTTCGCCGGAAAGTCCCACTTCGCCCACCATTACGGCAGAGGAGGGAAGCGTCACGTCGAAGTTCGACGACATGATGGCCGAAACCACGGCGAGGTCAAGCGCAGGGTCGGTCACTTTCACGCCGCCGGCTATGTTGAGGAAGACGTCTTTCTGTCCGAGCCGGAATTTCGCGCGTTTTTCAAGAACGGCGAGGAGCATGTTCAACCGCCGCGAGTCGAACCCGGTGACGGAACGCTGCGGCGTGCCATAAGCCGCCGTAGAAACAAGTGCCTGTGTCTCAATCATAAAAGGACGGATTCCTTCGACGCTCGTTCCGATGGCTATGCCGCTCATGTCTTCAACACGGTTTTGCGAAAGGAGCATTTCCGACGGGTTCTTCACCTCACGCAGACCGCGTTCTACCATTTCATAGATTCCTATTTCAGAAGTCGAGCCGAAACGGTTCTTGATTGCGCGCACTATGCGGAAAAGGTATTGCCGGTCCCCCTCGAATTGCAACACGGTGTCCACGATGTGTTCCAAAACTTTCGGACCGGCTATCGACCCCTCCTTGTTAATGTGGCCAACGAGTATTACCGGCGTTCCTGACGTCTTGGCATAGCGCAGCAATGCAGCGGCACATTCGCGCACCTGGCTGACGCTTCCGGCGGCAGATTCTATCGTGTCGGTAGCAATGGTCTGAATGGAGTCAACGATGAGCAGTCCGGGGTTAACTTTCTCGATTTGCGTGAAAATATTCTCCAGTGATGTTTCGCAAAGGATAAAAGTATTGTCGGAGATTTTACCGAGCCGGTCGGCGCGAAGTTTCAGTTGACTTGCGCTCTCCTCTCCGGAGACGTAAAGTATTGTCCTTCCGCGGATAGAGAGGATATTTTGAAGTAAAAGTGTAGACTTTCCTATGCCGGGTTCACCGCCGATGAGGGTAATGCTTCCGGCCACGAGTCCGCCTCCGAGCACACGGTTGAGTTCCGAGCTGGGCATCTTGACGCGCAGCTCGTCGATAGGGGTAATCTCGGCCAACCGTACCGGTTTCTGCTTGGAGGAAGGGAGTAGTGTTCCGGGAAGCGATTTGTTGGAGGCGGTGGAGATTTTCTCCTCAACGAAGGTGTTCCACTCCTTGCACGAGGGACAGCGGCCGAGCCATTTCGGCGTCTCGTATCCGCAGTTGGAGCAGAAAAAGGCGGTTTTAATTTTCTTTACCATAACGGAATTGGGATAGTGCAACGGCGGTAGCAATGGCTACATTGAGCGATTCGGGATGAGGTGCGTTCGGCGGAAACGGGGGTATGAAAAGGGGACAGCTGACGCGGCGCTTCGTCTCTTCGCGAAGGCCACGCCCTTCGTTACCCATGCAAAGGATTCCGTTACCCAGCGGCTGGCGGTAGATGTCCTTGCCGTTGAGAAGGGTGCCGTAGACAGGTACGTCCGGATTGCGGTCGAAGAGTTCGCAAAGGTCAGTGTAACAGATGGTTACACGAGAAAGACTTCCCATAGTGGCTTGAATGGTCTTAGGATTGAAAACATCTGCGGTATCGCGGGAAGCGAAGATGGTCTTAACGCCAAACCAGTCGGCGGTGCGGATAATTGTACCGAGATTTCCGGGATCCTGTATGCCGTCGAGCGCGAGATACAACTCGTCGGGATTTAGCTTCTCGGGAACCTCGCTTTCCGGACGGTGGAAATAAGCAATCACTTCGGGAGCCGTAGCCAACTGCGAAAGCTTTTTCAGATTCGCCGCATCGGTGCTGTAAACATGATGGAACTTAGCGAGGACGTCCTCATGCACACTTATCAGAGCATCTGGAATGCCTACTATGGTTTCGCAGTCGAAACAAGCCGCCGTGTCAATTGCACACTTCATTCCTTCAGCCACAAAAAGCGCCTGACGGTCGCGGTGCTTTTTAAGTTTCAGCTGTGCCAGCGCCGCAAGTTTAGTCTTGGAAAGCGGTTCGATTTCCATTCTTCGCTACTTTGTGTTTTTAAAACAATTACTTCTTTTCAAGCATGGCGTCGAGCTGTCTGCCAAGTTCTTCAGCACTCATCATCCCCGTGAAACGGTACACCTCCCGTCCTTCGCCGTCAACGAAGAGAATCGTCGGGATGCTTTGGATTCCGTACTTATTGGCGAGAGCCTGGTCGCGGTCCACGTCGATGGTCTTGAACTCTATGCGTCCGGCGTAATCCTTCTCCGCCTTATGGAAAACGGGACGGAATTGCATACAGGGACCGCACCATGTGGCGAAGAAGTCCACCACGGTGGGTTTTCCTTGAGGCGACTTGAAGTCTTCGGCCATCGGCAACTGCTGTTCCAGGGTCGTCTGTTCCTGCGGCTGGGCGGCATCTTTCTTCTGCGAGCAGGAGCAGACTAATGTAAATACGGCTACGGTAAAAATCAAAAATTTCTTCATAGTTCTGAATTTAAACTGTAAAAGAGAGGCAAAGGCGGAATGCTCCGTCTTGACCTCTCCCTGTATTAGTTGGTGCTACGAACCTAAAAACCAGGTGCTTAGAATCGTGGCATTATTTCCTTGTTATGTTCGAGCAACAGCGTCATGGAAGGACGGTCGCAGACCTCGGGGGGGCCGAAATACTGGATAGGTCCGGGATACTGGTACAGCGTGTTGAGAGCAAGTGTCTCGCGCATGGAGGCAAACTTCAGGTACGGGCGGCCGTTCAGATTTACCAGCGCTTTTTTGATTACAGGTTTCTCCTGGCCGTTGCGGCGTTCCATGTTCATCATCATAGTGATGGGGATACCGCCGGCAATCCAGTTTTCGGTCGATTCCGTGAGGTTGCGTATCGACGACATATAGCCGGTGAGTCCTGCGTTGATGAGCATCGCGGCGTTATAGCCGAGAGCATAGGTATAGTCGGCGTCGAAGTTCGAGGGGTCTGCGCAACGGCCTTCGTAACCGAAGAAGTGATGCTGTGTGGCGAACTTGCCGGCATATTCACCTGTCTCCGCCATCTCTTCGAGGCGTTTTGCCACCATTTCGGAGATGAGACTTTCTGTCTCGATGAGTGACACCTGCACGTTGCCGTGCGAGTCGCGGTCGAGGCTCAGCTGCAGGGCGATGTTCTTCGGGAGCGATTTGAAGAGCTCGGCGTTGACGGGGGAGAGGTGCTGGTGGATGGCCACAAGCTTGTCGAGTTCCTCGAGACCTTCGAGTTCTTCGGCGTATTCAACGAGTATGTCGTTAAGTTCGTTGATAAGGCGCTTCATCGACGGGATGAACTCGATGAGGCCCTCGGGGATGAGGACGGTACCGAAGTTCCATCCGAGTTTGGCGCGCTCCGAGATAACGTAGCAGATGTAGGAAACAAGGTTGTCGAGAGTCATGCGCTTGGCCTGCACTTCCTCGGAGATAAGGCAGATATTGGGCTGTGTCTGGAGGGCACATTCAAGGGCGATGTGCGATGCCGAGCGGCCCATAAGCTTGATGAAGTGGTAGTATTTCTTTGCCGAGTTGCAGTCGCGCTGTATGTTGCCGATAACCTCGCTGTAGACCTTGCAGGCGGTGTCGAATCCGAAAGATGTCTCGATCCACTCGTTCTTGAGGTCGCCGTCGATGGTTTTGGGCACGCCGATAACCTGGATGTCAAGTCCTTTGGCCTTATAGTATTCGGCCAGTACGGCGGCGTTGGTATTCGAGTCGTCGCCACCGATTATTACGAGAGCCTTGATATTTAGCTCTTCGAGGATGGTGAGACCTTTGTCGAACTGGTCGGGAGTTTCAAGTTTTGTACGGCCGGAGCCGATGATGTCGAAACCGCCGGTGTTGCGGTATTCCTTGATGTATCCGGCCGTCAGTTCCATGTATTGATGGTTGATGAAGCCGGAGGGACCCATGAGGAAACCGTAGAGGCGGCACTCCGGGTTGAGCGATTTTATGCCGTCGAAGATTCCGGAAACGACGTTGTGGCCGCCGGGAGCCTGGCCGCCGGAAAGTATGATGCCCACGTTGAAGGGCTCTTCAAGTCGTTTTGGGTTTTCGTCGCGGACGAATTCCACTACGGGAAGTCCGTAAGTATTAGGGAAACGCTTCTGTATCTCCTCCTGGTCGGCCACCGACTTGGTGGACTCGCCGATCTTAAGCGTCACCGGACCTTGCAATGCTTTCGGGAGTTTCGGAATATAATTCGAACGCACTCTCTGTAATGCACTCTTTTTCATGTACCTAACGTGTTAAGATTTTTCCTGTACTTCTAATTCAGGCTGCAAAGTTACAAAATAATTCCGTCATTTACAAATAAACTTGAGTATTTCGTGTCATTAGGAGCTGTTTTTGAGGTACGTTGTATCTGAGAACTGACCGGAATCAGAGTGAAATCCCGATGCCGGCACCGGCTGTTCCGAACCAGTTCCCGGATTTCACGTGCTTGTGCATCCATGTGTACGGTTCAAACTGAACCGTGACATGCACTTTGCCTTCGGTTTTTTGGCCGTCGCAAACCGCCGGTTCCCATTTCGGCATTTTCTCGATTAGACGAACCGCCTCCTCCGTGAATACAGGGTCAGAGGATTGCAGCACGGTATAATCCTCCACTTTCCCTTTCCCCGATATTGTGACCTCAAATGTAACGCAGCCGGACTTCTCCATTACCAGGGCTCCTTGCGGATATTTCATCTTCTTGACGAACCATTGCTGCAACTTTTCGTCGCCACCTTTGAAGTAAGGGTCGGTGCATTCGGCCATAATGCCGAGAAAAGCCGACAGTACCGTAATAACCAGGAGCAGTAACCGTTTCATGGTGCGTCAGAGTTTGCCGAGCATCTTTTCGGCCTGAGCCAAATCTTCCGGTGTGTCGATGCCGAGGGTTGGAGTATCAGTTACTGCCACGCGAATTGCCAGACCGTTTTGCAGCCAACGTAACTGCTCGAGGCTTTCGGCTTTCTCAAGCGAGGACTGCGGCATTTTTGTCACTTTGCGAAGTGTCTCGCGGCGGTAGGCATAGATGCCTACGTGGGCGTAAAAGTCTGTGGTTTCAAGCCACTCGGTGTACTTCACGCTGCGGACGTAAGGTATGATACTGCGCGAGAAGTAGAGCGCGCGTCCATTGTCGGCGAAGGTCACTTTCACAAGATTGGCATCGAACAGCGCCTCGAATCCGAGAGCCGGGTCGAAGCGGCGTGCCAGCGTTGCGATGTCGGTCTCCGGGTCGTCGAAGCATCCCATGAGAAGTCGCAACTGTTCGGCGGCAATGAAGGGTTCGTCGCCCTGCACATTTATGATTACATCGGCGTACGGAGCCGCTTTCTCTGCCGCTTCGGCCACACGGTCTGTGCCGCTACGGTGCTTGTCCGACGTCATGCAGGCACGGAACCCATGTTGCTCCACGCAGTCGAAAATGCGACGGTCGTCCGTGGCTACCACCACATCGGGAATTACGGCCGATACGCGGCTGCAAACATGAATAATCATCGGCACATCGCCGAGAAGCGCCAGCGGCTTGCCGGGGAAACGTGACGACGCATAGCGCGCCGGTATGATAGCTGCAAATTTAGTCTTTTCCATCGCTTGTTGTCTCTTTTGTCTTTTGATTGTTCTTGCGAATTGCGGCCAGCGACTCCTTGGCCCATCCAGGAACTATTATCGCGCCGATTATCAGGTAGATATAGTATGAAATCAGTCGCCAGAAGACGGCCAGTATAAGCACAAGCCCGGCCGAAGTGACCATGTCGCTGTAATACTCCGAGAATATCCACTCGCTCAGCCCTGAGCCGCCGGGCGTCGGGCTTACCATAAGCACTATCCAGATGACGAACTCACGCGCAAAGATTACCCATTGGTGAGGGTCGGAACCGGGTACGAAACCGAAGAAGAGGGCATTGACCACCAGATAACGTGAAATCCACGACAACGCCGTGCCGCCGAAGACTTCGAGCCAGAAACGGAACGGTTTGGTTTTCAGTTGCACGGAGGTTGCTATCATATTATCGCTCAACTCGATGGCCTTGGCGTTCCAGCGACGAAGCAGGCGCCATTTGAATATCTTGGTAATCACCTTGCGGATCCACAGGGACTTCCAGATAATGCCGGTGAAAAGGATAGCCGTCCAGATGAATACCACGGAGTAGACCAACCAGAACGTCAGCGTTATACCTTGGGCGAATACACCGCCGCCGGAGTCGAAAAGCTCGGCCGCGGGAGTGAGAAGCACAATGAGCGGGCAGAACACCACGAAGAAGAGTTCGTCGAGGAAAAGTGTGGTCATCATTAGCGTGGTGGCTCGTCCGAACTCTATACCCTGCGTGTTGAGGAAGACCATACCGAAGGTGCTTCCGCCGACGGCCGACGGCGTTATACACGACATGAACTCGCAGAGCATATCCACCTTCCACGCTTTTCCCCACGGCAGGTCGCGGTTAGTAAGCGTGCGGAAGCGCCAGGTAAGCCCGAAGTCGCGCCCGAGCATGAAGATCACCCCGAAGACTATGCAAAGCACGGCCCGCGGAGTGAAGTCTATCGAACGGAAAACTTCCGAAAGGTTCTCCTTCCGGGACTCGTCCCACAGCATCCATGCCACGACCCCGAGCCCTATGACAACAGGGAGCGCAACCTTCCACCATGAGAAGGGGTTCTTAACTTCGTCAGCTGTTTCTGTGGTCATGATTGTACATTTCTATAATTTCACTATAACGCTGTGACACCTCTTCCATGACATCGTCCCAGGAACGGGTCAGCGTCTCGCGGGCTTTCATTCCGAGGGCGGCGCAGACATCGCGGTTTTCGGCCACATGCTTCACCACGGCCGCATATTGCTCCGGAGTGGCTCCGGTCAACAGACCGTTCACGCCGTCGCGGATTACCTCCGAGGCTGTGCTTCCCACCGGCAGTACAGATGGCGTTCCCATGGCGGCAGCTTCGCGGATTACGAGCGGAGCGTTGTCGTAGAAGGAGGGGAAGAGGAATACGTCGGCCGCGGCATAGTGTTTCGCCAATTGGTCCCGCTCGGTCACCACGCCGTGTATCGTGCATTTATCCTCAAGTCCGTTCTCCCTTATATATTGTTCCAACTGTGGCAGGGCATAACCCTGGCCGATGAAATCCATTCGGAAGTCAATACCCTGGCTCTTAAGGATTTTGAGCGTTTTCGCCACAACAATTATTCCCTTTTCGAGAATATGTTGCCCCACGAACAGCAGAGAGATTGCACCGTCGGGAATGCCGAATCCGCGCCGTGCGGAGAGTTTGGCCATAGGGAGGTCATCGGCAGAGTAAAGCGAAGCCAGGTCGTTGCCGTTTTCCACAACGGTCAGTTTGCCCCGGAATCCGTATTCACGAACCGTTTCCTCTACTGCTCCCTGTGGAATCCACACATGGTCGCAGACGTTGAAAAAGTCCAGAATACGCCGCATGATTATATTGACCATCCACGGCGTTTTTTCAAAGGAATGTTCCAAATCATCGCGGAATTTACTGTGGAACGTTGCAATTAGCGGCACGCGCTGTTTCCGGGCCGTGTAAGCCCCGAGTCGGCCGGAAGAGAACGGACAGTGGCAATGCACGAGGCGCATCCGTGTTTCGCGCAACCGCCGCCAAATCTTGAAGTCGAGTTTGGGATAACCGTAGCGGTAAGGCTCGCGATTGGCTATGGGGAGCGAGAAGTAACGGAGAACAGGGTAGGGGGGCTCCACGGCAATAGGATTACGTGGCGTGACGACACACGGGCGCTGCCCGGCTGCCGACAGCCACCGGGCATAATTCTGGACAGCAAGGCTCACTCCATCGATGATGGGAGGAAAACTATCGTTAAAAATGCCTGTAAAAGGCTGCATACCATCTTTCATCCTAACAAAACAAGAAGGAGGCGGAGAGCAATACCGCGGAGAGCGAGGCATATTAAAACAATGAAGAGAGGCAATGATAATACAAAATTACTCAATAAAACCGAAACAACCAAACCTCCGCCCGAAAATCCACCAAAATCCATCCTTGTTACGTCAAAAATTCCCCATTTCAGACAGCCTGAATCTCATGACAGAGTTGTGGATGAACGGTAAAAGAAAAAGTCAGACGGGAAAAGCCGTCTGACTTTAGGAGGTTCCAACCAGATTCGAACTGGTGTAAACGGTTTTGCAGACCGGTACCTAACCACTCGGACATGGAACCTTGTTTTATGTTTGCCGGGGTTTAACCCCTTTTGCGATGCAAAGTTACTGCTTTTTATCGGACTGTGCAAATTTTTCACTCACTATTTTCTCAACTTTTTCTTACTTTGTTGATTCTTAATGTCTTATATTAAAAAGAAATCAGCCCCACTATCATAGCAGCGAGGCCGGTTCCGGATATGTGATAAGTGGAATTGCGTTTATTTGCGCAGGAACTTGCGACCGCCCCAGATATAGAGGCCAGCAGGAAGTTGCTTCAGCGCATCGAAGTCCGCATCTTTGAGGACAAGGATGCCGTTGAGGTCGTAGACATCTGCTGTCTCGTTGACATCGAATACATCCTCTATACCGCTAAGATCTTTGCCCACCATGAGTTTGCCGCGTTTGTTATCGCCGAGGGCAGGGAGGGTATATTTGCCGTCGGTTAATTGCGTGTAGCTGATTGTTCCGTCGCTCAGGTTGCAAATCACTTCAATATGGTCGTTGCCTGTGATTACGAGTTCCGGCATCTCGGTACGGTTTACATAATAAGGAGCGTAAACTTCATTGGTTTCTGCATCGATGGCAGTTTGCGGGCCGGAGACTTTCAATCCGTCGCGGATGTCGAACTCCCAATTCGGGAAGCTGATTTCCTCCCATCCTTCGGCGCGTGCGTAGAGGTTGGCACAGTTATCTGGAACTGAAACCTCGAGCGAGTTGGTATTATTGGGCATTACCATTTTGCCGAGCACGGGAGGAACGGTAGATTTGAAAGTAATCTTCCGGAGGTTGTCGGCACGGTAGAAGGCACCGTCGCTGATTGCGGTGATTGTTTCCGGGAGTGTGAGTTCGGTGACACAGTCTGCGGTAGCGAAGGGAACGCCGTCGAGCGTGGTGGGGAGAGTATAACCGTTGACCGAAGAGGGAACTTCGATGATTCCGGCATAGTGTCCGTTGCGGGGTGCGGTAAGGCGAGCTTGTTTGCCCTGCCCGTCGGTAATGAGGTAAGCGAGCTGAGCAGCTTCATCCTCGGCATATTTCACGACAGTAAGCGGGATGTCGCGAGAAACTATTTCACCCGAGGGTGTGTCGAGATGCCAGACGTATTCACCCGGTTCAACGTCCTTTAAGGGCGTGGAGGAGAGAAGAATCCGAGTGCCTTGTCCTGCCGCAAGGTCCAAATTACCGGACGTAAAGGAGGTGACTTTCTCAAAAGTACCGTTGTTTTCGCGCATAAGGTTGAACACAATGGGCGACGAGACTTCCTCGTTCTTCCGATTGTTGATCGAGATAGTAATTTCGTCGTCAACAGAGGAGTCAAGGATACGCGGTGTTATATCGGAGACATTAAACGACTGGCCGAACTGACGTTTTGAACCATCCTTCACTACGATCTGCAAGGGTGCGGAAACGAGTTCTACATTCTTTGAGTTAACTTTAAGCGAGACATTATATACACCGGCTTTCGGCAGTGAAGAGCTGGCAAGTTCAATAACCTGCGAGCGCCCGCTGGGGATATAAGCGACTTTCGACATTCTAAGCACGCCGGCTGAGCCGTCAGCACGGGTTGCCGTAATGATCATTGTTCCGTACCAGTCGTTAAGGCCTACATTCGCAACGGTCAAACTACCCGAACATGTACTGGTATCGAAATTGTTGTCAAATCCGTTTACGCCGGTTACTACTAGAGTGGCATTTTCATCTAGTTGCTGGACTTCGCCGTAAGTCAACGTGCCCTGGGTTACGGTCAAGGGCACGTAAGTGGGATAGCCGTCCATGCTTGCGATTTTATTGAACGGTGCGGTCAAATCGTTTCTGCTGGCAAGGTATACTTTATATTTACCGTCGCGAAGTTGCGGGTCAAAGTAATCTACCGACCTGAAACCGTAACCGGGATTCAATTCGCCCGAAAATTGATCCTCAGGAGTATTCCAGCCCAAAACATAAGTGATATCTTCGGGATTGATCATATTCTCGAAAGCCACGGCGATCTGTATCTCTTGTTTTACACCTGTGGGGTTATAGAGGATACCATTGTTGACCTGGAGGGAAGAGGCCTCCGCTTCTTCATTATATGAGTGAATGAGATATGTCTGGATAAGGAGGTAGTTGTCAGTAGGAGTATCTGCGATACCTTTGGGAGTAAGATTGATAATGGCTGACTGGTTGCTGTTATAACCACCTTCGTAGCTGCCTATACCCCCAGCAGCCGGGTTAAGGCTGTAAAGGAGGAAAAAACCGTCCTGATAACCGCCCCATCCCCAGTTGAAGTGGAAGTAACCGTTTCCGGCATATCCGTCGGTGACGAAGCAGTGGCCTCCGGCCGACGAGGCGCCGCACATCAGGACGGGACGGTTCTGTGCCAATTCTCCGTAGATGAGGGCTTCCCACTGGTTAAGGGTCATGTAGTCGCGGTACCGTATGCCTGTGCCGGGGTTATATTTAAGATGGTTTATAAGACCGGCATGCATGTTCATGTCGACAGCTCCGCTTCCGTACGGGGAGTAATTCATAGAGACGGCACGGCCGCAGACTGCCATAAGTTCTGCTACTGCCTTTGCCTGTTCCGGCGTATAGTCTACAGTTGCATAATCGTCAAGCATCAGACTATAATCGAGCGGATGTTTATTGAAGCGGTACCAAAGGTTACCATTTTCCGTACATTGTGCACTGCCTTCGCCCACGTCGGGCCATTTGTTGTAGTTCAGCACCTGCGCCATGGCGGTGGCCACACAACCGGTGACTGATGTTTGTCCGTTAACGACAGGACACAGGTTGTTGTACGGAGTGCTCTGGTTCCAGCGGGTGGTCAGCATCGGCTCAATGACATTGCGTTCATCTTTCTCTATGACGCGGGCTTTGCCCCCGCGAGTGTAGTACCATGAAATTTCGCGCTGTGTTTCTTCAAGCCAGTATTTGAAATTCGGAGCCACATTTGCGGGGTCGTATTCCCCGTCAAGGGTATACCCAAGGATAGCGGGCAACTCGTCGTCGCCGCTGACGATGGTAAAGCCGGCACTGTTCCCGTTATTAAAGAGGTAGAAGACCGGTACGCCATTGACAGAAGGAGCGTAAGCGGCCTTTTTTCCGATGGCCGGGGCTTTCTTGTATTTAGAAGCATTCTGCCCGGTAAACTGGCGGGCGATACCGGCGGCCTCATTTTCGGAAATACGCTTGGCGCCGGCGGGGCATACATACCCCATCACTCCTACTGCCGTTGCTATTAAGGCAAGGTGCAAGAATTTTTTTAACATTTCAGGTATCATTATTTTTGTTAGTTTAGCATAGCCGGAAAACACGGCAAATTTTACAGTAGCAAAGTTAATTATAAATTTCTAAATTCCAAGTATCCTTTTGACCGCAATCTTTACCATTTTTACCTTTTTAGCAAAAAAAATAATGGCCGTCACACCTGTCTTTTCGCGTGACGGCCATTTCTGACGTGTATGTTCCGTATCAAATAGGCGGATTACTTCTTGATGTATTTCACATTGCCCCAGATGTAAATGCCGGCAGGGAGGTTGCGCAAGGCTGCTGCGTCGGCATTGTCAAGCACTTTGAGTCCGTCCACGGTGTAGACATCTGCCGAAGCGGGAGTGTCCGCTGTCTCGGTTATTCCGGACAGGTCTTTGCCGATTGTCACAGTACCGTATTTAGTGCCCAGTGCCGGAAGTGTGAATGTACCATCGGTGACATCGGTAACGGTAAATGTGCCGTCGCTCAAATATACTCCTACCTAACACTTACCTCCCTCGATAGTAAGTGTCAGCGTTTCGTCGGCATTGAGGTAATACTGTGCGGGATACTCCTCCCAGTCGTTAACTTTGACCTTGAGGCCGTCTTTGGTACTGATAACCACGAAGGGGAAGTCGATGTCCTCCCAACCTGCGGCGCGGGCATATATATTGGCGTCAGGGACGGAGATACCTTCGGCGGTCATCCCTTCCGGGAAGACGAGGTGTCCGAGCTTCGGGGCTTCAGCGCCGGTGAAGGTTACCTTCTCGAGGCTGCCGGCCTGATAGAAAGCGCCGTTGCCCACGGCTTTCAGATTCTGCGGAAGCACTATCTCTTTCACGTTCTGCGAGAAGGTGAAGATGGTACCGTCGAGTGTCGTGGACATCTTGTAGCCGTCGCCCACGGTCTCCGGGATGGTAACCGTACCGGCATAAGTCCCGTCGAGCGGTGAGGCCACGCGGGCTATTTTCTCGCGGGCGCTGAGTTCCTGGTAGGCTATCTGCTTTTCGCGGTCCTCGGCTGTGCGGAGGAAGTGTACCGGAATATTGAAGGACATGGCTTAGCCTTCGGAGTTCTGTATCTGCCAGTAGTAGTCCCCCGGTTCCACATACTGCGCTATGTTACCCATAGTTATGGCGTCTTCGGTTCCGCGGTTTGCGGGGATGGAGATTTGCGGGCTCTTGGCGGTTATCACTGTCTCGGTTTCGTTACCGTTGATGCGTACGAGATTGATTGTCATGGTCACGTTCACATCCTTGTCGGAGGCATTGTCAAGTACGAATGTAGGGGAAACCGTCTTTGAGAGGTCGTAATACTCGGGAGTAACGGCAAGGCAGGCGTAATTGGTTTCGATAGCGCGGTTGCTCTTGGCGTCCATCTGGAAATGGTAGGCGTCGTCGCAGACGATGTGTACCGATTCGTCGTCAGAAGAGATTGTCATCGTGTAATTGCCGTCAATGGGCTGCACGTCGCCGTCAAATTCCACATTCTGGCAACCGCCGGCGGGAACCGAGGCGGTGCCTGTGATGTCGAAAGTATATTGCGGGTCATCGTCGAGGGTAATGGTCAGCTTTATGGGACCGTAGAAGTCTATGTCCCCGACGTTGGCTATCGAGAGGTTAGCCGAAGGTATGGCGCCGTAAGGTGTATGGTCAAGGCCCTCTACGCGCGTTATAATAAGGTGTTTCTCGCCCGGTTTGTAGCCATCGTTGTTATAAGTGATTTCACCGTTGGCTACCGTAGCTGTAATATAATCCGCGTACTCGTATGGCACACCGATGGGCCGGTAATCGTTCTCGGTTGTCGGGGTATAGACTGCGTAGACCTTATAGTCGCCGTCGGGCAGTGTGGGGTTATTGTAATAGATGGCGCGGAAGCCGCCGTTCACCTGGAATGTGAGCGGTTGAGGAGAGGTGAGCACGCGCTCGCCGCCGGCCACCGGCTCGAAGGCTACTGCCACGTTCACGTTCTGTATGAATCCGAGGGGATTGTAGAGCATGGGCTGGTCCACCATTCCGTCCACACGGAGTTCTTCGTCGCCGTATGTCTCGTTTTTCTCATGGACAAAGGGACCCGAGCCACGATGAGCGACTGCTGCGGGGTGTCGTCTTCCCCTGCTTTCTTAAGGTCGGTAATGATAGTCTGCAGCGAATTGTAACCGCCCTCATAGCTGCCTATGCCCCCGGCTGCCGGGTCGAGGCAGTAGAGCAGGAAGTAGCCGTCCTGAGAGCCCCCCCAGCCCCAGTTAAGGTGGAAGTAGCCGTCGCCACGGTATCCGTCCACCACGAAACAGTGCCCTCCCAGGAGCGATGAGCCGCACATGATGACAGGACCGTTCTCCTTGAGCTCGCCGAGCACGGCGGCATCCCATTCCTTCTGGCTCATGAAGTCGCGGAGCAGAAGTTTAGTGCCGGGGTTATAGCGCAGATAGTTGATAAGGCCGAATTGCATGTTCCAGTCCGAAGCGCCACTCTCCACGGCAGAATAGACCATTTTCGAGGCGCGACCGCAGGCCAGCATAAGCGTAGCCACGGCGTTTGCCTGCTCCGGTGTGTAATTGCCTTCGGAATAGGCGTCGAGCATATTGGAATAGTCGAACGTGGTTTCCGAGAAGTCGAAAGTTTGCGTGGCGTCTCCGTTTTCACGGAAGCTGATACTCCCTTCGCCGCGGTCGGGCCACTTATGGTAGTTCAGCACCTGCGCCATGGCCGTGGCCACACAGCCGGTATATGAGGGACGGTGGTACGGTCTGGTCCACGGGGCAGAGGTTGTTATAGGGGGCGTCCTGGTTCCATTGGGTGGAGAGCAGCGGGCCGATACTGGAGGCGTTGTCCTGCTCTATGATGCGGGTACGTCCGCCATGCCGGTAGTACCAGGAGATTTCTCGTTGGTAGCTTTCCAGCCAATAACGGAAGTTGGGGTTCAGGTTTTCGGTGTCGAAGTCTCCGGTGAAGGAGTAGCCGAGCACGGCGGGGAGTTGGTCGTCGCCGCTGATGACGGTATAACCGTCGCCGTTGCCGTTATTGAAGACGTAGAGGAGTGGTTCGCCGTCGGACTGCGGTGCATAGACCGCTTTTTTGGGGGCAGCCGGGGCTTATTTGAAGTGGGCGACGTTGGTGGTGGCGAATTGGCGCGCCATACCGGCAGCCTGACTTTCGCTGATACGCTTGGCATCGGCTGACAACACGCCCGCAGTTGCAAGGGCTAATGTTGTGATAAGTAGAGCTTTATTCATTTTAAATGGATAAGATTTTAATCACCGAGAGGGTGAAAAATTGAATTGAAGTAAGATTGCGCAAATCTATAATCTAATTCCATTTTATGCAAATCTGAACTGTTAAAAATTATTACATTTTGGCTATTCACGGAAAATGTGTTAAATTTGCGCTCTCAAAACTGAAAACGAAGTGAATTTATCAGATAATTCCAAACTTCTGGACAATGCCGTCCAGCAACTCTCGCGGCTTCCGGGAGTAGGGGAGAAGTCGGCACAACGCCTTGCCCTCCACTTGCTCCGCCAGCCCGCTGACGTCGCCGTAGCTCTCGGCCGTTCCCTCATAGAGCTGCGCGAAGGGGTGAAATACTGCCGACGTTGCCATAACATCTGCGACACGGAAATCTGCGCGGTATGCGCCGACACACGGCGTGATTCCACTACAATCTGCGTCGTAGAAACCGTAAAGGATGTCATAACGCTCGAAGGCACAAACGAATACCATGGCCTATACCACGTCCTGGGCGGTGTAATCTCGCCGGTGGACGGCGTAGGTCCGTCGGATATCGAGATAGACTCCCTGGTAGCGCGTGTGAAGAACGAGGACGTCAAGGAAGTAATCCTCGCACTCAGCGCCACGATGGAGGGGGATACCACAAATTATTACATCTTCCGACGCCTCGCCGACACTGGAGTGAAACTATCCATACTTGCCCGCGGGGTCAGCGTGGGAGGGGAACTGGAATACACCGACTCGCTCACCCTCGGCCGCTCCCTGCTCCAAAGGATTCCTTACGAAAACTCCGTGGCAAGATGAAGGCCCCCGACACTGAGAAGCGATACTCGCTGCGTGCCCTTGAGCCTGAGGATGTGGACTTTATGTTCCTTTGCGAAACAGACCGCAACGCCTTCGACCAGTCAGACTACGTGGCCCCTCTCTCTCGCCGGATGCTAAGCGACTACGCCCTAAGCTACGATGCAGACCCGTTCCATGCCGGGCAACTTCGCCTCGTCATCGAAGACACGACAGACCGGCACCCGGTCGGGCTCGCCGACCTTTACAACATATCCGCTCATGACGCCACAGCAATGGCCGGAATCATAGTCCACCCCGACAGACGCCGCCGGGGGATAGCTACCGAAGCGCTCCGGCAACTCGCCGGTTTCTGCCGCCACACTTTGCATCTCGACGTACTCGCCGCCATAGTGGACGTCACCAATACACCCAGCCTCCGCCTCTTTGACAAGGCCGGATTCACCCGCGCCGCGGTCATTCCCCGCTGGCGACGTCTCGGCGACAGCCGCAACGACGTGATTTTCTATTCTCTCGACCTCAGGCAATAATAACTGCATCGCGGCGTTATAGAATTGATGAAAACACTGAGAGTCGTCTTCGCCATTTGCATCCTGCTATTCACGGCAGCCACCGCACGCAGCGCCGATGTCAAGATTTCCGGTAAGGTTACTGACACCGACGCCAAGCCCGTTGAGTTCGCTTCCGTGCGCATAGCCGGCACCGCTATCGGCACCAACACCGACCTCAAGGGAGACTATCAGCTAAACGTGGCCAAGGCCGACACCATAGAAGTGGTTTTCAGTTGCCTCGGCTTCCAGAGCGTAACCCGCAAGCTCATCGACGCACAAGGCGACATTACGCTGAACGTAACGCTCCGTACAGATGACACACTGCTCGACGAAGTGGAGGTCATAGGTTTTAAGAATACCATAAACGGTATGCAGACCGTGGATCCGACCACCATCAAGACGTCGCCCGACGTGTCAGGCGGTTCCGTGGAGGCCATGATTTCCACAATGGGAGGAGTCAGCCAGAAGAACGAGATGAGTTCACAATACTCCGTGCGCGGCGGCTCCTTCGACGAGAACTCCGTCTATATCAACGGTGTGGAAATCTACCGTCCGCAGCTAATGCGTTCCGGCGAGCAGGAGGGGCTTTCCATCATCAATCCCGACATGGTAGGGTCCGTGCGCTTCTCCACCGGCGGTTTCCCGGCTCGATACGGCGATAAAATGTCGTCGGCTCTCGACATCACCTATCGCGAACCCGAGGCCTTCCAAGGCTCCGTATCGGCCTCTCTTATGGGCGGTTCCCTGAGCCTCGGCACCAATTCCGGCAAATTCTCGCAGCTCCACGGCGTGCGTCTCAAGAAAAACAACTCGCTGCTTTCCTCGCTCGAAACGCGCGGCGAATACGACCCCCTCTACTTCGATTACCAGACCAACATGACCTTCAAGGCTTCCGACAAGTTCTCCATCAACTTCCTCGGGAACATAGCCCTGAACAACTATAAATTCAAGCCGGCCGACCGGGAGACGAGTTTCGGCACCATGAGTGACGTCAAGCAGTTCAAGGTCTACTTCGACGGCCGCGAGAACGATAAATTCCAGACGTGGCTCGGCGCCCTCAACTTCACTTACCGCCATTCGCGCAACACCGATTTCCAGTTCGCCCTCTCTGGTTTCGTCACCGACGAGTATGTAAGCTACGACATCTCGGGCGAATACTGGCTTAACGAGGCCGGCACCGGAGGCTCCGAGGGTGTAGGCGGCGAACTCGGCGTCGGCAAGTATATGGAACACTCGCGCAACCGCCTTAAAGCAAGCGTGGCACAGGCCATGCTAAAAGGCAACACCGCATGGCGCGCCGGTCAGCTCTCCTACGGCCTCAGCTGGCAACACGAATCCTTCCGCGACCGCACGCGCGAATGGGAATGGCGTGACTCCTCCGGCTACTCTCTGCCCACGACTCCCGACGCCGTGCGCCTCATCTATAACCTCGCATCGCGCCAGGACATCTCGGCCAACCGCCTCGCCCTTTACGTGGAAAACTCCTTCTATTGGAACACCGACAAGGCATTCATGACCCTGAACGCCGGCCTCCGCGGTTCCTACTGGGACTACAACAAGGAGTTCCTATTCTCCCCTCGCGTCAACTTCACCTTCATCCCGGTGGATCACAACCAGTGGAACTACCGCGCCGCATTAGGCCTTTATTACCAGCAGCCTTTCTATAAGGAATACCGGCGGGCGGTAGTCGACGAGGTAGGCAACGGCGTGGTTGAGCTTAACAATAATATAAAGTCGCCGCGCAGCATACAGTTCCTCCTTGCCGCCGACTACACCTTCCGCGCCATGAACCGTCCGTTCAAGCTCACCGCCGAGGCATATTACAAGAATCTGGCCAACCTCATCTCTTACGAATACGACAACCTGAAAGTCTCCTACAGCGGCGTCAACGACTCCAAGGGATACATCATGGGGCTCGACCTGCGCTTCTTCGGACAATTCGTGCCCGGTAGCGACTCGTGGGTGTCCCTCTCGCTGATGAAGACGCAGCAGACACTCAACGGCGTGAAATGCCCGCTCCCCGGCGACCAGCGCTATGCCTTCACCCTTTTCTTTAACGACTACTTCCCCAAGTTCCCGAAGCTTAAATTCTCGCTCCGTGGCGTCTTCAGCGACGGCCTAACCATGACGGCACCTCGCGTCACGCGTGACGTATCATGGTTCCGCGCACCGGCTTACAAACGCGTTGACATCGGCTTCAGCTACCAGCTTGTTGGCGCTCCCTCAGAAGACGGCGTGCGTCCCTACGACTGGCGGCGCCACTTCAAGAACATCTCCATAGGGCTCGATGTCTTCAACCTCTTCGACATCTCCAATGTCAGCAGCTACTATTGGGTTACGGACGTCAACGACATACAGTATGCCGTGCCCAACTATCTTACGCGCCGCCAGTTTAACGTGCGGCTAATGGTAGAGTTCTAAGACCAGTGACCATCCGGTTTCGGCCCCTGGCAGCGTTTTTTCGTCTCAATCTCTACTTTATTTCCCGCTATTTTCTAAAAAGATTTTGCTATGCAGAAACTTTTTATTAACTTTGCGCGAAATACCATTCGGCATAACGTATTATGAAATTTAAATTATTTTCAGTTGCTCTCTCCGCTGTCGCTCTCGCTGCCTCTATCACGATAGCAGCGCAGAACGCTGAACTCAAAACTATCAATATTCAAGGAAAAGAGTATTATTCCTACACTATAAAGAAAGGTGACTCCGTCTACGGTATATGCAAGAAATTCGGCTGGGACGAATCGCTGCTCCAGCAATGCAACATCGGTCTCGACAAGAAGATGAACAAAGGCCAGACGCTTTACTATCCCGTCTCCGGAAAACCCATCGCCCAGACCGAAGTCTCTGTCCCGCGGAAATTCCGCGTAGACGTCAACCCGCAGCCCGTCACCCACACGGTCACGCGCGGGGAGACGGTCTACTCCATCGCGTCGCTTTACGGAATACCCGTCGACTACATCTACGAGAACAACCCCGGCAGCCGCAACGGCATCCGCACCGGCCAGACACTGACCATCATACAACCCGCCAAAGCCACGAACCCCAACGCTCCGTTCTACTATTCCATAGCTCCAGGCGACAACCTCTCCGGCCTTGCCGACAAGTTCAACGCTTCGGTGGAAAGCATCGTCCGTCTCAATCCCGGTCTCAACGCCAAAGACCTCCAGACAGGGCAGACCATCAGGATACAGCCGAATACACGACCATCCAAGATGGTCAGCTCCTCGGACGAAATCAACTCCGTCACCGCCTTCACCCCCTATAAAGTCGGGAAAAACGATTCCTGGGAGAGCATCGCACAAAAGAGCAACCTCCCGGTGCAGGACATCAAGAACGCCAACAGCTCGCAGACACTACCGGAAAAGGGTGAATGGATCGTTGTGCCGCAGACCGAACGCAAAGTCGTGACACAAATAACGGAAGTCATCGACAGCACCGACAACACTCCGGTGGCTCAGCAAGACATCTACCAGCGCGTACATAAAGTCAACGAAAAGGACAAGGTAGACCTTGCCATCGTCCTCGAAAATCCCTCCTCGAAGAGCAACACCGATTTCCTGCGTGGCTTCCTACTCGGCCTCGACAAGATGAAACACGATGGCTACAAGGTGAACATGCACGTCATAGACGCCTCGCAGGCCGGCATAAATTTCGCTTCCGACTCCATTCTCAACGCCTCGAACCTCATCATCGGCGTTTATGACAACGACTTTCCGGAAGTCCTCTCCAATGTGGGCGACCGAACCGGAGCCGAAGTAGTCAATGTCTTCGACACCAAGAGCAACTTGTACAAGACCAGTCCCTCCACAATACAGATTCTCCAGCCCCTCGACTATTTCAACGATCTCTCGGCTTCTGCCATCGCCTCCAACGGTGCCGGACGCAAGCTCTTCCTCGTCGGGGAAATCGACGGGAACGACAAGCTCGCAGAAAAGCTCATGGAGCAGTTCCCCTCGGGCGATGTGGCAAGAATGCCGCTCGAAGAGTTCAACGCCTTCCCCTTCAATACCGTTGACCGCTACATCGTCTACGGTTATCCCTCCAAAAAAGCAGAAATAGAGGAATTGCTCAACGCTGTCGCCGAGAAGAAGGAGCAGGGCTATGACATAATCACCGTAGGCCGCCCCGTATGGGTAGCCCACATGGAAAGTCTCTCTGACCTCTACGGCCGCACCGGCGTCATGATTCCCTCCCGATTCTTCTACAATCCCAAAGCATCGGAAAACCGCGGTTTCAATCAGAAATTCAACGCCACCTACCACCGCCAGCCGGTAAATTCATTCCCGCAATACGCCATGATGGGATACGACATCGCCAACTATTTCATCCCGACTACGGCTGCCAACGGCGGCGACTACAACATAGGGCTCATAGACCGTCCCGGACTCCAGAACGACATCGACATAAAGCGACTCAACACATGGAGCGGATTCATCAACGAAACCTCCTACATAATCCGCTGCCTCCCCGAAGGCATAGTCGAGAAAATCGAAATCAAATAATCCGGAAGTGATACTTTTCCACCCAGCGATGAAGAAAATTCCAGCAAAACTGATAACGGCAGTGGTGGCCATCATCTTGGCCACCATTGCCGTCAATGCCCAGAGCCATTACCTCGCCAACCTCACGGTAGGCGTGAAAGCCGGAGCCGACATATCCCGAATGTTCTTCAACCCCGGAGTCAACCAGGCCCTTAAGCCAGGAGCCACAGCCGGCGTTTCCTTCAGGTATGTAGAAGAGGAACACTTCGGCCTCATAGCCGAGCTAAACTGGGTGCAACGCGGCTGGAAAGAAAACTTCGAGGGTGCCCCGTACCGCTATTCCCGCACACTCAACTACCTGCAACTCCCCATTCTTGCCCACATCTACTTCGGCCGCCGAGGACGCTTCTTCTTCAATGCCGGACCGGAAATAGGCGTCCTGCTCGCCGAATCCACATCGGCCAACTTCAATCCTGCCGAAATGGCAACGTTGCCCGATTTCCCGAATACCAACCGCATGAACGTACAGATGACACTTAAGGCCAAACACCGCTTCGACTACGGCATCTCGGCCGGCCTCGGCGCCGAGTTTAACGTAACGCCGAAACACGCCGTTGCTTTCGAGGCACGATTCTACTATGGCCTCGGCAACCTCTTCAGCAGCGAACGCCCCGCCCCCTTCAGCGGTTCCAACTCCGTGGCCGTCTCCGCCACCTTAGGCTACCTCTTCCGCCTCCGCTGAGAAAAAGTCTCCGATATGGAAGATAGCCTTATGACCAACCAAAGCCCTCTCGTCATTAATCGGTATTAACATATTTCACCAATTTTCACATTTACCCCAAATCCTCCCATAAATAAACGTTTTGAAGTTGCAAAACATGTTATATAACATGTTATTTACGAGTATAATTTACCCGATTTTAGGCAGTTTCCACTCTCTTTTGTAACTTTGCGGCGTTTTTACTATGGCACCCGACCAGCGGCAGAGGCCGCAGCGGCGTTGCCTACCTCTGAAAATCGGAGGGTTTCCCTGCTTTTCATTTCCCACCTTCGGCGCCAGGCCGCGAACGTTTATGAAAGCATCGATATAGAAGCCCGGTTGCCGATTGTGCAGCCACTTCATCCACATCCGGAAGCAGGGAAATCTAAGTGTAATTCAAATTATGTAATAGTGAAACATCTCTTAGCTATCGGAGGCGTGATACTCGGGATATTCCTTATGTCATCCACCTCTAACCCGATAATGACACCCGTCGTCGGCACGGAAGCTCCCGTTTTCGTCCTCACCACCTCCGGTGACACTACAATCTCTCTTGACGAATTGAAAGGGCAATACGTACTCCTCAACTTCTGGAGCAAATCGCAACCGCTTACCCGCGTCGCCAACCACACCTACAACGTAGCCACAGCCGATGCCGGAATCAGATACATCTCCGTCTGCCTCGATAGGGATGAAGAGCGGCTTGCCATGATGATCAACGCCGAAGACGGCAACGACACAGCCATGCAATACGTCCGCTCGCAGCTTCACCGCTCCACCGGCACCGAGTGGATCCAAACTCCTGCCGCGTGGCTAATATCCCCCGAAGGCAAAATAATAGCCCGGAATCCCTCCCCGCCCTCCCTCGCCGTCCTGTAAAAACGAACCCGCGAACATGGACGGTAGCCCTCACGGCCTGCAAAATGCAACGCCATCCGCCACTCATGCTCCGCGAGGTAAGCCCCACGCAGGTTGACAAAAAAACTAATACAAACAGCCGCATAATCGGGATTCCCGGGCTCCTCTGGTTTCTCGGGGAAATTACGTCGCTCACTCGCTTCTCGGGTTTCTCCTGCTCATCTCCCGATTAATCCTGCTTATTCATGATCATCTTGATTAATCAAGGCAGCATACCGCTCCCTCGAGTTTACACAACTGTAAAGTGTAAACTGTCGGTGTGACGCCAGGCGCGTTGGTTTACATCAGGCGTTGGATTTGTATTCGAGCCATTTCTGGAGCAGTGCGGTCATGTCGGGAGGTAGGGGCGACTCGAAGTCCATCTCGTGGCCGGTCTTTGGATGCACGAAGCCGAGGGTGCGGGCGTGCAGTGCCTGACGCGGGCAGATGTCGAAACAGTTTGTGATGAATTGCCGGTATTTGGCGAACGTGGTGCCTCGCAGTATCTGGTCGCCGCCGTAACGCGCGTCGTTGAAGAGGGGATGCCCTATGTGCTTCATGTGCACGCGTATCTGGTGGGTGCGCCCAGTTTCGAGCACACATTTAACTACCGTCACATAACCGAAGCGTTCAAGGACGCTGTAATGGGTAACGGCATGTTTCCCTATTTCGGAGTCATCGAAGACTGCCATCTGCAAGCGGTCGCGCGGGTTGCGGGCTATGTTGCCCTCTATGGTACCGGAATCGGTTTCAAAGTCGCCCCAAACGAGCGCCACATATTCGCGGCGCGTAGTCTTTTTGAAGAACTGTCGACCGAGGTCGGTCTTGGCTTCTGGGGTCTTGGCTATCACCAGCAGTCCGGAGGTGTCCTTGTCTATGCGGTGCACGAGACCGAGACGAGGGTCGGTAACGTCGTAGTTGGGGTTATCCTTGAAGTGCCATGCGAGGGCGTTGACCAGCGTTCCCGTATAGTTGCCGTGTCCGGGATGCACTACCAGTCCGGCGGGTTTATTCACCACGAGGACAGTGTCATCTTCGTAAACTATGTCGAGGGGAATGTCTTCGGCTATGATTTCGTGCTCGTAGCGCGGGCGGTCCATGACTATCTGCACTACGTCGAGCGATTTTACCTTATAGGATGACTTCACCGGCTTACCGTTGACAAGGATACACCCGGCGTCGGCAGCCTGCTGAATGCGGTTGCGCGAAGTCTTCTGCATCCTGTCCACAAGGAACTTGTCTACGCGGAGCATCTGTTGCCCCTTGTCGGCCACGAACCGGAAATGCTCGTACATCTCCGTGCCGCCCGCGTCGATGATTACGGGAGTTTCAAGTCCCTCTTCGTCAACCTCCTCTAAATAATTCCCAATGCCAGAGTCAGGAATTCCTGACTCGCCAAATGCCGGGATGCCGTCACAATTGCAAGCACCGGCTTCGGTTGCCGGTGCTATAAGTTTCTGAGCTTCCGAGGCTCTGCCGGTGTTTAACTCGTGGTCACACATTATTCGATGAACTCGTATTCTTTCTCTTCGGCAGGTTGGGTTTTCTCTCCCTCGCTGCTCTGCGGGGTATTGTTCGAGCCGGAATTAGAGCCGGAGTTCTCGCTTCCGGAGGAGTATGAGCTTTTGGAGGAGTATGAGCTTCCGTAATAGCTTTCCGATGAATAAGAGCCGGCGTTGGGGTCGAAGTAACCCTCGTGTCCTTTTTCAGTGCTGTAATAATATGTGCGTCCGGCACGCGAGAGTTCCATATTCTGGAGCGAGTCGCGGAGCAGGGTGAGACGACCGTCGTAGACTTCGAGGATAATTTTGGCTTTGACGGAAATCTTTTCACCTTTGCGCACGGTGCGTCCGTTGGCGAGAATCTTGACCACGCGGTCGTTTTCGCCGAGCACTTTTACCAGTTTAATCTGTTCCGGCTTGAATCCCAACTCTTCGAGACGCGATATTGCCTGGCGTTCGGTCAAGCCTTTGAGGGCTGCTTCGGCATGGTTCTTGCCGTCGTCGATGAGCACCTGTTTAGGATGCACGGCGTTGAGGTAAAGGAAAATCTTGCGTCCTGGTTTAACCTCCGATTTCCATTTTGGAAACTGCTCTATGACGTATCCGGGCTTGATGTCGTCGCGGTAAAGGGAGTCGCGGATGTCGACTTTAAAACCGGCGGCGTTCAGCTTTTTGATGGCTTCGGTGTACGACATATTTTCCACGTTGGGGACGATGTCGCGCTGACCGTGTTTCGTGAAGAGGGCGATGGAGATATATGCTATCCATATCCCCAATGCTGCCACGATGATTATAAGCAATATGTTCAGGAAAATCGAGCGGCCCATCCAGGACCCTTCGGTGTTCGGCTTGTTACTCATTATTCTGTATTACTTATTTGAATATCAGCGGATTGCACCGCCAAGATTTCAACCCCGCGATATAACTTCTTCCTATAACCGGTAGAAAAAAAGAACCGCGGGTACTTTCAGAATGCAAATTTAAGGAAAATTTTTTATATTGCGGCATTTATGTCCCACTTTTTTAACCCAGCTCTCGATTTATTCTGCTTTCCGAAGATTCCAGTATCGGCCTTATCGGGCATATCCGGCATATCAGACCTATATTGTGTTAGCCATTTCGTCACTGCAAACACGACTATATCAGCCCGTTCATGAGCGCGTATAGCGAAAGCCCGGAGGCCGACCGGATGCCAAGTTTTTGTGTCACATTCTTGCGGTGCGTTATAACGGTATTGACCGAGATGTTGAGTTCATCGGCTATTTCCTTGTTGGTAAGTCCGGTGGCTATGAGGCGCAGTACATCCTTTTCGCGCTGCGTGAGGGAGTACTCTTCCGTCTGGTCCTCGTCTGGTTTAGCCAATTCCTGTAATAGGGAGAAGAGGGTTTCGGGGTCGCTGCCGCGGCTAATCTTCGGGCACGGAAGTTCCAGGGCGGAGTCGGTGAAGACGACTGTTCGTGCCTTGCGTGGCAGAAAGAAGTCGGGATGTGTGAGGAACCCTTCGGCTGAGGTAAGGAATATGGCAAAGCCGCCGTCGCCGTCGGCAGGGTTATCTACGACAATGGTTTTGGCAACGCGTGAAATCAGCGAAGCCAGAGCGGACGATTCCAGTTTCTGCAGCCCGTAGAGCGTGACGGTGAATCCGCGGCGGCAAGTGTCACCCATTGCAACGGTTCTTTTCTACCAAGGCACCCCACAACGGTTTCAGTATCCGGCGCCGTATGCGGTTGTTCTGGCGAATGTCCTTGGCGAGGGTGAAGAGGGCGGCCACTACTGCGCGGCAGAGGTTGACGTCATACTGTCCGCGGAGGTGAACTATGAAGAAGCTCAGGAGGTCGTCGATTTTATCCTCCACCGGCTGCGGGTCGTCCTCGAAGTCACGCGAACAGTAAGCGGAGTTGGAGCTGAGGTCCTCGTGCATTTTCAGAAGCACGGGGAACCGCACCTCATTGTCTTTGGCGATGTTCTTCTGGAGCTCACTCTTCATTTCGAGGAAGAATTTGCGGAGCAGCGAAAGGTTGTTGTTCTTCTCCACATGGCTGCGGGTGACCAGCGAGTTGAAGTGTCGCTCTATGTTGGGGAGCTGGAACTGCTCGTAGTAGCCGTTGGTCTTGTTGAGATAGTCAACTATCAGGCGCACGTTTTTGGCGTTGAGGACATTCTCGGGGAAGTAGTCGTCGTTGAGGTAGGTGTTGAGGATGGAGAGGAAGAAGTCCGTGTCGATGTTATGCCGTTCGCAGATGGTGCGCACCGATGCCTCTCCCACTCCGAGGAAGATGCCGAAGCGGTTGATGACTGTGATGACGTCGGGTTCGTGGAAGAGTATGTCGCAGAGTTTGCTCTCTGAGGTATATATTGGCATTGGCGTTTTAAAGTTAACTGTTATCCGGCGGCACGTTCGCCGCCGGATTGTATCAAGGTCCGCTTATCGGGAATGTAGGTCGAATCTGGCAATGATGAATCTGCCGGATTGCCATTCACTTGGAGATGAGGAGTACTTCGGTCTGGGTAATGACCATGTCCATGGGGATGTCATGCGGCTCGACGTCTATCTCGTCGACGAGCTGGAAATCGTATCCCACGCCTATCTTTGTGGCTTTGGTGGTTGAGAGCAGGCGGTCGTAGAAACCTTTGCCGCGTCCGAGGCAGTCCCCGTAGAGTCCGAGGCGGTTGCCGCGACGGTCGTAAGCCACGGCGGGAACTACTATCAGCTCAATCTCCGCAGGGTCGGTGAGTTCGTCGCCCACCGGTTCCTCTATGTGGAAGGCGCCGAGTTCGAGGCGCGAACGGTCGTAGGGGAGTATGTCGAGGTTAACGCCGTTGACCCGCGGCAGATAGAAGTGTTTCTTCGTCCCCCACTTATCGAGGAAAGCGATGGTGCTCAGCTCGTCGGGCAGGGAGTGGTACATCAATATTTTGTCGGCCAAAAGGAACGCCGCGCATTTCTCCAGTTGCGAGAACACCTGTTCGGCTGCCCCGCTCTTGTCGTCGTCGGAGAGCATTAAGCGCATTGCCTTTATTTTACGCCGTAAGTCCGATTTTTCCATATTCTTTTGTTTAATTTGTAACCGGTTGTTTAAACAATCGAAATAGCGTTCTGTATCGCCCGGTAGTGTTATTTTTCGATGTTTACGGGAGATTTGCCGGTTTTCAATATTTCTAAGGCTTTATTTACCACGGGGTCTTCCCGGTTCAGTATCTCGTAGAACTGCTGGTAGCCGAGGGCATCGCGGGCTATGACGGCCATTATCTGCCGGAGTAGCAGGTTGCGCGACTGGTTGATGTAATACCACCGCGACGGCTCGCCGTTCTCCTCTGCAAATTCCACGAAGTCCTGGAGCAACTTGTCCTCGCCGGGAATCACGTTGAAGAGGCGGTCGACGGTCGTGACGCCGGAGAGCACGTTGCGGTAGCGGTCGGTGAGGTTGAAGCTGTACTTCTGCACCAGACCCTGGTTCATTACGTTCATGTAATAAGAGGTGTAGCCGGCGGTGTCCACAGGAACGAAGATATCGGGCATGATACCTCCGCCGCCATATACGGTGCGGCCGTTGACGGTCTTGAACTGTAGCTTCTTGTCGAGCTTGATGGAGTCCACGTTGTAGAACTCTCCATGGTTGTAACGCTCCACTATATCGAGTTCATACTTGCCGTCGGCACCGCGCTGGTATTCCTTCTGGATGGAGCGTCCCGAGGGGGTGTAATAACGTGCCACGGTGAGGCGGACCGCCGATGAGTCGGGAAGCATTATCTGGTTCTGCACCAACCCCTTGCCGAACGTGCGGCGCCCAATTACCAGTCCGCGGTCATTGTCCTGTATTGCTCCGGCAAAGATTTCTGAAGCGGAAGCCGACCCTTCGTCGGTGAGGACAACGAGTTCGGAATCCTGGAAATTGCCGTAGCCGTCGCTCACGGCATCGGTGTTGTTCTGCGGGTTGCGTCCCTGGGTGTAGACTATCTTTCGTCCCTGCGGCAGGAACTCGTTGACCATGAGTATGGCCTGTTCCATGAAGCCGCCGGAGTTGCCCCGGAGGTCTACAACGAATTTCCTTGCGCCTTTCTGTTTCAGCTCGCCGAGGGCGGTGAGGAACTCGGCGGCAGTGTTCTTGGCGAACTTGCTCACCTTGATATAGCCGATACCCTCTTCAAGCATATAGGCAGCATCCACGCTGTTGACGGGGATGTCGCCGCGTATGATGTCGAATTTCAGTGGTTTGGCGACGCCGGAACGTTTCACCTCTACAAGCACCTTCGAGTCCTTGGGGCCGCGGAGGGTGCGCATTACGGAGTCTGTGGTCATCTCGGTGCCGGTCATTACCTTGCCGTTGGCCCGCAAAATGCGGTCGCCGGCCAGAATACCGACTTTTTCAGCCGGTCCACCTGGAATCACTTCCACTACTGTCAGCGAGTCGTCGAGTAATTGGAAGGAGATGCCCACGCCCGAGAAGGAGCCTTCCAGCTCGTCGTTGGCAGCCGTGAGTTCCTCTTTGGGGATATAGACCGAGTGGGGGTCGAGCGAGGCCAGGAGGTCGGGAATCGACGTCTCCACAAGCGAGTCGATGTCTATCTCGTCCACATACTCGTTCTGAACCAATGCGAGCACGTTCCGCAGTTTGTCCGAGTCTTTAAGACCTGTGGAGGGCCCGACGTAGATGCCGATGAGCACACCGCATACAACCCCTAAAAGTAACACGAGGGGAATGGAGGCGATGAGCAGGCGTGTCTTATTTTTCATTTCAATAGTCTGGAAAAACTTCAATTAGGTTTAGCAAACCGGCGGCGTGAAGGGGAGGGAGGAGGCGTCGTTGTCCGCGGAAGATTTACTTTCGGCGCAGGAAGGGGAGACGCAACTGCATCCCGAGGCGCAGGATGTTTCCGCCGTGTGTTCACCGGCGTTTTCTTCCGGTATCCACACGGTTTCTATACCTACGCTTTCGAGCAACTTGAGGCCGTCGTTGAGACGGTACATCTCGCTGAACACGACACGGGTAATGCCGGCCTGGATAATCAGTTTGCTGCACTCCATGCAGGGACTGGCGGTGACGTACAGTGTGCTTCCGGCACTCGAATTGTTGCTCTGCGCCACCTTGGTAATTGCGTTGGCCTCGGCGTGGAGCACGTAGGGATGCGTTATGCCGTTCTCGTCCTCACAGACGTTTGGGAAACCCGAGGGAGTGCCGTTGTAGCCGTCGGAGATTATCATCTTGTCCTTGACGAGGAGGGCTCCCACCTTGCGACGTTTGCAGTAGGAATTCTGTGCCCAGATGCGGGCCATGTCCAGATAGCGGCGGTCCAGAATCTCTTGTTTAGAGCAGTTGTCCATATCGCAGTTTTCAATGTTCCATAAGGAAACGTTCGGCATCGAGGGCGGCACGACAACCGGAACCTGCGGCCGTGATGGCCTGGCGGTAACGCGGGTCGGCGACGTCTCCGGCGGCGAAGACCCCCTCCACGCTGGTATGGGAGGTAGCGCCTTTCACCTTTATATAACCCTCGTTGTCAAGCTCGAGCTGTCCGCGGAAGAGGTCGGTGGCAGGTTTGTGGCCTATTGCGAGGAAAAATCCGGTGATGGCTATGTCGAAGTCCTCCTCTTTGTCGGTGCCGAGGTGGCGGACTATGTGAGCGCCCTCCACGCCGTCTTCGCCGAAGAGTCCTTTGGTGTTGCAGTTGTATAGTATCTCGATGTTCTCACGCTCCTCGACGCGTTTTTTCATAACCTTGGAGGCACGGAGATAGTCCTTGCGTACTATGAGGTAAACCTTGCGGGCGAGGGTGGAGAGGTACAGGGCTTCCTCGCAGGCTGTATCGCCGCCGCCAACCACAGCCACGTCTTGCTTGCGGTAGAAGAATCCGTCGCAGGTGGCGCAGGCGCTGACGCCGAGTCCGCGGTATTTTTCCTCGTCGCTGATGCCGAGGTAACGGGCCGATGCGCCGGTGCTGACTATCACCGTTTCGGCGATGATGACATTGCCGTGGTCGTCCTCACAGCGGAAGGGACGTTTGCTGAAATCCACTTTCGAGATGATGTCGGCACGGAGTTCGGCGCCGAAGCGTGCGGCCTGTTTGCGGAGGTCATCCATCATTGCCTGGCCGGTGATTCCCTCCGGATAACCGGGAAAGTTTTCTATCTCCGTTGTCTGGGTGAGCTGTCCGCCTGGCACGGGTCCTTCGTAGATTACGGGATGCAGGTTGGCGCGCGAGGTGTAGATACCGGCGGTGTAGCCGGCAGGGCCGGAGCCTATGATGAGTACTTTGGTCTTTTCTTCTGCCATGACTTTTGTGATATTAAATCATTCTATATTATATATGTTTGGATATGTGCTTAGGTGACTTGACTATTACTTTTCGTCTCCCTTTTTACAGGAATAGCCGGTGTGGCTGTTTAGCGGAGGTCAACTACCTTTACCCTCGGATATTTGCCCTTCGGATACTCGAATGCCGAGGCTGCAACTGCGGTGTTGGCGGCAAACCTCTTTACCGAGACGGTAGTGGTTCCCGACGCGTCATTAATGACAATTTTCTGCGGAACACAACGCTTTGCGTCGAGGGTGAGGAGCACTTTCTTGATTTGGCTTTTGGCCGACTTGGGGAGCAAAACTACAACAATGGAACCTGTCGGCTGGTTCTTGGCGTAGGCGGCGTTGAAGTTCTGCGACATGGACATTATCACCGCGAAGGGATTGTTCTGCGCTATCTCTTCGGCGTCCGGGGTGATTATCGAGGTTTCGTTTGTGCGGGGATTGTAGGTCCACATATCGCGGCCGTTGAACCAGCTTGAAGCCATTCCGGTGACGAAGGCGAATTTGCGCCCTGCGCACTTGAAAGTACCGCTTGTTGTTCCCATTTTCCCGCTCATGGAGAACGAAACGTCGAGCGACCGTGCCGTGGAGTAAGCTTTGCTGCAACGCGCTATGAGCGCCGGGGCAGTCTCTTTTGCCGTGGCAGCGCCGCCCAGTCCGAGCAGCGCCAAAAGCATTATTAAATATATCCTTTTTATCATTTCAGTTGTCCCGTTTCGACGGGGTATTTTTTACTTCTTCGACTTCCTTGGCGGCGATAAGGTTTAATGCCCTTTGTCGGACTTTGCCAAGATGTCTTCAAGCATGATGGCGTCTACAAGTACAGCACGGGGTTTCCCGCCTTGCGAGGGACCTACTATGCCCTCCCTTTCGAGCTGGTCCATAATCTTGCCGGCACGATTGTAGCCGATGGAGAAACGGCGCTGCAAGGAGGATACCGATGCCTGGTTGGATTGCACTACCGAACGCGCAGCCTCCTCGAAGAGCGGGTCGCGTTCCGAACCGTAGCTTCCTTCCGAGCCGCCCACTTCGTCGCCGTCGGCCTGGACGACAGGCTCGGGCAGGATGTAAGGCCCGGCACCTCCCGACCGCTCGGATATATAGTCGCACACGGCCTCCACTTCTTCTGTGTCGACGAGGGCGCATTGTACTCGGAGCAGGTCGGAATTATGGCTTATGAGCATATCGCCGCGGCCGATGAGCTGTTGCGCTCCGGGGGCGTCAAGGATGGTCTTGGAGTCGACCCACGATGCCACCTTGAAGGCCATGCGACCCGGGAAGTTGCTCTTGATGATACCGGTGATGACATTGGTAGAGGGGCGCTGTGTAGCGATGATTACGTGAATTCCCACGGCGCGGGCTTTCTGCGCGAGGCGGGCGATAGGCATTTCGACCTCCTTTCCCGACTGCATGATGAGGTCGCTGAACTCGTCCACAATTATAACGATGTAGGGGAGGAAACGGTGGCCGTTGTTGGGGTTCAGCTTATGCTCCTTGTATTTGGCGTTGTATTCCTCGACATTGCGGACCGAGGCCTTGCGCAAGAGCTTGTAGCGGCCATCCATCTCCACACAGAGCGAGGAAAGGGTGGGAGCCACTTTCGGGATGTCGGTGATGATGGCGTCCTCTTCCCCAGGGAGTTTAGCCAGGTAATGGCGCTCTATCTTGGCGTAAAGGGAGAACTCGACCATCTTAGGGTCGATGAGCACGAATTTCAGTTCGTCCGGACGGCGCGAGTAGAGAAGCGACGTGATTATAGCATTGAGACCCACCGATTTACCCTGACCGGTTGCACCGGCAACGAGCAGGTGGGGCATCTTGGCGAGGTCGGCGATATAGACTTCACCGCCAATGGTCGAACCGAGCGCCATGGGGAGACGGTAGCGCGTCTGCTGGAAGGCTTTCGACTTCAGGACGGTGCGCATCGAGACAATCTGCGGATTCTTGTTGGCTACTTCTATACCCACCGTTCCTTTGCCGGGAATCGGGGCTATGATACGCACACCGGTGGCGGCCAGCGAGAGGGCTATGTCGTCCACAAGGTTGCGTATCTTGGCTATCTTGACACCGGCTTCCGGAACTATCTCGTAAAGCGTGACGGTAGGGCCGACCGTTGCTTTTATCTTGGTGATGGGAATGCCGAAGTCGAGAAGTGTCTTGCGTATCTTCTCCTGGTTTTCAAGCTGTTCTTCATCGTCTATGCCGACAACCTGACCGCGGTCTTCAAGCAGGTTGAAGGGGGGGAATTTCCAGGGTCGGCATGGCTCGGCGTCGGCGCCGGCGGGTGCCGACGCATCAACTTCGCCTATGTGGTTTTGCGAAACTTCCATCGGTTCGAGACCGCCTGCACCCGCAGGCGCTTCTGCCTCGGGATTCTCCTCTTTCCCCGGAGCGTTTGCTTCCGAAGCTGTGTCGGCAGGGGTCGTCGGGGTTTCTTCCGAGTCTTCGAGGGCGTAGGTGAGATTCTCGGCGTGGACCGAACTGTCGGGGAGGATGGTGGCATCGGTGAAGGTCACTCTCTTCTCGTCCTTATCTTCCTCTTGACCCTCCTTCGAGACATTTTCGCCGGCTTTCGCCGCGTCTTCATCTTCGGCGCGCTTCATTTCGTCTATCATCTGGCGCTTTGCCTCGGCCGCGGCTTTAGCCTCGCGTTCCGCTGCCACTTTTTCGCGATGTTTACGCACGAGTTTCTTAATCCACCGGATAAGGTCGCTCAGGCAGATTACACAGAAAATCGAAAGCATCATTATCGAAAGTATCGCAGCACCGGTATAACCGAGGAACTCCATGATAAATTCGTTGACCTCGCGTCCGTGATAACCTCCGTAGTTGATAACAGTATCGGTGGCCATGGTAATCAATCCCACTATCAATGAGAGGGTTATGAGAGCCACTATACACTTGATGGTGAAGTTGACGGTTTTGAACTTAATGCGGGAGTCAAACATTTTGAACGACATTGCGAAGAGCCAGAAGATGATAACTATCGAGCCCAGTCCGAAGGTGTCGTTAATGAGGAATTGCGAGATGCGAGCGCCGCCCTCTCCTGCCTTGTTGGCTATTCCGGCGGCAGTGCCGATTTCGGTGTTCGTTATCGTGGATTGATCTGTGATGCAGTTGGTGAAGAATGAAACAAAAGCCACTAAAAGCCAGACGCCTATGCATCCCAAAACAATGCCTGTAATGAGGCGGACGGTAGGATTCTTGGCGAAGTCGCGGTAAGTCTGTGCGCGGAACAGTTTGGGCAGCGTGGTTTGCAGGGTGTGCTCGTTGCCGTTTGTGCGGGTACCGTTGCGCTGTCCGCTTCTCGTAGAAGCGCCGGGATTGGAGCCATCCCCCCGACCGTCGGGAGAGGAACCGTTACGGGCGCCTCCTCCTTTCGAAACAGCGCGACCCGAGACAAGTCTGCTGACTTGGCGCCCGGCAGAAGCGGAACGGCCCGGGTGCTCATTGGTACCCGAGCGTGTAGGATCCATGGAAATCACCCCCTCTTCGGTTTTCTCTCCTCCATCGATTTTAGGTGTGTAATCTTTATATTGTTTCATTAAATGAGCTTCAAATTATTAAATAATAATTATATTTAGACCATAAATCCGGCATTGCAAGTGTCAGAACAGATGATGGCCGGGGCACACAAAGTAATCTAAACCACGTTATGATATGATAGCAAAAACACCCGCTATCAAATTAGCGACAAAGTTACTAAAAAATATTTGGAAATACAACTCCGAGTAGTCAAAAGGCAAAGCAAAAAACAATACTTGTCAGTAACTTTTCCAAAAAAAGCATAAACTAAGCTACTATTCTGGGAAAGCAAAAAAACCATGACACCACCGTAACACCGGTATCCCTGGCCGGAAATCTCTCTGAAAGTCAGGTCAAGGAAGCCTCAAAGCAATGCTGTTGTGCCATTGCCGCGAAGCCGCCAAGGCAACCGAGGGTTACTTGCCGTAACGGGAGTATATTTTGGTGCCGAGGGCTTTAGCTGCTTTTACATCGGCGGGATTCTTAGGGTTTGCTCCGATGGATGCCAGCGAGGGAATCTTGATTTTTGTGCCGGGGCGGATGCGGTCGGGGGCGCCGAGTCCGGGATTCGCCTGATAGATGTATGGCCAGAAGTGATAGCTGCCGTAATGGTCTTTTGCCATGGTGGTGAGATAACGTGTTTTGGTGATTTTATCATATACCGGAGCATCCGAAGGTTCGGTGGCCGGTTCCTCTTTTTCTAAAGATTCTTCTTCGGTTTCATCGAGTTTTTGGCCTTCATTTACCGGAAGAATAGTATCTTGCCGTACTGTTGTATCGGTATCGGGGAACGCTGTGTCTTGAATTGCGGGAACAGTATCTTTCTTATCGGCGGAATCTGACTGAGCGAGCAATTGATGGTCGTGCTCACCGTTGTAATAATACCAGCAAGCCATACCTACTACCGCAATAAAGAGGCACGTCAGCATACCTGAGACGAAACCCATTCCGAACTGCCGCGGCTTACGCTTGGGCTGTTCCGCAGAGCCGTTCTTCCCGGCGGCTTTCTCCTCAACAGCCACGTCGGATTCTTCCTGAGAGGATGAACTTGCCGATGAATCCCCCGAAACCGGAGCTTCGACCGATGCAGATTCGGACATCGTATCATCGGTAGTCGGCTGTGATGCGGAACCGATGTGTGGGTGTTGTGTTTCCGGAGCAGGTTGCCGTGCAGTTCCGCCTACAGCCGGTTCGGCTTCAGGTGGCATATCCTCCTCATCTTCATAGTTATAGGATGAAGCGTCTGCATTGACCGGATCGGCTACAAACTCGAACGGTGCGGGTTCATTAGAAGGTGTAGAAATACCGGAGGCGTTTTCAATTGAAACTGTTTCATCGGAGTGGTTTTCCTCTGCTGCTTCTTCTACCTGAGAATCCTGGAAGTATGGCTTTTGGGTAGCGGTAGAATCGTTGGTGCCATCGTTGTCACCTGAAGCCGGGTTGTCCGCCGGAGCGTCATCCACAAATGTAAAGTCCTCGTTGTCGAAAGCGCTGAGGACATCGTCGGTCACCTCGTCTGCGAGTTCCACGGATTCGAAAGCCTCGAAAGGTGCGTTGATTCTCTCTGCAAGGCTCTTTGCCGGAGTGAAAGAAACCCGGCGATGGCCGGGAATCTCTATTTCTCGGCCGTCGTTTACATTGACGCTCTTCCGCGGGTCTATTTCCGTAAGCTTGAAAGTGCCGAAATTGCGGATTTTCACGGTATCTCCGCCCACCAATGACTCGGATACGGCAGCAAAAAACTCTTTTAGGAAAGCCTCGCACACCTTTTTTTGCTGTCCGCTCTGAGCAGATAGCAGATTGATGAGTTCGGGAAATGTAATCTTCGTGTTCATCGTATAGAAAGGTGTTTTTAGCGGGCGTTCTTAACTTTTTGCTTCAAGAGAGCCGACGGGCGGAAGGAGAGGGTGATTTTGGGCGGGATGAGCATGCGCCTCCCGGTGGATGGGTGCACTGCCACGCGTTCCTGACGTTTCTTGGGTTCAAAGGAACCGAAGCCGGGAAGGGCGATGCTGTTCATGTCGGAACATTCGCTGCCGGTAACCTCCACAAGCGAATCGAGAAGCGATTCAGCCGTAGATATATCAATTCCTGTTTTCTCAATAATTATGTCGAGCAATGCTTTTGTATCCATGATGAATTGAAGTTAACCCGCAATAGGGTAATTGCAAAGTTACACAAAATAAATGATACTTGCAAAATTATTTTTACAGGTCAGATAATTTGCCGTAAAACCGGCTTTTGACCGGTCGATACTTCTTAAACTTAGTCCATGCGGTTTTTGTAATCGGAATATGTGAAATGACGGAGCAGGTGCATCCTCCCGTCCGATGTATGGAGATAAATGTCTGGATGCTGCACGCCGTTGAACATATTTGTTTTCACCGTGGTGTAGTGGTTCATGTCGAGGAGGGTTAGGCGGTCGCCGGAATGGAGTGGTTTGTCAAAATACCAGTCGCCGACATAGTCGCCGGTAAGACAAGAGTTTCCACCGAGACGGTAAGCTATGGCGTTCGCTATCTTCGATGAATCTGCTGCTGCGGATGCTTCGGGGTTGTCTTCGGCCGGAATAGCCTGTCGTATGTTCGGGCGATAGGGCATCTCCAGCGTATCGGGCATGTGGCAGGCAAAACTGGAGTCGATGATGGCGGTGTTCACTCCGTCACGGCTTACTATGTCGAGTACCGTTACTTCCAAATCTCCTGTCTGCCAGGTGAATGCACTTCCAGGTTCAAGTATTACTTCAAGGTTAGGATAGCGGCTTTTGAACTCGCGGAGCAGTTTCACGAGATGATCTGTGTTATAGTCCTTACGTGTCATGAGATGGCCTCCTCCCATGTTAACCCATTTGAGTTTCGGCAGGAATTTACCGTATTGGTTCTCAAAGGCTTGTAGCACCTTTTCTAAGTCATAGCTTGAAGATTCACAAAGTGCGTGGAAGTGGAGCCCTTCTAAACCTTCGGGTATAATTTCGCCGATGGTATCGGGATTTTCGCCGAACCGCGAGCCGGCGGTGCAAGGGTTGTAGATTTCGGTGTCGATGACGCTACATCTCGGGTTTACGCGCAATCCGGCTGAGACTTTGCGCTCGGAAGTAGCATTGTGTTCACGCAGACGGTCGGCGAACCTATTGTATTGTGCCAGCGAGTTGAAGGTGATATGGCTTGCACCCTGCAAGAATTTCTCGAAAGAGGCGTCGGTATAGACCGGACAGTATACGTGTACGTCGCCTCCAAGATTCTCCATGGCAAGGTACATTTCGTTGAGCGAGGAAGCGGTGCTGTCTTTGAAAAGCGGCGTTATAATGGGGAATGTCTTCCATAAGGCATTGGCCTTCAAAGCAATGATAATTTTCACTCCGGCACGTTCGGCCACATCGTTTATCAAACGGGCATTGTGAAGCAACTTGCTTTCATGCACCACGTAGTAAGGGGTGGGAATAGGTGCATCGTTTTCGTCTATGTTATCCATTTTACTCTATTGTGTTTAAGATGGTGTTAAATATAGTTTACGGTATGATATATTACCACTTCTTTATTTTAGTATCTCGAATTTAGCGAATCCTAACATGAGCTTTTTTACACCGGCGCCCCCGAAGTCCACGCGGATACTTTGGACTTCCCGGTCAATATCCATGATTGTTCCGGTGCCGAAGTGGGTGTGGCGTATCTTCATACCCTCCTTCAGCTCATCCGCAGAGTGTTTTACGGCGTTGCCGGGGCCAGGGGCATCTGCTATGTTGATTTTAGTTACCGGCTCCTGAATGGTGAATACAGGAGCACATTCGGGCTTTGGCTTACGTATGTATCTCGATTCGCGCGACGTTCGCGGAGCCTCGGAACGCGAAAGTTTGCCGCAGCTCGTGTCGAGCAACGAGCGGTCTATGTCGTAAAGGAAACGGGAAGGTGCCTGTTGCAAGGTCTGACCGTTGCGGAACCGGGAATTTGCGTATGAAAGGGTGCAGGTCTCCATTGCGCGGGTCATGGCCACGTAGAGCAGACGCCGTTCCTCCTCCAGTCCGCGTTCTGAAGCGGCACTGAGCGCTGCCGGGAAGAGGTCTTCCTCCATTCCGACGATGAAGACGTGCTTGTATTCCAACCCTTTGGAGGCATGGGCCGTCATCATGGTTACTTTTCCGGATTCAGAAACTTCGGTTTCCTCCCGGTCGAAATCCGTAGCAAGGGCTACCTCGCTCAGGAAGGCGGACATCGACACGTTGTCGCCTCCTTCGGCCATGACGCGTTCCACGAAAGCCTTGGCTCCGGCGATAAGTTCGTTGAGGTTTTCCTTCTGGCTTATGGTTTCCGGTGTCTTGTCGTGGGCAAGGCTGACCAAAAGTTCCGAGCGGTTGTAGGCGATCTGAGCTACGGTATAGGCATTGCCTTTCGGGTTCTCGTTTTCTTCGCGTATAGCTTGAACTATATCCACGAAACCGTCAAGTTTTCTAGCAGTTCCCTTGTTTATGTCAAGAGGATATCTCTCGCGGTCGGTGAGCACGGTCCACAGCGAGACGTCGTTTTTGTGCGCCGCGTTCTTCAACTTGTCGAGGGTAGTTTTCCCTATTCCGCGGGCCGGAGTATTTATTACGCGGAGCAATGCCTGGTCGTCGTCGGGGTTAATTGCGAGACGGAAATAGCATACGGCGGTTTTTACCTCCTTGCGCTGATAAAAGGAGATACCGCCGTGTATGCGGTAGCCTATGGCAAGCCGCCGCAATTCCTCCTCGAAGGCACGAGACTGGGCGTTGGTTCGGTATAGTATGGCGTAATCGTCGTAGCTGTCATGGAAGGTGCTTCGCATCGTCATTATCTTCTGCGCTATGGCGCGCGCCTCTTCAAGGTCGGAATATGCGCGTATCAACTCCACCTTGCTCCCCTCGCCGTTGCGGCTGAAAATGTTTTTCTTGAGCTGGCGGCGGTTCTTTTCTATAAGCGAACCGGCGGCGTTGATGATATTCTGTGTGGAACGGTAGTTCTGCTCCAGTTTGTCGGTGCGCAGATCGGGATAACGTTTCCCGAGAGTCAGGATATTGTCGATATTCGCGCCGCGGAACGAGTAGATACTTTGTGCGTCGTCGCCTACCACACAGAGGCGTTGCTCGTTGTTGCAAAGCAGGGAAACACTCAGGTCTTGCGCGAAATTGGTGTCCTGGTATTCGTCTACCATGATATATTGGAAATGCTGTCGGTAGTGTTCTCTTACTTCGGGGAAATCGCGAAGCAGGATGTTCATAAATACCAGTATATCATCGAAATCCATAGCCTGCGCGGCCTTGCAACGGCGCTGATACTCCTCGTAAATACGGTAAATGTCGGCTCGACCGGATTGATAGTCGCAGTTCAGGCGGTCTTGGTCGCCGGCATAAATTTCGGGCGTTACGAGGTCGTTTTTGGCATTGGAGATGATGGCCGCGACGGTGCCGGGGCGGTAGACCTTGTCGTCGAACCCCATTTCGGAGATGATGCTTTTGACAAGCGCCTTGGAGTCGGAGGCGTCGTAGATGGTGAACGAAGAACGGAAGCCGAGTTTGTCGGCATGTTCGCGCAGAATCCGGAGGAAAACCGAGTGGAAGGTTCCCATGATGAGTTTGCGGGCCACAGTCCAGCCGAGCAATTGTGCGATGCGTTCCTTCATCTCTCCGGCGGCTTTGTTGGTGAAGGTCAGTGCCATGATACGCGACGGATCGTAGCCGTGGGCCAGGAGATGCACTATCTTATAGGTGAGCACGCGCGTCTTGCCGGAGCCAGCACCGGCTATCACCAGTTGGGGTCCGGAACAGTATTCCACCGCAGCGCGTTGCTGCTCGTTGAGTAGGTCTAGATAGTTATAATCAGGCATTTTTCAATTCTGCGTATGTGGGTATCTCCGGTAAAAATGTGTAATTGAAATTCTCGTAGTTTATCTTGCAACAAAAGTGTCGCAATCCGTTGCTGACCACCAGATAATCAACCCTCAGCACCATGTTGTAGCGTACTATCTGGTCGAAGACGGCCTGCGTGATGGGAACCGAAGGCGCCTTGTATTCCACAATCATACACGGCTTCAGGTCGCGTCCGAACACTACGGTGTCGCAGCGGCGCGCCGTGTCGTTAAGTTTGATTGACACCTCGTTGGCCATCACCTCCGGTTTGTATCCCAACTCCCCGATGAGGAAGTGGATGAAATGCTGGCGTACAAACTCTTCGGGAGTGAGCGCCACATATTTGTGTCGCAAACGGTCATAGACTCGCACAAGGTCATCGTCGCGACGCAACCGGAGGTCGGCCGGCGGCAGATTCAGGGGAGGGAGCGGTGCCTCCTGTTTCATTTCTTTATGGATGAAACGGGTACGTACTCCGGGTCGAAAATCTGGTTCAGGACATCGGCGAGGCGAAGGCCGCCCTTGAGGAACTGCTGCTCTACAACAGGCGTCCAATCGGCTATGTAGTTGTAAGAGACAACCGTTCCTTTCGGTGTCTTTTCATAAACTTGCCGACAGATTCCGTAAGTTTCCTCGGCCCACGAATCGAAATCTCCACCCTTTACGGCGCGTTCTTCTGCTTCGGGGAGACGGTCGAGCTGGTCGCTCCACTCGGTATAGCTCCACTTGTGCGCAGCTTCCGGCAAGCTTGAATCCCAGACGCTGTGCAGGTTAGCTTCGTTCTTGAAGAACTTGACTTTCACTGTGTTGCCGCCGAGGTCACTGGCGTGGCCGAGATGCATGGGCTGGTGCAGGTCGCCCATGAAGTGGACTATCATCTTGACGGCGAGGATCTTTTCAGCTTCGCTTTCGCGCGGAGACCTGAGTATAGCCACTTCGCGGTTGAGTGCAGAAACCACATCACCTTTGGAATGTTTCGGCGCGGAAACATAGCTTTGGTCGGCGTCTATGTTCTTGTAATGCCACGTTTTGGAATAGTCGTATTTCGGCGTATGCGAAGCGTTGTCCATCCAGTTGGCCCAATAGACTATCGACTTACCATCGAGCAGCGAATCGAGCGCGGCTTTTGTAGCCGGAGTTAGATGCCGTTCGGCTATGGCTGCGATAGTGTCGTGCCCCTTTTGTCCCCAGCCCATTGCCAACTGAGTGCCGCCGAGAGCCACGAGTGCCGCTATAATTAATTTTGCATTCATCTTTTCCTTCAATCTTAATATTTCGATGCCCTGATATAGAGCACAATAGCTATCAACAGGTACACCACGTTCGGAATCTGCATCGCGATGAAGGGTGTAGTCAGTCCCGACAGTGCAAACGACGACGTGATGGTGGAGAAGAGGATGTAAGAGAAGCTTAGCGCCAGTCCAACGCCGATGTTAAGGCCGAGTCCTCCCTTGCTTTTCCTCGATGAAAGCGACATGCCGATGAGCGTCAGGATAAAGGCCGCGGCGGTAGCTGCGTAGCGTTTCTCGCGCTCCACTTCGAAGGCAGTGATGTTGGCCACGCCACGCTTCCTCTGCCGCTCCACATATTCCGTTATCTGCGGCGATGTCAGCATTTCCTGGTCGTTCACCGCTATAAGGAAGTCGCGAGGCTCCACCGTTATCACGGTGTCGATGCTTGCGCCTTTCCGGATGTTTTCGCGTGTTCCTTTGAATGTGCGTATCATATAGTCGTGGGCAGTCCAGCGGTATGTCTTCAGCGAGTCATAGGTGATGCTGCGGGCCGTCATTCGCGAGGCGAGCGTCTTGCCCTGGAACTTGTCGAGCGAGAAATTGTACCCTGTCTTGTTTGTATTGTCGAAGCGGCTCATGTACATTACCACGCCGGGCGAAACCTGGAGCTGGATATTGTTGCCGTAGTCAACTCGTTTGTTTTTCACATACTTGTTGGTGTATGCTATTCGACGCACGTTGGTAGGAGGAATGATGTAATTACTTAATACAAAGGTCATTGCCGCTATTATGGCAGCGCCTATCATGTATGGTCTCAAAAGGCGCCGGAAACTGATTCCTGACGATAATATCGCCGTGATTTCGGAGTTGCCCGCCATCTTGGAGGTGAAGAAAATCACCGAAATGAAGACGAACAGTGGCGAAAGCTGGTTGGCGAAATAAGGGAGGAACGACGCAAAATAGTCGAACAGCGTCTCCTTGAGCGGTGCCGACAGGAAGGCGTCGAGTTTCTCGGTGACGTCGAACATCGCGATTACGGCGAGCATAAGGAGAATAACCATGAAGTACGTCCCCATGAATTTGCCCAGGATATAGCGGTCCATTATCTTGACTCCGGGGATGTGAATCTTGGAAATACCGCGGCCTATGGCCTTGAAAAAACGTCCGATTGCACTCTTTTTTTTCTTCTTGGGCTTAAACTCATCCTCAAACTCGTCAGCCACTTTCTTCTCAGGTTCCGATACTTCGGCCGTTTCCTTCTCAACTTCCACTATGTTGCCGTCGGCATCGGTGGCCACTTCCTTTTCTTCTGCCATGACTTCCGGTTTCGGCGGGGCGCACAAGCCGGTATCATCTTCGCTGTGCACGGCGGCGGAGAGTGTTTCCGGTATGAGGTCGTTGGCTGTCGTCAGCTTCTCGTCGGCGTTCTCGGGGGCAACCGGCTTATTCTTGCGACGGAAAAAGGATTTCAGGAACTTCATGGCTATCAGAGGCGACGCGTTACGTTTTCAACCATTTCCTTCTTCCATGCGGCAAAGGTGCCGTCCATTATCCGCTGCCTTGCCTCGCCCACAAGCCACAGGTAGAAGGCCAGATTATGGATGGAGGCTATCTGCATGGCAAGCAACTCGCCGGCGGCGAAGAGATGGCGCACGTATGCGCGGGAATAAACTTGGTCAACCCATGCCGTGCCGTCGGGGTCGAGCGGCGAGAAGTCGTCCTCCCACTTCTTGTTGCGCATATTCATGATGCCTTTACGGGTGAAAATCATACCGTTGCGGCCGTTGCGCGTAGGCATTACGCAGTCCATCATGTCCACTCCCCGGTCTATCGCCTCCAGGATATTGGCCGGGGTCCCCACACCCATAAGGTAGCGCGGACGGTCCCGCGGCAATTCCTCGTTCACGATTTCTATCATCTCGTACATTACCTCGGTGGGTTCCCCCACGGCCAGGCCGCCGATAGCGTTGCCTTCGGCGCCGAGGTCGGCCACGAATTTCGCGGCGTCGCGTCTAAGGTTCTCGTAAACGCAACCCTGCACTATAGGGAAGAACGCCTGGCGGTGTCCATAAAGAGGTTCCGTCTCGTTGAAATGTTGCCAACCGCGTTTAAGCCACCTCTCGGTAAGGCGCAGCGACTTCTCCGCGTAAGAATAATCGGCCGTTCCGGGAGTGCACTCGTCGAGAGCCATCATTATATCGGAACCGAGGACGCGCTGAATGTCCACCGTTCTCTCGGGAGTGAAGACGTGCTTGCTGCCGTCTATATGGCTGCGGAAATGCGCGCCGTCCTCTTTCAGCTTGCGAATGTCGGTAAGCGAAAACACCTGGAAGCCGCCGCTGTCGGTAAGGATAGGGCGCTCCCAGTTCATGAAACGGTGTAGACCGCCGGCGCGTTGCAGAATGTCGCAACCCGGCCGGAGGTACAGGTGGTATGTATTGCCTAAGATTATTTTAGCGTCTATATCGTCGCGGAGCTCACGCTGATGCACACCCTTCACGCTGCCCACCGTACCGACAGGCATAAAGATAGGTGTAGGCACTTGGCCGTGGTCTGTAGTTATTACCCCGGCGCGAGCGTGGCTTCCTTCAGCAGTTTTTTCTACAAAAAAATCCATATAAAACAATAGTCCTACATTTCAAACTACAAAATTACAAAAATTCCCGCAACCAACAAAATCAAAATCACCCGATGCACCTTCTGTCACATTCCGAATTACCTGACTATATAGAGGCTCTTGACAGTGCTTAAAGCACCGATTCAATTTTAGTATTGCCTATGCTTCCTGCATTCTATATAATTGTTAAGCGCATTACGACAGCGCGAGGCAAATGAAGTTAAAATTATCACGCGCAGTAAGGAGATGATTTTTAAACAGTTATGGGATGATTGTGCAATTTTTTTAAAAAAAGATGGCTTAGAATTTGCACAGTCCAAATATTTGTAGTAATTTTGCATCGCAATTCGGAAGAATGGCACACCTTAAGGCGGGATAGCTCAGTTGGTTAGAGCGTCGGATTCATAACCCGGAGGTCCCGAGT